>ERZ772881.57-NODE-57-length-113682-cov-8.311176_pt1 | contig 113682 bp, 115 predicted proteins | sample MGYA00580581_ERZ772881 | MGnify/ENA primary metagenome ERZ772881 (study PRJEB29015, sample SAMEA2737668) | human gut metagenome | biome: human gut; feature: human-associated habitat; material: faeces | place: China | collected 2012 ...
TCAAGGCCATGAAAGAACACGACATCAAGCCGATCGACCTGGTCGTCGTCAACCTCTATCCGTTCCAGCAGACTATTGCCAAACCGGATGTCACCCTGGCAGAAGCCATTGAAAACATCGACATCGGCGGCCCCTGCATGGTCCGTGCTTCGGCCAAGAACAATAAATACGTTGCTATCGTCACCAATCCGGCTAAATACGGCGAAATCATTTCCATCCTCCAGAAGGACGGCGAATTTTCCGACCAGTACCGCCTGGAACTGGCTCAGGAAGCTTTCCATCATACGGCTGTCTATGATACGGCCATTGCCGCATACTTAGCGGAACAGGTTCAGAAGGGGGCTGCAAAATAATGAAGGTAGCAGTCATCGGCGGCGGCGGCCGCGAACATACTTTAGCCTGGAAACTGGCCCAGAGCCCGAGTGTCGATAAACTCTACGCCATCCCTGGCAGTGCCGCTATGAGTGAAGTCGCCCAGTGCGTCGACATCGCCTTGTCCGACCTGGACGCCATCACGGACTATGCCCAAAAGGAAGGCATCGATATGCTCGTCGTCGGCCCGGAAGTCCCCTTGACCGAAGGCCTTGCCGACCTGGCTCAGTCCAAGGGCCTGGCTGTCTTTGGCCCCAACAAGGCTGCTGCTCAGATGGAAGGGTCGAAAGTCTTCGCCAAGAACCTCATGAAGAAATACCATGTCCCGACGGCAGCCTACGCTTCCTTTACCGATGGCGATGCCGCCAAGGCCTATATTAAAGAACAGGGCGCACCCATCGTCGTCAAAGCCGACGGCCTGGCTGCCGGCAAAGGCGTCGTCGTCGCCCAGACGGAAGCAGAAGCCATCGAAGCGGTCAATGCCATGATGGAAGACCATATCTTCGGCGCTTCCGGCGGCCGCATCGTCATCGAAGAATGCATGGTCGGTGAAGAAGCGAGCCTCCTGGCTTTCGTCGACGGCAAGACCATCGTGCCCATGATTTCTGCTCAGGACCACAAGCGTATCTTCGATAACGACGAAGGCCCCAACACGGGCGGCATGGGAGCGTATGCTCCGGCACCGGTCGTTACGCCGGAAATCCGCAAGGAAGTTGAAGAAAAAATCTTGAAACCCGTCGTCGACGGCCTGAAGCAGGAAGGCATTACCTATCAGGGCTGCCTCTATGCCGGCCTCATGATTACGGCGGACGGCCCGAAAGTCGTCGAATTCAACTGCCGCTTCGGCGACCCTGAAACGCAGGCTGTTTTGCCGCTCCTCGACGGCGACCTGGCACAGATCATGTACGCCTGCGCCAAAGGCACGCTGACGGCTGACATGGTCCATTGGAAAGACGCTGCTGCCTGCTGCGTCATCATGGCTTCTGCCGGCTATCCCGCTTCGTCCCATAAGGGCGATGTCATCAGCGGCCTCGACGCTGTCGATAAAGAAGACGTCATGGTCTTCCATTCCGGCACGGCCAAGAAAGATGGCCAGTACGTCACCAACGGCGGCCGCGTCCTCGGCGTCACGGCAGTAGCTCCGGACCTCAAGAGCGCCATCGAAAAGGCTTATGATAACGTCAAACGCATCCACTTCGACGGCCAGCAGGTCCGTAGCGACATCGGCGCCAAAGGATTGAAACACTTGAAATAACGTGATTCCAACATCAAACTCAAAAAAGGCTGTCGCAGACAGCCTTTTTTACTACCACACGAAAGGAAGGTCGTTATGACACAGTTTATTACGCCGGCCGAAGCGGCGCGTCTCGTCGGCGATGATATGACCCTGGCTGTCAGCGGTCATGCCGGCTTCGGTACACCTGATGGTTTATTCAAGGCTCTCCACGACCGCTATGCCGACGAAGGGCATCCCCGCAACCTGACGCTGGTCAAGATTGCCGGTACCGGCGATGGCGGCCAGCGCGGCGGTGACCGACTGGCTGCAGACGGCCTCATTGGGACAATCATTACCAGTCATTTTGGCATGGAAAAGAAATTATCCGATAAGGTCGCAGCTGACCAGTGCCTGGCCTATACGGTCCCGGCTGGGACGCTCCTGGAGCTGTACCGGGCTATTGCCGCCGGCCGTAAGGGCGTCTGGACCGACATCGGCCTGCATACCCTGGCCGACCCGCGCCGGGACGGCAGCAAGGCCAACGCCAAGACCGTCCGCGAAGGGAAGGACATCGTCCGCTTGATGGAAATCGATGGCAGCGAATACCTGTATTATCCGGCCTTTCCCATCCAGGTCTGCTTCATCCGCGGCTCCCTGGCCGATGAAGACGGCAACATTTCCCTCCAGCGCGAAGCCATGATCGGCGAACAGCTGGAAGTGGCCGAAGCGACGCATAATTCCGGCGGCATCGTCGTCGTCCAGGTCGAAGACGTCGTGCCCCGGGGGAGCCTCGATTCGCGCCTCGTGAAGATACACCATTTCCTCGTCGACTACGTCGTCGTACCGCGGCCGAAGTATCACGTCCAGAGCTTTTCGACTCACGGCTACCGGCCGGAACTGAGCGGCGAAGGGCGCAAGTCCATCCAGTCCCTGCCGCCCCATCCCCTGGACAACCGCAAAATCTGTGCCCGCCGGGCCGCCATGGAACTGAAGAAGGGCGATGTCATGAACTTGGGAATCGGTATCCCGGAAATCATCGGTTCTGTCGCCGCCGAAGAAGGCTTCGGGCCGAGCTTGACCTTGGCTGCCGATTCGGGCATCATCGGCGGCATCCCCTTGTCGGGCCTCGATATGGGAGCGGCTGTCAATGCCGAAGCCGAGCTGAAGATGGCCGACATGTTCGACATCTGCCACGGCGGCGGCCTCGACCTCTGCGCCTTGGGGCTGGCGGAAATCGATGCCATGGGCAATGTCAATGTCTCGAAATTCCATGGCCGCGTCACCGGACCGGGAGGCTTCATCGACCTGGCCCAACCTACGAAGAAACTCATCCTCATGGGGACCTTTACGGCCGGCGGCCTGCGGGAACACTGCGAAGACGGGCGCCTGGTCATCGACCATGAAGGGAAATACCAGAAGTTCAAGACGGACATCGAACAGGTCACTTTTTCCGGCTCTTATGCGGCCAGTCATGACCAGCACGTCCTGGTCGTCACTGAACGGGCCGTCTTCCGCCTGACACAGCAGGGCCTGATGCTGACGGAAATCGCACCGGGCATGGACCTGGAAAAAGATATCCTGGCCCAGATGGAATTTCGCCCGGTCATTGCCGACGACTTGCGCCGCATGGATAGCCGCATTTTTCAGCCCGACCCTATGAGGATGTCGATGTAGGGGCGACCACGTGGGGCGCCCGCCTGAATCCGCTATGTTTTATATAATTTGATTATATGGGAGGTTTTCATGGAATACCGTATAGAAAGAGATTCGATGGGAGAAATCAAGGTCCCGGCCGACAAGCTTTGGGGCGCCCAGACACAGCGCAGTTTCGAGAATTTTAAGATTGGCACGGAAAAAATTCCCGCCGAAATGGTCACCGTCTTTGCTTACCTGAAAAAAGCTGCTGCTTTGACCAACAAAGAATTGGGCGTCGTCGACGGCGACCGGGCCGATGCCATTATCCAGGCCTGCGATGACATCCTGGCCGGCAAGCTCGATGGCAATTTCCCCCTGGCCGTATGGATGACCGGCAGCGGCACGCAGTTCAACATGAACGTCAACGAAGTCGTCGCCAACCGGGCTAAGCAGATTTTAAAGGCCCAGGGCAAGGAACTCAATGTCCATCCCAACGACCATGTCAACCATTCCCAAAGCTCGAACGACACTTTCCCGACGGGCCTGCACATGGCCGGCGTCCTGCTCATCGAACGGCGCCTCTTCCCGGCTATGGATGCCCTTTATGACGCCCTCCATGCCAAAGAAGTCGAATTCAAGGATATCGTCAAGATCGGCCGCACGCACCTCCAGGACGCGACGCCCTTGACGCTGGGCCAGGAATTCAGCGGCTGGGCCCGCATGATTCAGCGCGACAAGGAAATGCTCACGCAGGGCGTCGATTTTCTGCGCGACCTGGCTATGGGCGGCACGGCTGTCGGCACGGGCATCAACTGCCCGAAGGGCTACGACGTCCGCTTTGCAGAAATCGTCAGTGAACTGACAGGCACGACGTTCCGCACGGCACCGAATAAATTCCAGTCCCTGACCAGTAAAGATGAACTCGTCGTCGTCCACGGCATGCTCAAGGCCCTGGCCTGCGACCTCATGAAGATTGCCAATGACATCCGTTGGCTGTCGTCGGGCCCGCGCTGCGGCATCGGCGAAATCCGCATTCCCGAAAATGAACCGGGCAGCTCCATCATGCCCAGCAAAGTCAACCCGACGCAGTGCGAAGCCGTCACCATGGTCGCCGTCCAGGTCATGGGCAACGATGCCACCTTGGGTATCGCCGCCAGCCAGGGGAACTTCGAACTCAATGTCTTCATGCCGGTCATCGCCTACAACCTGATCCAGTCCATCCGACTGCTCACGGACTGCATGGATTCTTTCCGCAAGCATTGCGTCGTCGGCATCGAACCGAACCGCGAACGGATCACGACCAACCTGTACAATTCGCTCATCCTGGTCACGGGCCTGGTGCCTCTCGTCGGTTATGACAAGGCCTGCACCATTGCCAAACAGGCAGCCAAAGAAGGGCTGACCCTGAAAGAGTCAGCCCTGAAGACGGGGTGGGTCACGGCAGAGCAGTTCGACAAAGCCATGGATCCGGCTAAATTGGCAGGTTTGAAATAAGCCTTACTTATCTTTTTCGATGTTATCTTTCCAGGAGTCGTCGTCTTGCTGCTGAACGGCACTGCGCGTGTAGGCGGCAATGGCGGCGAAGTTCTTCTGGACGCCCGTCGAAGTATTGCGATACTTGACGGCATGGTCGGCATCGATACCCAGGTTCTGGGCTTCCGAAGCGGCGTCGATATTGGCGCCGAGGAAAATGAAGTCCCAGCCCTGGGCTTTTTTATCGGAAATCATTTTCTGGATCGTCGCCTTAGAGTATTCCGTACTGGCGTTTTCCAAGCCATCCGTGATGATGACGAAGATGACCTTGTGGTCCTTGTCGGAAATGCCCGGCGTATCGGATATCTTGGCAATCGTGTTGCCTACGGCATCGAGGAGCGCCGTCGAGCCGCCGACGCGGTAATCCTTGGTCGTCATGTCCGACAGGCTGTTGATGTTGCTGCGGTCCGTCAGGATATCGACTTTGTTGTTGAACAGGACCGTTGTGACCTTGGTGTCGACGTCGAGGTCTTTTTCCTTGGCAATCATGGCATTGTAGCCGCCGATGGTATCGCTTTCCAGGCCATACATGGAGCCGCTCTTATCGAGGACCAGGACCAGATCGAGGTGCTTGATCGTCGACGGCAGGGATTGTGTTTCTGCCTGGCGCGCCTTGTCGGTCATGGACGTCGTGTCGGCCGCTGCGGCGACACTGCAGCAGAGCAGGGCGCTGAGCGTGAGAATGAGTAATTTTTTGAACATAACAGGTTCCTCCTTAAAAAATAGACGAATGACGTTTCTTTTATTGTATCATAAAAGTTGTTACAAAAGAGAGACGGTCCGTTTACAAATCTTTGTCTTTCCCTTATGGCCCGTAATAGCTTAACTATTGACACACCCTTTGTCTGCCAGTATAATAAAATAATAGTTTGAATTAAAACTAATAGGAGGAGTCGTCATGGACGAGGAAGCGTTACATATTTTACTGATGTTAGGATTTCACCGGTCGAACCGGGAAATCGCCCGCCGCATCAAGCGGGAAGGGCTCATGCCCGGTCAACCAAAGATTTTGGAATACTTGTGGTTCCACGATGGCGCCAGCCAGAAGGATATCAGCCGCGAGTGCATCATCGACAAATCGACGGTGACCAGCCTCTTGAAGCGCATGGAAAAACTGGATCTCATCCGCAAGGAAACGCGGCCTGACGACCAGCGGGGCATCAATATTTACCTGACCGACAAGGGCTGGGAAAAGGCCAAGGAAATCCGCAAGGTCATCTACGCCACGGACGATGCCATGTGGCAGGGGATTCCCGAAGAAGAAAAGCAGCAGTTCATGCGGACCTTTCATAAAATCATTGCCAATCAGAAGAAGTGGGGGGACTAAAACATGCGTCAGATGCATTATAAACGAATCCGGATTCCTGTTTTTATCCTCAGTATTTTGACGACGGCTTTCGGTATCGACTTGATTACGGCCGCCAGCCTGGGGACGTCGCCGATTTCCAGCGTGCCCCTGGTCCTCAGCTTCTATTTTCCCTGGACTTTTGGACAGCTGACCTTTGTCATGAACATGGCCTTCATCGTCCTACAGTTCCTGCTCCTGCGCCGCAATTTCAGGCCCTTGGAAATCCTTCAGGTCGGCATCAACGTCATCTTCAGTTATGCCCTCGATCTCTATATGCCGCTCTTAGCGGGACTCCAGCACTTGTCGTTACCGCTGCAGGTACTGTTCCTCGTCCTGGGCTGTGCTGTTCTGGGTTTCGGCATCTGCATCGAAACGGCGTCGCAGGTCCTGATGGTGCCCGGTGACGGTGCCGTCAAAGCCATCGCGCAGGTCGGCAAGTGGCGCATGGGCTCGACGAAAGTGGCCTTTGATACGACGATGGTCACGCTGGCCGTCATCCTTTCTTTCCTCTATGGCGGACTGGGGACCCTGTCGGGCCTCGGCATCGGCACCGTCATTTCGGCCATGCTCGTCGGCCGCTTCGTCAATTTCTTCAACCGTCACGTCTTCTTCATCGAACGCCTGGCACGCCTGTCTTTGGCCGATGAAAACAGGGGAGCTGCGCCGGCAGCCGTAGCGGAGAACCGTTAGGAAGTAACCCTACATGTGGGGGATGGTAGACTTGTATTCCATAAGCCTTCAAATCCTCTTGGCTGCCGCCGTCATCGCTATCGGACTGTGGATGAGCCGGAAACGCGTCGTGAAGTAACCAAAAGGCACTGTCGCCTCTCTGCAAACTACACGCTTTGTGCTACAAATTACAAAGGAAAAGTGACTACGCATGATGACATATGCTACATGCTGCATGGGAAGCCAAAGTAGGACCGGATATCGAAAAAGCGTTGAAAGAACGTTAAAAGAACTGCACGAAGGTATAGCCTAGGTGGAGACCGTACAGCATGAGGACGGTGCCGCAAAGGACGTTGATGGCGCGCAGGATGGGGGCGTTATGGCGTGGTGGAATGCGGCCAATCCCGGCGTCGCCGCCAGCCGTATGATTTTATTCATCCCGATGGGCTTCATCCTTGGCGGGGCGACAAGTCCGCTCATGGAACAGAGCCTGTGGGTCCGTTATTTTGCTCATGTAAGGGTTCGCGTGTGCCTTTGCAATCTGTCGGGTCATAGCGTAGTATATTTTACTGATGTTAGGATTTCACCGGTCGAACCGGGAAATCGCCCGCCGCATCAAGTGAGAAAGGCTCATGCCGGGACAGCCTAAGATTCTGGAACACTTGTGGTTCCATGATAGCGCCAGTCAGAAGAATATCAGCCGCGAATGCATCATCGATAAATCGACGGTGACTAGCCTGCTGAAGCGCATGGAAAAACTGGACCTCATCCGCAAGGAAACACGGTCTGAAGACAGAATTCTTTGAAGAAGTAAGGGTTTCAACATAGCGAAAAAATATTAAACGGCCTATCCATTAGTGAAACGTCGATGTATAATTAAAGCAGTACATAACCTATCTGTGGTTTTACATCAAAAATGGTATAATAGCAAAAAGATGGGTTAGAATCGATACGGCAGAACGGAGTCATTCAATGGAAATATTCAATAATACTACTAAGGTCGTAAAAGATGATCTTGTCAAGAAAATACAATCTGGAAGCAAGGTGTCTGTGGCAGCGGCATGTTTTTCTATTTATGCATACCAGGCACTTAGATATGAGCTGGAATGTTGTGATGAATTCCAGTTCATTTTCACATCTCCTACTTTCATTGCAGAAAAAACGCCCAAAGAAAGACGAGAATTCTATATCCCGAGACTGAATCGTGAAAAAGGACTATATGGAACGGAATTTGAAGTCCGGCTCCGTAATGAACTGAAACAGAAAGCGGTAGCCAAGGAGTGTGCAGATTGGATGCGCAAGAAGGCGGCGTTCCGTTCTAATAAGACCTGGGAAGGCATGAACAATTTTCTCATCGTAGAAAATCCAGAAGACACCTATACCTATATGCCTGTGAATTCTTTTACAACAGTAGATATGGGTTGTGAACGAGGAAATAACATCAGCAATATTGTAACTCGCTTTGAGAACCCGGCAAGCAAGGAACTGTTAAATCTTTTTAATACCATCTGGAATGATAAAGAAAAACTTACCGATGTGACAAGCGAAGTTATCGATATGATTTCTACAGTCTATCAGGAAAATGCGCCAGAACTTATATATTTCATGACGTTGTATCATATTTTCAGTGAATTTCTCGATGATATTTCGGAAGACGTCCTTCCCAATGAAGCTACGGGGTTTAAGAATAGTGTAATATGGAACAAGCTTTATCATTTCCAGAAGGATGCGGCCCTTGGCATTATTAATAAATTGGAACAATACAATGGCTGTATTCTGGCCGACAGCGTAGGGCTGGGAAAGACATTTACTGCACTGGCCGTAATCAAGTATTACGAAGGCCGTAATAAAAATGTGCTCGTCCTCTGCCCGAAAAAACTCTCTGAGAACTGGATGACTTATCGTGGCAATCTGGTGAACAATCCATTGGCAGCAGACCGTTTACGTTACGATGTGCTCTATCATACAGATCTTTCCCGTAACCGTGGGATGACATCTATTGGTCTTCCCATCGACCGAATCAATTGGGGTAATTATGATTTAGTAGTCATTGACGAAAGCCATAACTTCCGGAATGGTAATGGTACCAATACGCATGGTGGTGAAAAAGAAAACCGCTACATGCGGCTTATGGACCGTGTAATCAGGCCGGGAGTCCACACCAAAGTACTTATGCTCTCTGCTACCCCCGTCAATAACCGATTTTATGATTTACGGAACCAGCTGGCCCTTGCCTACGAAGGTAACCCGGAAGAAATCAATGAAAAATTAAAGATACAGTCAGATATCGACACGATTTTCCGCCAGGCTCAACGCGTCTATAATGCATGGTGCAAGCTCCCGGAAAAAGAAAGAACTACGAAAGCTTTGCTTTCCCAATTGGATTTTGACTTCTTTGAAGTTCTGGACTCTGTTACCATTGCCAGGTCCCGTCACCATATACAGACCTATTATGATACAGCGGATATCGGAACATTCCCGACAAGAAATAAGCCTGTTTCCTTATATCCCAAGCTAACGGATAAGAAAGGGGCAATCAATTATAAGGAAGTCTATGAATGTCTGTCTGAATTGAATCTTACCATTTATACGCCTACGCAGTTCATTTTGCCGAGCAAGCTGTCCAAGTATCTGTCGAAAGAGGAAACGGAGAACTTCCGCAAAGGCCGTGAAACAGGTATCCAGCGTCTCATGAGTATCAACCTTTTAAAGCGCATGGAAAGTTCGGTTCATTCCTTCCTGTTGACAGTGCAAAGGGTGTACCAGTATTTGTATGAAACGGACCAGATTATCGATACCTTCAGGGAAAAGGGGCAGGGCAATCTGAACGAAATGGGCGATTTGTCTGGTGTAGCCATGGATTTTGATGAAGACGATCAGAATACAGACTTCTTTTCTGTAGGGAAAAAGATACAGATTGATTTACGTGATATGGATTATATTTCATGGCAGCGTGACATCAAAGCAGACTTGGAAACCCTTTCCCTGCTCATCGGCATGGTGAAAGATATTACGCCGGAATACGATTATAAGCTGAATCAACTGATTCGAGTCATTCAGAAAAAGGAAGCGGATCCCATTAACCTGGGCAATCGGAAAATCCTTATTTTTACGGCTTTTGCCGATACAGCAGAATACCTTTACGAAAATATAGCGCCTAAAGCCAAAGAGATTGGCCTTCATACGGCGCTTGTCACTGGCAGCATTGAAGGCAGGACGACGATTCCCCATTTCAAAGCAGATATGAATCATGTATTGTCCTGCTTTTCTCCCATATCAAAAGACAGGGATATTCTCTATCCAGCAGATAAAGATACAAATATTGATATCTTGATTGGCACGGACTGCATTTCCGAGGGACAGAATCTGCAAGATTGTGATTATTGTATCAATTATGACATTCATTGGAATCCTGTCCGTATCATTCAGCGGTTCGGGCGAATCGACCGTATCGGCAGTCAGAACAAGGTCATTCAGCTGGTGAATTTCTGGCCTGACTTGACGCTGGACGAATATATTAACCTGAAGGCGAGAGTCGAAACAAGGATGAGGATTTCTGTCATGACTTCAACCGGTGACGATGACCTGATCAATCCGGATGAAAAAGGCGATTTAGCCTACCGTAAGGAACAGCTGAAAAAGCTGCAGGAAGAAGTCGTGGACTTGGAAGACATGACAAGTGGTATCTCTATTACCGATTTAGGACTCAATGACTTCCGCATGGATTTGCTCGCCTATATGAAGGACCATCCAGATATAGAGCATATACCACTTGGCATCCATGCTGTGGCAAAGGGAAGTAAGCCGGGCGTGATATTCGTATTAAAGAATGTAAACCCGAAAATCAACATCAAGAATCAGAACCGGCTCCATCCGTTCTATATGGTATATGTTGGCAGTGATGGTGAGATTATTACCCACCACTTGCAGCCAAAAGATACGCTGGACGAAATGCGGCATATAGCTAAAGGGAAGAAGGTTCCCATTCAGGAACTGTGCCATATCTTTAATAAAGAGACGAAAGATGGCCGAAACATGGGAAATGTTTCCAAACTCCTTGAAGCGGCTATCGAATCGATTATTGAAACGAAAGAGGAAGAGGATATTGACAGCTTTTTTTCTTCGGGAGAGACTACGTTTCAGGATATGGGATTCTCTGGGCTGGATGATTTTGAACTAATTTGTTTTATGGTGGTGAAATAAATGATTGACTTTCCGAAAAGCACGGTTATTCGCCGGAGACTTCCGAAAGAAGCGTTTTATCAGCATCTATCACTTACGGCAGCGCTGAAAGCCCGATTTGTGTCTGACGTAGAGCAGATTCAAGTCGAAAACAGTCTGACTCAGCGCAATCTGAATATGGAAAATAAAAGTGATATAAAGGAAATCCTGCTCTTATCTCTGCGTCTTAAACAGCAGGACTTTGATGGGAAAATCGTGGAGTCTATTGCCAGACAGAATCCTCATAAGCTCATTTTTTTGCTTATGTACGGAGAATGTTGCCAGCTAGCTGTGTATCACCGCAAACTCTATCGCACGGCCTGGATGAAGAAAAATGACCTTTCCCTGGTACTTCAAGGAAATACGTTGGACGAAATATGGGATAATCTGGTACGGCAAATTGCCATTTCTTCAGAAGAGGTGCTACAGAGACAAGAACTCCCTATAGATGAACAGTTAAAGCGGCAGGATGAAATCAACCGGCTGAATAAGCTGATTCACAAGACAGAAGCCGCTGTCTGGAAAGAACAACAGCCGAAAAAGCGGTTTGAAATATATACCCGGATGCAAGACTATAAAAAACAATTGGAGGAAATCACTCATGGAAAAGCTTGAAATGCATACGGCTGATTTAGCAAAAGAAAATTACGAAAAACTGGCGGCCTTGTTTCCCAATGCGGTCACAGAAACCGTCGATGAAGAGGGACATGTGGTTCGTGCCATCGATAAAGATGTGCTTATGCAGGAAATCAATACGCAGGTCGTAGATGATAGTCAGGAGCGCTATCAGTTTACCTGGCCGGATAAGCGGAAAACCATCATGCTTGCAAATCAACCCATTGCCAAAACACTGAGACTTGATCGAGAAAAATCGGTCAGTCGCGATGGTACACAGGGGGGGGACATCGATAGCGAAAATATATACATTGAGGGTGATAACCTCGATTCCTTAAAAATCCTGCGGGAAACATATCTGGGAAAAGTAAAGATGATTTATATTGATCCGCCCTATAACACGGGAAATGACTTCATTTACGAAGATGATTTTTCGCAGAAGGACGAGGATTATGCAGAGAACAGCGGGCAGACCGATGAAGAAGGAAATCGACTGGTGCAAAATAGCGAAAGTAATGGTCGGTTTCATACGGATTGGCTGAATATGATGTATCCGAGGTTGAAGTTAGCAAAGGATTTATTATCTGATGATGGTGTTATATTAATAACCATAGATCATAATGAACATGCTACTGTACAAATGATATGTGATGAAATATTTGGGCATAACTGTTTTATAGGTGAATTGGTATGGAAATCTAGTGATAATAGCAATAATAATGCACTTACTTTCTCTGAAGATCATAATTATATTTTAGTTTATTCAAAATCTCCTGATTGGAGACCAAATTTTATAAATGATCCAGAAAAACGTAGGCATTTTAAAAATCCAGATAATGATCCCAAAGGGCCTTGGTTTGATGGAAATCCAGTTAATAATCCCGGATTAAGAGTTAATTTACAGTTTGATATCACAACACCAAGTGGAAAAATTATACATCATCCAGCAAATGGATGGCGCTGGTCGAGAGAAACCATGAAAGAAAAGTTTAGAACTGGTGAATTGAGATTTTCGAAAGATGAATCCAGGGTAATACGAAGAACCTATTTAAAAGATATGGAAGGGTTACCTCCATCAACATTGCTTACAAATCATAGTGTTACTGGACATACTAGAGGTGCAAAATATGAATTAAAAAAACTCTTCCCCGAAGAACCTGTAACCAGTTTATTTAGTACACCAAAGCCAACGCTTCTATTAAAATATTTGCTTACGATTACTGTGGCTTCTGATTGTGTTGTTATGGATTTTTTTTCAGGATCTGGTTCTATGGCAGATGCTGTTTTGCAATATAATGCGCAAAATAGTACATCAATTAAATATATAATGATTCAGATAAAAGAAAAATGCATTACTGATAAGGCAGGAAATATTCCTACCTACAAAAATATATGCGAAATGGGTGAAGAACGTATTCGCCGAGCCGGAAAGAAGATTAAAGAAGAAACAGGGGCGGACATTGACTACGGCTTCCGCTGCTTCAGGGTGGACTCTTCCAACATGAAGGATGTATATTACAAACCTTCTGATATAAAACAAGCAGAATTGGATCTTTTTATGGATAACATCAAGGAAGACCGTACGCCAGAAGATTTGCTCATCCAGGTGATGCTTGATCTAGGCGTACTCCTTTCGTCAAAAATCGAGGAGAAGGAAATAGCTGGTAAAAAAGTCTTTTCTGTAGAAAACGGCTATCTGATTGCCTGCTTTGATGAAAAGGTTACCGAAGAAGTGGTAACGGCTATTGCCCAACAGCATCCTTTCTATGCGGTATTCCGTGACAGTTCTTTCAGCTCTGACAGTGTGGCTGCAAACTTCGAGCAGATTTTTGATACCTATAGTCCGAAAACGGTAAGGAAGGTGCTGTAATATGGCTGCCATGAAATTTAAATTCACCATACAGGGTTATCAGACGGATGCTGTAAACAGCGTAGTCAAAGTATTCTCTGGCCAGCCTTTTCAGGATAAGGTCAGCTACCGGCGGGATGCTGGCAGCCAGGATGATGATCGTACCTTATTTAACTGGCAACAGTCTGATGAAGACCTTTTCATGGGGTTTGCCAATGCACCGGTCGCACTGAGCGAGACACAGCTTCTTCATAATATCCGGGAAGTCCAAAACGACAGCAATATTAAGGAATCTTCTTCTCTGGCAAAGCATTTAGGCGCCTGTTCTCTGGATGTAGAAATGGAAACAGGGACAGGGAAGACCTATGTCTATATCAAGACGATGTTTGAGTTGAATAAGCGTTACGGCTGGAGTAAATTCATCGTCGTCGTTCCGTCCATTGCGATTCGCGAAGGCGTACAGAAGAGTTTCCAGATGATGCAGGACCACTTCATGGAACAGTATGGGAAAAAGGCAAGATTCTTTGTTTATAACTCCAAGAATCTGACTGATATTGACCAATTCAGTTCCAGCGCAGATCTTTCTGTCATGATTATCAATGTGCAGGCCTTCAATGCCCGGGGTAAGGATGCCCGAAGAATCCGCATGGAGCTGGATGAATTTGGTAGCCGCAGGCCCATCGATGTGATTCAGGCCAACAGGCCCATTGTGATTCTGGATGAACCGCAGAAAATGGGCGGTAAAAAGACGCAGGAATCCCTGAAGGAATTCCATCCACTATTTACGATGAATTATTCTGCCACCCATAAAGAGCATCATGATCTGGTGTATGTCTTGGATGCCCTGGACGCCTACCGGATGAAGCTGGTCAAAAAGATTGAAGTCAAGGGGGTTGATATCCATAATCTGCGCGGGACAGATGGTTACCTGTTTCTTGAAAACATCGTCATTTCACCGAAGAAGCCGCCTAGGGCCCGGCTGGAATTTGAAATCAAATACGATAAATCCATCAAGCGTGAAACCCGTATTGTCGGAGTCGATGATGATTTGTATGCCCTTTCCAAAGAGATGGAACAATATCAGGGCTATCATATCAATGATATTGAGCCAATTCGGGGAATCGTAACCTTTACCAATGGCGTGGAAATCCATACGGGTGAAGTCCTGGGCGATGTCAGCGAAAAGGACATTCGCCGGGTTCAGATTCGGGAAACCATCCGTTCTCATTTCGAGAAGGAAAAGGAATTGTATAACCGCGGTATCAAGACGCTATCCTTATTCTTTATCGATAAGGTAGAGCATTATCGAAAGTATGATGACGAAGGTAATGAAATTAACTCGGAATATGGTCAGATGTTTGAAGAGGAATATATTTCTATTTTGAATGAATATCTGACGCTCTTTGATACCCCCTATGAACAGTACCTGAAACAGATTGATGTCCATACAACCCATGCAGGGTATTTCAGTATTGATAAAAAAGGGCATAAGGTAGATTCTAAAACAAAACGCGGGTCCGATTTCAGTGATGACGAGTCCGCTTATGAATTGATTCTAAAGGATAAGGAAAGACTGCTTTCTCTTGATAACCCAGTACGGTTCATTTTCTCGCACTCTGCGCTTCGTGAAGGCTGGGATAATCCCAATGTCTTCCAAATCTGCACCTTAAAACATGGGGGAGACAGTACGACGAATAAACGGCAGGAAGTAGGCCGTGGTCTTCGCCTCTGTGTCAATCAGTCTGGCGACAGGATGGATGAACAAGTTCTTGGTTCAGAAGTACAGGAAATCAATAAACTGACCGTCATTGCCAGTGAAGGGTATAAAGATTTTGTTTCTTCGCTTCAAAATGACATCAAAGATAATCTGTATGAACGTCCGACCCAGGCTACAGTGGAATATTTTCAGGGCAAGCGGATTCAAATTGGCGACGATGTGGTAACTATTACTAGTGACCAGGCGAATGCGATTTATTTCTACCTTGTCAAGAATTCCTATATAGATGAAGATGGTCATGTAACAGATGCGTATCGTGCTGATGCAGAAAACAAAATCTTAGCTCCCCTTCCAGATAAAATAAAAGACATCACAGCCGGAGTGCATGCACTCGTTCGGAGCATTTTTGATGAACATGCACTGGATGGAATGATTGAAGACGGTCATCAGACCAAAATTCAGGAAAATGCGCTGAATGATAATTTCTATAAGAAAGAATTCCAGACTCTTTGGAACTATATTAACCATAAATGGAGTTATACGGTACATTTTGATAGTCAGGAGCTGATTCAAAAAGCCATTCGCCATATTGATGATAAGCTCTTCGTTTCTCAATTGCAGTATACTGTAACAAAAGGGACGCAAGGCGACGATTGGTCAGCTGAGACTATAAAATCAGGGAATGGTTTTGTATCAGAAAAAAGCCATACATACGATTTGAAACGAAGTGAAATGAGTCAAGTAAAGTATGACTTAATTGGAGAAATTGGTGCTGGGACACATTTGACTAGAAAAACGGTTGCTATGATTCTGAAGGGGATTTCTCCTGCGAAATTTGCAATGTACCGACATAATCCGGAAGAATTCATTTCCAAGGTAACGAAACTTATCAATGAAGAAAAGGCCACCATGATTGTCGATGACATTACGTATAATAAGACGGATGGTACCTATGATTCTGAAATCTTTACAGCTGAAAAAAACAAGGATTTTTCTAAGGCGTATCCGGCCAAGAAAAATGTGCAGGACTATGTATTTACTGATGGAACAGCAGAAAAATCTATAGAACGAAAATTTGCAGAAGACATGGATTTAGACGATAAAGTGGTTGTGTATGCCAAATTGCCACGGGGTTTCCAGATTCCGACACCTGTCGGAAACTATGCACCGGATTGGGCGATAGCATTTCAGAAGGGAACTGTGAAGCATATTTACTTTGTAGCTGAAACAAAAGGCTCTATGGAAAGTATGGATTTGCGTCCCATTGAACAGGCTAAGATTAAATGCGCCAAGACCTTGTTCAATGAAATTTCAACGGATGATGTAGTCTATGGACAAGTAGATTCCTATCAGAATCTGCTAAACATGATGAATGCTATCAGGATGAAATCCTGAACTGGTTGAATTTTGTAAGATGAAAGGAGGCGTAACATGCATAAGCATATCATTTTGAATAATGGCCTGCCCATGCCGATTGTCGGCTTTGGTACGTGGATGTTGAAGGGCGAAGCGGGGAAGCGGGCGGTTCTCGATGCTTTGGCTGTGGGCTACCGCCTCATCGATACGGCCCACATGTACGATAACGAAGCCATGGTCGGCCAGGCCGTGGCCGAGAGCGGTCTGCGCCGGGAGGATATCTTCATTACGACGAAGCTCTGTCAGACCCGGGCTGGCTATGAACTGGCCTGGCAGGGCATCGAAGAATCGCTGGCTCGTTTGCAGACCGATTATATCGACTTGATGCTCATCCACGAGCCTTACGACGAGGCTTTAGACATGTATCGAGCCTTGACCGAAGCCTACCGCCAGGGACGGGTCCGGGCCATTGGCATTTCTAATTTCAATGCTCGGGAATATCTTGATTTTATCGGAAGTTGTGATATCATCCCCGCTGTCAATCAAGTCGAATGCCACGTCTATTACAGACGAAAAGAGCTCCAGCAGACACTTGTGGCACAGGGGACACAAATGCAGGCATGGAGCCCTTTTACAGAAGGGAAAAAGCCGATATTCCAGGAGCCTGTTTTACAGGCTGTTGGCGAGAAATACGGCAAGACGGCCGCACAGATTGCCTTGCAGTACCTGGTTCAGCAAGGCATCGGCGTCATCCCGAAATCATCCCATCGGGACCGGATGGCCGAAAACCTCGATATTTTCGACGTCACCCTGACACCGGACGACATGGCCCGGATTCAGCAGTTGGAAACGGGGAAAACCCTGTTCGGCTGGTATGAGGACTGACCCGAATCAGATATCGAGGGCAGCCCAGTACCCCCAGTAGACGGCGTTGGTGATAGTAGATACTTTAGCGGCATCGCCGATGACACGGACGAAGGGCGCACTGTCCCGCAAGGCTTCTACGACGTCGGTACGGGATCGCTGGCCTAAGGCACAGATGACCGTATCGCCGGGGACGAGGATGCGCTGGCCCTGCGGGTCCTGGCAGAGGACGCCTTCCGGCGTGACTTCGAGGCCTTTATACTGCGTATGGACGTGGACGTACTTTTCGATTTGAGCCAGGAGCAGGGGGCGGTGACGGACATTGGCATCCGGTGCCAGAGCCGGGCGCATTTCGATGAGTTCCACTTCTTTGCCTTCCTGGCCGAGGTGGATGGCACATTCGCAGCCTGCCAGGCCACCGCCGAAGACGATGACGTGATTCCCGACTTTGGCCTTTTCTTTATAGTATTGGTTTACGATAATGACGTTGTCACCGTCTAACCCTTTAATCGGCGGGACGAGGGGGCGGGATCCAGCGGCGATGATCAAGGCCTGCGGATTTTCTTTGGCAGCGTATGCCGGCGTTACTTCCGTGTTCAGGCGGATTTCGACACCGGCTTGGCGGGCCAGGCGTTCATAGGTCTTTCCCAGTTCGTACATTTCCCGTTTGAAGGGGATGGCCTGTTCGCTCTTCAAGATGCCGCCGACTTCGCTTTCTTTTTCACAGAGGATGACCTGATGGCCGCGGCGGGCTGCCGTATAGGCTGCATACAAGCCGCCCGGGCCGGCGCCGGCGACGAGAACTTTCTTTTTGACCGGTGCCGGCTGGATTTCCGTCCCGTCCAGTTCCCGGCCGATGAGGGGATTGACGGTGCAACGGCGCGTAGCCGTTGCTGCCCGTTCCGCCATACAGGTGAAACAGCGCAGACAGTGGACGATGTCTGCGTCCCGGCCTTCCATGATTTTCTGCGGCGTTTCGGAATCGGCCAGCAGCTGCCGGGCCATGTAGACGATGTCGGCTTTCCCCGAAGCGATGATGTCTTCCATCATGGCCGGGTCGGTCAGACCGCCGATAGTAGCTACGGGCTTGCTGACGTGCTTTTTGATGGCGGCAGCTAAATAGACGTTACGGCCGTGGGCTTCGAACATGGAAGGGTGAGTGATACCAAAGGTTTTCTGATACGTACCTGCCGATACATGAATGATATCGGCATAGGCTTCGATGGCCTGGGCAATCTGGATGCCTTCTTCCAAGCCGTATCCGCCTTCCGTAAATTCAGCACCGCTCATGCGAAATTCGATGGGGAAAAAGGGGCCGACCGCGGCGCGGACCGATTGCAGGACTTCGACGGCGAAGCGGACGCGATTTTCCAGGGAGCCGCCGTAGGAGTCGCTGCGGTGGTTGAACAAGGGCGAGAGGAACTGGTTGATGAGCCAGCCGTGACCGCCGTGGATCATGACCATTTCAAAACCAGCGCGTTTGGCCAAGCCGGCGGCGTGACCATAGGCTTTTACGATATCGTCGATGAGTTCCTGGGTCAGGGCTTTGACCGGGACGCCGTCAGCCCGTATCCCATCGCTGGGGCCCCACTGGCAGAGCCCGTGTTGACGGCTTTTGTCAGTCATATAGGTCCCGGCGAATTGGCCGGAATGGGATAACTCTAACGAGGGGATGGCACCATGCCGGCGGATGGCGTCGGCCGTGTAGGTCGCCGCGGCCAGGGAATTGAGAATCGATTCGTCCAGGTGATAGGCGTGGGAGCCGTCAGTCTGAGGATGGACCATCAATTCGGAAACCGTGACGGCTGCGGCACCGCCTTTGGCGCGCAGTTCGTAAAAGGCCGTCGATTTCGGACCGATACAGCCGTCTTTCAAAGACCCGCTGAAAGCAGCGGATAGCATGGATGTCCATGGTCAGGACTCCTTATTGTCTGTCATACCACTGGAACAAGGCCTGGGTCCCGCAGTTTTCCATGCCCTGGGCGGCCAGCTGGTCGTAGAGTTTTTTGGCTAAGCAGAGGCCTGGCAGGTCCAGTCCCATTTCTTCGGCCGATTCGATGGCGATGCGCATGTCCTTGAGGAAATGCTTGATGTAAAATCCCGGCTTGGTGTCGCCTTTCAGCATACGTGGCGCCAGGTTGGCCAGGGACCAGGAGCCGGCAGCTCCGGCCGATAAGGTGGCGATGACTTTTTCCGGGTCGAGGCCGCTTTTTTTCGCATAGGCCATGGCTTCGCAGACGCCCATCATGTTCGAGGCGATGGCGATTTGGTTGCTCATCTTGGCATACTGGCCGCTGCCGGCCGGGCCAAAATAGGTCAGGGTCTGGCCCATGGCCGAAAAAATAGGTTTCATGCCTTCAAAGGCCGCTTCGTCGCCGCCGGCCATGATGGCCAGCGTCCCTTGACGGGCGCCGATGTCGCCGCCGGAAACGGGAGCATCCAAGGCCTGGATGCCCTGTTTTTGGGCTTGGGCATAGATTTTCTTGGCCAGGGAGGGACTGGACGTGGTCATGTCGATGACAAAACCGCCCTGTTTACCGCGAAAGACGCCGTGTTCCCCGAAATAGACGGATTCCACGTCTTGGGGATAGCCGACCATGGAAATGACGACGTCCGATTGGGCAGCCAGTTCTGCCTGCGAATCGAACCAGTGACAGCCTTCCTGGATGAGTTCTTCTGCCTTGGCTTTCGTCCGCGTCGTGATGTTGACGGGATACCCCGCTTTCTGTAAATTGCGGATCATGCCGCTGCCCATGACGCCGGTCCCGATGAATCCGATACGTTGTGTACTCATGATGATACCTCCTGTTTTTTTGCTTTTATTATAACATGGAACGGTAAGAAACGATATTGACAAGATGGGTTCCGGCCTGTTATACTTAACCTACAATTGAATCGCGAAGGGGAGTAACCTTCTCGTGAGTTGCCATCAACATCGTGCCGTCATCGACCGGCTGGTGGCAGCGTTGCAATTTGCAATAGGTGAGACTTTCGCATGATACCAGTTTTGCTGATACCATGCGGAAGTCTCTTTTGTTTTTTACCGTTAGTTTTTTAGAAAGAGGTATATTATGGAAATCGTATCGATGCAATTTTTCATGGCTTTAGGTTCTATCATTTTGCTGGACATCCTCCTCGGTGGTGACAATGCCGTCGTCATCGCCATGGCAGCCAACAAACTGCCGGGCAATCTGCGCCGCAAGGCCATCCTCATCGGGACCGGCGGTGCCGTCGTCATCCGCCTGGTCATGACGCTCATCGCCGTCTGGCTGTTGACCATTCCCTTTTTACAGGCCTTAGGCGGCCTCATCCTGCTGCCCATTGCCGTGAAATTGCTCGTTCCGGAAGAACACGATGAGAACGTGACGGCTTCGGACAGCCTTATGGGCGCTATCAAGACCATCATCATCGCCGACGCCGCCATGGGCGTCGATAACGTCCTGGCCATCGCCGGCGCTTCGCATGGCAGCTTCCTCCTCGTGGCCTGCGGCTTCCTCATCAGCATCCCCATCATCGTCGGCGGCAGCACTATCATCGGCAAGCTCATGGATCGCTTCCCGGTCATCCTCTATGCCGGCGCCGGCTTGCTGGGCTGGACGGCCGGTTCCATGATCGGTCACGATAAAATCTTGGGGACCCTGATGCAGCAAATGGCCGGTACCTGGGCTCCCATGACCCTTCAAATCGTATTGGCTGCCGGCGTCATCGCCATCGGCCTGTGGATGAGCCGGAAACGTGCCGTGCAGTAACAAAAAGGGCTTGTCGCACGATGGACAAGCCCTTTTCGAGTATTCAGTTTGTAGTTTGTAGTTTGCAGCAAATGGTAAAAAATTTGAAACCAGCTTCTACAAACTCTGTACTACAAACTATAGAGTAAGAGTGACTACACATGATGACATATGCTACAATGTAAAGTAGCTGGCAGGGATTTGCCTGTCAGCTAATTTATATTGAAGGGGATAGGAATATGAAACAACGATTATTTCGTATCGTTTTAAGCTTGGCCTTTTTTGTGATGACTATGGTGACAGGAATGGCTAGTGAACCGGGACAGGGGACAGAAACAGACAAAAAGGTACTGACTGTGGGGTTGTTCAAATACGTTCCCGATATCCAGGCCTTTGAAACGGCTTTGACTACACAATGGAAGGACATCGAACCCGATGTGGCATTGCGCTTCGTCGATTGGGATTGCTATTTTGAAGAACCGAAAAGTGATGTTTTTGTATTCGATGCGCTGTATGCACCGCAATATATCGAAGAGGGATTATTGTATCCGTTAGGGAAAACTATTCCGGAATCCTCGGTGTATCCGGCGTGGACTTTAGAACAGGCTTCCTCTCAGGGAACGTATTACGGCATCCCGCAGATGGTCTGCATGGATACCTTATTTTATCGTAAAGAGGATCCGGCCGTAGCCCGTGTTCAAACGATGCAGCAGCTGTATGAAGCCATCGGTCCGCGGAAGACTCAGGCATTGCTTCCTGATCGGGATGAAGGTGTCATCGCCGATTTCAGCTTGAATAATGAAATGAAATATTATAACATCCTTCAGGACCATACCGGAGAAGTCGTTCCGGTACAGGCCATGGGAGACGTTCAAGAGGATGCCATGCAGTATTTGAAAGAATTGTACGCTATGACGGGTACTGCGACGGGCCGTTATGACGATGGCAATGAGTTTACGCGGGCTGAATGGTTTGCCCAGGGCCATGGCCGGGCCTTGTATGCCTATCCGGAAGCGATGAGCGCCATCGTTCGTTTAGGGCAGGGAGACGATACCGACGTCAAGGCCATTTCCAGTTGTGAACATCCCGATGTGGCGACAGCTTATGTCGATTACGTCAGCATCTCTTCCCGGATTCCAGCCGATAAAGTAGAAGCGGCAAAAAAACTGACAGCCCTATTGACATCCAAACCGTATATGCTGGCGGCCCTGAAGCCGGCTTCAAAAGAGGGCGTACCGCAGTATCTCTTAGCAGCCCGTCAGGATGTCATGCAGGAATTGGCTTCATCGAACCCGAACTATCAGAAGTTATACCGTCATTTATATCGTGCCAAATCGTGGCATGTCATGGCGGGAACGAAGGATTTTGCTGCATGGGAAGCTAAAGTCGGGCCGGATATCGAGCGCGACTTAAAAAAATAAGTCACAATTAAAAAAGCTGTACGAAGGTATAGCCTAAGTGGAGACCGTACAGCATGAGAACCGTGCCGCAGAGGATGTTGATGGCGCGCAGGATGCCGGGTGTAATGGCGTGGCGGAAGGCGGTGACGCAGCCCGTGAGGGAAAGGAACCAGAGGCCTGAGGCCATGAGGACGCCCGTCAGGAACGTCATGGCTTCTGTAGCAGGCAGGGTGATGCGGAAGGCGCCGAGGAGCATTGTGCCATCTAAGATGGCCTGGGGGTTCATCCAGGTGACGATGCAGGCTTTGGAAACGGTCTGGCCCAGGGAAACTGGCTGGTCTTTGAGGGTCAGCGCATCCGGGACCTGGCGGATCATACCATAGGCCATGTAGAGGATGAGCAGCGTGCCTGTGCCCAGGATGACCACTTTGAGCCAGGGAAGATGATTCAGCAGCGTGCCGATGCCATAAAAGCAGCTCAACGACAGGCTGATGTCGAAGAACAAGACGATGAGCGCTGTCACGATGGCGCGGCGCAGCGAATGGGATAACGCCGAATGGATGACGAAGAGATTTTGCATGCCAATGGGAGCGACGTAAGCCAGTCCCATGGTCAGGCCTTGGAAAAAGAACATAAAAAAAGCCTCCTTCTTTTCCAACCAAAACAAGTTGGTTCATGTGGTATAATCACAGTATAACAGAGCTATGAAGGATTCCAACCCACCAAAGCTATGTGAATTATACCAACCAAAAAGGAGACGATGTGATGAAGCGGCATATTCCTGTCCAGATTGAATGGCATCCGGATCCGGCGCAGCCTGTGCCCGTATACCGGCAGATCCTCGAATGGATGTATGGAAAAATGGAAAGTGGTGAATGGCCAGCCGGGACGCGCCTGCCATCTCAGCGCGCTATGGCCCGGCACTTCCAGGTGAACCGGAGTACCCTGAATCAGGCTTTGAAGCCGTTGCTGGAAGCGGGCGTACTCCAGGGCCGGGGCAGCCAGGGGACGGTCGTAGCCAGTACGGCCTGGTCCCTGCGACTGCCGGTCCAGCCGGATTGGAACCGCTACATGACAGCTGGCTATTTCCGGGCCAATCAGGAAGTCGTCCAGGCCATCAATACCTTGGAGTTCGATGACCGCCTGATCCGTCTCGGTACGGGTGAACTGGACCCTAGGCTGTTCCCGCAGGATGCCTTCCGTCAGACTTTGCGGGATGTGGCCGATGCCATCACATCCCTGGGCTATGTCGAGCCGTTGGGGATGCCCGCTCTGCGTCAGGCTCTGGCTGGGTATGCCAGGAAGCGGAACCTAATGGTGGCGCCGTCGTCCATCTTGATTACATCTGGCGCCCTACAGGGACTCCAGCTCATATCGGCTGGGCTTCTCCGCGGCGGGGCGACGGTTTACGTCGAAGACCCGACGTATGTCAAATCGCTCCAAGTCTTCCAGTCGGCTCATCTCCGTCTCTGTGGCCTGCCCATGGACGACCAGGGCCTATCTCTGGAAGCATTGGAGAAGCACTTGCGCCAGTCTTCAGATATAGGCAATAGCGTCCTCTATACCATCCCGACGAACCACAACCCGACGGGCCGGACTATGAGTCGTCAGCACCGTGTCCAACTCCTGGCGTTGTGCAGCCGCTATGGCCTGCCCATCATCGAAGACGGAACTTATGCGGAATTGACCTTTGACGGAACGCCGCCGCCATCCTTGAAAAGCCTGGATACAGGAGGTCAGGTCCTTTATTTGGGCAGTGTTTCCAAATCCTTGGCGCCAGGGCTGCGCATCGGCTGGATGATTGCGCCGGAACCAGTCGTACAGCGCCTGGGTGACGTCAAGATGCAGATTGACTATGGCGCCAGCTCCCTGTCTCAGCAGGTCTTGGCCCGCTTCCTGACCAGTGGCCGCTATGCACAGTATCTTGGATGGCTGCGATGCGAATTGCAGCGACGCTGCCAGGCGGCCTGCCAAGTTTTGGACGAAGACTTTGCGGGTCTTGCGGATTGGCAGGTACCGCAGGGCGGTTTCTATATTTGGCTCACCCTCCGCGACAGGCTGCCTATGGAGATGCTCTTCCACAAGGCGGCAGAGGCCGGGATCCTCATCAATCCTGGCGATATCTATTCCAGCCGCCATACCCAGTCACTGCGTTTATCCTATGCCTATACGACGCCGGAAGAATTTCGCCGGGCTGTCAGTCGGCTGGCTGCGGTCGTCCGTTCATCCCTTGCAGTTTCAGCGAAAAATTCGTATACTGGATTAGTGGCTAGTGGCTAGTGGCTAGTGGCTAGTGGCTAGTGGCTAGTGGCTAGTGGCTAGTTGGCCAATCGACAAAAAGGAGGATTATATATGAAATTATTGGAACATGCCGTCATCGCCGGGATGCCCGTGCGCAACCGCATCCTCCGCAGTGCGACGTGGGAAGCCTTGGCCGATGCCAAGGGCTATATGTTGGAAAAACAATACCGCATCTATGACCAGCTGGCCAAGAATGAAGTGGGCCTGATCTGTACGGGCTATGCCCGCGTCGATGGGGAAGACCGGCCCAATGCCGGCATGATGGGCATTTATGACGATGCCTTCATTCCGCAGTACCAGGAATTGACGCGGCGCGTCCACGCCTATGGATCGAAAATCATGATGCAGATCGCCTATGGCGGGACCAAGACGACCTTTGAACGGGAAGGGCGGACGATTTTTTCGCCGTCGGCCGTGCCGGAACGCAAGACCGGGACCGTCGGTGTCGCCATGAGCCCGGATGATATCCGGCACCTCATCGACGAATATGCCCAGGCAGCCAAGCGCGTCCGCGACAGCGGCTTCGATGCCGTTGAAATCCACGGCGGCCATTCGTACCTGCTAAACCAGTTCCTCAGTCCCTATTATAATCGGCGCAGCGATGCCTATGGCGGTTCGCCGGCCAACCGTTACCGCATCGTCGGCGATATCATTGCCGCCATCCGCAAGGCCGTAGGAATGCATTTTCCCATTTGGATCAAGATTACCTGTTCCGATTTCTTTGAAGGTGGCCTGACCTTCGCCGAATCGTTGGATATCTGCCGGCGCCTGCAGCAGTCGGGCATTGACGTTATCGAAGTGAGCGGCAATATCCACGGCAAGGCCCAGCAGGAAATCGGCCTGAAATGGGATGGCCACGTCATCCGCGACGGCGGTTATTTCCTCGATTACGCTAAAGACATCGCCAATGCGGTCCGCGTCCCCGTCTACGTGACGGGTGGCTTCAAGGACCCGCGGCAAATGGAAACGGCCTTGAAGACGTCGAAACTGGCCGGTATCGGCTTGAGCCGGCCCTTATTATCGGAACCAGATTTGGTCCACCGTTGGAATCAGGGAAAGCTGCAGCCAGCCCGTTGTGTCCATTGTTCGAAATGCCGGACACCGGAAGGCAATTACTGCACGGTCTTTGCGGCCATCGACGCCAAGAAAGGAGCGAAATAAGTTGAAATTCTTCATTGCTTCAGATATTCACGGTTCGGCTTATTACTGCCGCCGTATGCTCGACGCCTGGAAGCGGGAAGGGGCTGACCGCTTGGTCCTGCTCGGCGATATCCTCTATCACGGGCCGCGCAATGACTTGCCTAAAGACTATGCCCCGAAGGAAGTCTTTGCCATGCTCAACGAAGTCAAAGATTCCATCTTCTGTGTCCGTGGAAATTGTGACGCCGATGTAGACCAAATGGTACTGGAATTCCCCATCATGGCCACCTATGCCGTTCTGACCCAGGGCAGCCGCCTCGTTTATGCGACCCATGGCGACCGTTACAACCTGGAATCCCTGCCGCCCATGCAGCCCGGCGACATCCTGCTCCATGGCCATACCCATGTCCCGGTCTGGCAGCCCTTCGGCCAGGATAACTATTATTTGAATCCCGGCTCGACGTCTCTCCCCAAAGACAATAGCCCGCACAGCTATCTCCTCTGGGATGGGAATACCTTCACCTGGAAGGACCTGGACGGCCAGGCCTTTCACCAGCTCGTCTTATAGCATCCAGGGAAGGGATGGTTCCTATCTGCTTCATAACGGCGGAATAAGGCGGCCGTCTGCGTTTCTGAGGATACAGGAAAGGCGACGGTGCCAAAGCGGCGGACTGGCATGAGCCCCATGAGGGAATTGGTTAGGAAACACTCGTCGAAAGTCTCGATATCTTCCGGATACAAGGGCTTTTCGATGACATCATAACATTGACAGAGATAAGACCGGATGATGCCTGGCAGTAATCCGGCCTTTACGGGCGGCGTATAGAGCCGCCCGTTTTTTATAAAAAACAAGTTGCTGACAGCGCCTTCTGTTAATTGGCCCTGCATATTGCAGAAAATCGGTTCGTCAATACCTTCAGCCCGGGCCTGTCGTTTGGCTAACATCGAGTCACCATAATTAAAGGTCTTGTGCTGCACTAAGGGCGACGTTTCATTGCGGCGGATTGACGACAAGGTGATGACATAACCAGGGCGGACGGTCATCGATGCATATGGATTGGCACGGGATGTAAAATTTATATTTTTATCGGAAGCAAGTATTTTCAATACCCAATCTCCATTACCCATGCTATACACATACTCCCACAAACGACATTCCCAATCAAAAGAAAGCTCAATCCCTAAATATTCCAAGGTATGCCGCAAACGCCTTTCGTGAGCCTCCAGCCAGACTGGCCGACTTTGATAGATGGGGATGGTTTCAAAAGCTCCCAGACCGAATTGGTAGCCGTCATCAAAGATAAGATTCATAATTAAAAGTGTCTCCTTTCAAAGCACTGAGCAAGGCTTTGGCTTTTTGCCAGATTTCTTCATATTCAAAAGCCTCGTCCGATTCTGCCGTAATGCCGCCGCCGACGCCGATGGTATATTGATCATCGTGGTGGACGGCCGTCCGTATGACGATGTTTAAGTCACAGTTCCCATCTAAGGACAGGTAGCCAATCGTCCCTGTATAAAGCTGGCGCCGGCTGAATTCTAATTCGTCGATGATTTCCATAGCCCGCTGTTTCGGCGCGCCTGTAATGGACCCACCTGGAAAGAGTGCCGTCAAGGCGTCGATGGCCGTCTTCCCTGGCCGCAGGGCCCCTGTTACGCCTGCAATTAAATGGAAAACCGTGGCATACGGCTCGATGGCAAACAGCGTCGGAACGGACACGCTGCCAGGACGGCAGATTTTGTGCAGGTCATTGCGCTCTAAATCGACAATCATCAGCAATTCACTCTGGTCCTTTTGCGATTGAGCCAGTTCCTGCCGCAGCCTTTTATCTTCTGCAGGCGTCTTGCCGCGGCGCCGCGTGCCCTTGATGGGACGCGTTTCAATCTGGTCATCGCGCAGGCACAGCAGCCGTTCCATGGAAGCACTGATGATTTGATAGGCTCCGTATTGTAAATAAGCCCCAAATGGCGACGGATTATCCCGGCGCAGACGGGAAAAGAAGGTGTACGGCGGGCAGTGGCTCTGGACATGAAACGTACTGGTGAAATTCGTTACGTAAACGTCGCCGGCGACGATATAATTCCTGAGCTTTTTCAAAGCCCTTTGATAGTCTTCACGAGTACTGTCGGGTTGGACGGTTATGGCATATTGGGGATTTTCGCCAGTACGTGGAAAGGACCTTTCCTGAAGGCGAGTCCGGATTTTTTCTTTCATCTGTGCTAAGAGAGCCTCGGCTGGCATTGTCTGCCCATTGGCGGCAAACCATACGGCATGGCTTTGCCGATGTTCGATGATGAAGAAATCGTAAAAGACCCAATTCATATCGGGCAGGGGAAAGGCAGGGGCGTGGCGGGACTTCATTCCATGGCGTGCCAGTCCGTAGTCATAGCTGACATAGCCAATGGCCCCAGCCGTCAAGGGCAGGTCTGTCGGATTGGCCTGGTAATGCTTTTTCAAATAGGCTTTGAGATACGTTTCAGCCGTTCCTTCACGAGCTTTTCCATCAATCTTCAGCTGGCCTTGTTCTACGCGTACCCTATGGTAGGGCACGAGGCCGATGATGGAATAACGCCCCAAGTGGTTGGTCAGCGACGAATCGAGGAAAACGGCATCTCTTTCATCGGCAAAGAGGGCGAAGAGCTGGCTGGCCGTATAGGGAAAGGGGGAATGGCAGATGAGCGGCTCAGTCATGACAGTCACCTGCTTTCTCCAGGCTGGATTCGGCCAAGCGGCAAAACATTGTTATCAGTTCCCTGCCATATTCGGATAAGACGGCTTCGGGATGGAACTGCAACCCATAGAGCGGCAGGCAGCGATGAGATAAGGCCATGACCGCGCCGTCATCGCTGACAGCGTCTATGGCATAAGCGGCAGGCAGCGTTTCCGCTTGGACCACCAGCGAATGATAGCGCGTGACCTGGAAGGTTTCCGGCAGCCCCCGAAAGAGGCCCCGGCCACGATGGTGAATCGCCGTGACTTTCCCATGCATAGGGCGTTTCCCACGGGTGACGACAGCCCCGGCGGCATAAGCCAGAATCTGCATCCCCAGGCAGACGCCCAAGATGGGCAGGGTGTGGCAGAAAGCACGGACGATGGATAGGGAATGGACGGCGTCTTCTGGCCGTTTCGGCCCAGGTGAAATAATCAATCCCTGCGGTTTCAAGGTGGCAATCTCAGCCGGGCTTATCTGGTCACAGCGGTAAACCCTTACGTCGCGTCCCGTTTCAGCGACTAAATCGGCTAGATTGTAGGTAAAAGAATCATAATTGTCGATGAGCAGATACATACGCCCTCCTTTATACAATAAAAAAGGATAACGACGGCAGCCCGAAAACTGCACAGTCGTTATCCTTATAGGTCCGTAAACTGTGGACTGAATCAGTATAGCATATTTTTACAAATTACGGTATACTAAGAAAAAAGAAATAAGGGGGATTCGTTATGCGAAATTTAGAAAAGAAACTGCGCGCTGCTATCGTACAGGCTGCGCCTGTATTTTTCGATAAACAGGCGACGCTGCAGAAGGTCGTCCATCAAATCGAAGAAGCCGGTCGGAATGGGGCACAACTCATCGTTTTTCCCGAATCGCTGGTCCCATGTTATCCTTATGGCCTGACCTTTGGCTTTACTGTCGGCAGCCGGTCCGAAGCGGAACGGGCCGACTGGAAGCGCTATTACGACCAGTCCGTTATCGTCCGTGAAGACCTGCAGGACATCGCCGCTGCGGCTCAGGCCGCTGGGGCTTATGTCAGCCTGGGCATTACCGAACGGGACGAGACGACGTATTCCCTGTATTGCAGCAACGTCATCTTTGCGCCGGACGGCACACTGGCCGCCCATCACCGGAAAATCAAGCCGACTGGGTCAGAACGCTATATCTGGGCCGATTCCCATGACCCGTCGACATATTTCCCCATCGTCCAGACACCGTGGGGGCCCATGGGTTCGCTCATTTGCTGGGAAAATTACATGCCCCTGGCCCGGACGGCCCTGTACCAGAAAGGCGTCAGCCTCTATCTGGCACCGAATACCAATGACAACCCGGAATGGCAGGATACGATCAAGCATATCGCCATCGAAGGGCGCTGCTACGTTTTCAACGTCGACCAGTATTTTACCAAGGACATGTATCCGGCAGACCTGGTTGAAAGCGAAGCCGTATCTAAGCTGAATCAGGGGACCTGCCGTGGCGGCAGCTGCATCGTCGACCCGTGCGGCCATTACGTCACAGAACCCGTGTGGGACCGGGAAGCCATGATCTACGCCGACTTGGATATGGATCAAGTGGTCCTGCGTCACATGGAATTCGATGCCGCCGGCCACTACACCCGGCCGGACATCTTGGAACTCATCGTACATGAGTAGGGATGGTGTTGCGTGAAGGTTTCTGCCATCATGCAAGGCCACGTTCTCTTTTTACTGACCACTTAAAAAAGCTTGTCGCACATGCGACAAGCTTTTTTTCACCGCCGCAACATGCGGTATTTGAATTTGATTCGCTTCAGGCCCGTGGCTTTCCAGAAGTTGCGGGCCATTTTTTCGGAAATGATGTAAAACGCTGGGATGAGGAGCAACCCGCAGAGGGTAGCGAAGGTCATGCCGCCGACGACGGCGACGCCCATGCCGCAGCGGGCTCCGGCACCGGCACCGCTGGCAAAGGCCAGGGGCAGGCAGCCGATGATGGCCGTAAAGGCCGTCATGAGGATTGGCCGCAGGCGCAGCTTGGATGCGATGACGACGGCTTCCATCGGGTCGATGCCCTTGTCGACGCGCTCTTTGGCGAACTCGACGATGAGGATGGCGTTCTTAGCTGCCAAGCCGATGATCATGATGACGCCGATTTGCATGTAGACGCTGTTCAAGAAGCCGCTCGTGTTGGCATTGAACAAAGTCGCCAGCTGGCGGATGATGTATTCTGAGCCGACGGCTCCAAAGATACCCGTCGGTACGGTGAATAAGACGGCGAACGGCATGGACCAGCTTTCGTAAAGGGCAGCCAGGCAGAGAAAGGCAAAGACCAGCGCCATAATCAGAATCTTCGTCGTTGAACTGGACGAGGTGCTTTCTTCGCGGCTCTGGCCGGACCATTCGATGGTCATCCCCGTCGGCATGACGCTCTTGGCCGCTTCTTCGGCCGCTGCCATGGCTTCGCCAGAGCTGTAGCCGCTGGCAGCACTGCCTTGGATGGTGACGCTGCGGACGCCATTAAACCGGGTGATTGACGACGGCCCGGTGGTCATCGAACTGGTCAGCAGCGTGTCGAGGGGAACCATTTTCCCTGACGACGACTTGACAGAAATGAACTTCAAGCTGTCTGCCTGAGAACGGTACGACGTGTCGGCCTGGACGATGACCTTGTACGAACGGCCGAACTGGGTGAAGTCATTGACCGACGAACCGCCGAAGTTGGTCTGGAGCGCTGTGAAAACGTCAGACAGTTCAATGCCCAGGTTCTTAATTTTTTCGCGGTCTACCGTATAAGCGACGCTCGGCGTGTTGGTGGCGTAACTCGTGCGGACACCGGATAATTCCGGCCGCTGGGAGCAGGCCGCGACTACCTGGTTGGCTGCGTTTCCCAGTTCCGTATCGGACAGGCCCGTATTATCCATGAGCTGCATGGTCCAGCCGCCTTCCTGGCCCATGCCGGGCAGGGATGACGGATTAAAAGCGGCTACACGGGCTTCGGGATGCTTGGGAACGACGGTCTTATTGAATTTGGCAATAATCGATTCGGCGCTGAGGTCGTTCGATTGGCGGTCATCCCAATTTTCCAGCGCGACATAGAGATTGCCCGTATTCGACGTGGAACCGCCAGCGTGGGTCATGACATCTTTGACGCCAGGAATCTGCCGCGTCTCTTCCGCTGCCGCGTCGACGGTCTTGATGGTCTGATTCAAGGAAGTCCCTTCAGGCATGGTGATGTTGGCCATGAACACGCCCTGGTCTTCATCGGGGACAAACGTCGAAGGCAGGACCTGGTAGCAGATGCCCATGAGGCCCGTAACCAAGATGAGGAAGACCGCAGCATATTTCAAATGATGGATCATCCAACCGACTTTGCCGGTGTAACGGTCCCTGAAATGGTCAAAAGCCCCGTTGAATCCGCGGAAGAAGGCGCCTAACGGCCCGCCTTGGATGGCCTTGTCGCCGGGCTTCAGAAGGACACCGCATAAGGCTGGCGTCAAGGTCAGGGCGACGAAAGCCGAAATGACGACGGAAATGGTGATGGTCACGGCGAACTGCTTGTACAGGACGCCAGTGACACCGCCGATGAAAGCGACGGGAATGAAAATCGAAGCCAAGACGGCTGTCGTAGCGATGATGGGCCCTTGGACTTCTTTCATGGCTGCTTCCGTCGCATCCTTAGCAGACTGTTTATCCTTGGACATATGCTCTTCAACGTTTTCAATGACGACAATAGCGTCGTCGACGACCAGGCCGATGGCCAAGACCATGGCGAACAGGGTCAGCGTATTGATGGTGAAATCGAGGACTTTGAAAGAAGCAAAAGTACCGACGATAGAAACGGGAACGGCCAGGACTGGGATAAGCGTCGTCCGCCATTTCTGCAGAAAGACGAAGACGACGAGGATGACCAGGAGCAGCGATTCGACGAAGGTATCTTTGACTTCTTTAATCGAAGCATTGATGAAATTCGTATTGTCCATGACGATGGTATAATCCAGGTCAGGCGGGAATGTTTCCTTAGCCTGGTCCAGGACCTTCTTGACTTCCGTAATCGTATCTAAAGCATTGGCGTCACTGGAGAGCTGGATACCGAAGCCGATACCGGTCTTCCCGTTGATCTTGGAATTGCTGCTTTCGTTCTGCGTCCCCGTCTGGATGTTGGCTACATCCTTGAGGTAGACGAATTGGCCGTTTGAAGCCGATTTCAAGATGATATTGCCGAATTGTTCCGGCGTCGTCAATTGGCCTTCGACCTTGGCGCTGTACTGTTTTTCCTGTGTCGCCGGTGCCGGCAGGCTGCCGATGGTCCCGGCCGGAGCCGACTGGTTCTGTTCCTTGATGGCCGAGACGACGTCCGATACGGTCAGGCCGCGTTCAGCCAGTTTTTCCGGATTGAGCCAGACGCGCATGGCATAGCTGGAACCGAAGGTATTGACGTTGCCGACGCCGTCGATGCGCTGGATTTTATCGAGCAAGTAAATATCGGCGTAATTCTTGAGGAAAGTCTGGTTATACGTTCCGTTCGGCGAATAAAGGTTGGCCATGAGGACCATGTCGCCTGACGACCTGCGAACGGTCAGCCCCTGGGTCTGTACGTCGCTGGGCAGGCTGTTCTTGGCCAGATTGGCGTCGTTCTGGACGTTGATGGCATCTGTATTGCCGTCACTGTCCAAGCTGAAAACGACAGACAGGCTATACGAGCCGTCGTTGCTCGACGTCGAGGACATATAAGACATATCGTCGACGCCTTTGAGCTGGTCTTCGATGACTTGGGCGACAGTTTGATTGACGATCGTCGCATTAGCGCCGGTGTACGTCGTACTCAGATTGACTGTCGGCGGCGAAATCTGCGGATACTGGGCAATCGGTAAGGAGAGGAGGGATAAGACCCCCAAGATGACGATAATAATGGAAATGACGATGGCGAAAATAGGCCGCCGGATAAAGAAACTAGACATGAAGCGCCTCCTTATTTAGCCGTAAGCGATACCGATGAGGTAGAAGAAGCATCATTGGCGGTCAAGGATATACCTAATTCGTCAGCTGTCGTCATGGTGACGTCCAGATCTTGGCCTTCCTTCAAATTGCTCAAGCCTTCAACGACGACGACATCATCCTTGTCGAGACCACTCTTGACGATATAGTAGCTGCCGACCTGGTCGCCTAAGGTGACGACGCGGGCGACTGATTTATTATCGGAACCGACGACAATAACGAAGGACTGGTCCAGGACCTGTTGTACCGCACGCTGAGGGACAAGGATAGCATCCTTCAAAGGCTGGCCTTCCATAGTGACGCGGGCGAACATCCCCGGCAGGAGAACGCCATCGGCATTATTGAAGAGGGCCTTGACCGTAATCGTCCCCGTACTGTCCGAGACTTCCCGGTCGAATTGGTATGATGTCGAGATTTCGTCGTATTTCTTGCCGTTGCTCAAGGTCAGGGACGCTGTCGGCGGCGTATGGTTTTCTGGCCCATTGGCATCCTTGTCATCGGCCATGCGGAAGTTCAAGAATTCATTTTCACTGATCGAGAACTGGACATAGATAGGGTTGATCGAACCGACCGATACTAAAGCCGTATTACCAGCCGTGACATAGGTACCGCTGGGGACATCGTCAACAGAAAGCTTGCCGGCAATCGGCGACCGGATGATCGTATCGTCTAAATTTTCCTGGGCCTTCTGCAAGAGGGCATTGGCATCGTCGTAACTCGACTGATTGCTGTCTACCGTGGCTTGCTGATTCGTCAAGGTCTGTTCCGCTACGGCGCCGGATGCTGCCAACTGCTGATAGCGGTTCAAGTCGACGAGGGAATTATTGAGCGTCGTCCGGGCCTTATCGACATTTGATTTAGCCGAGAGGACTTCCGATTCATATTGGCGGTCGTCGATTTTATATAAGGCCTGCCCCTTTTCGACAGGAGCGCCAGACGTGAAGTATTTCTCCACGATTTCCCCGGAGACGCGGGGCTTGATCGTGACGGCGTTAGTCGATTTAATCTGCCCTGAATAGTCGTGGCTCACAGCCGTATCCTGCTGGAGAACTTTCATGGCCTTGACTGAAACGGCAGTACTCTTAGTCTGTGCCGCATTGCCGCATCCTGCCGTCAGCAGGGACAGGGCCAGCAGTCCGGTCAGGACCGTAATGAGAAGTGTTCCTTTTCCATAACGTAGCATAAGTATGATTCCTTTCTCTGCAACATATTTTAAACCATATTATAAGTGTATCATGGAAAAGAAAAAGCGACATACCTAAATGTTAAAAATTAGGTGTCGCCTTTTTTTCGATAAGCTACGAAATATGTATGTTTTATCATAATTATATGACAACCAAACGCGTCATGCGATTTTATTGCCATTGGCTACCAATTTGAAGCGCAGGCCCAGGACTTCGGCAGCCCGCTTGCACATGAGCATGCGCTGGGAAAAGATTTCAAAATAATCAATCATAGAACAAATCGATTCATCGAGCTCGATGTTCAAAGTAATGACTTTCTTGTGCGTATCGACGTGGAGCTTTGAAGACAGGGCTGCATAATTGACGCGGTCGTGCTTGTCGAAAGTTTCCGGTACGGTGTTGCGGACGCGGTCCCGGCGGACATCGCTCTTGTCGGCTAGGATCAGGGCAGCCGAAATCGGGTCGAAAGCGATGCCGCTTCGTTCATCATGCTGACCGATCGCTGAGATGATGGCGGCAATATCTTCTGGCGGCGCGCCCCAGTCGCGCAGGAAATGAAAGGCCATGAGAGCCCCCGTATGGGCATGATCCACGCGGTTGATGCTGTTCCCCAGGTCATGCATATACCCGGCGATGCGCACGAGTTCCACCGTGTGGGCGTCATAGCCGAGCTTCTTTAGAATTTTACCGGCCGTGACAGCCACTTTGGCCGTATGTTTTTGCGAATGGTCCGTGTACCCCAAGGCATCGAGGACTCGGTTCCCCTGTTCTAAATAGACATTCAACTCTTTCGCATGGGCAATATTTTCATAAGTCAGTTTCTTCACTCTCTATCATTCCTTTTCTATGCTAGTTTTTTCAGTATAGCAAAGGAATGTATGAAATGCGTAAATACTGGATAAAAAAATGGTGCAGGATTTTACTGTTTTGTATCGAATTAATAAATAGAGCGGTTCGCAGTGAGTCAAGAGAGTACGGAATAGGAGATGACCGGAATGGATGAATATGAAAAGCTTAAAGAACTCTACGAGCATATGATGGTTGTCCGTAAAGACAGCCGGCAGCATATTCAGGAGTTATGTGTAGCCTTGGATAATGGATTGTGGTTTCCGGAACGTCAGCAGCAAGCCGTCCGGGACGATTTGCAAGCACTGAGCCAGGCCCAGGATGCGCTATGTCAGGCCCTGGCACAGGTCCAGATTGCGACGGCCGATAAAGCCGATGAATTAGGGGAACGAATCGAAGCTTGGCATCGGGAACAGGAAAACCGCGAGGCCATGAAAGCCATGGTACATCAATTGGAAGGCATATTCGACGTGGTCTATGTGGGAACTGATGAGTCCATAGCCAGCCAGTTCCGCCAGATGCAGGGCGATGTCAAGGCCTTGTTGGGCCTGTCCCTGACCTTCGACGAGCTATCGGCACGGGCAGAAAAATATATCCGCTTCCTGGAAGCCGTCCACTTCGACGGACCCCTCTTGGACCGGGACCTGGCCGATTCCCTGCGCAGCCAGTTCGGCGGCGATATCAGCCTGGCCTGCATCTATCATGATTTCCGCTTGACAGAAGGGCAGTCGGCTGCGGCTCCCGAGGAACCTACGGCAAAAGTACCGCCTACACCGGCTTTCACTCCGGAACCGGAACCAACACCCGTACCGGCCCTTGAAAAGGCGACTTCAGCGCCGGCTATACCTGACGGCATGACTTTGGTTCAACAGAAGCCCTTGCGTGCTAAATTGAAAGGGGCTAAATCCTTTACCCATGACATCCAGCAGTTCGCTGAACAGACCGAAGGGATGGCTATCTTCTGGCTCATGGCCCTCTGTTTCCATGATTTTGTCGGGGAAGGGGACGAAGCCCGGCTGTCGAGGGGCTTGCAGGAGCGGCAGAAAAGAATGGGCGCCCATACGTTTGAAAACAGTCTCCAAGCCATCCGCAGCCGCTTCCTGGACTGGGGCCTGGCCGCCAAATATCAGTGGGGAACGCAGCCCTTTTACCGGCTCACGCCAGAGACGTATGACGTCTTGAAGCGTGACAAAGTGCGCAAATATTTCAATATCCCTTATTTTACGAGAATGCCGGACTGGACCTGCTTCAGCCGCTTATATGAAATGGAGCGCTTCGTCCTTCAGGTATTGGATCACAGTCCCTATGAAATAGCCTTTTTCAGGGCTCAGCGCCAAGCCTTTTTTGGCTATGTGATTTTTGGGAAGTCCATGGTGGTCGATGATGGAACCTTCCTGCCGGCATACCTCCTCATCAGGCCACCCTTTTCGGAAGCCGAGCTGGAAGCCGATCAGAAAGATTTCCAGTACCTGGCGAAATCGACGGCTGTCAAGCTGCTTCTGACCGATTCCCGGGAATACGCCAAGCCCTGGATGACCCGCTTCGGGACCGAAGATATCTATGTGGCCTTGACCCATCCCGATGAAAAGGGGGATTTTCTCTTTTCGTCAAAAGGCGAAATCCTGACGGCCGATGACCTCTTTGCCGTAGCTGTGAAGAAAGCCGAAGTGGATATCCCCGATTGCTTGGATATCCGGGAAAAGACGCAGAAAATGCTGTTCCTCAATGAACATGTCGCGGAAGTCCCGGACCTGGATGGGCCAGATGAATCCGATGCACCTGGGGTACCAGAAGAACCGGAAGAAGCCCAGCCAGAATCGGTACCGTCAGAAGAAGCAGTTCCTGACTCGACGGCTGATGCAGTCACGGATAGGGCCGACGCTTTGCAGTCCTTCTGCCAGCTGCTCCAGAAAGGCCATCGGGCCGAAGGCAGTTTCTGGCTCCATGCCCTGGCCAGCACGGCTGGTCCTGACGAAGAAGCTTGGGACGCTTTGTCTGATGAAATCGCCTATATCCTCGACGATCCGCTGTATGACCCGGCTGCCCATTCCGACGGCTTCGATTTCTGGGATTCCATGATTTCCCTGCCGGCCATCGAAATGGGCCAGTCCCGGGATGTCCTGAATGCTGCCGCCATGGTCCGCGCCTTTTTTGCGCCGGCTGAACCGAAAGGCTACTTACTGAGCAAGACGTGGAGCCGCATCAATGAAGAACCGAATGAAGCCTTTACAGCCATTCCGGTGTTGAAACAATTTGTATCCTTATGCAAGAACTTTGCCGATACCCAAGGTATGTCCTTGGCCTATGGTCTGCAGCAGCACGCATCGGACCGCCAGCCTGTCGATCTCGATGGGGCCCGTCAGGCCGTAGCCGAACAGTACCAGGCCCTGTGCATGGATGAACGGAAACCGTCGCCCCATCCCCGGCTGCGGGGCCTGCGCTCCCAGTTATACGGCGGTCATGGGCAGGTCGTCCCATATTTTAAAGACGTCGACGCCTTCAGCCTTACGGAACTCAGCGATTTCTGCAATACTTTCCTCAACACGCCCTTGACGGCGGATACGCCAGTAAATCGGATTGAAGACCGCCTGGTCAATGAAAATAAAGTAAAAGAATATTTGGACGGCGTCTGGTTCAGCATTCCCGTGGGCGAACGAAAGAACGAACGTTTCCTGGGAAAAGATGCGACGCAGCAAATCAAGTTGATCAAGAAATCCGTGCTCATCCTTTGCCGCTATATCCTGGCCAAACAGGCGGCACAGCATGAGCAGAACCAGCATGGCCTTTCACCGGACGTCTTGGCGCAGCAGCGGCAAAAAGGGCTGGACCTGTTACAGCAGGCCCAGGCGGAGCTGGCCGGACAGACCGTAGATACCGTGATGGATGAGCTGGCGAAAGCCGTGCTTCAGGCCTTATTGGACGACTTGACCCGGCAGTTCCAGGGCTGTTCCAGCGGCGAACCTTACTATGCCCCTTTACTAAAAGCCAACGCCTTTGAACTGGATTCGGATTATCTGCCCGACTTGACGCCAGACTACGACGGGGAATACCCGCTCGTCCCGCGCTTGCAACGGTATATCCAGGCACGCTTGTCCCAAACGGCGGACCTTTCCTGGCAGGAAGCATATCACCAGGCCGTCCGTTGTTACAATCTGGGATTGGCCAAAGAAATCGCCGGCCTGGACGATACAGTGAAACGCATCGGCAAATGGGACCTGGTCTTGCAGAACGGGATACAGTACGCCGCAGCCGATACGGAAAGTTACCGGAGCGACGTCGAATTAGCCGCTAATTATGGCAAGATCATCGGTAAGGAACGGATGGAACATTATTTTTCCGTAGCCGATACCGCCCGGAGCCACTTCAAAAAGACCCAGAACTTTGCCCTGTACAAGGACTTGCTCCAGAGCTGCCTGAAACACATCGATGAAGAAGCGGAACCGCGCCGTCAGAGCGTGCAGCGCGAATTGGACCAGTTCCGCTCCCAAATCCAGGAGGAAGACTTGTCCTGGCTGGACCCAATCCAGGCCTGGCTCGACCATGGCAACCTGACCATCGTCGAAGACTACCTGCACCGCTGTGCTCACAAGAGCCCTCGTGAAATGAAGCTCATCCTGAATTATCAAGGTGATTTCGGCCTGAAGACGTTCACGCAATTCCTGGAACAGTACCAGGCCGAATTCGATTTGTGCAACAAGAATAAAAAATTATCTCTAAAGAATATTTATGACCAGAAACCGGGAATCCGCAATAAACGGGTCCATGACCGCCTAAACCGCAAGGAAAAGGACGGCCTCGACTTCGTCGAAGCCTGGTCGGCTGAATCCAGCGCCCCCGGCAAATCGATGAAGCCCTTGTTAGAGGGCCTGGGATATGGGAACATCGCCGATATCCAGGTCAGCCGGGCCGAAAAGAATTGTACCTGTTACAGTGTGAAGTTCGAAAAGAATCCGCCCCAGTTCCACCATCCCTTTGCCGTCTTTGGCAGCGGCGCCTACTACAATGGGCTGAATGTCGTCCTCTTCCGGGGCAGCCACACGCCGCAGAGCATCGTCAATGAAATATCCCAGCTCAGTGTAGCCAAAGAAAAGGGGACCCTCTTTTTCCTCGACTCCGCCCTGACCCTTTCGGATCGGCGCGAATTGGCCAGACTCATGAAGACCAACCTGGATATGCAGAACGTCTTGGTCCTGGACCGGGTCCTGGCCCTGTACCTGACGCATTTTGAAAAGAACGACCGCAACGATAAGCTGCTGGCCCTGGCCTTGCCCTTTGCCTATGTCCAGCCCTTCATCAGTGAAGCCCGGATTCCGCCGGAAATGTTCATTGGCCGGTCGGCTGAATTGGCAGCCATCCAGGACATGGCCGGCCCGGTCTTCGTCTATGGCGGCCGGCAGCTGGGCAAGAGTGCCCTCTTGCGGCAGACCCGCTACCTGGTCCACCATCCGGAACAGGGGAACTATGCCATTTACCTCGACATCAAGAACAAAGATGGCGACGCTGTCTTAGGCGATACGTGCGACGAACTCCGGCGGGCAGGCATCCTGAACAAACATGTCCGGACGTGGGATGAACTGGGGCGGAGCTTGAAAGACCTGTGGTCACAAGGAAAGAAAAACATCGACAAGCTCATGATCCTCTATGACGAATCGGACCATTTCCTCGTCGATGCGGCGGCTCAGCAGAACCGTCCTATTGAAGTGCTGAAGGACATCCGCGACTACGTGCCGGGCCATTTCAAATTCATCTTTGCCGGCCTGCACAACGTCATCCGCTTCGACCGGAGACAGTTAGGCGATAATACCGTCTTCGCCCAGCTGGACCACCTGGTCGTCAAGCCCTTCGGCTACCTGGAAGCGAACGAACTCCTCTTAAAACCGCTCAGCTACCTGGGTTTTGAAATCCGCAACCAGGATATCATCAGCACTATCCTGGCCCAGACCAATTACTTCCCGGGACTGATCCAGTATTACGGCAAGAACCTCGTCGAAAGTATCCGCAGCCAATACAAAAACCAGCTCTTCACGGACTGCAATACGCCGCCCTATCCGTTGGATGAAAGCTACTTGAAAGACTTGCTGAAGGACGAAAAATTCCGGCAGAAAATCGATGACCTGTTCATGATTACCCTGGAACTGGATGCGGATAATTACTATGCCATCATCGCCCTCGTCGTCGCCTATCAGTACCAGTATGAACAGCAGCGGGTCGTGCCGGTCACCCTCGACACCATCCGGGATGTGTGCGCCGCTTACGAAGTCCATAAAATCGCCGACATGCGAGATGAACAGCTCCAGGCCCTGATTGATGAAATGACCGATTTGAACATCCTCCATCAGGAAGAAGGCGGGAAGGGCTATGTCTTCAACCGCTACAACTTCTACATGATGATGGGCGATTGGGACGATATCGAAAGGAAGCTGAGAGAATATGGAAACGCGTGAATGGAATGAAGGAGCCGGCGATATCTGGTGGCATGAAGTCGCCGGACCTCATAAATATGTCAAGGAAATCGCCAGGGCCATCCTGGACCAGCAGTGCCTGGCCATGGATGCCGACTTAGATGATGACGTGTTCACGGAATCCCTGAAAGACCGCATTTCCAGCTATGACTGTGACTGCCATTACGTGCGCATCGCTGCCGATGATTTTGACGATGTCAATGCCTTTACAGCCTTCATCGCCCAGCAATATGTACCCCAGTTCCGCTTCGACCCCTTAGATGAATCGCCGCTGACCAGCCTGATTCGTCAGTCCGGGCTGCAGCATTACGTCTTTTTTGTCGATTCCGCTTCCGGTGACTGTCCCTGGCTGGCCCAGGCTGCCGCTGCCGTAGGCCGCTTGGCCGGCCGGGAGGGGAGTGCCTGGATCTTCCGGGCCCCTTCTCCGGTCCTGGCAGCCTGGGACAAGATGGCCGGTGTACACCTCCTGGACCGCAAGCACTACCTCTATCATTATGACATCCAGTATTTCGCCATGACCTGTCTGCGCGATACAGAACTCAACCTGTGTCAGCAGTACTATGCCGCCGACATCATCGCCAAAATCGCCGGCATGGATGGCCGCCTCTGCCTGGCCCTGGCCCGGCAGGACCTGTACTTCCACCCGGAAACAGTCATACAGGAACAAAAGCTATCGGTCGACCTGGTGCCAATCCTCCTGGAAACACAGATGCAGCACGTCTTACCTATTCTCGAAGATATCCGCCGTTACCTGGTCCGGAAATACGAAACGATGATACAGCAGATACTGCCCCAGCAGGACGAATACGGAAAAGAACTGAACCGGCCTACGGACCTGGAACTCCGCCACCTGCAGCACTACCTGCGGGGGCAGGGCCTCTTCTTCCAAGAAAAAGACGACGAATGGTTCCAGTGCGCCTACCAGGCACGAAACGACATTTCCCATCTGAACGTGCTGCCGACAGACCAGCTGGATAAGTTATTTTACATTCAGCAAAAAATCCATTGAAAACGTTCGTTCAAGTATAAAAAAGCCGCCAGCTCATGTTAAATCCCCTTAAGACTAACACGAGCTGGCGACCCTTTCTTGAAGTCTGTCTAAAAACATGATGAACTTATTCTCATGAGATAGTTCGATGTATTCGGTTTTCCTCGCGAAAGCGGGGTGATCGGCATGAGTGTATACGAAGCATTATCCTTGATGATAGCTTTTGCTACGCTTATTGTGCTGGTTATTTCAGCTAGTAAGAAATAATTTATGAACTGAAAAAAACCGCATACCTTTGCGGTACACGGCCTTCTTCAATTACAACATTCAGAGGAGAGCCGATGTTCCGCCATCGGACTATCTCTGTTTTTATTTTACCATATCGGCCAAATAAAGCAATTAGAAACTATGTTCGATGATGGGGTGAATACCTCGCCGAACATAATTTCTTTTTTGCCGGATTTTTACATAATTTCCGTAAATGCCTTTATAAGGAGAATTTAACTATTCCGTGAGTTATTACATGGAGTGCCTGTTTAAATTTCCTTAAATCGGCAAATTTTGCAGGAACATTTGTTGCATCTTGTCTTTTCTCATAGTACAATAGTAAACAAAGGAGGTGCCGCATATGTATTTACGAAAACGAGGCAAGAAATGGTATTATACGATTGAAGTCCCGACGGAAGATGGTCAGGGCAGGCTGCGGGAAGAACGCGTCGGCGGTACTTCGTATGCACAGGCCGCTAAAGCCTATCGGCAGGCCATGAAGGCTCTCGATGAAGCAGCGGTTTCGGAAAAGCCAGTCATAAAGATGATGGATTTTTTATTGGAATGGCTGGAAAAAGATGTGCGTATCAATTTAGGGCCCAATACGTACGATTCCTATGCGGGAATCATTAAATGGCATATTGGTGCCCGTTTCGGGAATGAAGCTTTGGATGCGCTGACGACGGCGGAAATCCAGGACTGGATCAACAGCTTGAAGCAGGATGGTTATTCCCGCTCGACGGTCAAGTCGATTTTCACGGTCTTCAATGATGCCATGCGCTGGGCCGTTTCCAACCGCCAGTACATCGAAACGAATCCCATGGCCAATGTCAAGATGCCGAAATTTGACGTTCCCCGGAAAAAGCCGGTCATCTTTTCGCATCAGCAGATACAGATTATTTTCCACGCCTTTCCGTTGGGGCATAAATATTACGCTCCCTGCATGATTGCCTATTGTACAGGCCTTCGTGTCGGGGAATGTCTGGCCTTGCAATGGTCTCATATAGACATGGAAAACCGAACGATTTCCGTCGATAGTACCTTATATGATAAAAAAGGCATCCCTGTTTGCAAGGCGACGCCCAAGACCAAGTCATCGGTCCGGACGATTCCCTTTAATGAGACTTTATACAAAGCCCTGGTCCGCCATAAGGCCCAGCAGGCCAAGAACCACCGTCTCTACGGTGACGATTACGTCGAAAGCGATTTTGTCTGTACCCGCGAAGACGGCCGTCCGATGAACAGCAATGATATGCGCTATTTCAATATGTGGTGCAAAAAGGAATTTGGTGGCGGCAGTTTCCATTCTTTCCGCCATACCCATGCCACGATGATGTTGGAAAATAATATCGAGCTCGACTACGTGTCCAAACGGCTAGGTCATTCTTCGATTGCGACGACGGCTAATATTTACGATACCATTACAGATAAGCGTAATCGGGAAGCCATGAAGAAACTCGATTCGATTTTGTAAAATCATGGCGGCAAACGCGGCGGCAAGATATAGAAATTTTAGCTTAAAACCTAGATTTTCCGATAATTAATACTTATCGGAATAATATGCCCCCAAACGCAAAAATAATCAGAGAAAGAAGTACCTAAACACCATGTCTCCTCAAATCACTACCTACAGTGGAAAACATTTCGACATTACCCATCCCAATCCCGAGGCTATCTGTATCGAAGACATTGCCCACGCCCTGTCGCTCATCTGTCGGGGCAATGGCCATGTGACGACTTTTTATTCCGTTGGCCAGCATTGCCTGCAATGTGCCAAGGAGGCCCGGGCCAGGAATTTGCCATCTCATCTGGTCCTGGCAGCCCTATTGCACGATGCGACGGAATGTTATATGTCTGACGTACCACGGCCGATGAAGCAGCTCATGCCGATTTACCGTCAGACGGAAGCCAGGCTGCTCGACGTCATTTACGAGAAATTCCTGGGCCAGCCTTTGACAGCAGAAGAAACGCGGCTCCTCAAAGACATTGACAATGCGTTCCTCTGGTATGATCTGACCTATCTCTTGCAGGACAAGCCGGACAGTGCGCAGCCACAGGTGCATTGCCTTCCCGATTATGAACCACGGCCTTTTGCCGACGTCGAAGCTGAATATTTGCAGTGCTATCGAAAGTGTCAGGAGGGGAAATCATGGATATAGCCATTGTGACCGGTGCCTCTTCCGGGTTGGGAAGGGAATACGTGAAATTATTGGATGACGAAGGCTTAGATGAAATCTGGCTCGTCGCCCGGCGCCGTCCGCAGCTGGAAGACCTGGCCGGGGCCTTGAAGACGAAAAGCCGCCTCTATCCGCTGGACCTGACCGAGAACGGTTCCTTTCGGATTTTACAGCAAGCCTTAACCGATAGTAGGGCTATCGTCCGCTATTTGATTCATGCAGCAGGCTTCGGCAAGATGGGTTCCGTCATGACGATTCCGTCAGGCGTTCAGGAAAAGATGGTCGACCTCAATGACCGGGCCGCAATCAGCCTGGTCCAGTTAGTCCTGCCATACTGCAAGGCCGGCAGCCACCTCGTCCAGATTTGTTCGTGTGCCGCTTTCCTGCCTATTCCGGAACTGGCCGTCTATTCGGCGACTAAGGCCTTTCTCCTGCGCTACAGCCGGGCCCTGGCCGCTGAACTGGCCCCACAGGGAATCCTCGTTTCTGCCATCTGCCCGTATTGGGTCAAAGACACGGAATTTATTGCGACGGCCATCCAGACCGATAGGAACCAGCAGTTCCGCCATTATCCCCTGGCAGGGACGAAAGAGGCCATTGCCCGCCGATCTTTCCGGGCCGTGAAAAAAGGCCGAGTCGTCATCACACCGGATGTCGTCTCGACCTTGCTTCGCTTTCTGTCGGGGTGGATTCCCCAATCTATTTTGTTATATGGCAGCCGTTGGTTCCGCTGACCTTATAAGCCGATGGATTTTAAGGCCTGGTCCAGGTCACCGATGATGTCGTCCGGATCTTCCAGGCCGATGCTGAAACGGATGAAGCCCTTGCGGAATTTTTCCGGATAGAGATTGATGCGTTCATCGTAACTGGGCTGCGGGAAAATCAGGCTTTCGTCATGGCCGAGGGAGACGGCAAAGGTGACGACTTTCAAGGCCGCGCAGAACCGTTCGACCGCCTTGTCGTCAGCAGCGATGCCAAAAGAAATAACGCCGCCAAAACCGTGTTTCATCTGCTTTTTGGCCAATTCATGGCCAGGGTTGCTGGGCAGGCCGGGATAGGAAACGAACGTGACGTTTTGGCGCTGTTCCAGCCATTCTGCGATTTTTTGCGTCGACGCATTGATGCGTTCCATCCGCAAAGGGAAGGTGACGGCACCGCGGAAGATCTGCCAGGCATTGAAGGGACTGATGACAGAGCCGACATTGACCTGGGCTTCATAGCGGATCCGGTCCATCGTCGCCAAGTCGTTGGAAATGATAGCCCCTCCTTGGGCATCGCCGTGGCCGTTGATATATTTGGTCAGCGATTCGACGACAAAGTCAGCGCCGAAATCCAAGGGATGCTGATTGAGAGGCGATGCAAAGGTATTGTCGACAGACAAGACCGCTCCATTTTCATGAGCGATTTTGGCAATGGCCGCAATGTCCGAGATACCGTCAGTTGGATTGTCCGGCGTTTCGATATGGACCAGGCGCGTCCCTGGCGTAATCGCTTTTTTGACGGCTTCCAGGTCCGTCATATCGACCATGACCGTTTCGACGCCGAATTTCCGGTTGAATAATTCGTGGAACAGGCGATAGACGGCCATATAGCTGACTTTCGGATAGACGACGCGGTCGCCTGTCTTGAGCAGCGTCCAGAACAAAGCGTGAAGGGCGGCGACGCCGCTTCCCAGAACGATGGCGTCATCGGCTCCGTGGAGGGCAGCGACTTTTTCTTCCAGCCAGTGCTGATTCGGGTTGCCATTGCGGGCGTACATCAACAGATCCGTCGAAGAATAATTGACCTTCGACAGGTCATCGGGCAGCTTGTAGCTATTGGCCATGTGCAGCGGCCGGCGGACGGCTCCTGTTTCCGCATCATAAGCGACGCCCGTATGGACGGCTTGTGTTGAAATATCATACCCCTTGAACTTGTTTTCTTTTTTAGCCATAAAAAATCCCCCTTATGGTGTCAATAAATAATATACAAGTATATTATAAGGTATATTTTCGAAAAGTAAAAGCTTTTTGTTTTTTTATTTCACTTTTTATTTTTTCAAACTAAAGGAGGAACTCCATGAATATCCAGATTTTTGGCACGAATAAGTGTTTTGATACAAAGAAAGCCATCCGCTATTTCAAAGAACGGAACATCAAAGTCCAATTCGTCGACCTGAAAGAAAAGGGCCTGAGTAAAGGCGAATATACCAAGGTCAAACAAGCCGTCGGCGGCCTCGACGCCATGCTCAACCCGAAATGCAAAGATAAAAACGCGCTGGCCTTGATTCAATATGCCGTCGATGATGAAAAAGATGCTAAAGTCTTGGATAATCAGCAAGTCTTGAAGACGCCCATCGTCCGCAACGGTACTAAGGCTACCATAGGCTACGTACCGGAAATCTGGAAAACGTGGGAATGAGTTCTTGGTTTGACAAAAATTAAACGTTTGAGTATACTTATGGTGCTTAAACGTTTGATTTTTTGATGAACGAGGTGTAAGACATTGAAACACATTGTAAAAAACTCTCTCTTAGTAGCCTGTGCCACGTTGATGATTGGCAGTACTTCTTTCGCAGCCAGTACGCCGAAAGTCCAGCCAATCGGCATACCTAATCCTATTGTGACCTACGATACCTATGAAAATGTCGTAAAAGATGCCGGCTTTACACCGCTGTATTTGACCCGCGACGCCGGCTTCAGCTGTTATTACCTCTCTTTAATCGGCAAACACACTGCGGACATCAGCTTCCAGCGCTTAGGCCAGCCGGAAACGACGGTCCGCGTCCGCACGATGCCCCAGAAAGCTGATAAATCGATGAAAGATATTTCCGGCGTCTATAGCGTAACCTGGAAAGACCAGGTCATCGACGGCGTTCCCGTCAGCATCGCTAAAATCAACGACACGTCCTACGTCGCTCATTGGAAAGTGGGAGACTATCAGTTCTCTGCCCAGGCAGCCGGAATGAGTGCCCCGCAGTTCAAAGCCCTCCTGGAAAACAGCCTCGTCGATGACTCGGCCCATTATTTTGTGAAATAGTTGTTAGTGGCTCGTGGTTAATGGCTCGTGGCTCGTAAATACATAAATTTAATTTCATACGCTTTTTGAAAAGAGGATGTTGCATTAGCGTTTTTGGCTTAATGCAGCATCCTCTTTTGCGAACCACTAATCACTAACTACTAACCACGAATCATCACTTACTCCGTGCGGCTGAAGGGATGATGCCGATGGCGCAGAGAACGGTGAAGACGATGAAGGCCTGCTGGATGTGCTGGGCCAGCCAGGTTGATGTCGCAGCAGTCCCGCTTTGCGACAAAATCAAGGTGATGATGGCCACGCTGAGGACCTGGCCGATGAGGCGGACCGTACTGACGACCGATGAAGCAGCCCCATAATATTTGGGTGCCACGGATCCCATAATCGCGTTATTATTCGGCGCCGTGAACAGGGCAAAACCGATGCCGATGATGACCAGGGCCAGGGCAATGAGCCAGAAGGAAGAAAGAGAGACATTGATTGCCAGACAGGAGAGACCGAAGGTAATCAAAATCATACCGGAAGAAGCCAGGACGGCGGGATTGATACGGTCCGACAGCGCTCCGGTGACAGGGGACAAGAGCGCCATCAGCACCGGTTGGAGCAATAGGACGAGTCCCGTGTCACGGGCATTGAGGCCGGTAATGCGCTGCAAATAAATGGACAAGAGGAAACTGATGCCAAAAGTTGCACAATAGTTGAGCATAGCTGCCAAACTGGAACAGGAAAACACGCGATTGTCGGCAAAAATACGGACGGGCAGGACCGGGCTTTTCTGGTGCCATTCACCATACAAGAACACCAGGAACAGGATGAAGCCGGCGGCCAAGAGATATTTAGCATAGAAAAGACTCGTTACTTCCGATAAGCCAACCATAATGGCAATCATAGCCAGGGCATATAAGAGGCTACCAAACAAATCCAGACTGCCATGGGAATTGACAATCCATTCTTCTTTTTTCATGCTATACAGGGCAATCAGCCAGGCCACGGCACAGATAATGGCGATAAAATAAAAAATTGTCTTCCAGCCCAGGTAATAAGAAAAGAAACCGCCCAGAACCGGACCAAAGGACAGCCCGCAATACACAGCGGCAATGGTAAAGCCCATAGCCCGGCCGCGACGTTCCGGCGGGGTGACCAGGGAGACGATGGCCATGCTGGTGGCAAAAATACTGGCACTGCCCAGGCCTTGTAAGATGCGCAGTAAAAATAAGCCATAGAGGGAAGTCACAAAATACACAGCCAGTGACGAGACACAGAATAAGGATACACCAAACAAGAAGACATGACGCTTGCCAATCCGGTCGGCAATCTTGCTGATTGGCATAATCGTCACCGTCGAAGAAATCAAGAACAACTCAATGACCCAACTGAGCTGGGCATCCGTCGCACCATAAGCCGTACCAATCCCAGGCAAAGCCGTCGTCAAAGCGCTGCTGGTAAAAGGGTTGATAAAAGACACCATCATGACGACAGCTAAAATCGTATTTTCGTAAGACAAAAATCGCTGCATGGCGAATAACCTCCGTAAAAAACAGTAATAAGCAACCCTAATTATACTGCCAAAGAAAGGCCTTCGCAATGAATGTTTTTTGAACTACTTTTAGAGAAGAAGCCTAATTTCTCTAAAAGTAGTTGATTAGCTCAACTATTAAGATGATACCTGTATAGAAAAAAGAATCATATCCATAGACAACAGATTAGCTCGTAGTAAGGATTCCACACCAAGAACCTGGCAAACTATCATGATAGATTAACATCATTCATCTTGACCTAAGTTAAATATGCTTAAATACGCATGGCGCCTATATTCAATTCCGCCAGCCTATATGAATCATACAATCTCAAGTATCAGCAAATACAGATACAGGTTTACAAGTCCAGTTATGAAGCAAAAAAATTCCGTCAGTATAATAATTTGGCCATATTAGCAGGGAGAGAATCAAAAATGAGCCAAAATAAAAATAAGTAGATATCATTAATGATAGTGAATTACTAGAAATATAGTGATTTTACAGTCATTAGCAGTACGGGGTGGAGTTAGAAGTATTATTACTACCGATAACGTTAAATTATCGTAAGTAATGTTCAGAATAGTACAAAATTGTTCAAAATGGCTTAAATAAGCGTTTTTTTCGCTTGACATTTATTGATTTGGTGCCAAATTTGGTCACGTTGTATCACATTGTAACATTTATTTTTGACGAATTTTTGACGAGCCGTGAATAGAAAACAGCCTGCCGTCCGTAATGGATAGCAGGCTGTTCCTTTTACCAGTCAAGCAAATATTGGTATTGTTTCTTGTCATTTTTGTTCATGCTTGACTCTGTCCTTCCTTTGGTATCGAGCTTTTTCTTTTTCTGTTCTGCTTTTACAGTGGAAGGCTTAATACCAGCGTTCTTCAATTTGCGCGCATTTTCTCCGGTCGGATTTGCAATATACTCATCAATGAGTTGTTGCTTTTTGCTACTTGCCTTTTTCTTTTCGGAAGACAAGATTGATTGAATTAAATAGGAGTCGCTTTCATCAGTGGATTGGAAGCCCATTCCGCGAAGCAATCGCTGATATGGCGTCGTGTATTCTTGGTTTACACGTCCGCGTTTACCAACAGAATTGCCTTGCGCGGCCATCAATAAGTTACCCAGCCCAGGCGATACATTGCGCACTTGCTTTGTCCAATTATCGCCGCTGTATGCGCTTTTAGCGACATTAAATAAGGTGCTAGCGGCAGGGCCGAAAAGACTTTGCAAGTCATCTGGCACTGCATCTCCAATACCAACGCGGCTTGTAATGTCAATGTTTGCGAACGTGCCAATTCCATACATACCTATCTTCGCAAGTGGTTTAAGCGATGGATAATTTTCAGCAAGTTCAATCAAGCTCTTCTTAGCTTCTTTTTCCGGATCATCACCAGTAATACCCATAATGAGTAACCCTAGAATATTTGCAAATGGAATCTGGAATAACCCAGCCATAGCAAAATAGGTTCCCCAGAAGATAGCTTTTTGCTTTTTAGTGGTCCCCTTTCCAAAGAATGGGAGAAAATCTTTCATCGCTTCTAGTTGTTTGATAGGGTACTTTTTGAATTGCAAGAATATCTGTGAGAATATCGAACCACGCCGGAAAATACCAGGTGCATCATGGACCCCATAATCGAAGTTTGATTTACGATTTACGTCCTTAGCATATCTAATGGCTTCCTCGTGACTTCTGCCGCGTTTGCGGGCTGTTTCATAAGCTGCTAACGTTACGCCACGGCGCACAATTCCTTCTGATTCTTTAAAAAGAATCATACCCCTGTTAGCCCATTTGCCAGCAGAGAATTTGCCATAACCCGCTCCACTATCAAGGCCAATATCATTCAATACATTCGTTTCACGGAGTATCTTTAAATCATGCAAACTATATTTCCGGTGTGCGCCTTTTAACAAGGCCTTCCACAATGTCGATATATTGCCAGTGTACGCGGCGGCATTGGCAATCTGTAAAATATTCAGCATTGCAGACGATACATTAAGGAATCCAAGTTTTGCGATGGAAATTTTATTGGTAATGGAATTTGCAAGGGATACCGCAGCTCGATCGCCAACGTGTGCATTGACCCACTTACCTATAGCCGGGATAGCGTTCAGCAAATCGTTCAGTTGCTTTTCAAGTGTAGATGGATTGCCATTAATATCATTAATATATTCTTTGATATAATTCGGTAATCCGTGGTATTCATTGTCAAATCGTCCAAAAAGGCGTTCAAACAAAGAGATTGCTTGAGGCTTAAATTTGCTTTCCATCGCTACATATCGAGATGTGCTGTTGAAATAATGTCGCAATACCCATTCAATTTCCTGTTCATAACCATCCGCCCCAGTCCGGCGCAGGAAATTACCAAAGAAACGATGCCGCCCTTTTTTCTTGACCATTCCATCAAGCATTTCCTTGGCTTCATGCAATGTCAAACTATGCTTATCGGCTATCTTTTTTTCCATCCGATAAAAATCTTTATCGCCGACGGTAGTTGCATATTGGCTTTCATCCAGCCCGATTTCTCCAAAATCAAATACTTTCGGGGATATTGTTATCTTCCAATCCCCCTCATTTCTTTTTTTGAGCATCTCTTCGTTTTCGGCTTGCCATTTAATGGCATTTTTTGTAGCTTCACGAATAGTACGCCCACTAGAAACGACGGTGGCCTTACCATGACTATCTACAAACCTTACCATGTATTCATGGAAGAAATGAGGGACATAGCCTTTACGGTCATGAATATCCGGGACCCCTTCACGAGTTATTACTTTCCAATGCTTCTGCCCGTCCATGGGTCCTTCTTTCGTTGGAACCTTTTCCAGGATTTGGATGTTATCGTCGTTTTCTAACGATTTTAATTCATCTTCATTAATTAAATAATGAGCTTGCCAATTCCCGTACTCTTTATAAGAAACAAGGGTACTACCATCATCTTGATCTGTTTCGCGAAGTATTTCAACAAACTTGTTATGCCGCAATTCATCAAGCTTACGGCCAGAAAAATGGCCCGTCCTTGTCTTGGCCTGTTTCCTGGTTTCATTGAGTTGGTTATAAGCCTTACGGAAGAGATTGCGAATTTTCCAATAACTATCAATTACTTGTTCATTATATCCTTGTTCACGAAGTTCCTCGCGCGTATATTCCTTCCCTTCCATATCGCCAGACCATAATAATTCTTGCAAGGAAGCTTTATCTTTCTTGCTTAAATCTAATGCAGAATCCAAATGTCGCTGGTAATCAGCACGCAATTTAGTGAGAAGATTCATAGCATCGTCCGCCATTTTAAAGAATGGTTTGAAATATTTCTTCTTTTCTGCAATTCTCGACGGAGATTGTAGCAGAGTCCGGTGAACGCCAATGGCGTTTTCATCTGCTTGGTTCCGAGCTACTTCGATATGATTCATAAACCTTTTCTTCGCTTCATTGCTTATTTTCTGGTCTTGTTCCCGAATGGAATATCTTCCGAGCTGATTACTATTATTTGCGCTTCGTTCCCAGACTTCCCCGGATTCAATCTTGCGAAATACGTCGTTTACGGTTTCCACCCCGGCGAAGATTTTCCTCATCTTCGCGGCAAAGTCCTTGATTTTCTGGAACAGCTTACCCCACGCCGTGCCGCGTCCGTGCTTGCGGGCTTCTACCCATTCAGCGTACTTGTCGGCGCGCTTTTCGGAGTCGGGGATAGCCTTCTTGATAGCGGTCTTTTCACGGTCCGTCAAGACGGCACCTTCTGCAAGGTGGTAGGCTTCATGGAATCCCGTGTTTTCACGACTCCCCTGTGAGAGAGCCATATAAGCGTCCTTGCCATGGAGATGTGCGTAGCCTTCGACAATCACGTTGCCGTTATCGTCGATATGGTGGTCTTTCTTCGCCTGCGCCAGTTCTTTGTCCGTCAAAAGGATTTCATTCTTCAAGTCAACGACGATATGGGACCCGTTCGGCATGGTGAAGGTCATACGGTCTCCTTCGTCCTTGATTTCTTTGGCGTTCGGGAACGCTTCTTTGATTTCTGCCTTCAACTCTTCCTTAGAGCGGCTCAACTGCTGGCCAGCTTTGCGGATAGACGTTTGTTTCTTTTCGTCCGACATGTCGAGGCGTTCCGGCATGTCCATGCCTTCGATTCTGTCGAACAGTTCGCTCACGTCGTCGGCGGCAATGTCGATACGGCCCCTTGCTTCGGCTTCTGCAACCTGCCGTGTCCCTTCGTCGGTGTACTTATCAATCACTACCATACGGGTATTGACGTTTGTACCGGCGCGGTCAAAGGTGACAGACGGCAGGTGAATATCAGCCATCAACACGCCGTCTGCAATGCCTCTATCAGCCTTCCGTTTGGCTTCCGGGTCGCCATAGAACCATTTATCGAAATGTTTCTGGCAGGCTGAGCCGTCTGGGATGATTGCAATAAGGCGGCCGCCGTCCTTCAAGTGCTGGTAGGCTTTCGCTACGTGTTCGACGGCTGTCTTGCCGCCATGGCCGAACGGCGGGTTCATGGCGATCCCATCGAATTTGTTATGAAGGTCAAAGTTTTCAAAGGTGCTTTCGACGACTTTAGCCCCGGCAACGTTACGCATGAGTTTAGGCGTCAAATCCCTGGACGGTTCAACAACGGTATTATACGTGTTGTCGGGCATCCAACGGGCAATGGCCCCGTCACCGGCGGACGGTTCAAGCAGACTCTGGCCGGGCTTGGACTGTAACCACTGGACCATCTTATAGCCGACAGGTTCGGGCGTTGCGAAATAATCGTGCCCTTCCTGCGACTTGGTGCGGCTGTTCTTTTTCTGTTTCCCGAAATAGACAGCCTTGGCACGGTCAAAGTCGGTTGCCTTTTCCTGCCGATAGTCATTAGCCTTACCACCTGTGCCTTCCGTCTTACTCCCCGGCAGATATTTCTTCCATCCATCGCCTTCCTGCGATTCTTCAAAGGCTTCGACGTAGGCTTGTTTCAGTGACCGGGCCATTTCACCCAATGCGATATTTTCAACCGTTCCGGCACGTTCTGCAAGCTTCGTGGCAAAGGCCATCTGTTCCATGTACGTCCCGGTATTGAGATAGCGGAAAATGGCGTTCGACTTATTGCCTACCCGGTAGATACGGCCTTCCTGCTGGATAGCTTCACTGGGACGTGTCGGAAGTCCTAAATTGATGAGGACACGCTGATGATTACCTGTTGTATCGTGCAGGGATACGCCAGCTTGCCCGGCGGCAGACTGCACAAGGATGATTTTCGTCTTACTGTCGTCGTTATTAAACGAATTCTTATTCTTTTCCCGTTCGCCCTTACTGAGCGTACCATTATACAGGACCAATTCGTCGCCAAAGGCCTTGGAAAGTGTTTCAATCGGCGATTCCAGGTCGTTTAAATCAAGGTCGGCGAGGTCCGGCCGTTCTGCTTGGAATTCGTGATACTGTTCAAGAATATGATCAGCCAGTTCGCTGTCCAGGCGTTCCAGGTGGTCCATGCCTTCCCTGCTAATTGCAAAGGGATTGTCTGCACCACCTTTATTGAAGTTGTGGAAGATGACGACTTTCTTGCCTTCCTTGAGATACTCTTTGATAAGCGGAATGGCCTGTTTAGCCTTGATAGCTTCCAACAAATAGTATTTCTGCTGGCCCGTGAACCGTCCTCTAAGGAAGTCACTTAATTCGCTATATTTAGGCTGGTCCCGCAACCAATCAAAGCCTTCATCTATTTTCTTACCAATGCCTGCATCGACGCGGATAAAGCCACGGTCATAGTCATAGGCAGACGACAACATGCGTCCATGCATAGCCCCAGATTTCACCATCTTGCGGTTGAATTCCCGTTCCATCAAGTCAGTATCGACGTCGGCACTCGGTCTTTCCAGACGGTTGTAGCGCATCTTATAGCCGAAATTTTCCATATAGAAGGTTTCCCGGCCGTTAGCGCGGTTATATCCCTGTTCGTCCATGGGGCCATAATCGGAGTAGTTGAACAGATACCCGTTTGCATAATCGAGGTCGGCCACGTACTGGAACGGCGTTGCCGACAAGAACAGGACCTTAGACGGTTGTTTTTCAGCAAAGGCCTTTTCATCAGCATCCTTAAATGTTTCTAATTTTTTGTGCCATTTACTCCGTTCCTCTTCAAGCTTTTCGATTTTGTTGCGGATTTCCCGGGATTCATCAGCCAACGACGGGTCGTGGGTTTCGTTATACGCCTTGCCGTTTTGACTATCACGTTTGCGGAGTTTCTTGATTTCTTCAAGCGCCTTATCGATCTTGCTTGAAATTTCCGGGTGCTTGTCATGGTGATACCGCTTAAAACCGTCTTTATTCCCAGTAACCGCACGAACAAGCTGCAAGGCGTCTGTCGGTTTGGCTGATTCGCTTCCCATGAGGTTATGTGACTCGTCGGTAATGACAAGGTCAAAGTCACGGTTGACGAGCGCCTGGTTAGCGCCAACGTTGGCATAGGTCGCTGTAATAGCTCCCTTACCTGCATCCTTGGTGCTGTCAATCCGGGTTAAGGTAATACCAAAGTCCTTGGCCGCTGCTTCTTCCCACTGTTTGAGAATACCGTCAGACGGCGCAATGATAAGGATGTTCTTTTTACCAGCGTCGGCAAAGCGTTTGACAACACCCAGCCCCGTATAAGTCTTGCCTGTGCCGGTGCCGTTGGTAAACATCATGCCGCTATGTTCCTTGAATCGGTCTTCGGCGATACATACGTCTTCGGCCTGTTGAGGCAGGAGCATAGGCAGGGCCTTCTTGATTTCGTCGAGGTGTTTATCCTTTTGTTCTTTCTGTACTGTTTCTACAGGGTCTTCATGCTGGGGTCTGTTTTGAGCAGCTCTAACAAGTTCGTCAGGTCGTCTTTGGTCATCGTCGGGAACTCGCTCAAGGCCAGCTCTAACGCTTCCTGGTAATTCAGTACTTCCGGTGCTTCCGGTGCTATCCTTGGATTCTTGAGTTTGTACTCTGCGATTGCCAGTCGTTCGGCCAGTAGAGGTGCTACTACCTGGAACGCTATCATGGCCCATTCCCGGTTCTTCGGGTCCTTTTCCTGCCGGTGCAGTATCTTGTCGGCTTCCGCGCATGGCTGTTCCGCCTTGAATACGACTTTCCCCCACTGCGTTTTCACTGGCCCCTTCGCCAGATCGTGCAACCAGTTCGGGAACGTTGCTATTAACATTGTCATTCGCTCCTTTCAACTCTTCAATGCTGGGATATTCCATAACAGCATTATACACTGCATCGAAATACTTTGCATTTTTTACGCCTAACGTAGCGATGAACGATTTGCGTAAATCGACTTTGCCCGTCATGCCATGGTCGTATAAAGAACCAACATAACGGATAGCGGCCGTCAACTGCTTTTCATCGAGCTTGGCATGGTTCGGCATGGACTGTAAGGAAGCCCATACAGACTGCAAGAAAGGTTCACTCTGGGGCAGGGTGTCCTTCATAGCCTTCGCCCAGCGAGCAAATTCATTCAAACCACGCTGTACATGGATAGCCCCAAATTTGAGCAGATGATACATAAGTGTAGGATTGAAAGCGGGGTTGGCACTCAAATGGGACAGTTCTTCGAGGATGGCTTTCTTTTCGGCTTCCAGGGCTTCGTCGCTGTCGTCGAGCAGGTGGAACGTCTTTTCAATCTTATCGTTATCCTTGATAACGGCCTTCTTGACGGCCTTTTTCGGCGTGGTCTTGGTGCTGCCCTTATGTGGTACAGCGGGCGTGTCAGCAGGCTTCTTGTGCGGCTTTATGCCGAACGCTTCCATAACATCTTTTTCGGCTTCTTCCACCGTGCCAAAACGAATATCTGCGTCATTCTTTATTTCTTCTTTCCCGGCAGATTCCGTGATAGTGCGCAACTCTTTATGGGCATTGTCATAGACAGCCGTGATTTCACGCTGTAACCGACGCTTTATGAATACATCACGAATCTTATAGTCATTGATTGCCAAATCGCGGTTATCCGTTATGATTTTTTCCCCGGCAGTCGCCTTGGAAGGATTGTCTTTAGCGTCAGTAATAACTGCATCAGCAATCCGTTTATAGGCATCTACAACCTGTCTGGGTGTCGATTTCTTGCTATTCAGTAAATCGTGGAATTTACTTACTTCTTCTTGTACGTCACCTTGGGAACCTTCTTCGGCATGGGTACCTTCCGTGTCTTTACTTTCAGTTTGCTGAGGTTCGGCGTTGACATGGTCACTTTGCTTGCTCTTTTCATCTACTTCATTCCCTTCTTTTTCTTGGCTCTGTACTCTGCCAGCTTCTTGTTGATGTACGCGTCCACTTCCGGCGGGTTCGGCCTGTCGATTATCTGGTACTTCGGATACAGCTTTTTCGGCTGGCTTTTCTTCTGCGGTGTCGAATAACGATTGTCCATGTTCTACCTCCTGGATGGCGTTCGAGATGATGTTTTCAAGGCTGATACGCGGCGCTTCCGTACTATCGAACAACTTGGATTGCTTGGGACTGCCGACAGCAAAAATGCGGTCGCATACGGCCTTATACATATCAGCAATAGTACGGCTCTTGAATTTGTTGCGTTCGATGAACTCCAGTACCAGCCGTTCAGCTTCCGATTCCCCTTGCGAGAACAGGTTTGTTTCCTGCAAGTGGAATGGCAACGGTTTGCCTTCATTACGGAGAGACATGATAGTCTTGGCCGTCTTCGTGATGACGTCGGAAATATCATAATCGGGATACAGGTTCCCTTCCTTGATGCCTTCATTGACTTTCGCTACTTCCGGAGCGGCGGCAATCATGGCGTTCATGATGTTCTTACTATTATTATCCGTCGCTTCGCTGAGCTGCGTCAAGAGGTAATCGTCTTTATATGCCTTTGCAAAGATAGCATTACGGATTCTCAACGCTCCTATGGGTGATAATTCGCCTTTGGCATTGAATACAGAGTTTCCTTCTGCATCACTGAATATATCCTTTGCGGCCGTTCTTCTGAACTCACGGTTTGAGGGGTTCATAAACTCACCCGTGCCGTTATCGACGAACTGTTCCAATGTGGATAATTTAAGTCTATCTGCATCAGCTTTCGCCTGTTCCGCACCACCTAATTTAGCGCCACCTTCGGTGCTATTGATAATAGCCTTTGTATCGGCGTCGTCAGCGGCCTGGCGTACTAATACAGGGTGTTCCATACTCTGTACCTTTTCGGGAGCAATCCCTAGCGAGGGTGCGATAGAGGCAAGAAAATCCTTATAAGCCTTAGCACTCTTCTTATGAGAGTCTGTAAGCCCTTGATAGGCTTTCTGGATAGCCATGACGCGGCCGTTGCCGTTGAGGACGACGCCACTATTGTTGACGATGGGCGCCCCTTCATTGACGAACTGGCTTTCTGCCAGCAGTTCCGGCTTCATCGTCTTCGCCATCTTTTCCACCTGTCCGCGCATCTGAGGGCGGTTGCGGTCACGTGGCTGGTATTCTGCCGGGTAAAGGTCGTTTACGGCGTAGTCTGTGTTATGGCTGGCTGTAATGTCGCCAGCCGGGACGATCTTATACGTTGCATCGAATCCGGCATCACTCGTGCTGGCGTGAACCTTTACGGTCTTACCAGAAGGAACCCGTTCCATGAGCTTCTGCTTCTTCGAGAGGTAGGCGTTGCGCTTCTTTCGCGTTTCAAGGCTTTCTTTTACCTGTGTAGGGGTATTTACCTGTTCTGTCTGTTCGGGAGCTTCTACGGCACGCTGGGGTACATTTTGGAGTGTGTTCTGGTCTTGCTGGGACGTAAGTGGATTGCCTTTTAAGGAGTTAGCCCGTTCGAGTTCCTGCGTCGTCTGTAAATCGTCGGCCAGCTTCCTTTGTTCCTGCTCCGTGCCGTTACGGAAGGTGTTCATATATTCCTTGAACTTCGGGTCCTTGCGGTCATAGGTAGCCAGGATACGGCCTAAACGGGCATGTGGCGTCTGCTGCTTGTTCTTGGGTACAGGCGTAGCAATCGGCGCTTTTTTCTTGCTCATGGCGTCGTTTACGGCCTTCGTGATTTCATCCTTGTAATTGGCCTTGATGAAGTCGCGGTTTTCGGGCGTATCAATGAATTTGTCGTTGCCGTTGCCATCCTTTGTGAACATACCATCGAGGGCATTGATTTCATCAATGTTGTTCGAGGTATCACGGATAGTCTGGGCAACGTCCGGAATGACGGCGTCCTGCGTGCTCTGCTGGGATTCTTCGGCCTGCTTCTGGGCGTTCTCTGCGTCTTCTTGGGCTTCCTGTGCCGTCTTTTCGGCGGAGTCGTCGTTCATGATTTCATTCATGGCCTGGTCGCTCTGGGCTTGAATCCTATCCATGTCGCTCTTAGCTTCCTGCGCAGCTTGGTCCAGTTCACGGCCGAATTGCCCGTCATCACTGGTAATCTTCCCGGTAACTGCGCCCGATGTGCCGCCGGGTACGGGGCCGCCGTGGTCGGTGAAGTGTACATTACCGCCATCAGTCGTTGCGACGGGGTGCGAAAATTCATCAAGCCCTTTGAGTCCGTACTTTTCCCCTTGCTGTACAAGCCAGTCACGGGCGTCCGGATTCTGTTCCAGGAAGTCGTCAGAAAAGTCAAAGGCATGGCCTTCGTCGTGATAAGAAGAACCATCGCCGTTGCGTTTCAAGGACGTGACCAACAAGCGGTGCCCGTACTTCTGATAGAAGTCACGAGCCAAAAGGTTCATTTTCGCCATGGTGTTCGGATCCATCCCGTCTACCTGTGGATTCATAGCGTCGCTTAAATCATAGAAGGCTTCACTAGGTGCTTCTACATTTCCGCCGCTGCCAATGTCGCCCATATTGTCATAGTTGTTCTTGACCAACTGGCGATATTGCTCCGCTTCTTCCCCGGCGCCGTTGTAATCCCGGACGCCAGCCCATACGTCGCCGTCTTCATTCGCTATTTTAGACTTCAAGATAGCCATGCCTACCATGGCATTTTGATAGGGGTCCGTCTTCCAGTCGGGATACTGGGAGTCAAGTCCTAATTCGGAAACGGTTTCATCCTGGGCCTGCATGATACCATAGATACCGTCGTGTGGTTCCGGCATGGAAATGGCATTGACGTCGTCACCGCCGCTTTCACGGGCGGCAATCGCCAGGGCCAAGCGCGGGTCTACACCGGAATCGTTAGCCGCTTGGATAACGGCATTGACCATAGCATTACCGGTGTTCGGCGACATACTGCCACCGCTTCTTGCAGGACGGTTCTTGGCTTCCTGTTCGGCAGTTGCTTTTTCAGCGGCAATAACGTCGTTATAAGCTTTCTGCACTTCTTCCGGCGTGCCGTTACGCAATACGCCGACGAGCCAGTTGTAATTATCTTCCCCGCCGATTTGCTCGACAGTGTTGTTATTGAGGAAGTTTTCGATTTCCTGCTTCTGGTCGTAGGTTTCATAATCCTTATAAGCTTCCGTGGCGGCGTCATCTGTACTTTCAGAAGAACTATTCCCCTGCGATTCCTGGAATGATTCAAGCGACGACGCGGCCTGTTTGATGAGGTCGGGATTGCCGCTGTTGGCTAATTCGATATAGGCATTGTACGCGGCATTGCTCATGCCCTTCGGCTTGCCGTGGCTGAGTGTATCCTTGATACTCTGCGCCTGTTCCCGGGATTCCGCACTAAGCGGGGCTTGTCTTGCTTCGGGATGGAAGCCGGCCGCCACGTTGCCAGGGACACCCATCAAAGCACCGCCGACAAAACCGCCGCGGGCCGCTTCCCAATCTTCCTTAGTCCAGGTAAAGGGATTGTACCACCCGCCGTCGCGGTTGCCTTGTACGTCGTTTTCCAGTGCGTTCTGTGCGCCTTCCTGGTATCCTTCTGTAAGGCCACTGGCTCCTGCCAGCATCCCGGTACGGGCGGCGCCCTTAGCTAAACTTTTACCAATACCTTCCTCTGCGCCACGGCCTAAAAGCCCGGTTGCAATCCCTTTACCACCTTTCATGACGCCCAATTCAAGAGGTACCGTGAAGGTATCAAGGGCCATGTTCTTGAAGAACATGGGGATAGCCCGGCGCCGTGCTTCGTCTTCACTCACGCCGTTCTGCATCATGTCATTGACGACAGTCCCATATTCAGACAGAGAATCTGCTAAGTTTGATGTAGGTATCGAACGGACAGTATCTGCAATGAGGGCCTGCCCAGCTTTCGACATAGCAAGACGGCCTAACCCTGCACGGGATAAAGCCGACGTCAAGGCACGCGTACCACCTGCAACGGCGGCGCCAGGCATAAGGCCCGAGAATGCCATGATGGGTACAGATGAGCCGATGACAGAACCGGCGTCTGTTGCAAACTTGTTCGGGTTCAAGAAATAGCTATCGCCGTACGTATCGTTCCACTGGTCGCGATAATCCTGCATACCCTCTTCGGCGCGCTGTACGTTCGTCAAGATACCATTGCCGCCGCCAACGGCATTCTGGATACCGCCGACGACGTTAGCCAGGCCTTCGTCTGCCGCAACGAATCCGCCGTACAGGCGCGGCCAGTTAGCCGCCATGTAGTCGGCAGAATCCTTCATGCGTTCATCGCGGACGCTTTCGTCTTCCAGTTCCCCAAACTGCCCACTGGCAACAGGTGTACCCGGAATATCCGAGTACACGCTGTCGCCGAGGGGACGAGGGGTGTAATTGGGTGCAATGACAGTACCCATGCCCTGGAAGGGGTGTTCGAGAAAATTTTTGGCGGCGCTCAATATGCCAGACGCCGAATATTCGGAATCCTCAGAAGAAGTATCCTGTTGCGTATCGTCGTCATTACCTTTGTCTCTATATACGCCAGCGTCCCAAGCGGCCTTATCAAGATAGTTGAGTGCCATATTTACCTCCTATTCATAATCCGGGTGCAAACCATAGGTAGCAAAAGAAATGTCTCCTCCGCCGTCTGCTAATATCTGGTTGATTTGGTCAGCCCAATCCCCACATTTTTGTTTAATAATATCTTCCATTTCAAACATGCTATACTTATTGCCCATCTTCGCATTTTGTTCAAGAAGGGCCGTGGCATTATGCCAAGCGTTTTCTTCTGAATCCGGTTCTTTTAGCCCTTCACCGAATTTATTATTAATGACTTGAATAGCGTCTTGATATGCATCGTAATACGGGCTATTTGATTCTTGGTAATCGTCATCGCCTTTATGGTCGCTTACCCATTTATTATGCAATTCAATGACGCTCTTAGCATCGGAAAGTTTAATATCTCCAGAACCACCGCCGGAGCTGCTTTTGCCGGAGCCGTTAGGCCCGTATTTACTGGTTATAATCTTCGTTCGGTTATTATTGTCATTTTCACGGGCTTTTTCGGCGATAGTTACATTAGTTTTCCAGGTATCGTGTTTTAGCCGTTCCTTCAACTGACTGTCAGCAATCTCGCCGCGCGTTACGATTTGACCGAGCGTATATTTATTTTGCAAGCCCATATTGGCCTGTTTATACTGCTGTGCCGTGGCCGCACGGTCTTTCGCATCGGCCGTTGCATAGTAGTTCAAGCCGTTCGGCAAGGTGGCCAGCATCTGTGCCGACAACTGCGGGTTATACTGGGACATGCTCTGGGCAATCGTGGCTGCGGTATCATACTGGCCGTCCATAGCGGCCTGGTAATACAGCGGATACAATTTGCTGGTCTGATAGTCATTGTACTGCTTCTCTTCGGCTTGCCATACAGGTCTATACCGTTCAAGTGTCGAGTTCACGACGTCAATCGGCATGTCGTGCTGGATGGCCCAATGGACAAAGTCAGACTCGTTCTTTTGTGCGTTTATATGTTTCGGGTGGCCGCCATTCATATCCGTTTCAAGGCTTTGCTCTACCTGGTCGAACGGGCGGATATTATACCGTGGCAGGTTATCCAATGCGGCCTGCCATTCCTTCTTCTTGTTTGCGTCCTTTTCATTATCATACAAAGTCTTAGTGGCCATGTAATAGGGATTATCGCTACGGAGCATATACGCCGGGGTATTGTTGAGCTTATCCATGAGTGCCTGTTTCTTCGTCGGATCTGTTTCTTTATGGTACTGGTCGAGCAGGTCTTTGTAATACGGGTTGTCAATCTGCGTTTCTCCCGGGAAGAGGCGATCCATCAATTTCTGCGGGTCGTTCGGAAAGATTCCGGTATCGGTCTGGTTTGTGGCCTGTGTGGTTGCGGGCTGGGTAGCGTTCGCCTGCTGGCCCGGTGTGATAGTAACACTAGCCTGTGGGGCCTGTGTGGCCGGTTGTGTATCGGCCTGCGTCGTTGCATCCACGGGCTGAATCGGTCCTTCTACGGGCTGTATCGGCGCCGGTTCTGCCTTGATAGGCTGATTATCGACGGGCTTAATCGGCTGATTATCCACGGGCTGGATAGGTTGCACATCCTTAATCGGCGGGTCATCTGCCTTACTGAGCGGTTGCGGTTCCATGGCATGGATAGCCGGAACAGGGTTGTCGCCAGCATCCTTATTGATTCTTTCGGCGTATTTTTGAGCATCCTTCTTATTGTCGAACACGCCCAACGTATCCCCGGTTTCATAGAAGTTATACGCTGTCTGGTCTTCGTCAAGTGTTTTCCCGTCTGCCCCGGTGGCTGGCAGGATGTAATGTTTGCCGTTGATTTCGGTCACACGTACTTTCGGAAGGCCGTTGCTGGTATCCACGTTACCCGGCGTAATCATGCCGGGTACTGTGGTCTGTGCCGACGGGATTGTAGCGGGCGACGCGTCGGCGACGTCACCACCGCTTTTTAAATTCCAGGTATAAAATTTGTTGTTCGGGTCGTTACTGTTCAAATTAAAGCCGCTCATGCTCAGACTGCCGTTAATCGGATTGCCCAGCCTGCCAGTGATGGCCGGGATATAGCTGTTGGACTTAGACGGCACGTCAACATTAGCCGTCGGCAATACGCCCATGTTCTGCGCTACCGTCGCCCGTGGATTTTTTGCGGCGGCTTTTGCGGCGTCGTCAGCAGCCATTTTCTGCAAGGCATTGAAGTCAAAGAGGCCCTGCCCCTGCCCGGCCTTACTCTGGTTGTTAAGATAGTCCGCAAACGAGATATTGCCTATCATATTGCCGTCTGCATCGGTCGCCGTGGGGTAGTATTTCCCAAGATTGTTTTCTGCATACATCGACGGCAGGAACGTCGGCATTTGATAGTTGACAGCCCCAGTGTCGGTATTGTAATTCAGCCGTCCGTTTACGCCCTGCAAGTTAGACAGAAAATCGGTCGATACTTGCGACGGGTTGGCACCAAAACCACTATATGCATTGCCGACGGCGGCGGTTTTACCGTCTGCCAGGGTAGGCGTGGTGCTGGTATCATACAAAGGTACATTGTCCGGCATGGATACCGGGTTGTCTTGTCTGAAAAGCATCTGGTCAGCTTCCTTCTGCTTGCGGTTCAAGATATTTGCTCCAACGGCATTGCCGATGAGCATCCCCAGCGCAAATTTAGGGTCCTGGAACGCATACTGTGCAAAGTTCAGCTGTGGTAATGTCTGCGTGGTAAACGGGGCGGAATACTGCCGGGGTGCATAATTCTGGCTGATATTGTCTTCGATATAGTTATATTTCGATTTTGCCATTAGTTATCCTCCTTTACCCAATTGTCGGTGCTACCACCTTTAGCGATGAAGCCGTCTGCATAGTAATTATTGTCCCCGGAAACATGCAGGTCGTATACCTTCCGTTCCCCGGCGTAAACCATGTTGACGATTTTCCCGCGGCCTTTGAGGTTCGCCCCTAACGTCATGTCACTGATTTCAACAAATCCTTTATCTTCCGTGAGGAGCGGCTGTGTCAAGGTGGCCATGACATAGTGGGTATCTACGCCGTCCTTACATACAAGGTTCCATACGTCGCTATAGTGTGGTTCCATGGTATGCAGGACCGTTTCTTCGGATTCCGTGCCATCTTCGTGCGGACAAAGCACCTTGTCGCCAACTTTGACGTCGGTAATCGGCACTTCGGAACCGTCTGCCAGCTTGACCTTTGTTTCCGGTGCAAAACAGAAGATAGCCCCAGCATTGCTGGCAAGGCCTGTAAGGATACCACCGAACAAGCCACCGCCGCTGGTTTTCTGCGTATTGGTCGTCGTACCTTTGCCTGCCAAAGAACTCAATGCACCGGTAGTCGCTCCGTTGAGTCCAAGAGAAGCGTTCCAAAGATTAAGGGCCGGTTGCTGTGCGGCTTCCTGTGCGGCGGCGGCATTAGCAATCGGCTGGCCTGCGGCGTCGATGTTCTGGCCATAGATGTTTGCTAATTGAGAAACGGTATTCTGCCAATTCTGCGCCATGGCGTCACTGGCGCTGTCACTGATACCTCTAAGGCCAGTATCCATGACGGAGCTGTTTACGACGCCACGGGCACCCATATCCTGCAAGAGGTTGCCCATGGACCCTTGCACGCCTTTCTTGATACTGGCTTCCATGGCGTCCTGATAGGCTGTCGGTATCTGCCCTTGCGCCAGCCCTCTAAGTCCCTGCTGCCCCCATTTGATTTGGTCCATGGCGTTGGTCATGAGGTCATTATAATCAACCTTTGTATCACCCAAAGAGTCATAGAGGATATTGGCAGCACTATCGTTCAGCCGTTTTGCGTTCGGCATGACATATTTAGAGTATTCCAAGGCCTGCTGCTGCAAGGCCCTTTCTTCCGGCGACGGGGTATATGTCTGAGACGAGCTGCTGGACTTGCTTTTCTTACCCATTCAATCACTCCCTTTCATTCGCATTTTTCCACGGCTTATACGGCCGTCTAAGTTCATTCGTAACGTAATAATCAATCGTTCCATCTTCGTTCTCCTTCGGAGTACAGACGACTTCACGCCCTTGCTTATCCTTGCAGATATAGCGATGTACGCCATTTGTATCAAAGTCCTGCATGATTTTCCATCCCCACAAACGGATATACGGCTTAATGGGAATGATGCATATCGTAATGATACGGTCGTAGCCGAATTGCAGGCCCATACATTCCAATGCATCCCGCCAGAAGTGGGCGTCATTGCAGAGGTTCCAGCAAAGGATAGCCTTATTTTCCGGTATAGGCTTCCACTGGCAGAAGCCCCTGTCTGGCAGATACCACGTTGTGAATCCTGGCAGGGCCTGGAATGTATCACCTGTCTTTTCTTCGTATATCCTTATCCATTCACTTAATTCCTTGCTTTCCATTTTATCACTCCTAAAGGTCTGCAATTTCTAGAATAATATGATCTACCGTAAACCTGTCGTTAGATTTCACGGTAATGTCCAGGCAGTCCGTCGAATGATTGCACCGAAACTTATTGCGATCTGCCGTGGGTACGGTCACATCCAAGGACCCGTCAATGAATTCCGCCTTGCCTGCATAATCGGCCGTGAACTTTGTATCGACGCTTTTTAATAGCATCTGTTCACTGCTTATGGTGGCCTTTGGTTTAAGGATGTACTCGATAGGTTTGCCATCGTCGTCGAGATACTGCGAATCCCAGGCGTACAGGTTGCCGCCGCTGGCTACGATGATAGTTGCCGTCGTTTCTACGATACTGTCTATCGGGACATTGAATTTAAGTGTCGTCGCACTACCGAGAAGATAGTTATAAGCTACGAAATACTTATAATCACTCGTCGGGCGTATGAGTATCATACAGTGCCGTTGTAGGTGGTAGAAACGTGGTTCGTACATCCCGTCCGTCAGCAGGGCGTTGAATTTGTCGCCGATATCCGATGATTGGATATTGCCGTATTCCATGACAGCCGATAGGGTCTTTAAACCACGTATGGACTGAAAAATAACGGAGCTGCCGATATTGACGGCACATCTCGTACCTGCAATATCCGTATTATTGGCAATCTCCGTCACCTGCCAGTTATTGGGGTCTGCATCCCCGGATAACTGATAGATTTTCCCGTTCGTCTTGATAAAAATGATATCAGTCGCCAACGGGACGATAGCAGCGATATCGCCACTATCTCCATAGCCGACGTCTAACCACTGCTCCTTGTCGGCTCGGTTTGTATCTTCCGCCCAGTCCGTGCCGTCGCCGACGCCAGACAGATAGAAGCCGTCTGTTCCGTCCATGGATACTGCAATGCGGGAGAAACGCTGGAATACGATGTTACACGTCGGGCTATCTTGGACAACGGCCAGCTGACCGTTTTGTGTGTAATCGTAATACTGTAGTTTACCGCCGCTGGCAATCCATACTTTGTCCATGAATTTCGCACAAACAGGGTCATTGCTACCTTCAAGCTCCCCGATATATTCCGGTGTTTGTCCTACAACGTATTTATAAGCTTTATTATGGTTCGTGAAAACCAGCAGTAAGTTAGTGTCTACGTCATACCACATATCACGAACGCTCTCGTTCCCATCCATGGTATAAAGCAGGCCCAGCCCATCACGGCCCGTCAGGCGTTTACTGTCACGAGAATAGATGTAATTCTGCGCTATCTGTAAATCCGACGCGTCGATTTGTTCCGGGGCCTGCGATATATTTACACCACCGATGAGGGATGAGAAGACGACGGATTGTGTTTGATGCTTGTTCAGCCTTCTCATGTTCTCTCCTTATTTTGCGATACACCCGATGAGCAGCACACCAGCCGCAACGGCCCATGTGTCACGTTGTCTTGTCAGTCGGGCTTCTTTCTTAGTCATGGAGTTGATTTGCTCTGTCAATGTCGCTAAGGATTGACTCTGCATGTTCAAGGCTTCGCTGGCTTGACTCAATGAGCTGTCGGCTGTCGTCAATGACTGCTTTGTTGTCATCAACTGTTCTTTGGCCTGCGTCAATTGCTGTTGCAGCGTCGTCGAGTTGCTGTCGAGCCTGTTCAATTTGCTTTGCAGCATCGTCAATGTTTGTTCTTGCTGTCTGATTGTCGTCTTTAATTGTTCGTATTGTGTCCGTGACATGACTATTTTCTCTTCCTGCACGGGCGCTGTAGTGTCGGCACACTGCCCAACTAACGGTACCGATAAGCACAAGCACAACGCAAACAATGATAAGGTTCTTTTTAGTGGCAAGCTTATCAACCTCCTCTTTCAACTGCGAAAGATACAACAGGATCACCTCCTAGTTTTCGAAGAGATTGTCTGCATACATATAGTCGCCGTCGATGTTGCTGTGACTGCCAATGGTAAGGCTGTCCGTGTTCTGCCAAACGAAAGCCTTGATATCATCTTCGTCGCCCCATTCGGCGTTCCATACCGAGCAGTTGAGGCCGCGCCAGTCAATCGGCTGTCCGTCCGTCGAGTTGCCTGCACTGTCTGCTACCTTGTTTTCGAGCCAGCTAAACGACGCATAAATGCCCGTCGCAAGGCCGATATTGTCAATCCATGCGCGGCACTGTGCCGTTGCCGTGTAGCCCGAAAAGTCATAGCCGTTCCGTTCTTTCCATTTGTCAGCGTCTTCGAGGTCGTAGAAGACAGGCAGTTCGAGCAGGACGCCGCTGTCCGCGATAATCTGCGCACATTTACGCGCGTGTTCCGCTGTGACGTCGGGCGTCATGGAATAGTCATAATGATAGGCGCCGACTAAGAGGCCGTATTCATGCGCCATTTGCACATTATGTCTGAATTGTTCGTCTTCGTGGCCATTGCCCCAAGAGCAACGTACATAGACGAATTTGTAACCTTCATCGACTGCGGCCTGCCAAAAGTCGGCGTCTAAGTAACCTTGAATCTCTGATACGTCAAAACCTTTTACCATATCATTTCTCCTTTACTTTTTCTGTGTTATTTGCCGTTGTGAGCGGATTTACTGGCGGCGTGGGCATTGTGTATCGTGCCGAGTTGAAACGGCTGTCATAGCCGTATTTCGTCCAGCACGCCTTACCCAGACCCACTATGGTGGCGAAACCACCAACTACTGCCGTTACGCCACTCCAACAGCTCATCAATTCAAAGTGCGTACCTCTCAAAGCATTACTCCAGTATCCGAAAAGCCAGCTTAACAGCACGAGAAACAAAAAGACCATCATAAGGATACTCATGATGATGATTAATTGGAGCCAGTGCTTTTGCCCCCACTGACCAAGGGATATGATTGTTTTTTTCATTTAACCACCTGTGATTTTCTCGATGCTTTCTTCAATATCTTCAATACGGCGCGTGTTTTCTTGCGTGGTATCTTTGATACATTGCACATCTTTTTCCAACTCGTGACGATGTTCCCGCTCCCCCTGGATAGTCTTGTCTAATTCAGCCAAAGTATCGTTCACCTTGAGGAGCGTTTCCTTGAGTGGGGCCGTGAAGGCCTTGCAAATCCATATCATCCCGCCAGCCAAAGCACTGCCGACTACGATAAATTCTCCAACTTCTACTGTCAAAATATCACCACCTTGTTATAATCATCAAAAAATGGAGTGATACATAATGAAATTACCAAATGGATACGGGAGTATCACAAAACTAACTGACAATCGTCGTAGGTAATACGCAGTTTGTCGTACTATTGACGGACGCCAGAAATATCTTGCCTATTTCGCTGACATTGCTTTTATACTGTGCGCTTCCAGCAATAGGCAGCTATAGAGGGACCTAGCATATTGATTGCTTCATTACCACCACAACTAAAGCCCGCCTTAATGGCATTGCTTTTAGGGGCGCGGCACCAGTCGTTCGGCTTAGCTGTATTTATTACCCCCACGTCAAGACCGTGACATTCAATGTCTTTAGAAGTAGTGTTTTTCACCCAGATTATAGCATTTTGGTGCAATTCCCCGAGAGTGATTTTGTGCTTAAATTCGCCCGATTTCTGCCCAGCCGTAAATGTGAGCTTACTGCCATCTTCTGCCGTGGCCGTGCCTTGTGCTACGAGTCCATAGCCTGCCGGCAGGGCTTCCCACGTTCCGAAGCCGAGGATAGCTGCTGGATTGCGGCTGTCTGTGATGCTCACGTAGACGGAGCCGACGGGGTACACGGCTTGAAGAATCTGTCCTTTGAGGTTGTCAATGGCCGTCTTATTAGACGATACATCCGTATTGAGGTTGTCAATGGCCGTCTTCATCGTCGTGATGATTTCTTTTACTGTTTTAGTCAAATCTATTGCAACATTACTCATTTCTTTTAATCACCTCGTGTTCTTAACGTGTTCTTTACAGTCAATGATAAAGAGCCGGTAAACGGCTAGGTTACGCCATGCATCAGTGTTCTTAATGTGTTCTTTATGCTGAATGACATGAAAATGGCTTAACCATGCCGTTCGTTAGGTCATATACGGTGCGAGTTCTTTTTCATCTTTGCAATTATTGATGGCATCGCGGATGCTCATGAACCATTCATAAGCCGCAAACTGTTGCGCTCTGGCGGCTTTCCCGGCTTTCATCAACTGTTCCTTTGTTACATCTGCCAACACAAGGCTATTGGATGAGTCATGTACTTTATACGGCCCCTTATCTTCAATCAAGGTAAGAGCAATCTGCCACTCACGCTGGCTGTTTTCGTCGGTGCTGAATTGCAGGTCGTCTACCGTGACAGGGGCTTCCTTCTTTGCAATATACTTGCTGTACTGAACGTTAAGCGCCTGCGCCTTTAATTCGCTGAGTGTCGGCGCTACGTATTCACGATTGCGCTTCGCTTCGATATAAGCAGATACGTTGTCAATGTATCCGTCGTATTCCTTATCGGGATATGCTTTCAACGTATCATCGACGAGGCACTGTTTCTGTGTATCGTCGTAGATGACTTTCTGGGGGGCGGCAGTAAGGCCGCTGTCCTTCTTGAAATTATCGGCAGTATCGGTGTACTGCTCTTTGTCTTTGATGATGAGTACATCACCATTGAGAATTTGGAATACTCTCATGTTCTCTCCTTTCCCTACTGATGAATTGGCAAGCCATAGTCACAATATTTTCGTTGCCACGACTAATCTGACTGGCTACTTTGCTATCAAAGGGGCTGAACACACGTCAAGCGGTATTGTGTCTTCTGGCACAAGCAGTTATGAAAACGCACGCGGCTTTGACGGCAACGGTTCGTCCTTCACTATCAACGCAAGCCATAGCCATTCTGCATCAGCAGGTAATACAGGGAGTGGCGCGAGCCACGAAAATAGACAGCCTTACACGGTTATTAACAGGTGGAAAAGGACGGCTTAGGCCGTACGTTTCCAACGGTTAATAACGGTATACGGCGGACGATTTTCATGACTTGAATTACTGCCTGTACTGGATATTGAAATACTATGCGAATGATTACTGTTGAATGTAACCGTGGAGCCTTGGTTCGTACCAATACCTTGTGCCTGCTGTCTTGCATAATTGGCGGCAATGGAAAAGACGCCACTCGTCGGAAATTCACCCGAATACCACTTTGCGTCGAATGAACCCCGAATATTGGTAGTGCTTGCACTGGCACCGTGTGAGTGCGCCGCTAATTCATCAGTAGCTATGCAGTACGTTTCCAACGGTTAATGACAAGATACGGCTGTCTGTTTTCATGAGAACCGTTACCGCCGACGCTGGAGATTGTCACGGTATGGGAATGAGAACCATTGGAGTCTGTATACCAACCCGAACTATTCCCATTTGTATCAAGCAGACGCAAGCCTAGACCACCACCACTACCTGATACTGGCAGTCTATGTGTATGTGCGCCGTCCGTTGATACGCTGGCCGTGTGCGAATGGCTAGGAGATTCATCAGTAGTTAATTGGTGCTTTGCTTCCCCGCCCTTATCACCAAGGTTATAAGTATACGTCGTGCCATTTTCCGTATAGCTCCCAGCAGATACCAGTACCCGGCCTGCGTCCATCTTGACCCATGTCGTACCTGCCCACAAGACATTAGGGTCGTCGGTTGTCGTTGTTTCCCAGATACTGCCAACAGGATGTACAATATCAATTACTTCTTTAATAGTCCGCTGTTGCACCTTCTTCCACGTGCCGTCTGCCGACAGGTAGTAGTCGGTCTGAGTCCCTTTAGCCGGAGCCGGTACAAGACCAGCTGTGCCGGCCGCTGTTGAGGTAGCTCCCTTGAAGTTTACGACACTCTTCACGCCGGTACTGACGGCGTTATCTACATAAGACTTAGATGGAACCAGTTCCCATTTTACCGGGCTGACAGACGTCAATTTATAGATGTTGTTGCTGTCGTCGGTACGCATACACTGCATCCCGACTTTGAGGTTGGTCGTCGGGAACGCCGTTCCGGAAAACGTACTGGCTACGGACTGGATGTTCTTGTCCGCTTTCTCCAGATACGTATTACAGGCGTCCGTCGTGACCAGTTCATTATATTCCTGCATATTACCATCCTTTCGCAACCCACGAGACAATGCCCGTCGTGCGGTTGCCAGAACTATTCAGTAATTCGATTTCAAAGTACCGCCCTTTATCGTCCTGCCCATCTGTCGTTAGGATGTTAGGGACGGGCGTTGTGGCCCCCGTACCGCCTTTGACCATGGCGTTGACCTCCGGGGCGTTATAGTAATGCTTGTTGTAATAGACTTTCGTGGCCGCTGTCGTATCCTTGATTTCCAGCTGTCCCTTATCATCTGTATCGTCAATATCCACATGGGGCGATACGTCGTACAGCAAAGGCTGCGCCTGCGTTGCCTTACTGACCACCCGGAGCCGTAAGAGGGCTTTTTCGTATTCGTAATCCCCTACATTGAAGTCCGTGAACTGCTCATACATAGGTGGCGTATCTGCCATGGCCGTAAAGTCATCCATTTCCTTAAAGGAAGAAACAACTTGGACGGATTCGATATAGGAGTTGCTGGCTCTTACATAAGCATCGTACAGGGCAATATCTTCGGCCGGGTTCTTCCCGATATCTCGTGTGAGTCCATCACCGATACGGGCCAATTCAGCCAGCCCACGGACGAACGCCACGTTACGGTTGAAAGATTCGTCGGTATCCACGGCTTCATGCAAGGTACGTTCTAGTTTCACCAGCCGCTTGTCGGCAATGGCGATGCGATCATCACGGACAGCGTAGATATTTCGGTACACCTTATCGAGTGTTTTCAGCTCTTCCCGGAAGGTTTGCACGGTCTGCCATATCTTTTTATAGTCGTCCCGTACATAGAATTCATCGAACTGCGCCGACGTGGCGTGTTTGGCGATATGGTCCATGGCCTTTACCTGTTCACGTGCCAAGGTACGCATATCATTCCGCCATTCGTCCATGATATGCAGTCCGTCATACAGCTCATGTTCTATGGTCTGCCGTTCCTTCTCGATAACAGCCAGGTTTTCCCCTCTATTCAATCGGGATGCTTTACGCAATGAATCAATGAAGCAGAAAGCGTCGTCCAGCTGTTTGACAGCCGTCTTTCTTACGGCTTCTGTTGTCCGAATATCTTCTGAAATGTGGAGGAGGAACAATACATTGTCCCAGTATATTTCCGTTGTATGAATCATTTCATTACGGACAACCTCAAGGGCTTTATTTTCGCCGTCCGTGAACGTCACCGCCATTTCATCATACTTTGGTTGAGCATGGCTCATATATCGCTCTATAGCGGTTATAGTTTCCTGGAACGCCCGTGACAATTTCTTTGGGAGTGTTAGGGTTATCCGTAGCGATTCCGGCCTCGTGGCGTGTATGAGCTTATTGTGATACTCCGCAATGGACAAGGTTTCTTGTACCGTACGGAACCAGTTAAAGAAGGCCGTCGCATCATCGACGATGATTACCGCCTCCCACGGATTGATGAAAACCGCTTTGACAGGCCGTTCTTTTACAGCAATATCCTCGGCAGTTTCCTTCCGCGTCTGTGATTTTTCCTTATCCGCCACGAGAACCATTTCATTGACTTCCCGCTTCCATTTGTTCGCCCTTCTATACGCCTCTGTAAGCTTCGTTAGCTCATGTTTTGATATAGTTATCCGCTTAGAATTTTTATCGCCTAGACGGAGCGAATAGTGGTGTTTTTGAGCAAATTGGTTTTTCTCGTGGTCTTTTACACTGAAAGACTCCCTTTTCGTTCCCAATGTCAACTCATTCTTCTTGATTTCCCGTACTTTCAGACTTTCGAGGCAGCGCATATTGAATAACACATTATCCCAATATGTTTCCCGAACGGCCCATACGTCCTTGAGCCTGATTGCACTAGAAATTTTACGTTTGTCTGCTGTATACAGGTTTTCCAAAGGGCGGGCATTCAACAGATAGCGGTATAGCTCATCGACGGGCTTGGTAATTCCGGATACCTTATCTTTGACTTCGGACGCTCTATAGTATCTGAGTGCAGTGTCGAAGATAATTTTAGGCTTCCCGTGGCGCCTATCGTATTCTTCTAACACCCAAACATTTTCTTTATTTGTCGCGCTGTACGCCGTTTTGCCAAAAGCATCAAGCGTCCGGCTGGAACGGCTGTCAGATAGCGTGAACGCAGTATCTGACAGCTTGTACAGCGTGAACGTTTTGGCAATATCCATAGGCGCTACGACAAGGTGAACTGGAAGGTCGTCGTCATGGTATCGTCAGCAGCTTTATTGATGACGTCGAATACGACACGATCAAGGAAAGTGCCACCGCTTGCGGCGTTGCAAATACCAGCTTCCGTGATAGCACCCGTTGCTTCGCCGGCGGCAAATGTTGTTGTTAAAGTGAATACTTTCGTACCTGCGCTGTGAGCGTAGTTGGCTGCTTTTCGTTTTAATTCGTTGACGAGGGCGGTCTGTGTGGCGGCAACGGCCGTTGTACCGGTACCTACAGCAGTATAGCCCATGACAGCAGGCTTGGTCGGATTCGCCATGGCAGCGCAGATATAGTCAAAACCGCTGTTCAAGATAAGGTTATCTTTATGGCGTGTTTCTACATCGCCGTTTGCATGGTGGATGACAACGTTCAAAGAACCTTTGATTTTCATTTCGTCTTTATTCATGTTTTTACTCCTTCGGGTTAAAGAAAATACGATTAAATGACGTGCAAGGCGGAATGAACGCCTTGACGTATTTGGTTATATCGAGGTCAAATTCACGGATAAAGAAAAGCCGCTTATCGGCGCTCTGTGAAAGTCCGAAAAAGAGCCAGTCCCTATCTGCTGTATCAAGTTGTAAGTAAAGTATCCGTTCGTTGACCGTATCCCGTACATAGAACGAATCCAGGCGCTTGTCATAGCCGATATATAGGGTAATGTCTCGCCATATGCCGTCAGCACCTAAATGTTTCGCCTCGTAGCTATCGACAACAAAGGTCATGTCCTTTACAGCAATGTAGTCCATCTGATTTGGCGCATTTCCCCGCAATTCCGCAATGATGCAGTCTGTGAGTGGTGCTGTATTCTTGAACCAAAATCCAATAGAAAATGTTTCAGGGATATTGCACGAATATTCAAGCTGACCCACGTCAGTAATGAGTGCGCCGTCATTCCATCGCACTGGGGTGTAGCTTGTGTTCTTCTCTATCAGCAGTTCCCCACCAGTAGCCTTGCTCGTACCGTCGATGATAGCATCAAAGGTATCGTCGAGTTTCCCGGTATACCTAGCTATCTGTTTTTTCAGCTCCACGCCGTCCATATCGCCCAAAATGCCACATACAAGGATATGCGACGCTTCATAGCTATCGACAGTGAAGGTCATGTCACATACCCTTAGCGTCTGTTCTGTGACGGCGTTGATTTTACAGTCAATCCAGTTGCGGGCCTTTATCTTCTGAGGCAACGATACCTTCATGAGATATTCGCCGTTAAAGGATTCCTTCTCCAGCCGCAAGCCTTCCATAGCCGCGTTATAATACATGTTCGTCTTTATCCCGCTATAGCCAAGCTTGTATTGGTTATAGTCCAATATGATGTTCTTATTGATTTCCGGGTCGCTGGACAAGTAGTACCACGACGCGTCCGTGGAATAGTTACCGTGGTCATCGACGGCCTTTATCATGAAGTAATAGTTGCCTTCGTTCGGCCGGATATAGCGATATTTATTGACCTTCGAGCGAAAGATTTCCGTGCCCTGCTCCCATTCCTGCGTCTGTCCGACTTTCACGACGTACTTGATATTGTAGATAGATAAAGCATCCCAATAGAAATACAGGTTGGCCCCGTTCTTTTCTACCCAGAAGCCTGTGACATTTGGGACAAAGCAGGATAGATAGGCACGTTCGCCTTCGCCGAATTGGTCGTAATATGCTATATACAGCTCTTTGATGTCCGGATTCGGATACAGGAAGACGTTATCGACGGTTTGATATTTTTGCCCGTCGATATATAAGTTGGCGCCGATACAGTTAGATGGAATCTCAAGGAAGGTAATGAGGGTCCCTTCGTTATTCTTCGTGAGCGATATGTCAGATGGTGCGGATGGACGGCGCTTGTTATACGTAATGGTTCGGCCATTGGATACCTTGCCGTGTTTGCTGATGGCGAACAGGTATATCTTTCCGCTGGCCGTGGTAGGTATAACTAAACTCGATGTAGCTACCGTCTTTTCTAGCAAACCGTAACTATTGCCGACGTCCGCATTGGTACGCACCTCGTAATAAGCCAGGTCGGCGTCGTCGACGGCATCCCAGTTCAGCACGCCGCCCAGCCGGTCGAACGTCAACGTGAAGTTCCGCGGCATGGGGAAGTCACCTTTGGTGCTGGCGTCTACGTCGTCTGCCGTAAAGCCGTTAGCTACGTTGACCTGTTCATTAACGGATTTCAGATACTTCCTTAACAGGGATATCAGCTGTCTGCCGTCGCCTTGGATTGCGGTCGGAAGGTCGGGGAAGGTCAGTACTTGCTTCTTATACTCAGCCATAGCATCAACTCATTCCTGCACTGATTGCCTGTTGCAAAGCGTTAACAATGTTTGTATCCTGGCTAATATCGTACTCATTTTCATTGAGCGCCAGAAGAACGGCCGATTTGACGATGATATCGTTGATAGCATCGTGATTAAACGGCATATCTTTCGTTGTGCTTTCAATGACGGCAGGCGTTGCGAAATATCTGAATTTCACAGCGCTCACCGACGGGTCGGTAATATGTACAGTCCCGGCCGTCATAGCTAAGGGGTACGTCCCGCAAGCGCTCATGTAATTTTTGGGGATGGAATCGCCTTCCCTCATGGTCGTTTCCTCTACGAGTACCGGCCATTTAGCGCCGATGAGCAGGCTTGCTACCTGTTGCGTAGCGGTATTAAGGAATTGCAGGCAACGTTCATCGCTGTATTCCTTGCTGATATCATGTGTTTCCTGCCGGATACGGGTAATAGCGTCTTCTACTTTCATTCAGTCACCCCCTACTAGCAGATGAACGGCATACGCTTTTCTGTGTTGGCGTATTTGCGCATGGGAACGACGTTAGCCAGGGCCGCTTCCACGGCCTGTTGCATCGTATCGCCGTCCGGTGTCTGTGTGAGGACCATACAGGACAGCTTGCAAAGTACATCAAGGAATACGGCTGGCAATTCAACTGTCCCGGTATCCAAGTCGGTAATACTGAGAAAAGCGGCGTTATAGAGCATATCCACGTCTTTTACGCCGGCATACAACTTATTACGGAAAATCTTATATTCGTCCCAGCGAGGCGGACGAATCGCATCCCCGGGGTGCAGGTCACGCCCATGACCGTCGACGATGCGGACAAGCGTCAAGAAGTCGTCCGGCAGATCTACCCCTGTGATAGGCATGTCGATATGCTCTTTCGGCGTCGGTTTCTCTGCCGTTTCGTCGGACGGGTCTGTCGATAAGCTGGCATTGTACTCGTCGATTTCCCGGTTCATGTCGTCCTGCCGGTAGTGCTGGACCTTTTCGAGGAAGTCGCTGTTGATGTAGTACTGATTGACGTAGCGGAGTACTTCGTTGATAGCTTGCAGAATATCATAGTCACTGTACTGTACTTCGTTGTTGTCCCCCAGTTTATAGCGGATAAGCTGTTTGAGCGATTTGGCAGTAATCATCCCAACAACACCGCCCCACGCCACGTACGTTTCTTGTGGTTGACGGCGAACTGCTTCCATACACTGAAAAACTTCTGGATGTAGTACTGGTATTTCGCCTGGTTTCCTTCGAGTTCTGCCCGTTTGGCGCAGATGAGCCACGGATCGAATCCCCAGAATTCAGGCGGAATGAATCCCATTAGCTGGATCCGTTCGTTCTTATCGCCAGCCCAGCCGCCGTTGTCAATCTCATTGACGCGCCGGGCCGCATCTACAGCACTCGATACATCGACAGTGTTACGCAAGCAAATCTTGTCGCCGTCCTGGTAAATCTTCTGTTTTGTTATCATGCAGAGTCACCACCTTTATACAAAAAGAAGGGGCGTAAACCCCTTCTTTCATGGAATGGGCTATCGTTTAATATCAACGATGGAGCAAGACGCTTTCGGCTGCGTGCCTTTAAGACCCAAGCTAGCTTCAATAACAAATTTTTCATACGTGCCGTCTTTACTGAGCTTTTCGGGCGGTACTTCGTGCGGCTTGACGAGATACTTCATATCCCAGTAAGACAGGTCAAGGATGTCGATACGGTTATCCGGGTAAATCGGGTGTACGTTGGCGTTTACGAGGCCAAATGCGCCCTGGTACGACGTAGCGAATTCCGTGGCATTGGCCTTTTCATTGCCTTTGCGCGTAGCCGTCATGGTAGCCAGGACGAGCTTGATGAATTCACGGTACTTAGACGAGGACATATACGCCTGTGTAGGATGACCGCCGCGTTTGGACGTCATTTCCATAGCGTTGTTGATGTCGTCGAGGGTGTACGTGCGTTTCTTGCCCAAAGAGAGGACGTTGTTCGTTACGATCTTGACGTTCGTTCCAGCGGCCGACAACGTGACCTGGTCGTCTTTGATGTTTTCGATAGCGCCTTTCTGCGTATCAAAGATGGTCAGTTTCTTGCTGTTGGTGCTGTCTACGCGTACGTAGTAGTACAGGCCGTCTTTGAGGCCCGTCGGCATGGTGTCGGCGACAAAGTAGCAGATATCGCCGGTAGCCAGGTGGGTTTCCGTGGACGACGTGACGGTGTTATCCGTGGTGGATACGGTGACGTCGATAAGGTTCTGCTTCATGAAGAACGGTACGCCGCCGGAACGGGGCTGTACGGTAGCCGAGCCGTCTACTTTCTTTGTGGAGTTGACGAGCATGTATTCAATATCCTGTGCCAGGCCTGTGTAAGCGTCATAACGGAGGTCCGCAAGTTCGGAGCCGTGTTCATTCTGGTACGCTTTCTGGACTTTGTTCTGCGCATCGGATACCATGCCGGTCTTCTGGAAGAACTGGACGTTATTCGACAAGCCTTCGATGGAGCCGCCCGGCTGGAATTTGTAGTCTTCCATTTCGAGGTGGGCGTTATCCTGCGGCGGGAACAAGCCTTTCGTCATCCAAGAGAAGTTCATGGCTTTTGCCGGTTCGGAATCGCCGAATTTGGAGTAGAACAACGTGAGTTCCGGGGTAATGTTAGTAAGAATAGGGCTAATATCTTCTGCATGGCCGATAGCATCGTAGGTATACGACTGATTGGCCGATTTATTCAAGTTTCTCTGTACATCATATGCCATATGTTTTCATCTCTCCTTTATCTGCCGCCAAGGCCTGCGATAAACGCGCGGCGTTCGCGGACTGTCATATTTCGCATCTGCGTAAAATCAATAGGTTTTGCCTGGGCCTTTGCACCCGTGCCGGGCTGTTCGACTTTCGGAACAGGTACTTTCTTCGGCTGCTTCGTCAGATCATTCGCTTTAGCGTAGTAAGCTGTGCGGCATTTGTTGTAGTAGTCTTCAAGTACCTTACACTGTGTGGGGTTGATATTCCCGCCCTGGAGGGCTTTGATAGCATCCCCGATAACAGCGGCGTCCTTATAAGGCATTGTCTGATAATAACTGCCCATTAGCTGATTAATATCAGCGAAATGAGGTTCTTCGGCTTGTTTCTGCTGCGTAAAATCGACAATGCTTTGATAAATGGCCCGTCGTTCATCTTGTGCGGCCTGTGTCTGCATTTGTTGCCGCTGGATAGCGCCAATAAGCTGTTCCTTATAGTAGGATTTAGCAGTATTGAAATGCGCTACCTTCTGTTTCACGGCATCGTCGTCGGAATATTCAGCGGTATCAATATCGTCCTGCGTAATACCGAGAGCCTTCATGGCCTGGTCAGTTGCAGCCCTATCAATATCTGCGAACATTCGTTTTTGCTGTTCCAGCTGCTGTTGCTGTGCTTGCATCTGCAATGCCTGTTGCTGTTGCTGGTACTGCTGTTGACGGCGTGCCTGTTCCTGCTGATACTGCGCGTATTGCAGCTGATACTGCTGAGGGATGCGGCTTTCGTTGACGTTCCCCTGTGCAATAGCGGTATTCAGCTCATCCAGCGTGTACGGTTCAGTGTGGATGAGTGGTTCTGGCTGTTTTTCGGCAGCTGGTTCGGTTGCCGCCGGTTCGGCGGGTTTCGTTTCCGCCGGTTCGGTCGGTTCCGTGGGCTGGGATTCCGGCTCATCCTGTGCAGGCGGTTCTTCTGTCTTCGTTTCTGTCGGTTCCGTCGGTTCGGGTTTGGCGGCGGAAATGCTCTTTCTGCCGGTGCGCGGGTCTGTCACGAGATACAAAGACTCCGGCTGTGGTTCCTGGGCGGTGCCCGCGACGTTTTCGTTGGTAGTCGTTGCTGTGGATACATCAGTAGTTTCTCCTTCTGCAAACAACTGTAAATTAAAGTCAAACACGTCTATTCTCCTTTCTGATTGCGCTTTTGCTTTGCAATATCAATGATTCCTGTCATGTAGTGGTACAGCCTCATAGCGGCCCGGTAGTCGCGTTTCACGTCGTCAGCGGGCTTCGTGGGGCTGTCCAGGTCCTTGAGTGCAGTCTGCTCTTCGATTTTCAGCCAATCGTCGAGGAAGGCTTTAAGGTCCTCTGCCTGCTGGCCCTTCGTGATAAGGTCCGCTAAATATCGCTTCTGGGCCGCTTCATCGCCGCTCCGTATGGTATCGAGTAAGGCTTTCAGTTTACTGTCCATTCATGGGGCCTCCTTGCTGGGGTACTTGTGGGGCTTGCGGTTCCGGCTGTGCGGGTGCTTGCGGCGTCATCTGTGCCAGCTGGTCCCGTGCAATCTTCTCGATCATCGCTTGTGGGCTGGTGTTGCCTGCCGTGCGGGTATTGATGATATTCACCTGCGCGTCAAGCGGCAAGTCGTTCATGTTCGCCCGGATAGACGGGATAGATGCCACGGCGGCCTTGCCTTCGTAGTCTGCCTGCTTCAAGGTCAGCTGTTTTTGCAGGTCCATGGCTTCCTGGGCTTGTGCAACCTGTGCGGCCTGCTGTGCCTGCTGTGCCTGCATCTGCTGGGCTTCCTGTGAATCCGGGTCCAGCAAAATGCCCTGCGTATTCTTGAGTCCCATTTCTTCCAGGAGTGCCGTTCCGGCGGCATAATAGCTCTTCGGAGTAGCTACGCCTGCCTGTGACAGTACAGGGTATACGTTGCTGAGGAGCATCATATAGCTCTGTATCCGCGCTTCCTTCGTCCCTGCGCCGTTGCCGACATTGATAATGAGGTCGTAGTCAATATCAAGGTCTTCACTCTTGACAGATACTTCCTCGTCTTTAAAACGGAAGGTCTGCACCGGCTCGCCGTACTTCTTATTGAGCAGGATAAGGAAGCGAACCATTGGGACAATCCAGTTCTCAGCGAATAACCGTGCAATCAGCCGTATTCGCTTATCTGCCTGCCCGAGAATGGCGGTGATACCTGTTGCCGTGCTATTCAAGCTATTGGCATCAAGCCCTTGGTTATACTTCGTACTGCCGGTACGGTTTTCAAGCTCGCTTTCGGCGTAGTTGACAAGGTCCATCGTGAGCGGTGAGATATTCGCCGGCGGCGGGTTCGCTATGGCCGCGTTCGGGTCGCCCTTAATCGGGACGTACTCGTCGCCGTTAAGTAGGGCGTCCATATCCATCACCGCCGTGAGGTCGATAAACTTCTGCTGGTCGTTGTTCTTCGCCACATTGATGACAATCTGCTTGATAAGCGCCGTCTTTAAGTCCTGCAAGCCTTCCACTTGTTCAGCCAGGGCCATGTCCGCGAATATCTTACGGCTTTCGCGAACGCTACCCATCGCAAAGAAGGGGGCAATATCGAACTCATTGGTTTGAATGGATAACGGCGTATCCCCGACACAATGAACAATCAAATGCTCGTAAATGCCGTCGCCGTTATAATCTACGTCTACGTAGCACTCATACAGTTCGACGTCCTTAGATGCGTTGTCGCCGTCATTCGGCCGCATGTGGTCGTCTGACAGCTCTTTGTTGATGTACTCGTCGGCAGAGGTGTACTTCGTATCACCCGCCGCCTCAAGGGCTTCGTCGACGTTCTGGTAAGTACCTTCTTGCTCTTTGCGTTTGAGATAATCGCCCTTTACAATCTTTCGATGTGCCACGAATTTGCACTTTTGAAGTGTGCTGGCTTCCGGCGTGAACCGCAATTCTGTTGGCGGCACATACTCGACGACAGGGTAATTGGCCGTAACTTTGACGTGGTCGAACTGCACTTCATACAGATCCGGCGCGTCTTTCAGCTGCTTGACCTTCTGTATCTCGATTTCGCCCGACAGCGACGCTTGCGTAAGCATCATCGCTTGTTGCATGTCGTTCACATCGAACATGAGCTTGTAACGCGTACGGTCTTCATCCCGCTTCCACCACACCTTTGCAACGCCTAAATTCGTCCCCAGGGCGTCGTCAATGACGTCATTTACGAGGGACGTATAGTTGTTCTTGCGGGTAAGCTGGTATTCGACTAAGTGCTGTATATTTGTGGCTGTATCGTCATTTTGGATGGTACTACCAGCGATAGTGACAGGCGATTCGTTGCCGATAAAGACTTCTACAAGGCTAGGCTTCATCCATTCAATGATATTGTTAAAGTCCATGCTGACGAATTTGCTCTTTTTCGACAAGTTCGGCAGCTTCTTAGCGTACAAGTCTTGTTCCCCGTTGCGGAGCTTGCGGCGGTGTATCAACTTCGGCTCTACTGTACCCTCGTAGTACTTCTTAGCGACGTCGATACCGTCTTTGACGCTCATCATGATCTTCTTGATTTCGTCATCGTTGAGCGTGTCCAGGGATACCGGTTGTTCTTCCGGCTCTGCTTGCTGTAAAAGCCAGTCGGTAACGCTCATCTGCTGCGGGGCGTCCCGGCCGAACAATCCGCCCGTGTCCTGTGCGGCGGACAAGCTCTGGTTTAAATCCTCCATCTCATCACCTCGATTGATAGCTAACTAAGGCCCTCAATAGGGCTATGGGGCAATGCGCGGACTCGAACCGCGATAGCTTATAGCTGGTTTACTTTAACCTACATCGCCAGGGGTGGGGGGGTAGCCAGCCCCGCCGATGATAGAAAGGAGCATGTATCGTGGAGTCGCCCTTGTCCGGTGCGGCGTCGCTCCACGTGCTTACATGTATCCGGCCCGGTGCATCTTGCCACGGGTCATTTGCTTCCACTTGTCCGCCATGGACGTATTGTCCCGGTAGAGCTTTGCGCATAAATACGCTAAACAGTCCATTAAATGGCTGTATTCGTTCTTTTCCGGCTCGTCCAGCGTCCTTCCTGCTACGACTTTACGATGATACCCGCCTGTAAATGCCTCAATGAGCATCTGACAGCGTGGGTCAAGCTGTAAGAGCGGCTTGCCATCTGGTGTAAGTGTCGTCAGATAGTACCGTACGGCCTCGCTTCGCCCGGTCTGTGTGAGTTCGCCCGGCTCTACGATAATGCCGTAGCGGTCACGGAGTATCTCGTTAGCGGTCTTTTCGTCGCTCTGTGCGCGCTGGTTGCCTGCCGGGTCGCCCACGGCGGTGTAGTCATACCCGCTATAAAACGTCTGTAACTCAGCTTGTACGGCACGGCCATGGGCCAACATGCCGCAATCCCAGGATTGCAATTCCGACAAGATGAGCAGCTGCCCTTTTGCTGTCGTCTGTGCAATGATGGTTGCCGGGGTGAGTCCATAGTCAAATGACAATAGAAGCGGCCGTCCCTCAATCGGGTGCAGCTCTTCCAGTGCTACGTGGCGGTTGTAATCAAATTCCGGGTAGTACTTCGGCTCAGCGCTGACAGTCCAGTTGATTTCGTATTCACGTTCCCAGCCTTCCGTAGTCGTACCTTTTCTTTCGTTGGTCTTCCATTCCTCGGAGCGCTTGGAAGGGTCGGCGGTGTAGTGTATCCGTGCCACGTATACCCCATTACGCCGGTACTCGTGTACGCCTTCTATGACGTCGTGCGCTTCCTGCTCTTCCTCCGGCTCATCCTCATTGAGCTGGCCGGTCACAAGCTGGCAGAAAAAGCCGGGGTTTGCTGACGAGTCGATAAAGATGCGGCCGCCGCCTTCAATCGTCGGGCGAAGTGAGTTCCAGGTCGCTTGTGCAAAGTCCCAGAAGGCCATTTCTGTACAATACACGACAGATGCAGTGTACTGGCGGAGCTGGTCGGCCCCTTCTGCGACGGCTCGTAATTCAACACCATTGGAGAGCTTGATGTAGTCATAACCCATCTTTGAGCGCGTCTTGCGTTCTACTGCCGGCCATTCGTGCGTTTTCGGCAGATGTTCGTACAGAAACATGAAACGGCTGTCCCCCAGCAGGTAAGCGGAGTCATCGTATTTTTTAGACTGCACGAATATAGACAGGTTTTTACCGAACATGGCGTAGTGCAGGAGATTAGCCAGGCAACGCCACGTCATCATCATGCGTCGACTCTTTGGAAATGCCGCCACCTGCTCGCCGTGGATGATCTTATCGACTCGTGCCAGGTAATCAAGCTTTGGGAAGTGCTCGACAGCCCCGTTCTTTGCTTCATTGACGGTGAAGCAGCAGTCATTGATAAAGGCCGTCGGGTCGTTCTTCCACACTTTCCATTCCATCAGCCGCATCAGCTCAACTTTCTCTTTCAAGCTCTTTTTGCTAGTTTTATTCGTTGTTTTTGTTGACTTCATTCTATCAGCCCCGGGTTAAGTCAGCCGAACTTGCATAATTATTACTTATCAAGGCCCTTTAGCTTACTTTCAAGCTCTTTGATACGTGCGTCTACGTCTGATTCCGTCAGCGTTTCGACTTTCACTGCTCCGCCGTCTGCGCCGGTGATTGCGTTTTCCACACGGTCTTTGAAGTGCTGCGGGTCGAGATTTTTAAGCTTGAATATAGCCGCCGTAGCGTTAGGCGCCGCTTTCTCTTCCGTTACGGTGACTTCTTTACCAGTAAGTATCTCGTTTCCGTCTTTGTCGTACTTGTATTGATACTTTGTCGTCACTTTCCCGGCTACGGAGCCACCATTTGCACTGCGGTCTAACTGCTCAAAAGCTCGTGCTGTTTCTGCTTTCTTTGTGCTTTTTAATGCTGATAAAAGTGATAAGTTATCCTTTTTCCACCCCCTTAATGTTGGGTAGGAAACATTTATCAGTTCCGTTGCGATGGCCTCTTCCGATTCTCCTAAAACAGCACGATGATAGCGTATGCGCGCAAGCCCATCAGCGGATAACCAATATTTCTTCTCATCACTCGTTACTTGCTTCTTTCGCATTGCATATCACCACCTTTTAACCTTATACTTAAAAAATTAAGGCCCTGTATGCCGTTATAAGCGGCTTTTACAAGGCCTTGCGTGTGTTTATATGTCCAATTCCTATTACTGCTCGTTACGGGCTTTCATGACGTCGTCATACTTCCAGGAGATTTCTAAGCAGTCCGTGCCGTGATACCACTTGACGTAGTACTCCAAGGTGGACAGATAGCATTTCAAGTCTTCGACGGCTTCGTCATCATACCCCGTGGGTAAGATGATCTGCACGCTAGCCGCTCCCCGACGGGTAGCTTCATCTATTTTGCGCTGTGCGATAGCAAAGAGATTCATCGCGCTCAGTCGCTGTTGCTTAATTGCTGGCTTTATTTCTTCCATATTCTTCTCCCGTGATATGACAAGGGCCGCCAAAGCAGGAAGGCGGCTCAATGTCTATGTGTTTGTGTAAACCTTTAGAGAGGCATCTGGATTGTAGGACAGTGTGTGCGGCGGAGTGCATAGCGCCATCTACTGCACTTCTCGCCGCCTTGTCCGATGAGGTATTTAGCTTTCGCTAAAACCTTACACTATTATTATACGTATTTTTCGCACTAGTTATTCTTAGAATAAGCAAAAATGACAAAAAAATAAGGCCGGTACTCATGGTATCGGCCTTTTATCTATTATTTCATTTCTTGTGAACTACTCCCGCCTATAGAGGCGTGAGCTTCCTGATTCGTCGAGAACTGCGGCATACTCCCGAAAGGAATATATCCGTCTTACACTCTCTCCACAGGCGTAACTTCCCGCAGTCCCTGCGGTAGTTGTGTACTTGTCGGCCTTTTGACTTAGCACTGACCGCCTAATAATGTTACCACGTTCGCGCGGTAGATGGTACACGCACCTATAGCTCCTGCTGGTAGCTTACTGCTTGGTTTTCGCGTTTCAGCTACGTAACGCAATTTCGCAGGTCCTCTCCTTTCCGTTATTGTCGTTAAGTATATTATAGCACAAAAAGAGTATTGTATGGCTCAATTACTTACGTAAATTCGCCATACCCGCCTTCATCCCCCACCTAAGAGGTGGAGGACTTCTCGCGGGTTAGGTTAAAAAGATATTCCTGGGTTTATCTCCCGTTGTATCTACGATGTATGGATAAGCAATTCCGCGACGGCGCATCGTCAACAAGTCCGGGCAAATGCAACCGTTAGCTAATTCAACTGCATCTTGGTCAAACCCGTTCTTGACCATTTTAGCCCCTTCCGGAAGCTTTACTTCTATTTCATCGTAAAGCCCCGGTTCTTGTACAGGGTGCCATGAAAACACTTCATTCAAACCTTGGTAATTATAGTTTTTGTAAATTTTCATTTTACCGTCTCCTTTCAATTTACCCTTGGGCCTCTTGCCCTTTCCTTGATTATATTATAACACGTATTTTAGTTATGTCAACACTATTTTTAATTATTTTTGCGGATTTCTATAGTATATCCATACTTCTCTACAATCTCACTAAGCTCTACATATTTCATCGATCCGTTTTTGATTTTTGCATTAAGATTCTGCTGAAACATCCCGTTTTCGCGGGCGATTTCTGCTTCTGACTTGTCTACATCGATAAGCCATTTTTTCCACATCTTTTGAAATTGTTCTTTTGTCATTTTTACATCACTCCTATCTATTGATTATATACTATTACACATTTCATAAAATGTCAACAACATTATTATATTTTTAAAAATAATTAATTTTAGTGTTGACAACACCTAGTAACATGTGATATAGTTTAGACAACAAGAAAAACAGTGTTACACAAAGGAGGAAAACATTATGACAATGTTAAAGAAAACCACCTACACTATCGACGGAGAAGAATTACAGGAAAGAATCTCGAGCGAAATTGAATCGCTCAAATACAATTACCGCGAATGGCGGTTAGCTGAACCTGGCTCGTCTGATTCTGAAAACTGTTATATCAATTATAGAGCTAATGTAGCAGTTTTAGGAGAACTGTTTCGCCTCCAGGGGTTAGACCCCGTGGAAGCGCAAATGGTAATTAACTATATCAAAGATTTGGCGGAACATGACACCATCAGATACCAAATCAATTGCCTTGATTACGAAATTGACGACCTCGGTACAAAGATGTATGAAATTGTCAAAACATTCAAAGTCGAAGATGACGGCGAAAGCGAAAAGCCAAAATATTATGCAGTCAAAGCCCAGCGCGACGAATTAATCAAGCGCCGTAACATCTTAGTTCATAAAATTGCTAAATAGTAGTTGTACGGGGGCCGGAAGGCTCCCGGATACAAGGAAGGAGTATGAATCATGAAACTTACAATGGAAGAAATGAACGAACTCGATTTAATCAAAAATGTTACGGGGTATCGCTATTACATTGCGGCGTTGCCGGAACCGTTGACTGTCGGCTGGGAAACGCATACAATCGCCGTTTATCAGAAAGTAGGCACTATCAGCCGCCCGATCATCACGGCAACGGATAAAAAAGAACTGGCAAGCCGCATGAAGGCAGCACTGGCAAACATGACATTCCGGTTCGGAGAAATTATGCCGTACTTGCTCAACAAAGCTGTCGGCGGCAACGAATTTTACGTTACCTATTGCCTGGAAATCGGGGAAGATAACCCGAAAATCTGGTACCACTTGCGTCGGGGCAATAAAATCATATCAACCATGTTGGACCGTGAAACGTTATCAACACTAACACATGCGCTGGAACGTGTATTAGCTTGATTGTTGGGGGCCGCAAGGCCCCTAGAAAGGATGGATACCATTGCCATGTGATGCTTGACAGCCTGGAAAAGGCGTTTTGGGAACTGCGCGGCTACACTGGCCGTACAGTACAGTCGTTTTTTAGGGAGATAGTTTTCCATGGTAGCATGGTATAATGACAACAGGAGGGATTATTATGAAGTATGAAGTAACGTATTCTTGCGGCCACACGGGTACCGTCCAGATCTACGGCACGGCCGCCGAAAGAGAAAAAAAGATTGCCTGGTACGAAAATTATGCAGTCTGCCCCGACTGCTACAAAAAGGCCCGGCAGGAAGAAGCCGCAACGGCGGCTAAACAGGCTAAAGCGGACGGACTTCCGGCCCTTACTGGTAGCGAAAAGCAAATCCGGTGGGCTGAAAGTATCCGCAAGGAAAAGATGGCGGCCGCTCGTGAATGGCTGGCCCGTCATCCCGGCGAACAGGCAGATAAATGCCTGGCCTGGTACGGCGGCCATGCCAGTGCCTCGTGGTGGATTGACCACCGCGACGAACGGCCCCAGCGGACAGCCAAATTAGGCGTCGCAGAATGGCTTAAATAAATTTCCATAGCAAAAAGGCTTGTCTACCAAATATGGTAAACAAGCCTTTTTGCTTGACTAGCTGTTATTACTACTAATCAACGTTACAATTTCAATCCTCGCGGCCAGAAAATCTCTGCCGTGACTTGTTTATAGTATAACATCCAATCAGAGATAACGCAAGTCATTATATTACGCGGATAAGTCCCAGCTGGCACGCGGCCATTTTGGCTAGCGTCCGCACGTCGTTGACTATCGTATAGTAGGTGTTGCGGTCCAGTCCCAGCTCTACCGTCGTGGCTTTCCAACTTTCCCGGCGATGGTATTTGCAGGTAGCCACACGCCTTGAAATGTCGTCCAGGGCTTCGTATACCCCGGATACGAGTCTAAGCCAGCGTTCGGGCCGTTTGATGACGACGCCGTCTGACAACGTCACTTGCTTTAGCTCAGTGGCCAGTCGTATGCCTTCTAATGCCGTTGGGTCCGATACAAAAGCATGGCCGTTACTGCCACCGCTATGGCCGCCCGCTACGTTTTCCCTTGCCAGTCGCACGGCCCGGCGGATTTCTTTTTCGCGGTAAAACATAAGCTCTATGTGTCGCGTCGTGGAGTCAATCGCGGCGCGCTGATTGTGGTGCATGTGCATCCCCTCCCACTGTTACAACTCTCACTATTCCGGCGTTATGGATACGTCGCCAGCACTGTAAGCACGGTTCCGGGTTCGGCAGCTCTTCCCCGGTTTCTGCATCCATCCCCCAAAGATATAGGGTAGCGCCCTGCATTTCCCGGCGGCTGGCCGATATGATCGCATTCTCTTCAGCGTGTACCGCTACGCATCGTTCCACCATCTGCCCGTGTGGTACTTGATGCAGACGGCGGTAACATTTCCCGGTATCGCAGCAGTTCCGTTCGCCTCGTGGCGCGCCGTTATAGCCGGTGCTGACAATCTCGTCGTTATTGACGATGACAGCCCCGTAAATGCGCCGCAAGCACGTGGCACGCTGTGCTACGGCTTTTGCTATTCCCAAATAGTACGCGTCCTTAGACGGGCGTACATAGCCGTCATTCATGGGGATAAACGTCGGGATTTCGTTATATTGCGCGCGAATAAATAGCGCCGCGTCGCACCTGCCTTCTAAATCCAGCTTCCTGGAGATGGTTAGCGCCGTTTCTTTGAACTTCTCGTCATTGCCTTCCGTTTTATAACGGATGAGGGCCAGTGTATCCCTGGCCGCTTCCGTCGTGGTGTAAATCACTTCCATTTTCCTGTCACTTCCTTTTCCACATAAAGAGTGGTGAGCGATGCGCGCCGATGTGATGCGCGTCCAGGTCGCGTTTACTCTTTTTCGTTTCCCAGGGATAGCGCTTCCGACGTCGTTCTTCATACAGCTGCTTTTCTTCATCGCTCATCTGATGAGTCCTTACTTCTCCGGGTGCATACCAATTTTCCATGTGTATCACCTACCCTTTTATCTTTATGTTTTATCACCATTTTCAGCCTGTTTGACCTTAATAGCCGCGTCTGCTATTTTGTCGATGATTTTTCCTATTTGGTCTTGCGTAAAGTCTGCACTGCCCTTGATGTTATTCGTTGTCAAAGCATTGGCGATTATCATTTTATTGACTGTATCTTGAGTCGGTACGGCAATAAATAGTAATGCCAATACCGATAGTACAGCTACAATTCGTTTGCTTTTTCTTTTTATGATTGACATGAGCTGTTCGTGGTTAATGTCGTCGCACATGAGCAAAAAAATAAGTAGCCCGATAAATACAAAAAGTGTCAATGTGTCTATGATAACCCACCATAGCACTTCTACCTTGCCGAACAATCCTGCCAAGTAGAACCACCACGGGTTTATGATATATTCCATGTCATCCTCCTTTATTACACTTCTCGAAATAAAATTCAATGTCATTGTCTTTTTCTTTTATCAGTCCGTATGCAAGGGACAGTCGATAGATATAGACTTTATGTAGTCGTTCGCGGACCATTTTCAGCTGGTCACGAAAATGGTCAATATCCATCGTGCCTTTATAAAAATTGCACATACGGCAGGCGGGATTGTAGTTGTCCAGCTCATCAGCACCGCCTACGTATTTAGCTTTGATGTGGTCTACCTGCATGTCTTTGTAGGCAATCTGGCGCCCGCAGTACGCGCAGTGGCCGTCGTATTTTTCGTATACTTGCTTTCGTACGGCTTTGGGTATCGGCTTGTGCCGCCGTTTTCGTTCCTGTTCCAGCCACTTTTGCTGTATCGCTTGCGCTTCACGCCATTTCTGTTCTATATCCATGTGCCTCTCCTTTCCAGGAAGGCGCCGGGCCAGCCATGTTCCGGCGCCGTCTGTCATCAATGTACTATTTTGCGCGGCCATACATGTTCATGTGTACCGCCTTCCGATTCATCTACTACCGGTTTCTTTACGTATTTAGCCATTTTCCATCTCTCCTTTTTCATCCATGCTTTTACTCATAGCTGCTTTAACTGTTTCTATCATGCAATAATTGATTGTGCGGATTTCGTTGCCTTCTACTGTAAATCGGGCCGGGTAGGCCATAGGGCATTGGCCATCTCTGACGCAATGCTCCATGGCGTGATTTTGTGTACACATATGCACCCGAAAGGCTTCTAGTAGGTCTAATAATTTTACTTTATCAGGCTTAACTTCCATTATCGTCACCCCGACAATCTTTCTTGCTTTTTCCTGCATCTGTATACATTCTAAAATCCCCAGCTTACCATAATGTTATCGTCATTGAGTGCCACTTTATAGCCGTCTTCGTCGAGCTTACGGGTCAATGCTTTGTCTACGCTGCTATCTCCCGTCAGAGCCAGCGTTACGTAGTTTTTGCCGCTGAGATATGCATGTTCAATGACTTCGTCTATGTGCTTTGTGCTAATATCCGTTGTTCTCACCTCTTCTTTCTAAATAGGACTTCTTGCTTATCCAACATGCATGACATGGTTTTGTCATCCCATGCCGGACATACGCCAACCCGTTTCGCCCCGTCGGACGAACGATGCGTCCGGCAATGCCCCCACACAGGGTCGTTTTCGTCATATTGTGTACAAAGTTCTTCTTTTAGCGGGCCAGCCATTTGGAGTGCTAACACTGCTAAACGTCGCTCATCTTCGGTGGTAAGTATTCGCTGGCTGGCTTTGCTCATCGCTTCTTCATATACGCCAAAGAAGAATTCTTTCATTTTCTTCTTGTCGTCCTGGCAGTATTCTGGGATGTGCTCCAGCACCGTGATAGCTAGTGTTTTCGCGCCGACATATTTCCCGTAGTCCAGTACGGTGTAGTCGTCTTTATGGCCGTTCCTGGCAGCGTTATTACTTCGCAAGTCGGTGACGCAGTAGTCCAGCAGGACTTTCCTCATGTCGCCGATCATCTTTTCTTCATCCATGGTTACACCTCTTTCTTTTCTATTAATTCCGGGTTTTCGTAGGCGTTGCCAATGACTTTGATTCGTCCATCGTCGCAAATAAGCATCTCCAGGTCGAACGTGACGAACGGGTACTGTTCGTCTGCTATGCAACGTACCAGCAGTACGCCCATTTCGTCGTCTATGACAAACCGTTTCTTCATGTCTTTACGGGTTACTTCGATAACGTCACCTTCGTAGATCATCACGTAGTCACTGCTGCTGTCGTAGTAAGTCGTCCAGGGCATAAGGGTTACTTCGTCAAATCTTGCGGAGATGACTTCATCTTTCGCTCTTCCTTTAATTCGACGCTTCCGGAAGTCTATTTCGGATACATGCATCATCACTTTCTTATCGTGGTGCCATGCCCGGTAGTCAATCCATTGAGTATCCATTAGTCTTCTCCTTCCTTTTTTCTTACTAACTTTCCATTTACATATATCTTTAGCCTTGCTATGACTTTTTCGCTGTTTCTGAGTACACAAGCAAAATACAAAGTCACCAGCCCCATTACTCCCATTCCGGCTGCAATAAGACGATGTGCAAAGCAGTCCGCTGTCAGTAACAAGGCGATAGCTAAGATATCTATTGCAACGGTGTAGATTGTCATTATGTCACTCAGCTTCATACTTACTCCTTCCTGTCCTTAATTAAGCGTTTTAGATTCCCTCCTAATAGCTTTTTCTTTAGCTTCGGGTGTAGTTTATAGAGCGGATGTTTTAAGTCCGTTATTTCGCTCACAGTGATTTCTACACGCGGGTCTTCGGCGTCGATACCGGCTATCATCGAGCCACCCATTTCAGCAATATAGCCGTCATCCTCGATAATACCTGCGCTTTCGAGTATGTCGGCCGTTGCTTGGACCAGCCCGAAAAGATCGGGCCAGCCTTTGCGGTTCGGCATGTAATACTTTGCAGTCATCTTGACGGCGCAGTCAATCGGATGAATCGGCCTTCTTTGGAGTTTTAGATGCCATATTGCGTCTTTGGCATATTCTCTATAAGCCTTGCCTTGTATAAGACCACAGCGCGTCTTTTGGAGCGAATTTTTCTTCGTCATGGGCCGTCCATGAATCACGAATCGGTATGTCATTTCTTTTCTCCGAAAGTGCGGAGCAATAAGTCGATGAGGTGTTGTTCCGGGTTTTCGATGATTTCATCATCTTCTTCGTCGTCCATATCGTCCGGATCTTCTTCTGGGCATTCCGGGGCAATATCGATAATGTGTTCCGTCGTTACCTGGAACGGTTCGTTATTGAGTGCAGACTTTGCTACGATGAGCATCACGTCTGCCAGGTGTGTCCGCATCGTAATGTCTTTGTAGTTAAAGCCTTCTATTGTGATGGAGAATTTCTGGTTCGGGCTGCTGATACCCAAGATGGTTGCCAATGTAGCTTCAAGTTTGATTCTTTCTGCGTTAGTCATGTTTTTCATGCTCCTTTTCTTTAACTTCTTCATTAGTGATTAGAAAATCTAAATACTGCCGGGCTTTCATGAGATCCTTTAGCGGCGTACCTTTAGCCGGGTATCGGTACAAATACTTGACGATATTGCCGATGTACATTGCATCAGCTCCCGTCGCCCCGCTGGTCATGATTTCAATGGCCTTCGTACATTCCGTACCGCGCCAGGTGTAGTGATCCGGATGATGAATCATGTCAGATGTTTCCTCCGGCTCGTCGTCCACATTAATTTCTTTACCCAGAAGCAAGTCGGCCAGCCATTCCAACAGAGACGCCGTACATACTTCATGGCCATCACAGTTCCAATATGCCGGGCCACCACAGTTCCCATATGCCGGACAACCACAACATGTCGTGATGCTGGCCAAGAATCCAGCCAGTTCATTCATGCCCATTGCTTTTACCGCTTCATAGTTCGTCATAACCCATTCCTCCTTATCAGTCCGTGTCGTTCCATTATCTTTTGGGACTTTGGGTAACACAGCCTCTGTACTCGTGATGGGATGAACATAATAATCGTCTACACCATAAAAGACCGCACCAGAACCACGGAAGCACACGTCATAGTAAGTGACCCCTTCATTTTTATTTTCTTCGATATGCAGAACCTTTGCATACCCTGCTAGATTGTCATCATCAGTCCCAAAAATTGGTTTTAAATTTACCCAAACTGTATCATGTACTTTAATTTCTTTTGTGTTATTCATCTGCATCACTCCTTTCTATAGCATTTCGCTGAATATGCTTTCAAAAATAGGTACAGGGATGGAGTTCCCAGCTTGCTTATACAGCGCTCGTCGAGAATTAACACCGGCGGCCGCTTCAAAATCTCCGTCGTTGTATCCCTGTAGCCTCCAACATTCTCTTTCCGTCAAGTATCTGTATTTGCCATTACCTATGGGAAGACAGCCGCTACCCGGCGCTCTGTCTGGTCGCTCCGTGATTGTATAGCAGTAATCTTTGATAATTGGCAAGCGGCGCACAGTCCCCGTTTTCCCGATTGCCCGTAACATACTGGGCGCCTTGACGGTATAAAAGTCGTCTACCGGGCCGTTTTCTAAATAGTTGGAAATGGGTTGCATAGGCTTTCGTTCAAGTGCATCAAAGTCAAAATCTTGACCACCCAACACCGATATGGTGAATATTCGCTGTCTGGCTTGCGGTAGTCCGAAGTCTCTAGCATCCAACATGCAAAAACTGCTTGTATACCCTATCTTTTTCAGCTCGTCCATATATCGCTCATGGTTATGGATCATGTATTTGCTTCTTACATTCTTCACGTTTTCCCAGATTATAATTCTCGGTCGCCACAATCCCATGTTTTTGACGATATTTAGTGTTTCCCACATGAGCGACGATCGAGTGCCGCTTCCCGGGTCTGCTCCCTTTTGACGGCCTGCAATGGAAAAGTCTTGGCAGGGACTGCCGTGGATCAAGATATCTGGCTTCAAGTTCCATCCGCGAACGTCTTGTGTTTTATACGGAAGCTCGCTTTTAAACATGGCATTGTAGCTGCGCACTGCTTTTTCATCGATTTCCACGTAATCTATCGCTTTTACTGGAATTCCCATGTTTCGCAATGCCACTCTCGGACTACCGATGCCCCCGAACAGCTCCAAAATTTTCAACAATTAAATCACCTTCATTCATCCGCATCAGCCACCTTTTCAAACCGCCATTTCTGAGGTGCATCCGGGTATTTATCGTGGTCGACTTCACTCATGAACATGACCAGCGGGCGTACCCAGCAAGTGCAATCATCGACTCCTTGATATACGACAACCAGGTTTATGCGCTCTGTATCTTCTGCGATGCAGATGATTTTATAGGCGTGTCCTTTGAAGTGTTGCCACTTTTCCCCTGCTTTCGGTATAGTTCGCTTGTAATGGTCCATGTTATTCATCTCCTTTTTCCTACTTCCCAGTGCTGCCGAATCTGCCTTCTCCGCGTTGCGTGTCGGTCAGCGTCTGCACTTCTTTCCAGCAAATCGGGATATTCTGTACCAGCTTGCCCTGCATGAATCGTTCGCCCTTTTCGATGATTTCCGGTTTATCGCCGATGTTGTCGAAAAGGCCCTGGACTTCGCCGCGGTATGAGCTGTCGATGATACCGACGGCATTTGACAGCCGCAGTTCCCGCTTTGCGCCGTAGCTTGACCGCATGAAGAGCATCATGCAATAGCCGTCCGGGATTTCAAATGCCAGTCCCGACGGAATCTTAATGCCGTGTTCGCCGGGATAGATGACGAATTTTGCGGGCGCGTAAAAGTCATAGCATGCGTTGCCTTCCGTGATGAGCGGCAGTTTCACGTCGTCTTTGCTGTAATCGTCGAGGATTTTCTTGATTTTAATGTCCATCATTTATGCTTGTTCCTTTCTAACACTTTGTTTCTTGCCTGGTGTGCGACGCCGGGGCGCGGCCCGTGGCATTGTATCGCCCGGGGCCGACATTCCCGATCATCTGCACATACCGGCATGAGTTTCCCGTCTACCGTCACAACGTAGTGCCGGTAGCCTGTGAGTTTCTTATGACAGTAATAGCAGCGTGTCACTTTGCATCACCGCTTACTGATTCAAGCGTTCTTTCAAGATGCTTCCAGCTTTGAATTTCATGCTGTTGTGTCCTGTCGTTTCCACGGCTTCCCCGGTCTGCGGATTACGTACCGTCCGCGGTGCGACGTACTTCTTTTCAAAAGTGCCGAATCCCACGAACGTGATTTTGCAATCCTGTGCCACAAGGTCGGCGATAGTGCCTAATACTTCATCAACGACGCGGGCGCAAGTGCTCTTTGTCTTGCCGCTCCGCTGTGCTACCGTGTCAATAAACTGTTTCTTCGTGATGTTCTTCATTTTCATTGCTCCTTTGCTTGTGAAAAATGTGAAATATTTTCTTTATGCCTGCCTCCCCGGCCTAGAAGGGGATTTCTTCGTCAGGGGCTTCACTGCCCATGTTGCTAAAACCGCCGTTATTGGCCCTCATTGGCCGTACAACCTTCGCAATGCGGTTGACCAGCAAATTATACGTAACCTTCTGTGTGCCGTCCTTAGCGGTGTATTCATGCATATCTATCTTGCCAGTCACTTCTACCCGATCGCCGCGCCGGACGTCCTGGACGATAGCTTCCGCAAGTTCTTTAAATGCGGTGCAGTACCACCACTGGCTCGTCCAGTCTTCCTTGCTCTTGCCGCTCGTCCCCGGAAGCTTCTTGTTATCCGCTACCGAGAACGTCACGACGGGCGTCCCTTTGGTCGTGACCCGGCTTTCTGGGTCCTTACCGATGTTTCCAATTACTGTGATTGTGTTCATTCTCTATCACTCCTTTTTTTCTGGTGTCGGCCGTTACCCGGCCAAACAAAACACTGCCTCGCCTTGCCATGGCTATAATAAGCTCTGCCTAACAATGCCTTCGCTTCTCAGCACTCCGCTTTTCCCCTGCAAAGCAGCACTATACATTGCCATTCCATTGCAACACATTCATGGCAAGTCCTTGCCATACATTGCCCTTGCTGGGCTATGCCAAACGTTACAATGCTATGCCTTCGCCTCGCCGAACTTTACTCAACTTTACTTTGCCTTTGCTTGACTATACCCAGCATTTCCATTGCGCTACTGTTGCTGTGCTTGACCTGGCTTTACTTTGCCTTGGCTCAACGTTACATCGTTGTATCTTTCCATGACTTGCATTGCCGTAACTGCACGGTTCAATGCCTTTACGTGACTGAACACGGCCCTACATAGCCATGACGTCGCATATCATTACGACGCCATACAAGGCCATTGCCTCACTCCACTGTGCGACTCTGTGCCGTCGCCACGCAATACACTACTGTTCTTTGCCTTTGCTTCTCTTCGCTTGCTGTCGGCCTTAGCCTTTCAGCATTTTCTTGATACGGTCTACTTCGCTTTCCGCATCCTTGATTTCTTTGATGTCAACAATCTTGAACCGCCCTTTTCCGGAGTTCCGCCACTGTCCCAGCCCGTTTTTACTGCCATGGGCCAGCCATTCCAGGACGGCGTCCGTATAGGCTTCGTTGTCGATTTCGATTGTAAATGTCATTCGGCTTCCTTCCGGCACGCTTTCGCTGTTCGCCAGCGCAACGCGTTCACCCTGCGCCGTCTGTGCTCTCAACGGTCGCTGGCAGTCCCCGATTTCAGTCCCTTCCGGCATTTCAATCATGATTTTTCTCGGTTCGACAAAGATGCAACCGTCAATGACTTTCTTGTAAGCCTTGATTTTATTCGTATGGGCGGCAAACTTTTCGCCTTTGCAACGTTGCAAGAATCCAGCGGCCGCTTTGAAGAATCCGCGGACTTGATAGGAATAGACGAACGGTTTGCCGTCTTCTTTCGGGAAAATCGTCTTGCTCTTTTCGACGACGGCGTCCGCACCCAACGCGGCGACTTCTTCTTCGCGGCTCTTGGCATCCGGGGCCTTGCTTGCGATATAGTCTTCGTGGATTTTCGCGTCCGCGTTTGCCGTGCCTAACATTTCTTCTAAGAGTTCAATCGTTACTTCAATCGTTTTCATGATACAGTCTCCTTTTCTTTAGCTAAAAATTTCTATTGCCGCCGTAGATATCAATGGGGCCGTTCAGGCTTTCGTAGATATCCAGGGCAGGATATTCAATGCCACATTCCAGGTTGAGGCATTTCATAAACTCCCATATCGGTACTTCGTTATGCGTCAAGACGAATACCTTATCTTTGTAATACTGGAACAAGTCGCTGATACGCTTTTTCTTCCAGCCGAACGTCGTAAGCATCGTGTGGAATACGACTATTGCACATCCGGCCAGCATATCTCTTGTGTGGGCGATAAGCGCCCGGTCTTTGCTGTTGCCGGTTATCATTTTCTGCATCCGTGCGGCCATGCGTTCATTCTCCATGCGGTCGAATCCGTACTGCTCTAACTCGTCGCGCCATTGAAGTATGTCGACGTTGTCGTACTTGTCTAAGTCGTTCCACAGGTTGAGCATTGCGGCGAACCGCCGCCGCCCGAACCCATATTTATCGTGTAGGCAATTAAACAACAAGGTTGTTGCCCAATCCGTGCCGCTTTCGGCGCCTGCTTCGATTTCAAGCGCCCGGCGCTGTCGGCGCTGTTTTCTGAATACGTTTTCTAGACTCAATGGTTCTTACTCCCTTCGTGTTCAGCAATGCGGCGAATTACAAAGTCCGCACACGGTTGCGCCATGCCATTCCCAATAGCCTTGTACCTGGATGAGTCGCTGCATGTCTTATCTTCGATGAGCGCCCAGTTATCCGGCAGGCCTTGCAGCCGTTCACATTCAAGCGGCGTTAACTTGCGTATTGCCAATTCGTCAATCATTGCGATCATCTCCATCTGCTACTAGGTTTTCACTGCCCCCCCCCATTTACACCGCCACTGGCTCGGAGACAAGCTGCTTTGTCATCGGCAGTTATTTCTTCATAGCTCAATCTTGAATAGGTGAGCGGTATTTGATTACCGCCTGTACCCATTCTTGCTTGCAGTGTCGGGGACTTGTCGCTTACTCGTATTGCGTCGCAAGCGTGGCTCATGTCATAGCACTTTGCCGTTTCAATACCGTTTCCAGTATCGGCGGCAACATCTTGTTGTGTTGCTTTGCTCGTCGCAGTATTCCTTGACAGGCTTTCGGGCTTAAAAAGTATTTCTTCTGTACCCCCCCCACCTGTATAATCTGCGACAAGGAAGATTCTGCGGCGTCTTTGGGGGACTCCCCAATATTGGGCGTCCAGTGTTCGCCACACGACGCAACAGATTCTGCTTCTAACCATTCCGGCACCTGCCCACTTTCCGTGTCCAGGTATTGGAATTTCGGTTTCTGTGAACGCTTCAAGCACGGCTTTAAAGTCCATCCCTTTATTACTTGTGTAGGCTCCTGTGACGTTTTCCCACACGGCGTATTTTGGATACTTGCCGTTTGTTGCCCGTCGCATTTGTCGAATAATTTCAATTGCTCGTACAAAGAGGCCGCTCCTTTCTCCTGCCAGTCCTGCCCGTGCGCCTGCTATTGACAGGTCTTGACAAGGACTGCCCATTGTGACTATATCGACTGGCTCGACGGCAGCGCCGTCTATTTTCGTGATATCGCCTAGCTGCTTAACGTCGGGGAAATGTTTAGCGGTCACGGCTTGTGGAAAGGCCGCTACTTCGCTTGACCATATCGGCGTTATTCCTGCCCGTGTTGCAGCAATCAGCCAGCCACCGATTCCATCGAACAAACTCCCTAGCTTCATAGCAGGATACCTGTCTTTCTAGCGATCCAATAGCCGTAACTGAGGCCGCGCCGCCGTGCTTCTTGGATATCCCTGTCGAGTCCTTCACAATGCTTATAAGGGACTCGTGAGGCCAGCACACGTTTTCTGCCTGGCTCCTGCCATTGGCGCTGTTTTTCCGTTGCCCATGGGGCCGCTTCCGGCAACGGCGGTTGTTTCTTCTTGCGTACAAGTCCGGCTTTTTTTCTCGCGCTATATTTACGCGCGTTTTCAATCCAATGATCGTGCCGGATTTCGATATAAGCTTCGCGCCATTTTCCAGCGCAGATATTACTGCATGTGAATTTACGGCGCCCTACGACGGGCTTGCCGCAGATGATACAGTGCTTACTCCGCACGTTTTTCCCTGTCGGTGTTTGGAGTGACAGCCAATCGTAATCGCTCCGTAGCTTATTCACGCAGCGCTGACAAACTTTCTGTCCTTTGTGGTCGGGGCTGAAAGCGTGGCCGCATACAATACATGTGGACATGTGGTTTTCTCTCCCTTCTTCTATGCAATCACAACTAAATCAACCTGCTTTGTATCGGCGTCGTAGCGGAAACGGCAGCGCTTGTTACCAATCCGCATACCGCAGGCCCGGCCGTCTTTGAATACGTCGGCGTTCTTCATGATCGTTTCGTCGTCCATATTGGGGAATTGACGGTGAATGTATTCCAGCAGGTCGGCATCCAGGTCTTCCACACTCGGCGGTTTCTTTTCTTTCGGGGCTTGCTTGAATCCTTTCTGTACCCGACTGAGCATTTCATGGATACGCTTGCGGCCTGCTTCATTGACGGGCGGCGTCGGCAGTTCTTTATATTCCTGTACCTTATTGACTTCGGCTTTTATCATTTTGGCCATCAACGGTACACTGGGAATCCGTTCCGGGGATGCGTCTATCGCCTGCTGTGCGGCCCGTAGTACGAACCTATCCGGATACTTGCCTAGCTGCATGAGCATTGACGCAATGAACGCCTTGGCATTATCTCCGTCCAGCTTCCAGCCTTCAGCCGGATAGCTTCCACGGAGAATCATTAGAATCTGCTTCGCCGTGTCTGCTGTCATACTCTTTACACATCCTTTCTAGTTCGGCATCCTCTGCCCTCTGTCGTTCGGCCCGGCTCATCCGGCGTGGCGTCGACTTGTTCCGTCGTTCCCACGTCCGCACGGCCGCCTTCCAGTCCTTCATTTTATTCTTGCCTACATACCATCCCTTACTTTCGTAGAAGTCCACAAAAGATTGAGGGTCAACCAGGTTACCGCGTTCGGTGCAGTACGCTTGTACTTCTTCCAAAGTTGGTGGCTTGAATCCACCTTTTGGAGCGGTGGCAGGTTTACCTGCCCTACTCTTTTCAGTATTATTCTTTTCAGTCTTACTATATTCAGTATTATTAGTGTTTAATTTTTGTACTTCTTGATGTCTATTTTTTAGACTTCCTGAAGTATAATTTTTAGACTTCTTGATGTATACCTTGTTTGGCTTGCTGAGTCCCTGTCTGACAATATCAATCAGCTCGTATTCCACTAGCTGCTTCATTGCCTTGACACATGTTGCGTGGGAAATATCCATCAAGTCTTGGATTTCGTCCTGCTTAAACATAAGGTAAATGTCGCCGTTTTCGTCGGCCCATCCGTTGCTCCGTGATAGGTGCATACGGTCTTTCAGCATTGCGTAGATCAATTTAGCGTTTGCATTTAGACCTTTATAAAACGGATTCGTGAACAAAACCTTGGGAACCATATAGAATTGTTCGGCGTCAATATCCCATAATTTAAAGCGTTCCATTTATTTCAAGCTCCTTATCCTGTACCATCCAGTGCTCGTATAGGGTGTTGGCTTTACTTCGATGTAGCCTTTATCTTCCAGGTCGTCCATTATCTTTAGGACTTCGGCCTTATCAGTGTCTAATAGCCATTCCGCAAGCGCGGCGATCTGAATGTCATCACCGATACCGACATAACCTAGAAACGCTTTTTCTCGTAAGGTTAAATCATCAGCGTCTAGGTATTTTGCGGGGATGAAAATACCTGTAAATTCCATGTTAATCTCTCCCTCTAATCTGTTGAAACCTTTCTCTCATCTGCCTAGCTTGCGGCCCGTGTGCCCGTTCGTGGCAGTCCCGACAAAGTACGATGAGGTTATCTAAATCGCTCGTTCCGCAGTGGGAACGGAACACGATATGATGGATTTCCGCAGCCGGCGCGCCGCAGTTCTCGCATACGCCGCCCGCCCGTTCATAGGCCGGAAGGCGGTTCTTTCGGTATAGCGCGTCGTCGCGGCGTTTCCGTTTATTCATCTCGTTCGGGCCTCCAATCATCAATAAGCGCCTGGACCCATTCTCTATCCTCGACGTTCGCGCCGATCTGGCGGGCCTCATCGACAAGGCAGTCAATTAGTCGGCTCATGTCGTGCGTGTCATACACGCTTGAGCCGGCGTATAAGTGCAGGACGGTACAGCCCTTGACTTTACTAGCCCCGGTGTCAATGGCAATCCATCCGATTCCGTTGTGACGCCAGTCCCGGCACACGCTGGCTGCTAGTTTCTGCTGGACACATATCGGTGTAAATCCCTGTGAATCCTGGATTGCACCCCGATACACCTCCTCTTTGCTGACGTACTGCCCGTCAGCAGACAACTTTTCTGCTATCCGCTGGCACAACAGCCAGCAGTAAGCATTGGCATCGAGTGAGCGTTTTTCCGAATGACGCTTGATTTCAATAGAGTAATCACCGTCAATTCGGATATTATTCAAATCTTCGGTGAGCGGTGCGGGAATCAGCAGCATATAGCCGCTGTTCCCTTTCAGCACCTGCACTCCTTTCACATGGAATTTCATGCTATACGCCTTCCATCAGTGCGGCGTCGTCTTTAGCCTTCACCGCATCGACTAATTTATCGATGTTTTCGTAGAAGGCCTTTGCCTCTGCAAGGGACAATTCCTTGAAATGTCCCTTATTGAATTTTGCTTTGAGTAACGGCCCGATGAACATGACGGCCTCATTTGCTCTAGCCCAGTCAATGACAAGCTGGTAATAGTCATCAACAGAAGTTGGCTTTTTTTGCGTCTGAGACGAGCTGGACGCGTTTTTTTCGGCCTGTCCGCCTGTCTTGGTGTAATTACCCTTGGGGCTATCGTTCCGCGCGTTATAACGGCTCTGAGGTGAATTATTCCATGTATCGGCGTCCTTGTTGTCGTCGATACAAAACAGGCCATTCAACGCATACTTGCGGGCGTAGCTGGATGCACTGCCAGTTACCTGGCTATCGTCCATGCCTTTGCGGGCCAGCGCTTCGCGGGCATAAGCGCTAGTCTTGATTTCGTCGCCGTTGTCGGCGTCGATTAATCGGGCTTCTGCTTGTACATAAAAGCGGTCGCCAACGGTTTTGATTTCGTCCGCGATGGTCAGCACCAGCCCATGATTGCTTAATAAAGGCTTGACCGCTTCTAAAATATCTTCACACGAGCGGTAACTGTAGCCTCCGAATGTGTTATACTGGCCTTTCGGAGCTTTCAGCTCCGACTGTACAGCCATGAGTTTCTTGTAAATTGTCTTTTCCATGAGTCACACCTCACTTGATCTGAATGTTTACCCGTTCTTCCAGTTCAGCACCCGGAACGTCTTCCCCGCCTTTCAAGGCTTTCCCAATGGCTGTCTTGTCGACTTTCGGCGGCTGTGCAATCAAGAAGGTTTCCGGCAGTTTCTTTTCGTCCGTAATCGTAACAGCCTTGCTCTTTCTCCAGCCGATGGAAAATTCCGTTTCCTTGACCTTTTCGCCGTCGAGGACGTTGGCAAGGTAGCTTTCCAGCTGTGCGGCCTTGTTTTCTGCCGCCTTCTGCCGTTTATAGAAGGCTTCTTTTTCTTCTTTAAGGGCCTTCGCGTCGGCTTTCAAGTTTTTAATCCACAAGGCAATGTTGCGGATTTTTTCGCTACGTTCCATTTTCAGAAGCGAAAGTTTTTCCAGGTCAATGACTTCCCCGGTTTCCATGTTGACCGTCGTCCCCGGTTCGACTTCTACGCAATTCAGAATTGCACTGTTGATTTCATATAAGTTTGCCATGGGTTAGGCTCCTTTCTTTGTGTCGTTGAACCAACGACTACGATCAAACAAAACGGCGTCCTTACCGTCCTGCAATACTTCTGTCAAATCATCAATGAAGTCAGATAAATCAGCTTCATTGATTTCCTTCAAGTTCCCGATATGGACGTCAAGGAACTTTAAGTTGTCGGATAATTCGTCCGTCAGTTCCGGGAAGCAACAGTTCCCTTCAAAGCTTTTAGCTGCTGAAATTAAAGCTTCGGCTTCATAGACAATGTCGTCGTTTTCGGGAAACTTTTCTTTCAACAGCGTCCCAATCTTCATACAGGTATCTGCCAGTTCATGGGATACACTGCGCGAAAGGTTACTAAGCTGTTCGTACGGAGTTTCAAACGGCCACGGTTTTCTTCCCCAATCGTCTATATCTCTTGCTCTCATTGACTTCCTCAACTTTCTGCCTTATAATTAAGGCAATAAACTAAATATCCAAGCATCTAGCCTCGTAGGCCTTGCGTAACCGTCGCAAGGTCTACTTTGCTATCACAATCTTCTGACCGACTTTAAGGTCAGCGTCCGGCGCAATGTCATTCAGTTTCTCAAGGTCATAAATGACTTTGCGAATATCCTGCTCATCACTGGACAGCCCGGCGGCTATGTCCCAAAGCGTTTCCCCTTCTTTCACATAGTAGACTTTGGAGATTTCCGCCGCCTTCTGCTCATTGGCCAGTTTCGCCCCGGCGTACCAGCCAATGCCCCAAGCCGCGGTAAGGGCCAGAGTGAATGCAATCGCGCTGGCAATCCGCTTGAAAAGCTTGCGATCATGCCGATTCCCTTCCGGCGCATGGTCACGGATTTCTATAGCTTTCATTGTTCATCACTCCTTTCAATGCTTCGCAAATTCGATTCAACTTTTCTTTCAAGGCTCTGTTCTCTTCGGACAGGGCCTTATTTTTGTCTTCGAGCTTTTCCCATTCCAGCGGCCCGTGCGCTGGCTCTTCGTATTCACAAAGGGCCAACACATCCGCCGCCCGGTAAAATGTGCCAGGGATGCCGTATAAGCGTTTCAGCCTACCGTCGTTCTCCATGCGGCAGATGGTCTGCCGGGAACAATGGAATAGTTCTTGTAGTTCTTCGGAGCTATAGCATAGTTTCATAGCCATCAGCTCCTTAGTGACCTGCTTCCTGGTCGTCACGTTCAATCATGGGGAGAATGTCGTGACTCTTGAGAAATTCGTACAGGAACAAGCGCCCTTTCTGCGTCCATTCCGTCTGCATGTTGCAATCCGGTTTGCCGTCTGTATGGACAAAATCGAATGTCTTGCTATGCGTGTAGCCTTTAGCCTGGTACTTCGCATACAGGAACCACTGTTTCCCGATTTTGTAAATGACATGCAGTTCATGAAGTAGTTTGTTGAATCCTGTGGCACTCATGCCGTAATCTTTGGCAATGGCAGTCGTTGTGACGGTTCCCTTGCTTGATAAGATACGGTCTGTGTAATCGGCCTTTGGTTTCAATTCACCGATTACTTGTTTTGCGCTGGCCGCTTCCAGTTCGGCGTGTTTCCGTGCTTCTCGTTCAGCTTTTAATTCCGTGGCCAGTTTGATAATCGTGTCTGGATTCAACAGGGCTTCTTCTATCTTTTCCGGCGTCATATATGCCCCGTGTTTACGGATTGCCGGTAGGACTTCACTCGTAATCCAGTGCTTGAACTTCTTCGCCGTCGGAAGCTTGCTGGAAAGGACCAGACTGTAAAGGCCAGATTCATTGATAATGGTCATTTCTTGTGCTCCTCCAAGGGTGTCACATTTCGTTACCCCCTTGTCTTCATCGTCAACATGATCGTTAAGAGCCTTGCGCGTGTTGGTATATCCAAGAGCTGTTGCTATATCCTTGCCGACCAACCACGGCTCACCGGCTATCGTTACTGTTCTTACCTGCCCGAATTCCGGGCTGTTGAAAATCTGTAATTCGTTCATGGTTATCTCCTTTCAAATCAAATCTGTGACCTTGCATTGGAGCGCTTCTGCAATCCGGTACAAGGTGGAAAGTTTCACGTCTGCACCGTGCTCTACATCCCACAAATTGCGGTATGCCAACCCGGTGTTTTTTGCCAGCCAGTACAGTGACTTTCCTTTCTGCTGTCTGACTTTCTTGATGTTGTTATCCATTTAAAAATTGCCTCGCGTTTGATATAATGTTGTATGGGGAATATATCCTAGAAAGTGAGGTGAAATTCATGGAAGAACTGCAAATCACTAAAGAAATTGTGATTGCCTTGATTGAAAAAGGAAAAATCACAACCGTTAATGATGCCTGCAAGGCCTGCGAAGACGTTTATAAAGTTATTCTCAATCTGTCGAACATGCCTTATCAGCATTAATTGCAGTAGTTATTTTAAGAGTGCAGAGTAATCTGTGCTCTTTTTTTAATTCATCTGCTAATTCGGCCATTTCGCGTATTTCCCGTTTCACGTTTTCGGAGTTTCCTGCAATACCCACGTCAATAATGACTTTATGTACTGTGCAATCCACGTTGTCACCGCCTTTCTGATATAATCTCCTTATAAGGAGGCATGTGTTATGAACCAAAATGATGTAGAAAAATTAATCTTGCTATTCGATGGAAACAAACTGCCTTATTCAAAGCTTCATCAAACTATGCCTTGTATTTCCGATGACGATGTTCTTTCGCTGATGGGGCGTTTGAGTTCAAACACCAGATTATTCACGGTATCCAGCAACGCCACTACGGACGATATAAGGCGGCACGGTTTTAAACCGGGCGATGTGTTTACGCTTACAGAAGAAGGTGAAGACCTTTTTCATGTTGCTCAGAAGGACAAACACCTAACTGATTTAGCCGAACAATCACTTAGTGAAGCCAAGAAAGCGACTTTGTATGCCCAGCTAGCTGTATTACTTTCCGTCGTTTCTATCGCAATATCAGTTTTAATGGGATAGAAAGTATATTGATAACCGTCAGTGGGATGAGTACCCACAACCATTTCTGAATCTGTCTGCCGTTCTCTGTATCCGAAAACTTGTACGGATTAGAGAACAACCACTTCACCATATTCACATTCGTTGAGCCTTTGCTTTCGCAAGGGCTTTTTTCTTGTCTTATTCCAAACACGTTGTCGCCACCTTTTAAGTTGTATAACAACCGTTTTCTTTTTATTTAACTACATTAGGTTGTTTAAATTTGTCAAAAAAAATATCTTCCATCTTAATACCAGAATCTCTTTCAATTCTAAGCATGATTGACGGAGATGGGACCGCAGTTCCGTTTTCATATTTGCTCCACGCTTGTTGAGAAACGCCATACATTTTTGCCATTTCTTCTTGCGAGCGTTTCCCACGATATTTAATAAGTTTATCTCTCACGTTATCACCGCCCTTCTCGCTTGTTTTTAACTACCTTACGATGTAAGTATACACAACTTTTGGTTGTGTGTCAAGAGAAGAAATACAACTATTTTTCTTTTGTGAATCACTACTAATAGTAGTAAAATATAATCATAAAATCAAACGAGAAAGGGGTCTTGAAATATGTTCTCTACACAGCTAAAGAAATACCGCAAAAACAATGGATACACGCAAAAACAACTGGCAGAAGCAGTTGGAGTAACACAACAGGCTGTTGCTAAGTGGGAAACGGACAAGGCCTCGCCAGATCCGGAAATGTTACAAAAAATAAGTTCAATATTGAATGTTACGGTTGACAGCTTACTGGATGGGGCAACACCCAAAGATAAAAGCAAAATGCCGAAAGACTTGAACAAATTCTTACAGCAGTCTGAAATCATTTTCGATGGCGATACCTACAATCTAACAGACGAAGAGCGGGAATTGGTCATAAAGTCCCTTGAGGTTGCCTTTTCAGCGGCAAAACGAGCAAACAAACGCAAAAAAGGCGACACTCCTACTAAATAGAGGTGTCGCCTTATGGTTAGAAAAAATATAAAATTACGCGTCAAGAACCTGGTACGGAAAATGGGGACAGCCAGCCCCTTACAAATAGCCGATATGATGAGGATACCCATTGTATACGCCGAACTGCCTAAAGGTATCCGCGGGTATCTTACAAGGCCGTTACGCCGGAAGGTAATCGTACTCAACGACAAACTGGACGAACGGGAAATACCGATTGTCGTTGCTCATGAGTTAGGCCACGCACTGATGCACGGGGCGGCCGGAACATTCCACGCCGATACCGTGAACTATTGCAACGCACGGAGTGAATACGAGGCTAACATGTTTGCGCTGTACCTTCTTTCCTACTGCTACGACATAGACGAACGGCTATTACAGGCTGCCCCCAGGAATCGGGACGTAATGACATACAAAGAGGCACACGGCCTTTTATGTAAATGTATAGAAAGGTGGTAATACTATGAAGCGGATTCTAATTCTATTATGCTTAATGCGGCCTATCTCTATACCGTCGTTTGCAGCGGATTGGTACTGGATAGGGCGGACCAAACAGGCGAACAATGGTATGTAGATAATAGCCGGGTCGTTACACATGATTTGACGTACCGTGAACAACAGGGAAATGAAATGCTTGCTAGTCAAGGTATCATGCCCGTCTACATCCCTTATAAACTGGTATGGGGTGAATTTGTGCAGAGCGACGGTTCAATGAACATTGTGCGAGTATAAGGTATATAAGGATGAAACACTGTAAATACTGGGTCAGACTATATACGATAACAACGGGGATGTTGTTGTCACGGATAACACACCGCGTCCGGTAGAAACGCCAGTACCCGGCAGCATGGCAGAGTCAATCTATGACGCAGTGTATTGAACATAACAAAAAGCCGTCTCCCACCGTACAAACGCACTTATTGTTATATGGATGTATCAAGGGATTGGAGGTGCCGCGAATGGACCAATTTTTAGATATTTTATTAGGTACTATTATTTCCGTCATTATTATCTATATGTTTTTAAGAGTGAATGATTGGCTCTATAACAAAGGGCATTTTAAATTAGTAAAGTTGTTGAAAGTTATCATTGTATTGACGTATATTGCTTTAGTTCTATGGCTCCCTAAAATGGAATTTAAGATATACTTTGGAGTTTTAGGTGCAATTGTATGTTATCTGTTTTCAAAGAACATACTGCAAGAGAACAAGATCAGTAGCGCATTGATTATGACGGCAATTTATGGAATATTGTGGCTCAATGCCGCCCCGTTTGTTTGGGAGGTGTTATATCCTCCACAATACCATAGTCAAGGCCATAAAATCAGCCGAGTACCCATTTATGTCGATAAAAATACCGAGAAATCACCAGATGAGAAAAACAAGTCTAATGACCACGTAAAAAGCCAAACAGCTGAGTTTTTAGAACCATTAGTTGTGCCAAAACACATAAATGATAAGCCAGACTTTAGTGCAGACACGTATGACGATGACTTTGACTTTGATTCCACGGATATTGATGATTATTCAAGTGATACACAAAGCGAACGCTCTGCAAACAGCAATTATTTAGATGCCGATAACTCGCCTTCGTATAATACATCATCGTACAGCAGCTCACAGAATAATTATAAATATTCCGGTGGGTCTAATTACTCAAGTGGTAGTGATGTATATGTAGCACCCTATGTGCGTTCCAATGGTTCGTATGTTCAAGGGCATTATCGTACTCGTGCAAACGGGACGACTACAGACAACTATTCTCATCGAGGGAACATTAATCCGTATACAGGAAAACGTGGCTATAGTAATTAGTAAGTTGTGTGAATTGAGTAAAAAAAATAAGCCCGTATCGAAGGTTGAACCTCTCCTACTTATAGAAGCGAGAGATTCTTGATTGAAACAGTACCAGCCTTGGCAGCCGAAACTAATACACGCTTAATGCGTTTTAACGCAGACCTGCGTTAAATATATTGATTTCAACGCAGACCTGCGATAAAGGAGCGATGAAAAAATGAATCTTATATTATGGGTTGTGTTATTTGCTCTCATTGGCCTTGGAAAATATGCGATAGGAGAAATAAAACAAAACCGCAAAACAAAAGGAATTGCACTTCTGATTGTTACGATTGTCCTCATGATTGCATGGTTTGCCTTAAAAGGGCATATGTCCCGCAATCTAACGTATTAGTTGTCATGTACGGAAAGGCGGTAATACTATGAAAAAGCTATTCATAATATTATGCGTGTTGTTATCTGTCGGGTTCACATCTTTTGCTTCTAGTTGGTATTGGATCGGGGCGGATTCTACTGGAAACCAATGGTACGTAGATAATGAAAATGTTTATACGCATTGGATAACATATCGAGAAATGAGCGAGAATAGATACGCCTACCAACATGGCCTATCCCCTATATATCATACTTATAAGGTCGTATGGATAAAAATAAATAATACAGACGGCACTTATACAAAACAACGGATAAAAGTAATGAGAAATAAAAAAACGGAACTTTTAAGCTATGCTGATTATGACAGTGACGGGAGTGTTATTGACGCTAATACAATCAGTTTCCCAGAAGAAACGGATATTGTACCAGATTCCATGGGAGAGGCGTTATATGAATTGATATTCTAAAATTAACAATCACGTAAAAAATAAGCCCATACAACGTTAGTTGTACAGGCAGAAAGGATACGCATGAAAAGAAATTTAGATTTGATAAAAGAAATCCTTTTGTGGATTCAAAATAATAGTGACGGAAGACGGGATATTACTGCATCGAGAATTCAGATAGAGGGAAGCACTACCCAGGAAATCGAGATGCATTTACATTGGATACAGGACGAAGGTTTAATCACTTATGAGGGGAGAAAACTAAAGCAAGGTGCAAGGTTGGTTCATTGTACAAGGCTCACGTCAAAGGGATGCGATGTCCTTGCCGCTATGAATAACCATTCCGTATGGATTAAATTATTAGAGTTGGCGGAAAACAAAACATTCAACGAATTATGCAACATTGCTGTTTCTTTGGCTAAAACAGGAATTACAACCGTCTGGAATCATTATCAGGCATAATCGTTGTCTGGTGAACCTAAATAATCCATAGATTTTTGATGGAGTTCCTGCAATTCATCTGGTGTATATGCTTTTTTGCTCCCCAATAGTATTTCAAACATTTCGCTATTATGGGGACTTCGCATCCCCAATAGTACCCAACCATTCTGTAAAAAATAATTAGCAGGTCCGGCGAATGTTTCCGTAATGGTCCTTATTTCGGAGTATTGGCTTTTACATTCTGTTTTTATCATAAACACACCACCTTCACAATCGTTATAACAAAATAAGCCTGTATCACGACATACAGGCTTACAAGGAGGGATTTTATCATGGATTCTAAAACGTTGAAAGCATTGCAGTTCTTTTATGATAGAGGCCCCACGCCTTTTCTCAAATTGAATAGATACTTAGGTGGATTTTCCGCCGAATACCGTTATCTCCTCACTACAGGCATGATTGAACGTACTCACTGCGGACAGATGGTTGAAGTCACAATCGCCGGAAGGGATGCTTATGAACGGAACAAACCCTCCAGCAAAGTGAACGTCATCTCTTGGATAGCCATTGTTCTGCAATTCTTGAATATGATATTGTCACCTCATGATTACAGTATACCACAAATGATAAAAGATTGTATAGGAAAAATTTTCAATCAAATATCATAAACGGGGTTACCAGCTGGAACTAAAAAAATCATCGGGAGGCAATTCTATGAAAAATGTAAAAAGAGTCATATCATTAACATTGTTGTTTGTATTTGCTTTAGCTGCAATGGCTTTTGCATACATCGGTAACGCTAGGTCTGGTATTTTCCATTATGATGGTTGTCAATATGTGTATAGAATGAAGAATAGTAACAAGGTGTACTTTGATTCACGCGAAGATGCTGTTGATGCCGGTTATCGCCCATGCCGAGTCTGTAGGCCTTAGTAAGAATCTGTAAAATTTGTATTTAGTTCCAGCTGATATTACTTTAGAACCCAAAATAAGCCCACATGGATACCATGCAGGCTTATTCCCGATTCCGGGAAAGATAAGAACGGCGGCCAGCCCCAGGAGCAAGGGATTTCTAACCCATACCGCGGCTGGGAGATGGCGGCAGGGCTACTCCCATTCCGGGAACCCAGCTTTGTTCCTTCACAAGCTGACCTCTCTATTATATCATTCCTCACAATCAGAATCTAGTTCCCTTGCGTAATGCAGGATTTTCTTTACGCGACAAATTTCATCGAGCAGTTTTTCAGCCGCTACATCTTCTCCCTGCTCATCGCGGAGCATGATGTATAGTACGCGGTAAAAATTATCGGCCGCTTCCAGATGCAGGATAGCTCTCTTGATGTGGGCCTCGAATTCCGGCGTCCAGTGTTCCATACGATATGCTTTTTCGGCTTCGTCCCAGCCCATATCGAGGTATTGCCGCGCGTTTTCATACAGCATGGCGTTCCGCTTTTCGGGCGTGTCGACGAATTCATATACATCCTCGTCGTCTGTCGGTTTGATCGCGTACCGGTTCCCACTCTTTTTCATCTTCAAGTACATTTTCATGGTTCATCTCTCCCTTCACTATATAGCCACGGCGGGTAATGGAATCTGACGGTTCCAGCAATATTTTTCCGCCTTCACTAGTAATAGGACAGGAAGAACCATTTCAAGTACCACTTTTTCAAAAATGCAACGTATTTATTTCCGTTGCAGACTCATTCTATTCGTTCCGCATTCACGGCTGGTCAATCCAGGAGGCAGCTATGTATAACATCAACCACAACTTTACATACCGTCAGAAGGATAAAGGCTGGCAGGTCATACTTTCCTATAAGGACGGTGATAAATGGCGTCAGAAGAGCAAACAGGGCTTAAAAACCAAACAACAAGCAAAGGACGTCGGAAACAAACTATTGGCAGAATTACAGCGGACGTTCGTACCGTCGAGTAATGAATTGGCAGATATTACTTTGCGCGACTTTATCCCGATCATGCTACGGGATAAGCCGGAACTGGCTTTGTCGAGTCAAAAGGCGTATAAGAAAACAGCTGTATTTTTCGATGAATTAGCCGACAAGCCGCTACGTAGTATCACACGGCAACAGATAATTGCCATACTGAATGAAAAGAGCCAATACGCCCCAAAAACAAAGGAACTACGGCTTACTACGTTGAGGAGCATCCTCAACCATGCCCGAACTAATTACGGGCTTGTATCCGTTAATCCTGCATCAAGGATACAGATACCGCGTCCGAAAGAAGCGAAGAAAATACGGGCCATATCCGCTGTGGAATTTCAATCGCTCATAGATAGCAAGGTACGCAAAGGCTGTGAATACTATAAAGATATTGTGATGGTCGCTTACTATAGTGGGATGAGATACGGGGAGATAATCGCATTAGAATGGGGAGATATAGATTTTCACAACTACACATTAACGGTAGCCAGGCAAATCAAGCAACAGCCGTCAGACGGCAAGCCTGTATATGCAGTAGGCCCGCTGAAAACGCAAAACTCATACCGAACAATCCCCATCCCTGCCCTTCTTGTTGAAACGCTGGAGAAGGTATCACGGGCAGCAGATAGGGTATTCCCTCTCGCATCCCCGCATACACATAATGTCAACCAGTGGATACAGCGAACGTTGCCGCACACCTCCATACATGATATGCGTCATTCGTACGCAACAAATCTAATCGCCAACGGCGTGGATGTACAGACGGTCGCGGCCCTTTTGGGTGACACAATCAACACGGTCATTAACACAT
>ERZ772881.59-NODE-59-length-112721-cov-11.218735_pt1 | contig 112721 bp, 100 predicted proteins | sample MGYA00580581_ERZ772881 | MGnify/ENA primary metagenome ERZ772881 (study PRJEB29015, sample SAMEA2737668) | human gut metagenome | biome: human gut; feature: human-associated habitat; material: faeces | place: China | collected 2012 ...
CTCGCGAATACCCGGTTGAACGCTACATGCGCGACGCTAAGATCACTCAGATCTACGAAGGCACCAACCAGGTACAGCAGATGGTTATCTCCGGCGCAATCCTCAGATAATCAAAGAGTTTCCTAACAGAACTCTCCTCCTTTCGAAACACGTATAGAAATAGTATAAAACAGTATGAGATAAAACCGCTTACAAAGAGAGGCTGTCGCCGATGCGACAGCCTCTCTTTTTGCGTTTGGAGCGCCTTTACACCAAGGCTTGATAGCACTTTTCCGATATGGGGACGGGCACGCCATACTGATGGGCCAGGCGGATGAGGGCGCCGCTGAAGGTATCCAGTTCGCTCTGGTGACCGGCGGCGATATCCCGTTCGAGGGAACTCGTAGCGTCCATGTCGTCGCTGCCCAGGATGCGCCGGTACTGGTCGTTGACGACGTCATCGGGCAGGGGGACGCCGGCAGCCTTGCCGACGTCATAGGCTTCCTGCAGGAGGGACCGAAATTCTTCCTTGCCCTGGGGCTGGGAGAGGGCACCGCCGATAGAAGTCCGGTAATATGCCGTCAGGACGTTGTAGGCGCAGTTGAGGATGAATTTGCGCCATATTTCAACGGTGATGTTCTCTGCGATGCAGCAAGTCAGGCCCGGATGATTTAGGACATCGTAGACCTTCTTCGTCGCCTCGGCGTCGTCTGAGCCGATATAGATGCGGGCAAAGCGCCCTTCCTGGCGGATGGAATAGTCTTCTTGATAAGACGATGTGATGTAAATGGCTGAGTCAACGATTTTCCCGTTCTTCATGATGGATGTAGCCGTATCGTGATAGGTGAAGCCATTGAGGACGGGGACGACGATCGTATCGTCGCCGATGCAGGGCAGGACCGCTGTCAGGGCTGCTTCCAGGGAATAATTCTTGACGCAGACGAAAATCACATCCTGTATGCCTGCCGAAGATGGATCATCGGTGACAGCCGGGTGGGCGACGTGGTGGCCAAAGAAGTCGCTGTGTACGACGAGACCCTTCGTCTGGAGCGATTCTTTGCGCTTTTTCCGGGCAACGAGTGTCACGTCATCATAATTGGCACAGAGGACGGACGCGATATATCCCCCGACGCCGCCAATGCCAGTAACCATAATTTTCATAGTATCAACCTCTTTCGATGAACAACGTACATCTTATTATCGCACAGGGCTGGATAAAGGGCAAATAGGGAAGGGTATGCCCAAAAAGTATATAAAGACAACATATGAACACTTGAACATATTTAACTTTAATGGTATCATGGAGGCAAATACAAAGGATTCCCAAAGGAGGCATATCTATGGCAGAAGAATTTTTGAAAGACCACGGCTGTTCCTGCTGCAACGGCCATCACGACGAAGACGAAGGCATCAAACTGAATGAAGTCGGCACCTGCAGTTGTGGCTGCGGCGACGATGAGGACGATGAAGAAGAAAGTCCCTTGTGGACCCTCATCGCCGGTACCGTCCTCTTTTTAATTACCTACCTGACGAATATCATCCCGGAAGCCGTTTCCCTGCCGGCTTATATCATCGCCTATCTGCTCTTAGGCTATGGCGTTCTGCGGGAAGCTGGGGAAAATATCATGAAGCGCCGGCCTTTCGATGAAAATTTCCTCATGGCCGTCGCTACCATCGGTGCTTTTGCTATCGGGGACTATCCGGAAGCTGTCGCCGTCATGCTCTTCAGCCGCATTGGCGAAGCCATGGAAGACCGGGCTGTCCACCGCAGCCGCAAACAAGTGGCCGCTGCCATCGATATGCGTCCGGAAGTGGTCCACCGCTTAGGGGCTGATGGCTCGACGGTCACGATTCCGGCGAAAGAAGCCATAGCCGGTGATGTCGTCGTCGTCCGCGTCGGCGACCGCATCCCCCTGGACGGCATCGTCACGGCCGGCGAGAGCCTTATCGATACGTCGGCCTTGACCGGGGAACCAGTGCCGGTCATCTGCCGGGAAGGGGCGGAAGTCCTGTCGGGCAGCATCAATACGACAGGTGTCCTGCAAGTCAAAGTGACGAAACCCTTAGCCGAATCGATGGTCACAAAAATCCTGGAGTCCGTCGAAAGGGCAGCGGCCCGCAAGCCGAAAATCGACCGCTTTATTACCCGTTTCTCCCGCATCTACACGCCGGCTGTCGTCGCCATCGCCGCCGCTACGGCTATCGTCCCATCCCTGGTGACCGGCCAGTGGCACTACTGGATTTACACGGCCCTGACCTTCCTGGTCATCAGCTGCCCCTGCGCCCTGGTCCTCAGCGTACCTTTGAGTTTCTTTGCCGGTATCGGCGCGGCGTCCAAGCAGGGCATCCTCTTCAAGGGCGGCATTGCTATGGAACAGATGAAGCATATCAAAGCTGTCGTCTTCGATAAGACCGGGACCATTACCAAAGGCAATTTCGTCGTCCACCAGGTTCTCCCTGCCGATAACCGCAGTGCCGATGACGTCCTCTGCCTCTGTGCGTCGGCAGAACAGGCGTCGAACCATCCCATTGCCCGCAGCGTCGTCGCCCAGGCTTGTGAACAGGGCCTGCGCCTTACAGAACCGTCGGCCATGGAAGAAATCGCCGGCCAGGGCCTGAAAGCCCGCGTCGGCAGCCATGACGTCCTCTGCGGCAATCGCCAGCTCCTGGACGGCCAGCACATCGCCTTGCCGGCCATGGATAAGGTGGAATACGGTTCGGAACTGTACGTCGCCGTCGATGGGGTCTATGCGGGCCGGCTGGTCATTTCGGACACTATCAAAGACGATGCCGTCGATGCCATTCAGGCTATTTCCCGTATGGGAATTACGACGGCCATGCTCACTGGCGATTCCCAGCAGGCAGCGGACTACATCGCTTCCAAGACGGGCATCGACGATGTCCGGGCCAAGCTGTTGCCGCAGGATAAAGTCAACCAGATGGATGTGCTGCGCCAGCAGTACGGTCCGGTCCTCTTCGTCGGCGACGGCATCAATGATGCGCCTGTCCTGGCCGGGGCCGATGTCGGTGCCGCCATGGGAAGCGGGGCCGATGCGGCTGTCGAAGCGGCCGATGTCGTCTTCATGCAGTCCCGTGTCAGCGCCGTACCGGCAGCGCTCCACCTGTCCCGGGAAACCATGAAGATCGCCATGGAAAATGTCGTCTTTGCCTTAGGCATCAAAGCCGTCGTCATGATCGCCGGTTTTGCCGGCTATGCTTCCATGTGGGCTGCCGTCTTTGCCGACTCCGGCGTGGCCGCTCTCTGTGTCCTCAATTCAGTGCGCATGCTTTACAAAAAATAAAGCCTTTCTGGCAAATAGGTAATAAAAACGTTTAACTAAATTAATAATATAACGTTTAACGGAATAAAATTTAAAAATATTAATAAAAAGCCTTGACAATCAGCCTCTTTTCATGGATAATAGGCACATCACACAAACAGGGCACTGTGAAAGCAGTGCAGATATACTGACGATGAACGGGTAAAAGACGAGATCCCATCCTCTGCAGAGAGCCGGCGGTGCTGAGAATCCGGCGAGGTGCAATCGTCCGACTTCGCCCGGGAGTTTCTGTACCGACTGTTTTTCTAGGGAATTGAGGTACAGACGCAATCCCGCGTTATAGGATGTCTGTCAAAGACACTGAGTATAATGACAGGGTGGTACCGCGACTCATCGCCCCTGTTGCTCCGCCGGAGCAGCAGGGGCTTTTTATATCCCCTGGGTGTGACTTTTACAGTATTCATTATCAATTTATGTTAGGTATTTTGGTATTCAGGTAAAGAGGTATTGGCTATGGAAAAAGCAATGGGTAAGATCATGACCGCCGCAGCTGAAACGCGGGCTGCTGCTGGTACGATGACGAACTTCCGATGGAAAATCGCGTTTTTAATCTTTTTAATCAGTTTTGTCGCTTATATGGACCGCGTCAACCTTTCCGTTGCAACGCCGGTCATCATGCAGGAATTTGGTTTCACCAAAATCGACATGGGCTTCATTCAGACTTGTTTCTTCGCCAGCTACGCTTTGATGCAGGTCCCCGGCGGTATCCTGGCTGAAAAATTCGGCATGCGCAAGACCGGGGCTTTGGCTATTCTCTGGTGGTCCGTCTTCACGGCCCTGACTGCCTTAGCCAAAGGCAAGATCAGCTTCGCTGCTGTCCGCCTGGCTTTCGGCCTCGGCGAAGGTCCCGTTTTCCCGTCCTTAGGGGCTGCCACCTTCACGTGGTTCAATAAACACGAAAAAGGCAAGGCCAGCTCGTCCATCTTATTAGGCACCTTCTTCGGCCCCGTCGTCGGTCCCGTCGCTACAGTCGCCCTCATGGGCCTCTTCGGCTGGCACGCCGTCTTCATCATCTTCGGTCTCGTCGGCATCGCCCTGGCCTGGGTATGGCACCGCTTCGCCTGCGACAATCCGGCAGACAGCCCTTATGTCAATGCGGAAGAAGCGGCTTACATCAACGAAGGCCGTTCGGCTGATTCCCTGAAGAAAGCCGTTGCTCCCTGGAGCAAGTTCCTCCGTTCGACCCAGTTCTGGGCTGTCGGTATCCAGTTCATGGTCGTCGACTACATCATGTACGTCTTCCTGGCATGGCTTCCCATGTATTTGACGGAAGTCCACAACATGTCCCTGAAATCCATGGGCTTCTGGGCTTCCTGTCCGTGGATTGCCTTGATGGCCATGGTCTTCTTAGCCGGCTTTGTTTCCGACAAGATCGCCAATGGCAGCCACAGCGAAATGCAGTATAAAATGCGTACCGTTACGGCCATGGCCGGCGTAGCCGTTACGTCTCTCGGCCTGTACATCGCATCTCATACGGCCGACCCGGCTATGAACATCTTCTGGATGTCCGTTTCCCTCGGTGCTTTAGGCTTTGCTATGAGCGCCAGCTGGTCTTCCGTCATCTCCCTGGGCGGCAAATACACCGGTTCCGTTTCCGGCTGGATCAACCTCTGGGGCAATATCGGCGGCGTCCTGGCTCCGATTGTTACCGCTTTCTTCGTCACCAACTACGGCTGGAACAATGCCTTCACGGCAACGTCTCTGTTCGGCATCATCGCCATCGTAGCCTGGATCTTCGTAAAACCGGGCAAACAACTCGTCCCGCAGGATAAGTGATTAGTGGCTAGGGGCTAGTAGGGGCCGTCCCAAAGGGCGGCCCGCAGACCGCAGGCCACGGATACATTCGTAGGGGCCGTCCCAAAGGGCGGCCCGCTTTTTTTTGAAATTTTTTATTAGCACTCACTTGACAAGAGTGCTAATAGGGTCTATGATATAGCTGTAATCAGGAAGAGGTTACAGAGAGATAACCAAAAAGGTCAAAAGAACAGAACTGAAAAGAAGGTTCACTCATAGCAACAATGAACGATATGTTGAAAGAGGGTAATGATTATGATGAAAGGTTTATTTCCAGTTGTAACGAACAGTGATTTTGTATTCCCTGATACGATTTTTGACAACTTCTTCAATGGTTTTGAAAATCCGACAGAAGCGAACTACCGCGTTCCGCAGGTAGATATCGAAGATACGGACAAGGCTTATATCCTGACGACGGATCTGCCGGGTGTCGCTAAAGAAGACATCAACGTCAGCTACAAAGATGACGTCCTGACGTTGACGGCAAAACATGAAGAAAAGAAAGATGAAAAAGACGATAAGAAGAAATATATCCGCAAAGAACGCAGCAGCCATACTTTCTGCCGTCAGTTCACGGTCCGCAACATCCAGAAAGATGGTATCCAGGCAGCCTTTAAAGACGGCGTCCTGACCGTAACCCTGCCGAAAGAAGACCCGAAGAAAGTGGCCGAAGCCCATCGAATCGAAGTTAAATAATTGTAGGGGTACCCACGTGGGGCGCCCGCCAAATTTCCGAAATGTCCCGAAACGTTCCCGAAACGTAGGGGCGCCCACGTGGGGCGCCCGCCAAATTTCCAAAATGTTCCCGAATATATTAAAAAGAAGGCATGACTTATGAATAGCTTATTCCCCATTGTTGACAATGAATTTTCCGTTCCCGATGTTTTTGATAACTTCTTCAATCGCTTTATGTGGCCCAGTGAATTTACCAGCACGATGCCGAAAGTCGACATCGAAGACAAAGGCAGCGAATACGTTATGACTGCTGACCTGCCGGGCGTCCAGAAAGAAGACATCCACCTGAGCTATGACAACAACGTCCTGACCTTGGCTGCCAGCCACAACGAACAGAAGGACTCCCAGGATGACCAGCACAACTACATCTGCAAAGAACGTTCCAGCTCGTCCTTCTGCCGTCAGTTCCCTGTCACAGGCATTCAAAAAGAAGGTATCCAGGCTGCTTTCAAAGATGGCGTCCTGACCATAACCCTCCCGAAAGATGCTCAACAGGCACAACCGACTAACACCATTGAAATCCAGTGAGAATGAAAAAAGACCTACCGCATACGCGGCAGGTCCTTTTTTCAGTGACTAGTGGCTAGCGGCTAGTAGCTTGTAGAGGCTGGCTTCAAGGCTCTCATAATAGGAGAGCTGGCCGTCGGAGGCGGTCTGAGAGGTTGCTGTTAAATTTAAAACCATCCGCTAACAACTAACTGCTAGCCACTAACAACTTAAAAGGGCTTGTCGTCGTGCGACAAGCCCTTTTCATCTTTTGGAGCGGATGAAGGGGATCGAACCCTCGTACCAAGCTTGGGAAGCTCGTATTCTACCACTGAATTACACCCGCATGAACTTTTACTTATCCATTTTACCAGTATTCCGCAGTTTTGTAAAGGTTTTTCTTTTAGCGTATATTTTTTTTAATGTGTTGGAATTGCAACAGCTCTTTCATCGGTATGACGGTATACTAAGGCCATGAAAGGGAGGGATACCATGAAAGAACGAAAAGGTTGTGTTTTTTCTATCAGCCAGGACAATGAACCCGTTGCAGGCTGCACGATTTCTAAGGACGTAGTCCATCAGGCTGACTGCCAGGTCCTTTATTTTTCCCTGGCTGCTCAGACGGACATCAGTCCTGAAACGTATGACCAGGTCAAGATACTTTATGTCACCGCTGGGACGCTGTGCCTCTATGGTCCGGAAGGCGAACGAGAAGTTCCGCAGGGCCAGGTTTACATCGCCCGGCCCGGTATCCCTGTCGGCATGAAGAGCCTTCACGGGGCTGTTTATGTAGAAATTACGGTTAAGGAGGAAACTCTTATGAATATCGATACGGGAAAACTCTTTTCCCTGGCCGGTCTCGTACCTTGCCAGGACGGGAAAATCATCAATCGCGACATCATCCAGTCGCCTAAAGTCAAATTCGTCGTCATGAGTTTCGGTGCCGGTACGGGCCTTTCGGAACATGCCGCACCGGGCGAAGCACTGATCTTCGCTTTGGAAGGGAAAGCCGTCATCCGCTATGAAGGGGAAGACCATGAAATCAAGGCCGGCGAAAACTTTGCCTTCGCTAAAAACGGCCGCCATGCCATCACTGCCGATGGGCCCTTCAAAATGGCCTTGCTGCTTACGTTAGAATAATTTCATCATACAGGGATAACTGAAAAGGAGACGATTATTATGGGTAAAAAAATTACAAACAAAGTAACTTGGGTAGGTAAAATCGACTGGGAATTGAACGAATTTCACGGCCATGAATATTCCACAGAAAAGGGTTCTTCGTATAACTCTTATTTGATCCGCGATGAAAAGACGGTCCTCATGGATACGGTCTGGAAACCTTTTGACGATGAATTTGTCGCCAACTTGAAAAAAGAAATCGACCTCAAAGACATCGACTATATCGTCATGAACCACAACGAAAATGACCACAGCGGCGCGTTGCCGGCATTGATGCGGGAAATCCCGGATACGCCGATTTACTGCACCAAGAAAGGGGAAGCCATCCTGCGCGGCCTCTATCATCAGGACTGGAACTTCGTCAACGTCAAGACCGGCGATACCCTGGATCTGGGCGGCAGCCAGCTCGTCTTCATCGAAGCCGCCATGCTCCACTGGCCGGACACGATGTTCACCTATATGACCGGTGAAAACATCCTTTTCAGCAACGACGGTTTTGGTCAGCACTATGCCAGCGAAAGAATGTACAACGACTGCGTCGATCAGGCTGAACTCTATCAGGAAGCCATGAAATACTATGCCAACATCCTCAACCTCTACAGCCCCATGGTTACGCGGAAAATCGACGAAATCCTCAAGATGGATGTTCCGGTCAGCATGATTTGCCCGAGCCACGGTGTCATCTGGCGCAAAGATCCCCTGAAAATCGTCGCGAAATACCAGGAATGGGCCAAAGCCTACCAGGAAAACCAGATTACCATCATCTACGATACGATGTGGAATTCCACGCGCCGCATGGCTGAATGCATCGCCGAAGGCCTGCGCGAAACAGATCCGACGCTGACCGTGAAACTCTTTAACTCCGCTGTCGACGACAAGAACGACATTGTTACGGAAGTCTTCAAATCGAAAGCCATCCTCGTCGGTTCGCCGACCATCAACTACGGCTTCCTCTTCTCCATCGGCGGCATCATGGAAATGATCCGCGGCCTGAAATTCAAGAATAAGAAAGCCGCTGCTTTCGGCAGCTACGGCTGGAGCGGCGAAGCCGTCAAACAGATTACGGCTCTCCTTCAGGGTGCTGGCTTCGACGTCGTCAACGACGGCCTGCGCTGCCAGTGGAACCCGGACCAGGAAACCCAGGAAACATGCCGTCAATACGGCCGTGATTTTGCAGCTGCCGTCAGCGCTTCCGAAGCCAAAGAAGATGAAGTACCGACTGAACTGGGCGATTACAACAACGACGAACAGATCGGCCAGGCTGCTAAAGAACATTTCAAAGATTGGGAAAAAGACGCTCGCGAAGGCGTCAAAGGCGGCTTTGCTGGCTAAGCTGTTTCCTGTATTTGTATTTTAATGCTGTTGCGATGACAAAAAATCTGCTACAATGGAAGTGCATCAATCCGTTATAGCAGATTTTTTTTGTAGAGGAGGCTGTTTTCATGAAAACATTAGATGAATTATATCAGCAGATGCTCAAGCGGGCTGCGGAAGGCAAACCGGTCGGTGTCGATGGTGACCCGAAATTGATTGACTGTCTGGCTCATCCCGATGACCATCCCCTGATCTGGCGGGTCAAACCCTGTCTCTGTCCGCCTGATGAACCGCATCACTGCCAGGAAGCCTGCGATTGGGGCGCCATTACGTCCGGGCCCGACGGCATTGCCATCGACGACAGCCAGTGCGTCGGCTGCCAGGCCTGTGTCGATGCTTGTAAGCTCGATACCCTGAAGACACGGAAAGACATCATCCCTGTCGTTCAGGAACTGCATGATTACGACGGCCCTATCTACGCCATGGTCGCCCCTGCCGTATCCGGCCAGTTCGGTCCCGATATTACCATGGGGAAATTGCGGACGGCTTTCAAGCGCCTGGGCTTTACGGGCATGCTGGAAGTCGCTGTCTTTGCCGATATCCTGACCTTGAAAGAAGCGCTGGAATTTGACAAGAATATCAACAGCGAAAATCAGTTCCAGCTCACCAGCTGCTGCTGCCCCATGTGGATCGCCATGATCAAGAAACTCTATCACCAGCTTCTGCCTAACGTGCCCGGCTCTGTTTCGCCCATGATCGCCGGCGGCCGCACGGTGAAAGCCCTTCATCCCAAAGCCAAGACCGTCTTCATCGGACCCTGCCTGGCTAAGAAAGCCGAACGGAAAGAACCGGACCTGGTCGGTGCTGTCGATTACGTCCTGACCTATCAGGAACTGCGCGACCTCTTTTCCGTCACCAATATCGACCTGGCATCCCTGCCGGAAGATAATCTGCCTCACGCTTCGGAAGCGGGCATCAGCTATGCCTATGCCGGCGGCGTCTCCGAAGCCGTCACGGAAACGGTCCATCAGCTGAATCCGGACCGCCAAGTCGACATCAAGACCCGCAAAGCCGATGGCGTCCCGGCTTGCAAAGCCATGATTAACGACATCCTGGCCGGCAACCGCGACGGCAACTTCTTCGAAGGCATGGGCTGCATGGGCGGCTGCGTCGGTGGTCCTCGGGCTATCATCAAGAAAGAAGAAGGCAAAGCCAATGTCCAGGCCTATGGGAAACAAGCGGTCTACAAGACGCCGATGGAAAATCCGTATGTCATCGAACTCTTGAAAAAATTAGGCTTCCCGACGGTCGAAGAATTCCTCGAACGGAGCCACCTGTACGATCGTAAGTTTGACTAAATCGTTTTTTGTTCATCGTTCATCGTTCATCACGATGGATTGATATTTTTAATTTATAGTTTGTAGCCACTAACAACTTTAAAGGGGCTGTCGCACGTGCGACAGCCCCTTTTTTCACGGCCTGCGGCCGCCTACAGATGCCGGGTCTCTTTCAGTGCCGCATATTCTGTCAGGAGGTCCGGCTTTTCCGGGCTCTGGTAGATATAGTCGGGCATGGCGGCCTTGGCTTTTTCTACGGCGGCTTTGAAGTCGTAGTAGACCTGCCATTTCGATTCGACCAGTTCGTGGCCGGTCTGGCGCAGGAGGAAGGCTGGGTGATACGTCGGCATGATGTCGTAGCCGCGCCACGTGAACCACTTGCCGCGGTTGCGCATGATGCTGGCAGTGCGGCCGTAGAAATATTGGAAAGCGACTTTGCCCAGGCAGACGATGACCTTCGGCTGGACCAGCTCGATTTCTTTGACTAAATGGATGTCCGCACAATGGCGGCCTTCTTCCAGGGTCGGCGTGCGGTTGTTCTTGGGACGGCATTTGACGATGTTGGTGACGTAGACGTGGTCCCGCGTGAGGCCGACGCTCCACAAGGCCTTGTCCAGGAGCTGCCCCGACGGGCCGACCAGGGGAACGCCGTATTCATCTTCCACACCGCCAGGTCCTTCGCCGACGAACATCAGCGGCGAAGCGCAGTCGCCGGAATAGCGCGTCGGCCCGCGGTTGCCTTCATCCCGCAAGTGACAGGACGTACAGTTCATGAGCCCTGCCAGCCAATCCTTCATCTTTTCATTTTCTTCCATAATACCCCTTCTTTTTGTACATGTTAATTTTACTATAGCAAGAAGGATGATTCTTTTCAAGTCTATGGTATAATAAAACTAATATATATGCTAACAGGGGGGGAGTACCGTGAAAATTTCGCTCATCCAATTTCCCATCGTCACCGGCGACAGGCTGGCCAATTTCGCCCAGGTCCGCAGCCATGTCCATACGGCAGCTGCGGCTGGTTCCGACTTGGCCGTCTTGCCGGAACTATGGGATTTATCGTTCTATCCGCCTGATGTCTTCGACCTGGCCGATGAAGGCGGCCGTCAGGGACGGGAGTTTTTACAGGACCTGGCCGCTTCCTGCCATATCCAGCTTGTCGGCGGGTCCCTGGTCCGGCGCCAGCAGGGAAAATTATACAATACGACGTATATTATCGATGAAGAGGGGAACCTCGTTTCATCGTATGATAAATGCCACTTATTTACGCCTGGTGGGGAAGAGAAAGTCTTCACGCCGGGAGACCATTTGAATACCTTCTTTTTAGGCGATGTGCCGATGGCATCCATCACTTGTTATGACCTGCGTTTCGGTGAATGGGTCCGCATGGCTGCCCTGGCCGGTGCCAAGATTCTCTTTGTCCCGGCCGCCTGGCCTCATCCCCGCCTGGCTCATTGGCAGATCCTCAATCGGGCCCGGGCCATTGAGAACCAGCTTTTCGTCGTCGCCGTCAACAGCTGCGGTACCTGTGGGGATTACCACTTCTGCGGCCATTCCATGATCATCGACCCGTGGGGCGAAGTCCTGGCCGAAGGCGGTGACGGGGAAGTCGTCGTCACCGGGGAAATCGACTTGTCCGTCATCGACGACATCCGCAGCCGCATCAACGTCTTTCGCGACCGGCGGCCGGAATTATACCAGTTAGAAGGGAAGCGGTAACGTGGAAGGGGTATTGCACGGGTTACAAGGGATTTTTGAGGTGTTGTTCATCATCTCTATCGGTTTCATCTTGGCTAAGAAGGGCTGGTTCGGCCCGGACATGAGCGCCGTCTTTACCAAGCTGGTCATGAAGATAAGCCTGCCCTTATACATGCTCTGCCAGCTGGAAAAGGATTTCACCCACGATTCGCTGATCCGCATTGCGCCGGACCTGCTCCTGCCCTTTGCGTCCATCCTTTTGGCCTATGCCGTCGGCCGCGTGGCAGCCAAAGTCCTGCACATCCGACAGGAACGGCAAGGCGTCTTCATTACGTGTTTCTTCATTGCCAATACCATCTTCATCGGACTGCCCGTCAACCTGGCCCTGTTCGGGACGCAGAGCGTGCCGTCAGTTATGCTCTACTACATGGCCAATACGACGATGTTCTGGACCCTCGGCGTCTACCACATCGTCAACGACAGCCTGGGCGGCAAGGGGAGTATGCCCCTGTTTTCCCTGCAGACCCTGAAGAAAGTCTTTTCGCCGCCTCTCCTGGGCTTTTTAGCCGGCCTGGCCCTGATCATGGCCAATATCAAGCTGCCCGATTTCCTGCTGACGTCGTTCCAATACGTCGGCAATATGGCGACGCCACTGTCGCTCATGGTCATCGGCATTGAAATGACGGGCATCTCTTTGGCTTCGGTCCGTTGGGACCGGGATATCATCGGCGCCCTCGTCGGCCGCTTCCTGGTCTGTCCGGCCTGCGTCCTGGTATTGCTGCCCTTCATCCCGGTCACGCCTATGTCGGCCCAGGTCTTCACCATGCAGGCCAGCATGCCGGCCATGACTCAGATGACGGTCGTCGCCAAATCCGTCGGTGCCGATGTCCGCTATTCGACGGAAGTCAGCTTCATCACCGTCGTCATGGGCATCATTGTCATCCCTTTATATATGTTCATCATTGGATAGAAGGAGTTTTTTTAGATTATGAATACACTCGAAGATTTGAAAAAAGCCTTGAAGGCCCATGAAGCCCAGGCTTTTCAGCTCAATTATACCATTGCTGACGATCCGGAATTATCCGGCGAAGAATACCATGCCTGCCAGCATTACGTCGATTTGTGCCGTTCCCTGGGCATGGAAGTGGAAGAACAGTTCACCGGTCAGCCCACGGCCTTCCGCGCCGTTGCCCATCGGGCTGATAAGCCTGTCTTCAAGATGGCTCTCCTGGCCGAATACGATGCCCTGCCCGGCGTCGGTCACGGCTGCGGCCATTCGGCCAACGGTGCTATGAGTTTCCTGGCAGCGGCTGCTTTGAAAGATTTAGCCGATTTGCCTGTCGACGTCGACCTCATCGGGACACCGGACGAAGAACTGCGCGGCGGCAAGGTCATCATGTGCGACCAGGGCGTCTTCAAGGATTATGATTTTGCCGTCATGGTCCACATTTCACCGACGAAGACCAATGCCAATTCCCATTTCCTGGCTCTTGACGACTACCGCGTCGCCTTCCACGGCCAGACAGCCCATGCCGCCGGTGAACCCTGGAATGGCCGTAATGCCCTGAACGGGGCCATGCTGGCCCTTCACGCCATCGATATGCTGCGCCAGCACGTCCGTCCGGAAACGCGCATCGGCTCGTATATCGTCAACGGCGGCATGGCTTCCAATGTCGTTCCCGATTACGCCGAAATCGAATGCTGTATCCGCCACAGCGAACGGGAATACCTCGATACGGTCGTAGCCAAAGTCATGAACTGCTTCAAAGGTGCGGCCATTGCCACGGAAACGACGTACGATGTCAGCCAGATGGGCTGCAAATTCGACAATATGGTCTGGAACGAAGCGGCGACAAAGGCATCGGAACAAGTCCTTCAGGCCATGGATATCCCCTATGAATATCCGACAGACTGCGGCAGCTCCGACGTCGGCAACGTCAGCCACCAGTGCCCGGCCGTCCACGTCCACCTGGCCTTAGGCGACGTCCCCATGCCGGAACACTCGACGGATATCGCCAATGCCGTCAAAGCCAGGACCATCGAACCGACTATTGTCAAAGGCGCCGAAATCATGGGCCGCTTGGCCCTCCTCTTCGCTCAGGACGCCGCCTTGCGTCAGCAGATGAAAGACGAGTTTATGTCGAATGGCCTTTCCTGTAACCACTAGCCACTAGCCACTAACCACTTAAAAGGAGCTGTCGCGATGCGACAGCTCCTTTTTTCACGCTCTATATATTCAGTTTCAGGTATAACTTAGAAGACACCTTGTGCCAGCATTGCATCGGCGACGCGTTCGAACCCGGCGATGTTTGCACCGGCTACGAGGTTGTAGCCCAGGCCGTTGCGGGCAGCTGCGTCTTTGCAGTTCTGGTAAATCGTGTTCATGATTTCATGGAGACGGTCGTCGACTTCTTTGGCAGTCCATACCAGGCGTTCGCTGTTCTGGCTCATTTCCAGTGCCGATGTAGCGACACCGCCGGCGTTGACGGCTTTCGACGGAGCGACGATGATGTCTTTCTGGTCGAGTAAGAATTTCAAAGCATCGTTGGTCGTCGGCATATTGGCGACTTCGATGTAGTAGCGGATCTTGTTGGCGGCAATCTGTTTAGCCTGTTCCAGATGGACGTCGTTCTGCATAGCCGACGGCATGATGATGTCGACTTTGCGGCCCCACGGTTTTTCACCCGGGAAGAATTCGACGCCGAATTTATCAGCATAGTCCTGGACGCGGTTGCGGCCGCTGTTGCGCATTTCGAGGAGGTAGTCGATTTTTTCCTGCGTAGCGACGCCGTCCGGGTCATAGATGTAGCCGTCCGGACCGGACAGGGTAACGACTTTGGCGCCGAGTTCCGTAGCTTTCTTGCAGATGCCCCAGGTTACGTTGCCGAAGCCGGCAGCGGCAATGGTCTTGCCTTTGATGTCCTGGCCGTCATCTTTGAGGACGTTTTCCAGATAGTAGACAGCGCCGTAGCCCGTAGCTTCCGGACGGATGCGGGAACCACCGAAGCTGAAGCCTTTGCCCGTGAGGACGCCGTTTTCGAAGCAGCCTTTCAAACGGCGGTATTCACCGAAGAGGTAGCCGATTTCACGGCCGCCGACGCCCATGTCCCCGGCCGGTACGTCGATATCGGGACCGATGTAGCGATAGAGGGCCTGCATGTAGCTCTGGCAGAAACGCATGATTTCGGCGTCGGACTTGCCTGTCGGGTCGAAGTCAGCACCGCCTTTAGCACCGCCGATGGGCAGGCCGGTCAAGGCGTTCTTGAAGATCTGTTCAAAGCCCAGGAATTTGATGATGCCTGAGTATACGTTTTTCTGGAAACGGAGGCCGCCTTTGTAGGGCCCGATAGCGCCGTTGAACTGGAAGCGGTAGCCCGTATTGGTGTGGTATTCGCCTTTATCGTCCTGCCAGACGACGCGGAATGTGAATTGCCGTTCCGGTTCGACAAGACGGTTGAGGAGGTCGAACTTTTCATATTCCGGGTGGCGTTCAACGACGGGGTCCAGGGAGCTCAAGACTTCTTCGACGGTCTGGACAAATTCCGGTTCGTTTGCGTGTTTCGTACGTACATTTTCGATAACAGATTCCAAATACTTATTCATATGTAATCACCTCATTTAAAATTAATTATACCTAAAACTGATTTCTACAATTACATAATAGCATGTTTTTCTGCCCTTGAAAATACCACAATGAGGAAAAGATTTTTCCATGCTGGCACCGCATTGCCGTTATGCGAAAAAGGACATCAAAATTCAAGGATTTTTATGGCACAGGATAAACGTTATAGTAGGTTAAAAGGACGTATTCGTTAAAAATAATTGCAATATGAATCAAAATCATGGTATAAATAGAACTATACTGATTAAAGATGAAAAGGGAAAATCATGTGTTGTCTGATACTAAAGGGTAATTGTATATGCGGAATGAACAAAATAGAGCCAAAGTTGGTAAAAAGCAGAAAAAGAATCTAGCCACTCTGACAATGATGATATACAATAGAAATTAAATAAGCCATACTATATATACTATATGAGAAAGCGAGGTACGCAACATGGAAACGTACGATACTTATTCTCCCGAATATCTGCGCTATTTGGAGCTCTTGTCCAAGGAGTATCCGACACAGGCTGCGACGTTTACGGAAATCATCAACCTGCAGGCGATTGTCAATCTGCCCAAGGGGACGGAACACTTCATGAGTGACCTGCACGGCGAATATGAAGCCTTTTATCACATCCTGAACAACTGCTCCGGCGTCATCCGGGAAAAAGTAGAAATGATTTTTTCTGACAAGATGAGCAAGGCCGAACAAGATGACTTATTGACGCTCATTTACTATCCGAAAGAAAAACTGAACATGCTATACCGAGAAGGCAAGGTCAACGATGACTGGGCCCGGACGACGCTGGAACGGATGATCGACCTGGCCAAGCTCTTGTCTTCGAAGTACACGCGGTCGAAGGTCCGTAAAGCCATGCCGGAAGTCTTCCGCTTCGTCATCGATGAACTCTTGCATGCCCAGCCCGATGAAGACCAGAATCAGCTGGTCTACCATATGAAAATCCTCGATACCATCTTAGAAACGGGCAGTACGCGGCAATTCATCTACGCTTTGGCCAATCTCATCAAACGCCTGGCTGTCGATCACTTGCACATCATCGGCGATATTTACGACCGCGGCGCTCATGCCGATAAGATCATGGATACCCTCATGCACCATCATTCCCTGGACATCCAGTGGGGCAACCACGACGTCCTTTGGATGGGGGCCGCTGCCGGCAATGCCGCCTGCATCGCCAATGTCCTGCGCAATAACATCCGTTACCATAATATGGAAATATTAGAAAGCGGTTATGGCATCAGCCTGCGCCCCTTTGCCCTGTTCGCCTTGGATACGTATAAACAGGACGACGGCATGGAACCGATGGTCAAGGCCATCAACGTCATCGTGGCTAAACTGGAAGGCCAGACGATTTACCGTCATCCCGACTATAATATGGACGACCGCCTGTTGTTCCATAAAATCGATTGGGAAAAAGGCGTCATCACCCTCGGTGGCAAGACGTATGAACTGAAGACCAAAGATTTCCCGACCGTCAACCCGCAGGACCCGTATACACTGTCGCCGGAAGAACATCAGCTCATGAATGACATCCAGGTTGAATTTACCGAAAGCGAACGCCTTCAGCGCCATATCCGCTTCCTCTACAGCCACGGTTCTTTATACCGCTGCATGAATAACAACCTCTTGTTCCACGGCGGCCTGCCCCTTAATGAAGACGGCAGTTTCAAGGAAATCTACCTCGACGGCAAGCCGTATAAGGGCAAGGCATTCATGGATAAAGCGGAACACCTCATCCGCCGGGCTTACGACCAGCGCGATACGGACAGCCTGGATTATATGTGGTATCTCTGGTGCGGTGCTGATTCTCCCGTATCCGGCCGTATCGTCAAGACTTTTGAACGGAGTTACATCATCGATGAATCGACGTGGAAAGAGCCGCAGAATGCTTACTACCGCCTGAATCGCGATAAAGATGAATGTATCAAGATCCTTCACGAATTTGGCATCGACTCGCCCCAAGGCCACATCATCAATGGCCATACGCCGGTCAAGGTCAAGAAAGGCGAAAGCCCAATCCGTGCGGAAGGCAAGGAAATCTGCATCGACGGCGGTTTCTGCAAAGCTTATCAGGGCTCTACGGGAATTGCCGGTTACACGCTCATCTTCAACTCCCATGGTATTCGCATCAAATCCCACTATCCCTTTGAAGACGTCTATCAGGCCCTCATGAACAATGTCGACATCGATTCCGAATCGACACAGGTCGAATTGGAACCGAAGCGGGTCATGATCGGCGACACGGATAACGGTAAGAAACTCCTGCAGATGATCCGCGACTTGAAGGCTCTCTTGGAAGCCTATCGTCAAGGCGTCATCCTTGAACGTCGCCCGAATCCGTAGGGGTCGTCCCCAAAGGCGGCCCGCCAATCCCGTAGGGGCCGTCCCAAAGGGCGGCCCGCCAATCCCGTAGGGGCCGTCCCAAAGGGCGGCCCGCCCAATCAAGGAGGAAATATGAAACGAGAATCGTTAAGCGGACTGTTACTCATCGCCTGTGCCATCCTGGCCATGGCCATCTCTAATTCTCCCTTCGGTCCCGTTTATGACCACTGGCTCCAGGCCCCGCTGCCGGCAGGGACGCATATGTCTCTGCTGCACTGGATCAACGACGCCGTCATGGCTGTCTTTTTCTTCGTCGTCGGTGCCGAAGTGAAGCGGGAGTTCCTCTACGGAGAACTGAAATCCCGGTCGGCAGCGATGCTGCCCATGGCCGCTGCCTTAGGCGGCATGCTGGTGCCAGCGGCTATTTATAGTGTCTTTAATGCCGGCCTGCCGACGGCGGGCGGCTGGGGAATCCCCATGGCGACGGACATCGCCTTTTCCCTGGGCGTCCTGTCCCTGGCGGCTCCCAGAGCGCCGCGGAGCCTCGTCGTCTTCCTGACGGCCCTGGCCATCGTCGATGACCTCGGCGGCATCGTCGTCATCGCTGTCTTTTATGCCGGGGCCCTCAACGCCCCGGCCCTGGCTGGAGGCCTCGTTGTCTGGCTGCTGATGCTGGCAGCCTGCCGCCGGAATTGGCAGCAGCCCTGGCTTTACGCAGCCGGTGGCATCCTCATCTGGCTGGCCTTTTTCTACGGCGGCATCCATCCGACCATGGCCGGTGTCCTGACGGGCTTTGCCATGCCGGCAGTGCCTGGAAAGGATGGGCGGGAAGGCCTGTTGCTGCGGGCGGAACACGCCTTGACGCCGGTTTCGGCTTTCCTCATCATGCCCATCTTCGCCTTGGCCAATGCCGGTATCCGCCTCGACCTGAGCGGCTTGTCCGGCCTGTTATCCGCCCCGGGCCTGGGGATTTTTGCCGGCCTCGTCCTGGGTAAGCCTTTAGGTATCGGCCTGGCTGTCTGGGTATTGGTATTCTTGAAAAAGGCATCTCTCCCAGACGGATTGACGATGCGCCACTTCTGGGCCGTCGGCCTCGTAGCCGGCATCGGCTTCACCATGTCCCTGTTCATCGCCGGCCTGGCCTTTCCTGCAAGTCCTGTCCTGATGACGGCCAAAACGGCCATCATCGCTGCGTCCCTCACAGCGGCCGTACTGGGCGGCTTCATCGTGAACCGGATCAGCCAGTAGCCTCTCGGACTCCAATGCGGCGGTGACGCCGCGATGAGCTCAAACTGACAACGACGCTTCGGGAAAACCTCAGCGCGTAGCGGGCCGCCTTTACAGGACGGCCCCTACGGAATCGCAGCCAGGCGATAAAAGAATTCACGGCCTATGGCTTCGTGTGTAGGGGCCGACCCGGCTAGGGCGGCCCGCTGCGACCAGTTGGCCATATAAAGGCGCTGCCTTCATGCGACAAGCCCTTACGCACATTGACGTAACCCGTTCAGGTCGCTATAATGGAGTGTAACTTATCATTTTTTATATAAAGGAGCGAATTCGATGAATATCATTGATGAATTGTCTTGGCGCGGTGCCGTCAATCAGATGACAGATGAAGAAGGGTTGCGGAAGCTTACGGAAGAAAAGAGCATTTCCCTCTATTGCGGTGTCGACCCGACAGGCGACAGCATGCATATCGGCCACTTGATTCCCTTTATGATGCTCAAACGCTTTGCCAACGCCGGCCATCATCCTTATGTCGTCATCGGCGGCGGCACCGGTGCTATCGGGGACCCGAGCGGCCGCAAGACGGAACGCCAGCTCCAGACTCTCGATAAAATCAAGGCCAATGCCGAAAAATTGAAAGCCCAGTTCATGCATCTCTTCGGCGATTCGGAAAACATCACTTTTGTCAATAACTACGACTGGCTCAGCCAGATCAGTCTTCTCGACTTCCTCCGCGATTACGGCAAATTGTTCAGCGTCAACATCATGCTCAGCAAAGAAGTCGTCGCCAGCCGCCTGGAAGCCGGTATTTCCTTTACGGAATTTTCCTACCAGATCCTCCAGTCCATCGATTTTGAACACCTCTTCGCTCACAACGATGTCCAGTTGCAGATCGGCGGCGCCGACCAGTGGGGCAACATCACGGCTGGTATCGACACGATCCGCAAGATCCACGGCAGCGAAGCCAAAGCCTATGGCCTGACCATTCCCCTCATGCTGAAATCGGACGGCACCAAGTTCGGCAAGACTGCCGGCGGCGCTGTCTGGCTCGACCCGGAAAAGACGTCGCCTTTTGAATTTTATCAGTTCTGGCTCAACCAGGACGATGCGGACGTCGTCAAATACTTGAAATACTTCACCTTCCTCAGCAAGGAAGAAATCGACGCCCTGGCTGAATCGGTCGAAAAAGAACCGGAAAAACGCCTGGCCCAGCGCCGCCTGGCTGAAGAAGTCACGAAATTCGTCCACAGCCCGGAAGCTTTGAAAGAAGCTCAGAACATCACGGAAGCCCTGTATCACGGCAGCATTGCTGACCTGTCGGAACACGAATTGGAACAGGCCTTCGGCAAGATGCCGACAGTAGACGTTTCCAACGAAGAAAAAGACGTCGTCAACTGGCTCGTCGATTCCCAGATTTATAAATCGAAGCGCCAGGCCCGCGAAGACATCACCCACGGTGCGGTCACCATCAACGGCGTCAAAGTGACGGCTCTCGACGAAATCGTCAAACCCCATAAGAACTCCAATGGCAAATTCGTCATCGTCCGCAAGGGGAAGAAGAAATACACCCTGGCCCGGGTCCATCAGTAATTGGAAATTTTAGGAATTTGTTAAAATTAAATATTGACAGAAGCAACTTCATATGCTATAATAACTCATTGCAAAATGTTCAATTGATATTATGAGATACATGGAGGAAGCGCTTCCGGTGAGCAAAAAATTAAGCAAGGTTCAAATCGTCTGAGAGCCTTGCTTTTTTGTCGCTTTACACAGCGCTGTACAACGCTATCATAATGGTTTACTTTTTATAAGGGGTGAAGAATCAGCATGTTCAAACCTGTACAAGTAGGGAAAAGGACTCGATACACGTATGCTAAGATTAACGAGGTCTTGAAAATGCCTCATTTGTTGGATTTACAGAATAAATCCTACGAATGGTTCCTGGAAAAGGGACTGAAAGATATCTTCAAAGACATTTCTCCCATCGAAGATGCATCGGGTAACCTGTCTTTATCCTTCGAGGATTTTAAGTTAGGGGAACCGAAGTACGACATTCGTGAATGTAAGGAACGCGATACGACATATGCCGCACCGCTCCGTGTCCAGATCCGTCTTGTCAACCACGAAACAGGTGAAATCAAGGACCAGGAAGTATTCATGGGTGACTTCCCACTGATTACCGATACAGGTACCTTCATTATCAATGGGGCAGAACGCGTTATCGTCAGCCAGCTCGTCCGTTCTCCTGGCGTCTACTATGGCCGCGAAATCGACCCGATGGGCATCCGCCTGTACAATTCAACGGTCATCCCGAACCGCGGGGCCTGGATCGAATTGGAAACCGATGCCAATGACATCGTCTATGCCCGTATCGACCGCAACCGCAAGATCCCTGTTACGGTACTCATCCGTGCCCTGGGCTGGTCGTCCAACGCCGATATCCTGCAGCTCTTCTTCGACGATAAGCGCCTGAAGGCTACGTTTGAAAAAGACACGACAGAAAATCAGGACGAAGCCCTCGTTGAAATCTATAAGAAACTTCGCCCCGGTGAACCGCCGACTGTCGAAAGCGCCCGCAATCTCTTTGAAGGTCTGTTCTTCGACCCGCGCCGTTATGATATGGCCCGCGTCGGCCGTTATAAAGCCGGCAAGAAACTCGGCTGGGAACGCCGTCTCTTCGGCCTGACCCTCCACGAACCGATCGTCAATCCGGAAACAGGGGAAGTCATCGTCGATGCCCATACGGAAATCGGCTCGGCTGAAGTCGAAAAGATCCGCGAAAGCGGTGTCTTCCACCGTGAAATCGCTGATGGCGCTCCGGCTGGTGATGGCGGCGGCTTCGTCGAAGCTTTCGTCGAAAAGCCCGACGGCTCGGTCTATAAGATCATCTGCAACAACAGCGACCTTCCCTATGACCATCGCACCATTACCCGCGAAGACATCATCGCCCACATCAGCTATCTCCTCAACCTCATGGACGGCTTCGGCACTGTCGACGACATCGACCATCTGGGCAACCGCCGCCTGCGCTGCGTCGGCGAACTCCTGCAGAACCAGTTCCGCATCGGCCTGACCCGTATGGAACGCGTCGTCCGCGAACGCATGACCATCCAGGATGCCGAAAGCATTACGCCCCAGGTCCTGATCAACATCCGTCCTGTCGTCGCTGCTATTAAAGAATTTTTCGGTTCCAGCCAGTTGTCCCAGTTCATGGACCAGACCAACCCGCTGGCCGAAATCACACATAAACGCCGTCTGAGCGCCCTTGGCCCTGGCGGTTTGTCCCGTGAACGTGCAGGCTTCGAAGTCCGCGACGTCCATCACTCCCACTACGGCCGTATGTGCCCGGTAGAAACGCCTGAAGGCCCGAACATCGGCTTGATCTCGTCCCTGGCCTGCTTCGGGAAAGTCAACGAATTTGGCTTCATCGAAGCTCCGTACCGCCGCGTCGATAAAGAAACGGGCGTCGTCACGGAAGAGGTCCACTACATCACGGCTGACGAAGAAGAACAGTACGTCATCGCCCAGGCTAACGAACCGCTGACCGAAGACGGCCATTTCGTCCACGAACGCGTTGCCTGCCGTCACGGTGAAGATACCCGCGAATTCCGGGCTGACCGCGTCGACTTCATGGACGTATCGCCTAAGGAAGTTGTCTCCGTCGGTACTTCCATGATCCCCTTCCTGGAAAACGATGATGCTAACCGTGCCCTCATGGGTGCGAACATGCAGCGCCAGGCTGTGCCTTTGCTGCGCACACAGGCTCCGCTCGTCGGCACCGGCATGGAATACAAGACGGCTTGTGACTCCGGCGTCTGCGTCCTGGCTAAACACAGCGGCGTCGTATCCCGCGTTACGGGCGACACGATCCAGGTCCGCACGGATTCCGGTTCTGTCGATACGTATAAACTCATCAAATTCGTCCGCTCCAACCAGAGTACCTGCATCAACCAGCGTCCCTTGGTCTATAAGAACGAAAGGGTCGTAGAAGGCCAGGCCCTGGCTGACGGCATGGCTACCGATGGCGGCGAATTGGCTCTCGGTTACAATATCCTCGTAGCCTATATGCCTTGGGAAGGCTATAACTACGAAGACGCCGTTCTCCTCAGTGAAGAACTCCCGAAGAACGACCTCTACACATCCATCCACATCGAAGAATACGAATGTGATGCCCGCGATACGAAACTGGGCTCGGAAGAAATTACCCGCGAAATCCCCAACGTCAGTGAAGAAAGCACGAAGAACCTCGACGAAAACGGCATCATCATGATCGGTGCCGACGTCTTCCCGGGCGACGTCCTGGTCGGTAAAGTCACGCCGAAGGGCGAAACGGAACTGACACCGGAAGAACGCCTCCTGCGCGCCATCTTCGGCGACAAAGAACGCGAAGTCCGCGATACATCGCTGCGCGTACCTCATGGCGAATCGGGTAAAGTCGTCAACGTCCGTATCTTCTCCCGTGAAAACAACGATGAACTGCCGCCTGGCGTAAACCGCCTGGTCCGCGTCTACATCGCCCAGAAACGTAAGATCCACGAAGGCGATAAGATGGCTGGTCGTCATGGGAACAAGGGTGTCGTTTCCCGCGTCATGCGCCAGGAAGACATGCCGTTCCTGCCCGATGGCACGCCGGTACAGATCGTCTTGAACCCCTTGGGCGTACCGTCTCGTATGAATATCGGTCAGATTTTGGAAACCCACCTTGGCTGGGCTGTCCATGAATTGGGCAAACAGATCAAGGAAATGGATCCGGGTCTAGAAGAAAAACTGCGCGCTGCCGGTTATGATTTCGATAAATATGGCATGCCGAAACCGGATGTCGCCGGTATCCACATTGCAACACCGGTCTTCGATGGCGCTCAGGCTGAAGACGTCTTTGAAGCCCTGAAGATCGCCGGCCTGCCGGAAGACGGTAAATCCGTCCTCTATGATGGCCGTACAGGGGAACCGATGGACCGCCGCGTCACGGTTGGTTACACGTACTTCCTCAAACTGCATCACCTTGTCGACGACAAGATCCATGCTCGTTCGACCGGCCCGTACTCCCTGGTTACGCAGCAGCCTCTCGGTGGTAAAGCCCAGTTCGGCGGCCAGCGTTTCGGTGAAATGGAAGTCTGGGCTCTGGAAGCGTATGGCGCAGCCTATACCCTCCAGGAAATGCTGACTGTCAAGTCTGACGATGTCGTCGGCCGTGTCAAGGCTTACGAAAAGATCGTCAAAGGTGAAAATATTCCTGAACCGGGCGTACCGGAATCGTTTAAGGTCCTCCTCAAAGAACTCCAGGCTATCGGCCTCGACGTCCAGATCCTGAACGAAGACGGTGAAGAAGTCGTCATCAAGGAACTCGACGATGACGATGAAACGGAACCGGAACAGACCGATGAACTCCGCCGCGTCATGGAAGGTGAAAATGGTCCGGATACCCCGGCTGCACCGGCTGAAGACGCTCCTGCCGAAGGAGAAGAAGGCGAAGAACAGGAACCCGTCGCCAACGGCGATGAAGATGACATCATGAGCGCCATGAGCCTCGATGCCGTCGCTGAAGCTGAACAGGCCGACGATGATGATATTACTGAAGATGATGAATAACGAGTCGATAGAAGGGAGCGGTATTAGTGCTTGATGTGAATGAATTCGATTCCATGCGGATTGGTCTTGCTTCGCCGGAAAAGATCCTCGAATGGTCCCACGGGGAAGTCAAGAAACCAGAAACGATCAATTACCGTACATTGAAACCGGAACGGGATGGGTTGTTCTGCGAACGCATTTTTGGGCCGACAAAGGACTGGGAATGTCACTGCGGCAAATACAAACGTATCCGGTATAAAGGTGTCGTCTGCGACCGCTGCGGCGTCGAAGTCACGCGCGCCAAAGTCCGTCGTGAACGGATGGGCCATATTAAACTGGCTACACCGGTATCTCATATTTGGTATTTTAAAGGCATCCCCAGCCGGATGGGCCTGATCCTCGATATTTCTCCCCGTTCGCTGGAAAAAGTCTTGTACTTCGCCTCGTACATCGTCCTCGATCCGGGCGATACGCCGCTCTCCAAGCAGCAGCTGATGACGGAAACGGAATATCGTCAGTACCTGGATATGTACGGCGATAAATTCCGCGTCGGCATGGGCGCTGCAGCTGTCAAGGAACTGCTGCAGGGCCTGGACCTGGACCAGTTGGACAAACAGCTCCGCGATGAACTCCGCGATTCGTCGGGCCAGCGCCGCGTCCGCGCTATCCGCCGCCTGGAAGTCGTCGAAGCTTTCCGTCATTCCGGCAACAAACCGGAATGGATGATCATGGACGTCATCCCGGTCATCCCGCCGGAACTGCGCCCGATGGTCCAGCTCGACGGCGGCCGCTTCGCTACGTCTGACCTGAACGATCTCTATCGCCGGGTCATCAACCGTAACAACCGCTTGAGCCGCCTCCTGGAACTGGGAGCGCCGGATATCATCGTCCGCAACGAAAAACGTATGCTCCAGGAAGCCGTCGACGCCCTCATCGATAACGGCCGCCGCGGCCGTCCGGTCACGGGCCCGGGCAACCGTCCCCTCAAATCCCTGTCGGACATGCTGAAAGGGAAACAGGGCCGTTTCCGTCAGAACTTGCTCGGTAAACGTGTCGACTATTCCGGCCGTTCGGTTATCGTCGTCGGTCCGGAAATGAAGATGCACCAGTGTGGCCTGCCGAAAGAAATGGCCCTGGAACTCTTCAAGCCTTTCGTCATGAAGAAACTTGTCGAAAAGGGCATTGCTACCAATATCAAGAACGCCAAGAAGAAAGTCGAACGCGTGAACACGGAAGTATGGGATGTCCTGGAAGATGTCATCAAGGAACATCCTGTTCTCTTGAACCGTGCCCCGACATTGCATCGTCTGGGTATCCAGGCTTTCGAACCGATCCTCTGGGAAGGCCGCGCCATCAAGCTTCATCCGCTGGTCTGCACGGCATTCAACGCCGACTTCGACGGTGACCAGATGGCCTGCCATCTGCCCTTGTCCGTAGAAGCCCAGTCCGAAGCCCGGACGCTCATGCTCTCGTCGCACAACATCCTGGCTCCGAAAGACGGCAAACCGGTTGCTGTCCCGACACAGGACATGGTCCTCGGTGCTTATTACCTGACGTTGGTCAAACCGGCCGCCAAGGGCGAAGGCAAGATCTTCTCCAACTACGACGAAGTCATGCTCGCTTACGATGCCAAGGTCATCGACATCGAAGCCCTGATCAAGGTCCGCATCCCCGGCCACGGCCTCATCGAAACGACGGCAGGCAAACTGCTCTACAACTATCAGATCTACGAACCACTGCGCCTCTTCCATACGGATAAGGTCATGGTCTTCACGGATCCGAAAGATACGGTCTTTGCTTACGAAAACGGCCTCATCGACTGGTCCCACTTCGTCAAGATCAAAGACGAAGACGGCCATATCCATGACTATGGCTTCTCGCAGCTGAAAGAAAAATTCGGCGTCGACCTCACGGCTACGCGTCCCTTGCCGAAACGCAAGATCGACGAAGCCGCTGTCGCTGAATTCAAGAAAGATAAAGAATATGTCGACGTCAACTGCCTGGGCGTCCTCATGAGCAAGAAACAGATCGGCAAACTCGTCGATGCCTGCTTCCACCTCGTCGGCAACACCAAGACGGCAGAACTGTTGGACAAGATCAAGGCCATCGGCTACCATTACGCCCGCCAGGCCGGTATGTCCATCGCTATTTCGGACATTCAGATCCCGGCAGAAAAATGGGATATCCTCAATGAAGCCGATAAGAAAGTCCAGAATGCCTATGCCATGTACCAGCGCGGTTTGATTACCGAAAACGAACGCTATAACAAGAGCGTCGAAATCTGGACAAAGGCTACCAACGACGTTACGGATGTCATGATGGATAACATGGACCCGTTCAACTCGATCTTCATGATGGCTGACTCCGGCGCTCGAGGCAGCCGCGACCAGATTCGTCAGGTTGCCGGCATGCGTGGCTTGATGGCTGACCCGTCGGGCCGTATCATCGACTTGCCGATTAAAGCGAACTTCCGCGAAGGCCTGTCCGTACTGGACTACTTCACTTCGTCTCACGGCGCCCGTAAAGGCTTGGCCGATACGGCACTGCGTACAGCTGACTCGGGTTATCTGACCCGTCGTCTCGTCGACGTTTCCCAGGACGTCATCGTCCGCGAAGATGACTGCGACGTATTCGGCATCGACCTCGTCCGCGAACGCGCCCGTCTGGCAAGCTCTTGCCGCCAGGCTGTCAACCTCTTGCGCGACAAGCTCATCGGCCGCGTCCTGGCCCGCGATATTGCGGATCCGGAAACAGGCGACATCGTCTTCCCGGCAGAACATCTCCTGACCAACGACGATATGGATACGGTTATCGAACACCAGATACCGAAACTCTATCTCCGCGGCAGCCAGATGGACATCAACGATGACCTGAACCACACCAATGTCATCGAAACGGTCTCCCTCGGCGCACCGGAAGAAGGTTTCCGTGCAGCTATCCGCAAATCCATGGCGGAAAACATGCTCGGCAAGACCGTCGAAAAGGCCGTCATCGATTCCAACGGCATTGAAATCTGCGCCAAAGGCACGCCGCTCACGGAAGATGCCATCGACCGCATCCTCAACAGCGACGTCGATGAAGTCAAGGTCCGCAACAACGACATCCGCGGCGTCGAAGTCACGGCTATCGTCGAAGACAGCGGCAACGGCGTCATCGAATCGCTGGAAGACCGCATCGAAGGCCGTACGGCTGCTGAAACCCTGGTCAATCCGGAAACGGGTGAAGTCATCGTGGCCCTCAACGAAGAAATCATGGCTGACCAGGCCAAAGAAATCGCAAAATATTATGATAAAGTCCGGATCCGCAGCGTCCTCACCTGCCGCAGCCGTTATGGCGTCTGCGCTAAGTGCTATGGCCGTGACCTCGGTACGGGCGGCAAGGTAAATGTCGGCGAATCGGTCGGCACCATCGCTGCTCAGTCCATCGGCGAACCGGGCACACAGCTGACCATGCGTACCTTCCATACAGGCGGTGTCGCAACGGCCGGCGATATTACCCAGGGTCTTCCTCGTGTCGAAGAATTGTTTGAAGCCCGTAAGCCGAAGGGCAATGCTATCGTCACGGAAATCAGCGGGACCGTATCGATTACGGAAAAAGAAGACCACCACGATATCAATATCGTCCACGTTACGTCCAAGGATGGCGAAGAACGGAGCTACACCATTCCCTTCGGCTCGCACCTCGTCGTACACGAAGGCGATGTCATCGAAAAGGGCAGCCGTATCACGGCTGGCTCCATCAACCCCCACGACATCCTGCACATCCAGGGCGTCGAAGCTACCCAGCGGTACCTCGTATACGAAGTACAGAAGGTATACAAATCTCAGGGTGTTGGTATCAACGATAAGCATATCGAAGTCATCGTACGCCAGATGCTGCGCAAGATGAAGATCGAAGACGCCGGCGATGCCGATGTATTGCCGGGCGATTACATCGACGTCAATATCTTTGAAGATATGAACAAGCGCATCGTCAGCAACGGCGGCAAGCCGGCTATCGGCAAACCGATGCTCCTCGGTATCACTAAGGCCGCACTGGCAACGGATTCCTTCCTGTCGGCTGCATCCTTCCAGGAAACGACCCGTGTCCTGACCGATGCCGCTATCAAAGGCAAGATCGACCCGCTCCTGGGCCTCAAAGAAAACGTCATCATCGGTAAACTCATCCCGGCTGGTACGGGTATGAGCCGTTACCGCAAAATCAAGGTCGTAAAGACCGTCCCGTCTATTAGCTATGAAGACGAAGAAGGCAACCCCGTAGAAGCACCGGAAGGTGCCGATACGACACCGGAAGCCGGACATTAAGAGAGTAAAAAAGGCGCTGTCCCATGAAGACAGCGCCTTTTTTGTTGTTAGTGGCTAGTGCTAGTGGCTAGTTGTTAGTAGTTCGTAGGGGCCGCCCAAAGGCCTTTTTGGCCCGTCAGGTGCTGACCAGTGGAAGGCGCAAGACGGCTGCCAAAACGGACAGCAGTGGCTGGCGGCCCGGCTCTCCTGTTAGGAGAGCTGTCAGCGAAGCTGACTGAGAGGTTGTTTTTTCACGAGGCTTGCTGTATCTCATGGCGGGCCGCCCTTTGGGACGGTCCCTACGCCTTGTGGTTCACGAACCACGAGCCACGAACCACGAGCCACGAATCACGAGGTACCGTGTAATAAAAGATGTACTGATTACGCAGTTTTTACCCAAAAACTCATTGACATATCATATTCGTGATGATAAAATATCTAAGTGTCGCAATGAATGTATTGCGTCTAAATTGCAAGACGTAAGGAGTGAGGTTTCGTGAGCTTGGAACTAGCTGCCAGTGTCCGCAAGACCGTGGGCGCGAAGCAAACCCTGAAAGCAATGAAACGAAACGAAGTCACACAGCTGTACATCGCCAACGATTGCGATGCACAGGTCGTAGCGCCGCTCATAGCAGAAGCCGAAGGCGCTCACATCCCCGTCGACCGCGCTTACACCATGACCGAATTGGGCATGGCCTGCCACATCAAGGTAAAAGCTGCAGCCGTAGGCTTGTTAAAATAATTTTCGGTAACATCATCTCATGAGCTCTGCTCGTTGATGATTACATTATAAATCTAATTGTTTGGAGAGGAGGTGCCCAAATGCCAACAATCAGCCAATTGGTTCGTAAAGGACGTCAGGTTGCCGTAACTAAATCGACAGCACCGGCTTTGAAAAACTGCCCGCAGAAACGCGGTGTCTGCACTCGTGTATACACAGCTACCCCGAAAAAACCTAACTCGGCTCTGCGTAAAGTTGCCCGTGTTCGCTTGACGAACTCCATCGAAGTAACTGCTTATATTCCCGGCATTGGTCACAATTTACAGGAACACAGTGTTGTATTAATCAGAGGCGGTCGTGTCAAAGACCTTCCTGGTGTACGTTATCACATCGTCCGCGGTGCCTTGGATACAGCTGGCGTAGCAGATCGTCAGCAGTCCCGTTCTAAATACGGCGCTAAGAAAGGCAAATAAGATTTGCCATTTAAGATGAACAAGATGACTTACATAGCATAGAGGAGGAATTAGACATGCCAAGAAAAGGCCCCGTGCCGAAGCGTGATGTGCTGCCGGATCCGGTGTACCATTCCAAATTGGTAACGCGCTTCATCAACAAAGTTATGTTGGACGGCAAAAAAGGTGTCGCTGAAACCATCGTTTATGATGCTTTCGACATCATCCGTTCTAAAATGAATAAAGATCCTTTGGAAGTATTCGAACAGGCTCTCAACAACGTTATGCCTGTCCTGGAAGTCCGTGCCCGCCGCGTCGGTGGTGCTAACTACCAGGTTCCTGTCGAAGTACGTGCAGACCGTCGCCTGTCCCTCGGTATCCGCTGGACTGTCGGCTATGCCCGTAAACGCGGCGAACGCACGATGAAAGAAAAGCTCGCTGGCGAATTGATGGACGCCTTCAACAATACAGGCGCTGCTATCAAGAAAAAGGAAGATACTCATAAAATGGCTGAAGCTAACAAAGCTTTCGCTCATTATCGTTGGTAATTTACGATATTTATTATTTTTTGAGGAGTGGAAAAAACCGTGCCAAGAGAATTTTCTTTGGAAAAAACGAGAAATATTGGCATCATGGCTCACATCGATGCTGGTAAAACCACGACAACAGAACGTATCCTGTTCTACACCGGCCGCGTCCACAAGATCGGCGAAGTTCATGATGGCGCTGCTACCATGGACTGGATGGCTCAGGAACAGGAACGTGGTATCACGATTACATCGGCTGCTACGACGGCTCACTGGAAAGGATACCGCATCAACATCATCGATACTCCGGGGCACGTTGACTTCACCGTTGAAGTTGAACGCTCGCTGCGCGTACTCGACGGCTCTGTTGCTGTTTTCTCCGCAAAGGGCGGCGTAGAACCGCAGTCGGAAACGGTATGGCGTCAGGCTGAACATTACCATGTTCCCCGTATCGCATTCGTCAACAAGATGGATACGACCGGTGCTGACTTCCTGAACGTTGTCGACATGATGAAAGATCGTCTTCAGGCAAATGCCGTTGCTATTCAGCTCCCGATCGGTGCTGAAGCAACCTTCCGCGGCATCATCGACCTCATTACCATGAAAGCAGAAGTCTATGACGATGCTCTCGGTAAAGAAATCGAAGTTGTCGACATCCCGGAAGACGAATTAGAAGAAGCTAAAAAATATCATGACATCATGGTTGAAGCTGTTTGCGATACCGATGAAGACCTCATGATGAAATACCTCGAAGGTGAAGAAATCACCATCGACGAATTGAAAGCAGCCATCCGTAAAGGCGTCTGCACGAACAAATTGTTCCCGGTCCTCTGCGGTTCTGCTTACAAGAACAAAGGGATCCAGATGCTCCTCGACGCTGTCGTCGATTACATGCCGAGCCCGTTGGATATTCCTCCGGTCAAAGGCACTAACCCCGACACAGACGAAGAAGAAACTCGTGAAGCTGATGACAATGCACCGCTTTCCGCATTGGCATTTAAGATCATGGCTGACCCCTTTGTCGGCAAACTGGCATTCTTCCGCGTTTACTCCGGCACGTTACAGGCCGGTACCTATGTCTACAACTCGACAAAAGGTAAAAAAGAACGTGTTGGCCGTATCCTCCGGATGCACGCTAACCACCGCGAAGAAGTACAGGAAGCTTACACGGGCGACATCGGCGGCATCGTCGGTCTGAAAGATACGACCACAGGCGATACGCTGTGCGATGAAAAACACCCGATCATCCTCGAAAAGATGGAATTCCCGGATCCGGTTATTTCCGTAGCCGTTGAACCGAAGACCAAAGCTGACCAGGAAAAAATGGGCATTGCCTTGGCTCGTCTGGCTGAAGAAGACCCGACGTTCAAAGTCAAGACCGATGCTGAAACCGGCCAGACCATCATCTCCGGTATGGGCGAACTCCATTTGGATATCATCGTCGACCGCATGTCCCGTGAATTCAAAGTAGACTGCAACGTCGGCAAACCGCAGGTTGCTTACCGCGAAACTATCCGCAAAGATGTCAAGTCTCGTGGTTTCTTCAAGCGTCAGTCCGGCGGCCGTGGTCAGTATGGTGACTGCTGGCTCGAACTCATTCCGCAGGAACAGGGCAAAGGCTACGAATTTGAAAACAAAGTCGTTGGCGGCGCTATTCCTAAGGAATACATCGGCTCCGTTGAAGCTGGTGTCAAAGAAGCAATGGAAACAGGCGTTTTGGCAGGTTTCCCGATGGTCGATATCAAGGTCGTCGTATACGACGGTTCTTACCATGAAGTCGACTCCTCGGAAATGGCCTTCAAGATCGCTGGCTCTATGGGCTTCAAAGAAGGTGCCCGCAAGGCAGACCCGGTTCTCCTCGAACCGTACACGAAAGTCGAAGTTGTCGTTCCTGAAGAATACATGGGCGACGTCATCGGCGACCTCAACTCCCGCCGTGGTCGTGTCGAAGGTATGGAAATGCGCTCCGGTGCAGAACATATCAACGCATTCGTACCGCTGGCAGAAATGTTTGGCTATGCAACGGATTTGCGTTCCCGTACGCAGGGCCGTGGCGTTTATACGATGACATTCGACCACTACGAAGAAGTTCCGAAGAACGTAGCCGAAAAAGTCATCAGCGAAAAAGGCTAATATAATTTAATTTACACTGGAGGAACAGCAAATGGCTAAAGAACATTACGAAAGAACCAAACCGCATGTTAACATTGGCACGATCGGTCACGTCGACCACGGCAAAACTACTTTGACAGCTGCCATCACCAAAGTTTTGGCTGAAAAAGGCTACGCTAAATTCGAAGACTATGCTGATATCGACAAGGCTCCGGAAGAACGTGAACGTGGTATTACAATCAACACGGCACACGTTGAATATGAAACAGACAAACGTCATTATGCACACGTTGACTGCCCGGGCCATGCTGACTATGTCAAGAACATGATCACCGGTGCTGCTCAGATGGACGGCGCTATCCTCGTCGTTTCCGCTGCTGACGGCCCGATGCCCCAGACTCGTGAACACATCCTCTTGGCCCGCCAGGTTGGTGTACCGGCTATCGTCGTATACCTCAACAAAGCTGACCAGGTTGACGATCCGGAACTCATCGAACTCGTTGAAATGGAAGTTCGTGATCTCCTCAGCTCCTACGATTTCCCCGGCGACGAAGTTCCTATCGTAGTTGGCTCCGCTCTCAAAGCCCTCGAAGGCGACGAAAGCGAAATCGGCAAACCGTCCATTCTCAAATTGATGGATGCTGTTGACGAATACATCCCGACTCCGCAGCGCCCGACTGACCAGCCGTTCCTCATGCCTGTCGAAGACGTCTTCACCATCACAGGCCGCGGTACTGTTGCTACGGGCCGTGTTGAACGTGGCGAACTCAAAGTTGGCGACGCAGTTGAAATCGTCGGCCTCGCTGACGAACCGAAAGATACGGTTGTTACGGGCGTTGAAATGTTCCGTAAGATCCTCGACCGCGCTGAAGCAGGCGACAACATCGGTGCTCTTCTCCGTGGTGTAGACCGTAAAGAAATCGAACGTGGCCAGGTTCTCGCTAAACCGGGTACCATTCATCCGCACACGAAATTCAAAGCTCAGGTTTACGTCTTGACGAAAGACGAAGGCGGCCGTCACACCCCGTTCTTCAACGGCTATCGTCCGCAGTTCTACTTCCGTACGACTGACGTAACTGGCGTCATCCAGCTCCCGGAAGGCACTGAAATGTGCATGCCTGGCGATAACGTCAAAATGGATGTTGAACTCATCACTCCGATCGCTATCGAAGCAGGCCTCCGCTTCGCTATCCGCGAAGGCGGCCGTACGGTAGGCGCTGGCGTCGTTTCCGAAATCGAAGGCTAAAATATTGTTTGATAGTTGACTATCAACTTCAAACTTGAAAAAGAGGCTGTCGCATATGCGACGGCCTCTTTTTTTGCATACAGTTATATGCACAAGGTCACAGACCGTGAAAGATTTATCGCCTGGCTGCGATTTCGTAGGGGTCGCCCAAAGGGCGACCCGCTTGATTCTGAGGGAATCACGGTTACAGTAATATGAAGCACCAAAGCCTCGCCTCATAGGAGAGGTTGACCTCTCAGTCAGCTGCGCTGACAGCTCTCCTAACAGGAGAGCCGGGCCGCCCTCTGGGACGGCCCCTACGCACGAATCACAGCCTGTGGCCTGCGAACTGCGGGCGCCACGTGAAGCAGCTGCAACCTGCTTCACTTTATCATGATGTAACGACATGGGTCCCATGTGAAATCTGTTCGATTATTTCTCAAAAACCTTGAAAAATCCTTGCATCATGCGGTTTTTTGTAGTAAACTAAATAAGTACGCGACAACAGGGAAATACTCCCTGAAACGCGCTAAACTATGATATAAGATGTTGCCCGCCTTGCGGGGAAACTCTTATGGAGCAGTCTATTCAAGGAAATAGACGTTAGGAGGAATTAAGTAATGGCAAAACAGGAAAGAATTCGTATTCGCCTCAAAGCTTACGATCACAAAACGCTTGATCAGAGCGCGGCGAAAATCGTCGACACGGCGAAACGTACCGGTGCTATGGTATCCGGACCGATTCCGCTTCCGACAGAAAAGAACATCTTCACGATTCTTCGTTCTCCCCATGTCAACAAAGACTCTCGTGAACAGTTCGAACTCCGTACGCACAAACGCTTGATCGACATTCTCGAAGCATCCAACAAGACCGTTGATGCCTTGACAAGACTCGATCTGCCGGCAGGCGTAGACATCGAAATCAAATTATAGGAGGAGGTGCGATTATGTCTAAAGCTATTTTGGGTAAAAAATTAGGTATGACTCAGGTCTTTACTGAAGAAGGCGCAGTCGTCCCTGTAACCGTCGTCGAAGCTTCCCCGAACGTAGTTGTACGTGTCAAGACCGTTGATACGGACGGATACAACTCCATTCAGCTCGGCTATGGTGAAATCAAAGAAAAACATCTGACAAAACCCGTTAAGGGTCAATTCGACAAAGCAGGCGTTGCTCCTGTTAAGTATCTTCGCGAATTCCGTTTGACAGATACGCCGGAATATACGGTAGGCCAAACTCTGGCAGCTGATATTTTCGCAAGCGGCGATCTCGTCGACGTAATTGGCACCAGCAAGGGTAAAGGTTTTGCAGGTACCATCAAACGTCACGGTTTCCACCGCGGACCGATGGGTCACGGCTCCAAATCTCATCGTGAACCCGGTTCTCTCGGACCTATGACCAGTGGTGGCGGCGGTAAAGTCGTCAAAGGTAAAAAACTTCCTGGACAAATGGGTGGCAATCAGGCAACCGTTCTTCATCTCTCCATCGTCAAAGTCGACATGGACAAGAACCTGATCCTGGTTAAAGGTGGTATCCCGGGCGCCAAAGGCAGCCTCGTCATGATTCGCGATACTGTAAAACCCCGCTAATAGTTGTCTAAGGAAGGAGGATAAAATATAATGCCAAAAGTAAGCACGTATAATATTACCGGCGCACAGACCGGTGAAATCGAATTGAACGATAGCGTATTTGGCGTTGAAGTGAACGAAGCCGTTATGCGTCAGGCCGTTCTCCGTCAGCTCGCCAACCAGCGCTTGGGCACACATTCCACCAAAACTCGCGGCCTCGTTCGCGGTGGTGGCAGAAAGCCTTGGAAACAAAAAGGAACCGGCCGGGCCCGTGTAGGCAGCAGCCGCAGCCCGTTGTGGGTTGGTGGCGGCACCATCTGGGGTCCCCATCCGCGCTCTTACGCACAGAAAATGCCGCGTAAAGCTCGTCGCCTCGCCGTTAAATCCGCTTTGAGCGATAAAGTCAATACAAACGAATTGTTCGTCCTCGACGAAATCAATCTCGCAGCTCCGAAGACGAAAGAAGTCGTCGCACTCATCAACAACTTCAAATTCGCTGGTGAAAAAGTCCTTTTCATCACCGACAACGATGAAGTTGTAGAACGCTGCGCACGCAACATCAAAGGCGTTAAAGCCATTTCCACTACTGGCGTCAACATCTTTGACCTGCTCCACTACACGAAATTGTTCGTTACGAAGAGCGCTGTAGCTAAGATTGAGGAGGTGCTCGCATAATGAACATGCATGATCTCTTGCTGAAACCGGTCATCACTGAAAAAACAACGATGATGATGTCTGATGGCAAATACACATTCAAAGTACCGCTCCGTGCTAATAAAGTTGAAATCCGTAAAGCTGTTGAAGCCGTCTTCGGCGTCAAAGTTAAAAGCGTAGCAACACTTCGCACGATGGGCAAATTCAAGCGCATGGGCAAGTACATCGGCAAGCGCCCGGATTACAAGAAAGCCATCGTAACCCTTCAGGAAGGCGAAACCATCGAATTCTTCGAAGGAGCTTAAGGAATTAACGAATAAGGAGGAGGCACTACAATGGCCATTAAATCATTTAAACCGTACTCCGCTAGCCGCCGTTTCATGACTGTTTCGACATTCGAAGAAATCACGGCGTCTAAACCGGAAAAATCCTTATTGGCTAAAGTAACCAATAAGGGCGGTCGTAATAACAGCGGCCGTATGACTGTCCGCCATCAGGGCGGTGGTCACAAACGCCGTTACCGTTTGATCGACTTCAAACGTATTAAAGATAACATCCCGGCAAAAGTTGCGACGATCGAATACGATCCGAACCGCTCTGCTAACATCGCTCTTCTGTTCTACGCAGATGGCGAAAAGAAATACATCATCGCTCCGAACGGCCTGAAAGTCGGCGACGTTCTCTACAGCGGTCCTGAATCGGATATCAAGATCGGCAACGCATTGCCGCTCCAGAACATCCCCCTCGGTACGCTCGTACACAACGTCGAACTGAAAATCGGCAAAGGCGGCCAGATGGTCCGCTCCGCTGGTGAATCGGCTCAGCTCATGGCTAAAGAAGGCAACTATGCACTGCTCCGCCTTCCGTCGGGCGAACTTCGTCAGGTACACGTACGCTGCCGCGCTACGATCGGCGTAGTCAGCAACACGGACTATGAAAACATCACCATCGGTAAAGCCGGCCGTTCCCGCTGGAAAGGCATCCGTCCGGGCAACCGTGGTGTCGTCATGAACCCGTGCGATCATCCGCATGGCGGCGGCGAAGGTAAAGCTCCTGTTGGTCGTAAACGTCCGGTTACTCCTTGGGGTAAACCTGCTTATGGCGTTAAGACTCGCGACGCTAAGAAAGCTTCCAATAAATTCATTGTGAAGAGACGTAAATAAGTGTTGAGGAAAGGAGATAACTAAGTGTCCAGATCCATTAAAAAGGGCCCATTCGTAGCACACCATCTCTTGAAGAAAATCGACGCTATGAACGAAGCCAACGAAAAGAAAGTAATCAAAACCTGGTCCCGTGCATCGATGATCCTGCCGAGCTTCGTCGGCCACACCATCGCTGTACACGACGGCCGTAAACATGTACCTGTCTATATCACGGAAGATATGGTAGGTCATAAATTAGGCGAATTTGCACCGACTCGTACATTCAAGGGTCATGCTAAAGCCGAAAAAGTAACTAAATAAGGGGGTAACTTAAATGGCAGTAAAAGCTGTTACGAAACACATTCGCATTGCTCCCCGTAAAATTCGGATTGTTGCTGACTTGGTTCGGGGCAAAAACGTCGGCGAAGCTTTCGCTATCTTGAAATTCACTCCGAAAGTGGGTTCCCGTGTAGTTGAAAAAACTTTGCGCAGTGCCGTTGCTAATGCGGAACATAACAATGATATGGACGTTGCAAAATTGTTCATTTCTGAAATCTTTGTTGACCAGGATTCCACGATGAAACGTATTCATCCGCGCAGCCGTGGACAGGCCTTCAAAATTCTCAAACATTCCAGTCATTTGACGGTTGTTGTTGACGAAAAAGCATAAGGAGGGAAATGGAGTGGGTCAGAAAGTTAATGCCCATGGATTCCGCGTCGGCGTTTCCAAACCTTGGGACGCAAAATGGTATGCAGAAAAAGATTACGCTGCACTTTTGAACGAAGACGTTAAGATCCGTGAATTCTTAAAGAAACAGTTATACATCGCAGGTGTTTCCCGTATCGAAATCGAACGCTCTGCAAAACGTATCAAATTGATTATCCATACCGCAAAACCGGGCATGGTCATCGGCCGTGGCGGTGCAGGTATTGAAGATATTAAAAAAGCGTTGAAAGCCTTCACCACTAAGACTGTCGACGTAAACATCGCAGAAATCAAACAGGCCGAAATGGATGCAACTCTCGTTGCTGAAAACGTTGCCGGCCAGCTCGAACGCCGTATCGGCTTCCGCCGCGCTATGAAACAGTGCGTTGGCCGTACCATGCGTATGGGCGCTAAAGGTATCAAGATCATGTGCTCCGGCCGTCTCGGCGGTGCTGAAATCGCTCGCAGCGAAAGCCTTCGCGACGGTTCCATCCCCCTGCATACGCTCCGTGCTGACATCGACTATGGCTTTGCAGAAGCTCATACGACCTATGGCTGCATCGGCGTCAAATGCTGGATCTACAAAGGTGAAATCCTCCCGGAAGCTAAGAAAGCTCCGAAGAAACGCGAAGGGAGTGAAGCATAATGTTAATTCCAAAACGTGTTAAATATCGTAAACAGTTCCGTGGCCGCATGAAAGGCCAGGCACATCGCGGTAATAAAGTAGCTCATGGTGATTTCGGCCTCGTCGCTCTCGAACCGTCGTGGATCACGAACCGCCAGATTGAAGCTGCCCGTATTGCTATGACCCGTTATATCAAACGTGGTGGTAAAGTTTGGATCAAAATCTTCCCGGATAAACCGATCACGGCTAAACCGGCTGGTACTCGTATGGGTTCCGGTAAAGGCGCTCCTGAATACTGGGTTGCCGTTGCTAAACCGGGCCGCGTACTCTTTGAAATGGGCGGCGTAAGCGAAGAAGTTGCTCGTGAAGCAATGCGTCTTGCTGGCCATAAGCTGCCGATTAAAACGAAGTTTGTTGTTAAAGGTCAGGAATTAGGTGGTGAATAAAATGAAGGTTAAAGAAATCCGTGCGCTGAGCGCTGCCGAAATGGATGAAAAAGTGGTTAGCCTGAAAGAAGAATTGTTTAACCTCCGTTTTCAACATGCGACCGGCCAATTAGAAAATCCAATGCGTATCCGCGAAGTCAAGAAGACAATCGCTCGCATCAAAACGGTACAGCGTGAAGCAGAACTGAAAGCGCAGGCGTAAGAAGCGTCCATAATTGGAATCTAAAAGGAGGTCACAAGCACAGATGGAAAGAAATGAACGGAAAATCCGCGTAGGTAAAGTTGTCAGCGATAAAATGGACAAAACCGTTGTCGTTGCTGTAGAATATAAGACACAGCACAAGCTGTACAAAAAACCGATTATCTCGACGGTAAAATTCAAAGCCCACGATGAAAACAACGAATGCCATGTTGGCGACGTAGTCCGCATCGAAGAAACTCGTCCGCTGTCCAAACAGAAACACTGGAGAGTAGTGACAATCGTAGAAAAAGCTAAATAAGCTTCATTAATTAGGAGGTTAAGCCATGATTCAGCAAGAAACTGTGTTGAATGTTGCCGATAACACTGGCGCCAAGAAAATCTTGTGCATCCAGGTCATGGGTGGCTCGTATCGTAAATATGGCAACATTGGTGATATCATTACCGCGTCTGTTAAAGATGCATCACCCGGTGGCGTTGTCAAGAAAGGCGACGTAGTCAAAGCTGTTATCGTTCGTTCCAAGAAAGGTTTACGCCGTGCAGACGGTTCTTACATCCGCTTCGACGAAAACGCAGCTGTCGTAATCAATAATGATAAAAGCCCGAAAGGTACTCGTATTTTTGGGTCCGTTGCCAGAGAACTGCGTGAAAAAGATTTCATGAAGATCATCTCCCTGGCTCCGGAAGTATTATAAGGAGGAGGTGTTCTCAATGGGTAAAATGCACGTTAAAACAGGCGATACGGTCATCGTCATCGCTGGTAAAGAAAAAGGCAAAAAAGGCAAGGTCATCGCAACGTATCCGAAAAAAGACCGTGTCGTAGTTGAAGGCCTTAACCTGGTTAAGCGCCACACGAAACCGAGTCAGAACAATCCTCAAGGCGGCATTATCACTAAGGAAGCAGCAATCCACGTTTCCAACGTAATGCTCGTAGATCCTGAAAGCGGCAAACCGACCCGTGTCAAAATGGTCCAGCAGGCCGATGGCACCAAAGTCCGTACAGCCGTAAAGAGCGGTAAAGCTATCTAATAAGAAGGGAGGCCCTTGAGAGTGTCCAGATTAAAAGACAAATACCTTTCCGAAGTCGTAAAAGGCTTGCAGGAAAAATACAATTATAAAAACGTAATGCAGATTCCGAAGGTTACCAAAGTTGTTATCAACATGGCCGTTGGCGAAGCTGTTACCAACTCCAAAGCCTTGGACGCTGCTGTCAATGATATGACCATCATTTCCGGTCAGAAACCGATCATCACGAAAGCTAAGAAATCCATCGCAGCTTTCAAAATCCGTGAAGGCATGAACCTCGGCTGCAAAGTTACCCTGCGCGGCGAACGGATGTATGAATTCCTCGACAAACTGATGAACTTGACACTGCCCCGCGTCCGTGACTTCCACGGCGTCAGTGCCACCGGTTTCGACGGCCGTGGTAACTATACCCTCGGCCTGAAAGAACAGCTTATCTTCCCGGAAATCGAATACGATAAGGTTGATAAAGCTCGCGGCATGGACATCACCATCGTTACCACAGCTACGACCGACGAAGAAGGCCGTGACATGCTGAAAATGATGGGCATGCCTTTTGAAAAGTAATAGAGGAGGATAACATACATGGCAAAGAAATCGATGCTCGAACGTGAAAAGAAACGTGAAAAAATGGTTGCCAAATACGCTAAGCTCCGCGCTGAACTCAAAGCAAAAGGCGACTATGAAGCACTTTCTCAGCTGCCGGCTAACGCATCTCCGGTCCGTCTGCACAACCGTTGCAAAGTAACCGGCCGTCCTCACGGTTATATGCGTAAATTCGGCATCTGCCGCATCACATTCCGTGAACTGGCTTACAAAGGTCAGATCCCTGGCGTTAAAAAAGCCAGCTGGTAACACGTATTCCATGGAGGGAGGTTTTTAGATTATGGCAATGACCGATCCGATTGCGGATATGCTCACAAGAATCCGTAATGCTAACTCGGCATATCACGAAAAAGTAGAAATCCCTGCTTCGAAGATGAAAGCTGCAGTGCTCGACATCCTCAAAGAAGAAGGTTTCGTCAAAAACTACGAATCCGTAAACGAAGGCAAAACGCTGAAAGTTACGTTGAAATATGGTTCTAATAAAGAAAAAGTAATTACCGGCATCAAGAGAATTTCCAAACCGGGCCTGCGCGTATACGCTGGCAAAGAAGAACTCCCGCGCGTTCTCGGTGGTTTGGGGATCGCAGTAATTTCCACGTCCCAGGGCGTCATGAGCGACAAAAAAGCTCGTAAACTCGGCTTGGGCGGCGAAGTTATCGCTTACGTCTGGTAAATCGTTTTGGAGGTGTCAATATGTCCCGAGTAGGTAGAATGCCTATTGATATCCCGGCAGGCGTAAATGTAAACCTCGATGGCCACGTAATTACCGTTAAAGGCCCGAAAGGCGAACTCACACGTACGCTCCACCAGGATATGAAAATCACAGTGGCTGACAACGTCATCACTGTAGAACGTCCGTCTGACGATAAAAATCACCGTGCACTGCACGGCCTCACCCGTGCCCTTATTGCCAACATGGTAAAAGGTGTTTCGGAAGGCTTCAAAAAAGAACTGGAAATCGTTGGCGTTGGTTACAGAGCACAGATGAAAGGTAAGAAACTTGCCTTGACTCTTGGCTTCTCCCATCCCCTCGAACTCGATGCTCCGGCTGGTGTCACCATTGAATGCCCGAGCGCTACGCAGATCACCATTTCCGGTGCTGATAACGAAGTTGTCGGCGAATTTGCTGCTAAAGTCCGCGGCTACCGCCTGCCTGAACCGTACAAGGGCAAAGGTATCCGTTATGTTGGCGAACATGTCCGTCGTAAAGCCGGTAAAGCTGGTACGAAGAAATAATTAACCTTTAATTAGAAAGGAGTGAATTCCTTGAAGAAGAGTAAAAACACAATCCGTTTGAAACGGCATTGGCGTTTACGCAAGAACATCAACGGCACGGCAGAACGTCCGCGTCTCAACGTTTTCCGCAGCCTTAACAATATCTACGCTCAGGTCATCGATGACCAGAACGGCGTAACTTTGGTTTCCGCAAGCTCTTTGGACAAAGAAATCAAAGGTCAGAACGTCAGCGGCGGCAACGCCGAAGGCGCAAAATTAGTCGGTGCTTTAGTTGCAAAACGGGCTATCGAAAAAGGTATCACGACGGTTGTCTTCGACCGTGGCGGTTACATTTATCACGGCCGTGTTGCAGCTCTCGCTGAAGCAGCTCGTGAAGCTGGCTTGAAATTCTAATCAAGGAGGAAATAACACATGGCAAAAGTTGACCATGCAGGTCTCGAATTACAGGAAAATGTAGTATTCATCAACCGCGTTGCTAAGGTAGTTAAAGGCGGCCGCCGTTTTTCCTTCAGTGCCCTCGTTGTTGTCGGTGACGGCAACGGCAATGTCGGCGCAGGTTTAGGTAAAGCTGGCGAAGTTCCTGAAGCAATCCGTAAAGGCGTTGAAGACGCTAAGAAACATATGATTTCCGTTCCTCTCAAGAACGGCTCCATCCCCCACACGATCACAGGTATCTTCGGTGCAGGCAAAGTATTCCTGAAACCGGCTGCTGAAGGTACTGGCGTCATCGCTGGCGGTCCGGTCCGTGCCGTATTGGAACTGGCAGGCGTCCGCAACATCCTCACCAAATCGATCGGTTCTTCCAACCCGAACAACATGGTTCAGGCAACCCTCGAAGGCTTGAGCCGCTTGAAGGATGTCAACAAAGTTGCTGAACTCCGTGGCAAAACTGTAGAAGAAATTTACGGTTAATAAGGAGGATATGACAAGATGGCTCAGGTTAAAGTTACTCTCGTAAAGAGTTTGGCAGGCCGTCCTGGTGACCAGCGCGCAACCATCGTTGCCCTCGGTCTCCACAAGACGAACTCCAGCGTAGTAAAAGAAGTTACCCCGCAGATCAAAGGGATGCTTCACAAAGTAGAACACTTAGTAAAAGTAGAAGAAATCTAATATAGAAGGAGGTGCGCTGAATTGAAACTTCATGAAATGAGTATTGTTCCTGGTTCCAAGAAAAAACGCAACCGCGTCGGCCGCGGCATCGGCTCCGGCAATGGCAAAACGGCTGGCAAAGGTATGAAAGGTCAGCTCTCCCGTAGCGGTGGCGGCAAGCGCCCGGGCTTCGAAGGCGGCCAGATGCCGTTGTATCGTTTGCTCCCGAAACGCGGCTTCAAAAACATTTGGGCTAAAGAATATGCAGAAGTTAACGTTTCTGTACTCAACCGCTTTGAAGATGGCACGACTGTCGATCCCGTCGCTCTCGTTGAAGCTGGCATCCTCAAGAATGTCCGCGATGGCGTCCGCATCCTCGGCAACGGTGAACTCGAAAAGAAACTCACTGTCGTAGCTAACGGCTTCACGAAATCCGCTAAGGCTAAAATCGAAGCAGCTGGCGGCAAGGTTGTAGTACCGGGAGAAGAACCGGTAGCTGAACAGTAGGGGTGATTTGCGGTGTTAGAAAACATCCAAAACGTACTGAACGTCCCGGAATTTCGGAAACGGGCAGTCTTCACCCTCATCATGTTCGTCATTTTCAGACTTGGCGTTCACATCCCCGTACCGGGCGTTGATTCGTCAGTCATTGAAAACCTCTTCAGCAGCGGCAACTTGTTCGGTCTTCTGGACTTGTTCGCCGGCGGGGCACTGAGTAAGTTCTCCGTCCTGGCCATGAGCATCACGCCGTACATCAACGCGTCGATCATCATGCAGCTGCTGACAGCCGTCGTCCCGACCTTTGAACAATGGGCAAAGGACAATCAGGAAGGCCGCGATAAGATCCAAAAGGTCACGCGGTACGGTACGGTTGTCCTGGCGTTGATCCAGGCTTTCGCCATGAGCTATGCGCTGAAAGTCAACAATGCCCTCATCGTCGACAGCTGGGCCATGGTCGTCATGGTCTCGCTGATCCTCACGGCAGGCACGTGTTTCCTCATGTGGCTCGGTGACCAGATCACAGCTGGTGGGATCGGCAACGGCATTTCTCTCATCATCTTCGCGGGTATCGTAGCGCGTTTCCCTCAAGGGTGCATGACGATTTACAAGTATATCCAGGCTGGTTCGATCAACATCTTCCAGGCCTTGCTTTTTGCTGTTATCGCCTTGTTCATGATCGTCGTGGTCATCGAAGTCACCCAGGGTCAGCGCCGCGTCACGGTACAGTATGCGAAACGTATCGTCGGCCGTAAGATGTATGGCGGTCACTCGACACACATTCCGCTGAAAGTCAACCAGGCTGGCGTCATTCCCATCATCTTTGCTTCGTCTGTGCTGATGTTCCCGATTACCATCGCACAGTTCGTACAGAATGACACGATCCAGTGGATCGCAAGCTTCTTTGCATGGGGCACGGTGACCAACACCGTCATGTACGCACTCCTGATTATGTTCTTCACATATTTCTACACGGCTATTTCGCTGAACATCCCGCAGCTTACGGAAAATATGCAGAAATACGGCGGCTTCATCCCTGGCATCCGACCGGGGCAGCCGACGGCCATGTATATCGATCGCATCATGACGAGGATCACCCTCGCCGGTGCCTTCTTCCTGGCCTTCATTGCCATCCTGCCGAACTTCATCGGCTGGATTACGGGCATCGAAGGGGTCTACTTCGGCGGTACAGCCATCCTCATCGTCGTCGGTGTTGCCATCGACACGATGAAACAGGCAGAATCCTTAGTTTTGAATAGACAATATCAAGGATTTATGAAATAATAAGGGGGTAGTTTGAGTGTATATTCTTTTAATGGGCCCTCCGGGTGCTGGTAAAGGTACCCAGGCTGAACGATTGATTGAAAAATATGGTATTCCCCAGATTTCGACAGGCGACATGTTCCGGGCGGCTGTAAAAGAACAGACTCCGCTCGGCCTCGAAGCCAAGAAGTACATGGATAACGGCCAGCTCGTACCGGACGCTGTTACCGTTGGCATCGTCAAAGAACGCCTTGCCAAAGATGATTGCAAAAAAGGCTTCATCCTCGACGGTTTCCCGCGCACGACCAGCCAGGCTGTATCCCTCGATGCTATCCTCCGGGATTTAGGCATCAAACTCGATGGCGTCATCAACATCGCCGTCCCCGATGAAGAACTCATCAAACGGACGACGGGCCGTCAGATCTGCCGCTCCTGCGGTGCGACATACCATGTCACATTCAAACCGTCCAAGGTGAAGAACGTCTGCGATAAATGCGGCGGTGAATTGTATCAGCGCGATGACGACAAAGTCGAAACCGTCAAGAAACGCTTGAGCGTCTACGCTGCACAGACGAAACCGCTCATCGACTACTATAAGAATTCCAATCTCTACATCGAAATCGATGGTAAACAGAGCATGGAAGATGTCTACAAAGACATCGTCGCTAGTCTTGAAAAGAGTAAATAAGCATGATTATTTTAAAATCGAAACGGGAAATTGAGTATATTCGCGAAGCTGGCCGCATTACTGCCAACGCACTTCAGCTCATGAAGAAACTGGCTCAGCCTGGCATTACGACAGGCGAACTCGACCAGCGCTGTGAAGAATACATCCGCAGCTGCGGCGCTTTTCCGAGCTGCAAAGGCTACTACGGGTTCCCGGCAACCATTTGCGCCAGCGTAAATGAAGAAGTCGTCCACGGCATCCCGGGCCACCGCAAGCTCAAAGATGGCGATATAATCAGCATTGATTTAGTAGTAAACAAGAATGGCTACCATGGCGATTCGACGGTAACGATTCCTGTCGGCCACGTTCGTCCGGCGACCCTCAAGCTCTTGAAGGTCACCGAAGAAAGCCTTTATAAGGGCATCGAACAGGCCGTAGCCGGAAATCACCTCGGCGACATCGGCCACGCAGTCCAGTCTTATGCCGAATCCTTCGGATACGGCGTCGTCCGCGACTACGTCGGCCACGGCATCGGCACGGATATGCATGAAGATCCGGAAGTGCCGAACTATGGCATGGCCGGTCACGGCGAACTGCTGGAACCGGGCATGGTCCTGGCCATTGAACCGATGATCAATATGGGCACCGAAAAGGTCCGCCAGCTGAAGAACGGCTGGACCGTCGTCACGCGTGACGGCAAACCGGCAGCCCACTTCGAACATACAGTAGCCATCACGGAAAACGGTCCTGAAATTCTGACGTTACCGGAAGAGTAAGTATGGAACGGACTCAGATGATACCTGTCTGCACGGTCGTAGAAAGCCTGGCAGGCAGGGACAAAGGCCACTTGTATGTTGTTGTCGGCAGTCTGGCTTATCCCTACGTATGGATTGCTGACGGTAGAAAGTACAACCTGGATAAGCCGAAGAAAAAGAATTGCCGGCATCTCCGGATATTGGGAACGAGCGTATCCACTGGAAGCGCTGGTCCCGCGAGAATCAGCAATGAATGGATACGGTCCGTCTTGAACCGGGCTGTGAAGAATTGACCAGGGAGGTTACTATGTCGAAGGTAGATGTCATTGAAGTAGAAGGCGTCGTCGTTGAAGCTTTGCCAAACGCCATGTTCAAAGTCAAGCTTGAAAACGATCACATCGTGCTGGCTCATGTCTCCGGTAAAATGCGGATGAATTTCATTCGTATCCTTCCGGGCGACCGGGTCACACTTGAATTGACACCGTATGATCTGAATCGCGGTCGTATCACGTACCGCTTTAAGTAAGAGTATTACGCAGGAGGTTAACGATGAAGGTAAAACCGTCAGTAAAAAAGATTTGCGAAAAATGCAAAATTATCAAACGTAAAGGCCGCGTCATGGTCATTTGCGAAAATCCGAAACATAAACAGAAACAGGGTTAATAAACAGGAGGTGAATGAATAGATGGCACGTATAGCCGGTGTGGATTTACCACGTGATAAACGAGTTGAAATTGGTTTGACTTACATTTTAGGTATTGGTCTTTCTTCTTCCCAGAAAATTCTGGCTAAGACTGGCGTAAACCCGGATACCCGCGTTCGCGACCTGACAGAAGACGAAGTACAGAAGATTCGTGAAGTCATCGGTTCTGAATATAAAGTTGAAGGCGACCTTCGCCGTGAAACAGCACTCAACATCAAACGCCTGATCGAAGTTAATTCGTATCGCGGCAAACGTCATCGTGCAGGTCTTCCGGTCCGCGGTCAGCGCACCAAGACGAACGCACGTACCCGTAAAGGCCCGAGAAAAGCCGTAGCAGGTAAGAAGAAATAAGATTCTTTAAGTAAGGAGGGAAACGATTTTGGCTAAGAACGTAAGAAGCAACAAAAGAAAAGAAAAGAAACATGTAGAATCGGGCGCAGCACATATCCGTTCTACTTTCAATAACACGATCGTTACGATCACTGACGCAAAAGGCAATGCATTGTCCTGGGCAAGTGCCGGCGGCCTCGGTTTCCGTGGTTCCCGTAAGAGCACTCCGTTCGCTGCACAGATGGCTGCTGAACAGGCTGCTAAAGCTGCTATGGAACATGGCCTCCGTCAGGTAGAAGTTTTCGTAAAAGGCCCGGGCTCCGGTCGTGAAGCTGCTATCCGCGCATTGCAGGCTGCAGGTCTTGAAGTCAACTCCATCAAAGACGTAACTCCTATTCCGCATAACGGCTGCCGTCCGCCGAAACGGAGACGCGTATAATCGTAGATAATTAACCAAGGTGTTTTGATTCTGAAATAGGAGGATTTTCCTAATGATCGATGATAACAAGTTTAAAGTTAAAACCGTCGAAATCAATGAAGACGGTACCTATGGAAAATTCGTATGTGAACCTCTCGATCGGGGTTACGGAATCACATTGGGTAATAGTTTGCGGCGTGTCCTCCTGGCATCTCTGGATGGCGTAGCAATCACTTCGATTAAAATCGATGGTGTGCTCCATGAATTTTCGACCATCCCCGGCGTCCGGGAAGATGTTTCGGAAATCATCCTCAACCTCAAACAGGTGCGGATGAAATTCTTGGATGATGATATTGACGAACTCGATATCACCGTCGATATCTCTGGTGAATGTGAATTCACTGCAAACGATCTTAACGTAAACTCAGACATTGAAATTTTAAACCCGGATCTTCATATTGCCACATTGGATACGGATGCCAACATCCGCATGCAGTGCCACATTGAACGCGGCAAAGGGTATGTTCCTTCTACGAAGAACAAGAAAGAAACGGATATGATCGGGGTCATCCCCATCGATTCCATCTTTTCGCCTATTGTGCGCACCAACTACGAAGTAGGCAATATCCGGGTCGGCAACGAAATGGATTACGATTCGTTGACGCTTGAAGTGACGACGGATGGCAGCATCACTGCTGAAAACGCCGTCGCCAAAGCTGCATCCATTATGATCAGCTATTTGAACTACTTCCAGGACATCGCCACCGACGCCAAAGTCAACGACACATTGGCTGAATTTACCAACAAAGATGGCGAAGAACCGGAAGTACCGGAAGAACCGGACCTCAACGACATCAAGATTGATGTCCTCGACCTCTCCGTACGCGCTTCGAATTGCCTGAAACGTGCAAACATCTACACCTTAGGCGACCTCGTAGAACGGACGGAAGACGACTTGTCCAAGATTCGCAACCTCGGCAAGAAGTCTGTCGATGAAATCATTGAAAAGTTGCAAAAAGAAGGTTACGATTTAAAATCGAGTAACGAAGAATAGTTCGAGGAGGATGAACGATGGCTTATAGAAAGTTGGGACGAGACAGCTCCGCACGTAAAGCTTTGCTGCGCAGCATTGTCACCTCTTTATTCCAGCATGAACGCATTGAAACGACAGAAGCAAAGGCAAAAGAACTTCGCAAAGTCGCTGATAAAATGCTTACCCTCGCAAAACGCGGCGATCTCCACGCTCGCCGTCAGGTCTTGGCATACATGATGGATGAAGATGTTGTCAAAAAACTGTTTGACGAAATTGCACCGAAATACAAAGATCGTCAGGGCGGTTATACTCGCATCATCAAAACTGGCGTTCGCCAGGGCGATGCTGCTCCGATGGTAATCATCGAATTAGTATAAGCTTGTAAGAAAAAGGGGCTGTCGCACGTGCGACAGCCCCTTTTGAGTGATTAGTGGCTAGCAAATGGCTCCCCCTGATAGGGAGCATCGTAGGGGCCGCCCAAAGGGCGGCCCGCAGGTCGCCGGTCGCCTCGGACTCAGATGCGGCGTTCCGCCGCGACAAACTCAAAATGACAACGACGCTTCGGGAAACCCTCAGCGCGTAGCGGGACGCCTTCACAGGACGTCCCCTACGGATGCCGCTGTGCGGCGATAAACTTAAAAAACGCCCCACCGAGGCTATCGTAGGGGCCGTCCCAACGGGCGGCCCGCCGCGAACAATCGGCTATACACCAATCAGGTCAATGTGGCATGGTTTTGCGACCTGCGACCGGCGCGCCCTATGAGGGCGCCCACGACCAACCAACCTCTCCGGCCTTTTAGGCCACCTCCCCTATAAGGGGAGGCATAACGACGAACGCATCGCCGAAGGCGATAAGCCACGAGCCACTAACCACGAACCACGAACCACGAACCACTAACCACGGGCTCGCTACGCGAGCCTACCTCAAAAGGAGTGATATAAATGCCATATCGTATGATGTTAGCTGTCAACTTTACACCGGAACGGCTGGAGCTGGTCAAGCTCCTGGCCCTCTTGACGAAATCAAAGGTCAAAGCGGTTACGGAAGATGAAAAAAGTGAAACCGTCGGCAAAGTCCTGGGACTGACGGACGATGAAATCGCTGAAATTGCAGCCATGAAACAGGAAACGGAACAGACCAAGGTCCATGAACAGATGAACGAAGACGAAAATCTTCCGCCTGTGACCAAGGAAGCTCTGATCCTCTGTGGCTTTGACAACAAGGCCGTCAACCTGCTATTGAGCAGCATCCGCCGGGGCCGTCTGAAGAACGTGCCCCTCAAGGCGATGTTGACGCCGAATAACATTTCCTGGACTATCGAAACGATTTTGCAGGAATTGTCGAAAGAACACGAATATTTCCATAAAAAGAGGTAAGACGACTATGCGTCCTACGACACTTTGCTTTCCCGTCCGTTCGGACGGGAAACTTTTATTAGGCCGTAAAAAACGCGGCTTTGGCGTCAGCAAGTGGAATGGCTTCGGCGGTAAAATCGAAGCTGGCGAAGATTTCTTGCAGTGCGCCGTCCGGGAACTCCAGGAAGAAACGGGCCTCATCGCTCGGGAAGAAGACCTGGAGCTCGTCGGCTTCCTCGACTTCCACTTCTCCGCTTCGCCGGACCTGGACCACATCGGCTTCGTCTACTTCCTCCATACATGGCAGGGGACTATCCAGGAAACGGAAGAAATGGAACCGAAATGGTTCGACCCAGCAGCCCTTCCGTATGATAAAATGTGGAAAGGAGACCGGACATGGATTCCCATGCTGCTGAAAAAAGAAAAAGTCAAAGGCATCATTACCTTTGCTGAAGACAACGATACGGTTCAGCATATGGAACTGTACTGCATGGATACATGAAAAGAATGAAAATAGACCCAAAATGACAGGTGGACATCATGTCATTTTGGGTCTATTTATGGCATGATTGAAAGCCATCATCGGTTTGCATTATTTATCAGATTTGTCGCGTATGGTATAATTGATGCTATAGTGATTGTATTATAAGGATACATAGGAAAGGTGGTTCGGCAGTCTGATGGATCGGGATTTTGTGGTATCACAATTTACGCGGTATGTCCATGGGTTTGACCAGGGGGAAGAAGGGGTCCGGCTGAAGTATGCTCATTCTTTACGGGTGAGTTCTCTCTGTGAGCAGATTGCGGGAAGCTTGGGTTTGTCCCAGGATGAGATGGATTTGGCCTGGCTTATCGGCGTGCTTCACGATATCGGCCGCTTTGAGCAGCTGCGGGAGTACCATACGTTCGTCGATTACCGGTCCATGGACCATGCCAAGTATGGGGCTCATTATTTGTTTGATGACGGTCATATACGCGATTTTCTCGACGATGGGAGGTTGGATGATGTTATCCGCATGGCTATCGATCAGCACAATGTCTATCAGCTGCGGGAGAATTTGACGCCAAGGCAGCGGCTTTTCTGCCAGCTCATCCGCGATGCTGACAAAATCGATATTTTCCAGGTCTATGTCTTGTATATGAGCCAGAAGAAGAATATTTGGAACGTCGACTGGGCTGATTTCGAGAACCAGCCTATTTCTGACAGCGTCATGGCCCAGGCCCGCCAGGGGAAGCTGGTGCGGACGCAGGATAAGAAGACTTTCATGGATTTTTATGTCGGTGCTTTGTGCCTGTACTTCGATTTGGTTTATCCCCGGAGCCGTCAGCTGGCACGAGAACAAGGCTATTTTGATAAGCTCCTCGATTTCCACTCCCGGAATGTCGATAGTGAGAAAAAATTGGATGAAATCCGCTGCTTAGTACGGAAAGCGGAAACGTTGCCTCAGACACAGTTTGTTGGTACAATGTATAATGACACGTAACAGAGAGTGGGGGGAGATTTACAGCGCATGGAAATATTGATTACTGGCGGTGCCGGATTCATTGGGTCACATATTTTAGAACAGTTGAACGAAAGGCCGGATGTGGATGCCGTCGTCTTTGATAATTTGTCCAGTGGGTCCCGGGACCACGTACCGGCCAGGATGGAGCTCGTCGAGGGCGATGTCTGCGATGAAGAGGCTGTCGACGCTGTCTTTGCCGACCACCATTTTGATGCCGTCGTCCATCTGGCAGCGCAGACTATGGTTCCGACATCTGTGGAAAATCCCGTCCTCGATTGCCAGATTAATTTGGAAGGCGTCCTTCATGTGCTGGAAGCCTGCCGGGTTCATGGCGTGCCGCACATCCTGTTTTCGTCCAGTGCTGCCGTGTACGGGGATAATCTGAACATTCCCTTAGTGGAAACGGAACGGCTCGCGCCGACTTCCCCGTATGGCATCACTAAGATGACGACGGAACATTACCTGCGGGTTTACCATGAATTATACGGTATGGATGCGACGGTTTTCCGTTTTGCCAACGTTTACGGCGAACGGCAGGGCGAAAAAGGAGAAGGCGGTGTCGTCAGCATTTTCTGTAAGCTCTTGTCCCATCATCAGGGGCTTACGGTTTTCGGCGATGGCAGCCAGACTCGCGATTTCGTCTATGCTGGCGATATTTCCCAGGCCATTATCCGGGCGCTGCCGCTCAAAGGCTATCATACGATGAATGTCTCGACGGGCCAGGAAACGAGTGTCAACGATTTGATCCATAGTTTTGAAAAAGCCGTTGGCCATTCCGTAGATGTGACTTATACGGCGCCTAGGACGGGGGATATTCTGCGGTCGGTCCTCAGTAATGGTGCCTTGAAAGAGAACCTGGATTTTGTACCGGCAATGGATTTGGAAGAAGGAATCCGCCGGACCTATGAATGGTATCAGGGGCAATGGGCGCAGTGAGGCATTTTTCCTTGACAGGCTTCCCAAAACATGACACAATTAATTAGATATGCCTATATTTATATACAGGAGGGGTAGCCCATGGCAGATGATCGCATCATTACGGCTTTGGATGTCCATTCACTGGAGGATATGAAGAAGCTCGTAGAAACCCTTGGCGACAGTGTTTCTTTTTATAAAGTCGGCATGGAACTGTTTTACAGTGCCGGTCCCGACGCAGTACGGTATTTGAAGGACCAGGGGAAACATGTTTTCCTCGATTTGAAGGTCCATGATATTCCCAATACGGTAGGCCAGAGCATCCGCGCCCTGACCCGTCTCGGCGCCGACCTCATGACGCTGCACGGTACGGGTGGCCGGGCCATGATGGAAGCGGCTGCAGAAGCTGTCCGCGATGAAGCGGCCAAGTTGAATATCGAACGGCCGCGCCTTTTGGCTGTGACGGTATTGACCAGCATCGATGAAGATGCGTGGAAAGAAATCGGCGGCAAGTACAGCATTGCCGAATCGGTCAAGAACCTGGCTAAACTGGCCAAGGAAGCCGGTATCGACGGGACCGTTTCTTCACCGTATGAAGCGAAGGAAATCCGGGAAATGAATGGTCCCGATTTCCTCATCGTCACGCCGGGCATCCGTCCGACCTTTGCCGTAGCCAACGACCAGAAGCGGTTCACGACGCCGTCCCAGGCTTTGCGCGACGGGGCATCCCATTTGGTCATCGGTCGTCCGATTACCAAGGCTGCCGATCCGAAAGAAGCAGCGGAAAAGATTTTAGCAGAAATTCAGGGGGTATAACCAATCATGATGACAGAAGAAGAAGTAAGACAGTTATTAGTAGAAACGAAAGCCGTTCTCGAAGGTCATTTCCTGTTGACGTCGGGCCTGCACAGCCCGTTGTACGTTGAAAAGTTCAACGTTCTCCAGCATCCGGAATATACGGAAAAGCTCTGCAAAGAATTGGCAGAACGTTTCAAGGACCAGAACGTCCAGACCGTCATGGGTCCTATGACCGGCGGCATCCTGCTGGCTCATGAAGTCGGCAAGGCTCTTGGCACGCGGGCTATCTTCACGGAACGTGAAAAGGGCGTCATGACTCTTCGCCGTGGCTTCCACATCGAACCGGGTGAACGCGTCCTCATCGTCGAAGATATCGTCACGACTGGCGGTTCCGTCCAGGAAGTCGTCAATGTCGTCAAGAAAGCCGGCGGCGTCATCGTCGGTGTCGGCCTCCTCGTCGACCGCAGCGGCGGCAAGGCCGAATTCGGCGTACCGAAAGATAAAGTCCAGGCTCTCCTCCATCTGACTGTCCCGACGTACAAACCGGAAGAATGCCCGCTCTGCAAACAGGGCATCCCCATGACCGAACGGGGCAGCCACCATCTGAAATAATCTGAATCAGGAGATGTTTTGTTCATGGAAATGTTATCGGCCATAGCGCCTTTCTTCATGGCTGGCCTGCTGGGGACGGTGTTCGCCCGCTTTACGGGTATCAATATGAGCATGTGCGTCCTCCTCATGTTCTTGTATATGGGAGCTAAGCCCGTCGAATGTATTGCCGCTATGTTGATGTTCAATGTCTTTACGTATTTTACGGTGTACTCTCAGCTTCACGTCATGAAGATCAAGAGTTTCACCTTTTTCCCTGGCGTGCGCCTGGCCATCCCGATTTTGATCACCATTGCCCTGGCTGCGCTCAATCCTTTCATCGGCATCGTTTTCTTCGTCTTTACCTTCCTCATGGAAATCTTCGCCAAGATTTATAAGGAAATGGATGCCAAGTCGCGTCCGACGAAGGGGAAAATTGGCCAGATGGTCGTCATCGCCGCTGTCTTGGTAACGATTGGCACGGCACTCGTCCAGTTCATCCCGGAAAATTATTATTACATCGTCGGCGGCGTGACTATTTTGATTTACGCCTTCGTCATGTGGCGGACGGGAGACCGCCGCAAGGGAACGGCCTGGTGGGATAAGCTGCTCTACGCTTCGACGTTCCTCACCGGCCTGAGCGGCATCGACGGGACGGACTGGCTCACGGCGATGCGCCGTAATCCTGAATCGGTCTTGTCCAAATGCTATCCTATCGTCATCAACGGGGCCATGATCATTGCCCTGCTGGCATCGTATGCCATGTACCAGTATTTCTCGCTGGGTGCCTTGTTCGCTACCATCGGTTCGGCTGTCGGCATCCGTTTGTTCGGCCTGTATGAACATAAGGAAAAGGGAAGCTTTTCCTACCTCACCTTGGGCATCGCCGTCTTGGCAGCCCTGGTGTTCATGATTATCCAGCCCGTACCGACAGGATTCCCTGTCGTGCCCATGGCAGATAATGCCGGATTTTTCGATTTTTAGTTTTGCAAAAAAGCGCTGTCTTTTATGGCAGCGTTTTTTTTTTGCAAGGCTCCCTTTATAGGGGAGCTGGCCGCCGGAGGCGGTCTGAGAGGTTGGTTTTAAATATTAGCAGGAAAACGGCGGGCTTTGTCGAATATATTATATATACCTTATTTATGACTCAATTTTATTTTATATAAAGGGGGGATCCCTATGAGGAGAAGGATTATCTTAGCGATGGTCGTAGCGGCTTTGGCTTGCGGGCCGGCCTGGGCTTATGATGAAGGACCGGTCATGGGGCCGTATTCGGCGATTCCCGGATTGACGGCGGTGCAGCAATGCCAATTGACGGTGGCCGGCAAGGTCATGGACCCGGCAGAGGGGGCTGTATTACAGGAGAATAACGTAGTCATGATTCCTTTGCGGAAAGTGGCAGAACAGCTTGGTTATACCGTAACCTGGGATCCTGACGATCAGAGTGTCCGTGTCGAAATGAATATTGCCTATATCATCGTCAAACCCGGTGAAGACTGGTATGAACGGATCGGGACAATCAAGAAGGTCAACTTGAACCACATCTTCCAGTACGGCGCCGGTCCGGTCAATGTCAATGGCACGATGTATGTCCCGGCACAGCTTTTCGAAGCCTTTTATAACAGCGTTTCCATTACGCCGCAGGCCGTGACGATTACGCCGGCATCGACGGACTGAAGTCGTGAAAAAACTGCTTGACTTTATGGGCCTTGGTCGATACAATATATAGAAGAATATGTGGCAGTCCCGTGAGGCTGTGCGATTCTAATACTTTCAGATTGTACCTTTAATGTAGTCCGGAGAGGCTAAAAAGGGACATATTTTGCCATGCTTATAATATGACCTTTGCCCTGCGGCAGAGGTCTTTTTTTACAAGGAGGATTCGATGGTTAGTATACAGGGCAAAAGCCTGTTGGGGCTCCAGGGAGTACCGAAGGAAGAAATTGAATTGATACTGCGGGTCGCTAAGAAGATGAAGGCCGTCGTCAACAGCGGGAATAAGAAGTTATCCCTGCTCAAAGGGAAATCGGTGGTCAACATGTTCTGGGAACCGAGTACGCGTACGCGCGGTTCCTTTGAAATGGCTGCCAAGTATCTCGGCGCTGATGTCATCAACTTTACGCCGCGGGGAAGCTCCATCCAGAAAGGCGAAAGTTTCCGCGATACCTTGCTGACGGTAACGGCTATGGGTGTCGATGCCATCGTCATGCGTCAGAAACAGGAAGGTTCGCCGTGGTTTGCTGACCGCTGTGTCGACCCGATTATCATTAACGCCGGTGACGGCGCTCACGAACATCCGACGCAGGGCCTCCTCGACATGTTCACCATTAAGGAAGTCAAAGGTCACATCGACGGCTTGAAAGTTGTCATCGTCGGCGATATCGACCACGGCCGCGTCGCCCGCTCCAATATCTATGGTCTCAAGACCATGGGTGCCGACGTCCACCTCGTCGGTCCGCGGACGCTGCTCCAGCCGGAATTGGAAGCTATGGGTGTCAAAGTCCATTACGACTTGAAGGAAGCCATCCAGGATGCAGACGTCATCAACGTCCTGCGTATCCAGAAAGAACGTCAGGGTATCGGCTTCTTCCCCAGTGCCGGTGAATACAATTCGCTTTTCGGTATCAACCGGGACCGCCTGAAATGGGCGAAAGACGATGTCCTCGTCCTTCATCCGGGTCCCATGAACCGGGGCATCGAAATCGAACCGGATACTTGCTACAGCGAATTTTCTTCGATCCAGGAACAGGTCAAGAACGGCGTGTCCGTCCGTATGGCCGTATTATATCTGACAATTATGGGAGGCGATGACGTTGACACTACTCGTTAAAGGCGGCAGAGTCGTAAATCCGGCCATGCAGCAGGATGAAATTTGTGACATTCTCATTGAAAATGGTAAAATCAAGGAAGTCGGAGCTAATCTCAATGCCGACGGTGCGGAAATCTTCGACGCATCGGGCCTCGTCGTAGCACCGGGCTTCATCGATATGCACGTCCATCTCCGCCAGCCTGGTCAGTCCAGCAAGGAAACGATTGAAACGGGGACGAAGGCTGCTGCTGCCGGCGGCATTACCCGTGTAGCGACCATGCCGAATACCAAGCCGGTCATCGATTCGGCAATCATCGTCGACGGCATGAAGTATAAGATCGAACGGGAAGCCAAAGTAAAAGTCGAAATCATCGGTGCCATTTCTAAAGGCCTCCAGGGGCAGGAACTGGCTGCTATGGGCGCCATGGCCAAAGAAGGCGTCGCTGCTTTCTCCGATGACGGCCGCTACGTAGAAAACTGCGATTTCATGCGTAAAGCCATGGAATATGCCAGCATGTTCCACAAGGTCATCATCGACCATTGCGAAGAACAGAGCCTCGTCGAAGGCGGCAACATGCACGAAGGTGTCGTTTCCAATGAACTGGGCATCAAAGGCCGTCCGGCCGTTGCCGAAGACATTGCCGTCGCCCGCGACATCTTCCTGGCCGAAGCGACACATACGCCGGTCCACATCGCCCACATCAGCACGAAGAATGCTGTCGAACTGGTCCGCCAGGCCAAGAAGCGCGGTGTCCAGGTCACGGCAGAAGTCACACCGCAGCACCTCATATTTACGGATGAAGCCTTGCGTACTTTTGAAACACGGTATAAAGTCAATCCGCCGATCCGCTCGGAAGAACACCGCGCAGCCTGCGTCGCCGGCCTGCAGGATGGCACCATCGATGCCGTCGTCACCGACCATGCGCCGCATGAATGGGAAGAAAAGGACCAGGAATTTAACCTGGCTCCCAGCGGCTTCGTCGGCTTGGAAACGAGCGTCGGCGCCATGCTGACTTATATGTATCATACGGGTAACATCGACCTCATGACCCTGGTCAATGCCATGTCGACAGCCCAGGCCAAGATCCTCGGCCTCGACGCCGGCGTCATCGCTCCGGGCAAGGATGCCGATTTGACCGTACTCGATCTCGATAAAGAATGGACGGTAGATGCCTCGAAATTCTATTCCAAGGGAAAAGCGTCGCCTTTCGATGAAATGATTTTCAAAGGCAAGGCTGCGGCTACCATCGTCAACGGTAAAATTGTGATGAAAAACGGGGAGGTTTTATAATGAAAGGTGTCCTCATATTAGAGAACGGACAGAAATTTTATGGCAACATGCTGATGGATGAACCAGCTGTCGGCGAAGTTGTCTTCAATACGGGCATGACAGGCTATCAGGAAACGTTCACCGATCCGTCCTATGCCGGTCAGATCATTACCATGACCTACCCGCTCATCGGTAACTACGGTTTGTTCCACGAAATCGAACAGGCCGACCGGCCCTATGCTGCCGGCTTCATCGTCAGCGAGCTCTGTGAAGAACCGAGCAACTGGCAGAACGAAGGCAAGCTGTCTACCTTTATTATGACACACCATATCCCCTGCCTCTACGGCGTAGATACGCGTGCCATTACCCGGGCCATCCGCAGCCAGGGCGTCATGAAGGGCGTTATCGTGCCGGAAACAATGGATGAAAGCGCCATTAAGGAACTCTTTGATACGCCGCTGGAAACGCAGCTCGTCCGCCGCGTCACGACGCGGGACATCAAGCACATGGGCGATGGCCGCTTCCACGTCGCCGTCATGGATTACGGCGCCAAAGCTAATATCCTTCGCGAATTGGTCAACAGCGACTGCCGTTTGACCATCTTCCCGGCTGAAACCAAGGCCGAAGAAGTTCTGGCTGTCAATCCGGACGGCATCTTCCTGAGCAACGGCCCTGGCGATCCGAAGGACGTTCCCTACATCGTCGAAGAAGTCAAGAAGCTGATCGGCAAGAAACCGATTTTCGGCATCTGCTTAGGTCTCCAGATGCTCGGCCTGGCCCTGGGCGGCAAGAGCCGCAAACTGACTTTCGGTCACCGCGGTGCCAACCATCCGGTCAAAGATATCCGCACGGGCCGCGTCTACATTACGTCCCAGAACCACGGCTATGTCATCGACGAAGCCTCCTTGCCTGATGACGTCGTCGTTACCCATCGCAACCTCCACGACAACACACTCGAAGGTTTTGAAGTCCCGTCCAAGAAAATCATGTGCGTCCAGTACCATCCGGAAGCCTCGCCGGGACCGACTGATAATTTGTATCTGTTTACACAATTCGTCAAGATGATGGAGGAAAACTAACATGGTAGAAGGATTGAAGAAAGTACTCGTTATCGGTTCGGGCCCTATTATCATCGGTCAGGCCGCTGAATTTGACTATGCCGGCACCCAGGCCTGCCGCGCCTTGAAAGAAGAAGGATTGGAAGTCGTCCTCATCAACAGCAACCCGGCGACGATCATGACCGACGAAGACATTGCCGACCGCGTCTATGTCGAACCGATTTCCCTCGATTACGTTACAGAAGTCATCGAAAAAGAACGGCCTGATGGCCTGCTGGCTACCCTTGGCGGCCAGGTCGGCCTGAACATGGCTGTCCAACTGGCCAATGCCGGCGTCCTGGAAAAATATAACGTCCAGCTCCTGGGTACGCACCTGTCGGCTATTGAAGAAGCGGAAGACCGCGAACTCTTCAAGAAAGCCATGAAGGACATCAACCAGCCGGTACCGGAAAGCGATATCTTTGAAGATGTCCCGTCGGCTATCGAATTCGCCGATAAGATCGGCTACCCGATCATCGTCCGTCCGGCCTTTACTCTCGGCGGTACAGGCGGCGGTATCGCTCATGACGAAGACGAATTGTTCATGATCGCCACGCGCGGCATCAAGCTCAGCCCGATTAACCAGATCCTCGTCGAACGGTCTGTGGCCGGCTGGAAGGAAATCGAATACGAAGTTATGCGCGATAAAGCGGATAACTGCATCATCGTCTGCAACATGGAAAACATCGACCCCGTCGGTATCCATACGGGCGACTCCATCGTCGTCGCTCCGAGCCAGACCTTGAACGATTTGCAGTACCAGATGCTGCGTACGGCTTCTCTGGCCATCATCCGCCGCTTGAAAATCGAAGGCGGTTGCAACGTCCAGTATGCCCTCGACCCGAACAGCAATCAGTATTACGTCATCGAAGTCAATCCCCGTGTCAGCCGTTCGTCGGCCCTGGCTTCTAAAGCGACGGGCTATCCCATCGCTAAGGTTGCCGCTAAAGTTGCTACGGGCTTGACTTTGGACCAGATCACCAATGCCGTCACGGGCAAGACGACGGCTTGCTTTGAACCGACCCTGGATTACTGCGTCGTCAAATTCCCGCGCTGGCCCTTTGAAAAATTCGCCCTCGCCGATAAGACCCTGGGCACGCAGATGAAGGCTACTGGCGAAGTCATGGCTCTCGACCGCTGCTTTGAAGGGGCTCTGCTCAAAGCGGTCCGCTCCCTGGAAATCGGCGTCAACTACATTTCCATGAAGAAGCTCGAAAGCAAATCCCTCATCGATATTGTCGAACTCCTGCAGAAACAGGATGACGAACGGCTCTTCGTCGTCGCCCAGGCCCTGCGTCTCGGTATCAGTGAAGAAAAGATTCACTATATCACCGGCTATGACCTGTGGTTCCTCCATAAGATCAAAAACATCATCGATTTGGAATCCGATTTGAAGCGCAATAACTTGACTGTCGACAATGTCCGCCTGGCCAAACGCTACAGCATGCCCGATGTCATCATTGCCGGCTTTACCAACAAGACGGAAGACGAAGTCCGCCAGTTCCGCCTCGACCATGGCATTACGCCGACCTTCAAGATGGTTGATACGTGCGCTGCCGAATTTGAAGCGGCTACGCCGTACTACTATTCCTGCTATGCTGACGAAGACGAAGTCAAGCCGCTGGGCAAGAAGAGCGTCATCGTCCTCGGTTCCGGACCGATCCGCATCGGCCAGGGCATCGAATTTGACTACTGCTCGGTCCATTCGGCCTGGGCCCTGCGCAAAGCCGGCATGAACAGCATCATCGTCAACAATAACCCGGAAACGGTCAGCACCGACTTCGATACGTCAGACAGCCTGTATTTTGAACCGCTTACGGTTGAAGACGTCATGGCTGTCGTCGACAAGGAAAAACCGGTCGGCGTCATCTGCCAGTTCGGCGGCCAGACAGCTATCAACCTGGCAGCTCCCCTGGCAAAACGGGGCGTCACCGTCCTCGGTACGTCTGTCGACGGCATGGACCGCGCCGAAGACCGCGAACGCTTCGATGAAGTCCTGGCTAAATTGAACATTCCCCGCCCAGATGGCCGCATCGCGACGAGCGATAAAGAAGCCATGAAGGTTTCCAAGGAACTGGAATTTCCGCTCATCGTCCGCCCGTCTTACGTCCTCGGCGGCCGGGCTATGGAAATTGTCTACAACGAAAAAGAATTGGAACGCTACCTCCGCGAAGCCGTCATCGCCTCGCCGGACCATCCGATCCTCATCGACGAATACATGGTCGGCCGTGAAGTCGAAGTCGACGCCGTTGCCGATGGTACGGACGTCTACATCCCGGGCATCATGGAACAGGTCGAACGGGCCGGTGTCCATTCGGGTGACTCCATCGCAGTTTATCCGCCGCAGCACTTGGACCAGGATATGATCAATCAGATCGTCGATTACACGACACGCATTTCCCTGGAACTGCAGGTAAAAGGTTCGGTCAACATCCAGTTCGTCGTCTCCCACGGTAAATTGTACATCATCGAAGTCAACCCGCGTTCGAGCCGTACCGTTCCGTTCCTGAGCAAGGTCACCCACTTCCCGATTGTCGAAATCGCAACCCGTATCGCCCTGGGCGAAACGCTGAAAGATATGGGTTATCACAGTGGCCTCATGCCGGCTAAGAAACACGTTGCCGCTAAGGCTCCGGTCTTCTCGTTCAGCAAAATCGGCCTGGCTGAAATCGCCCTCGGGCCGGAAATGAAGTCGACTGGCGAAGTCATGGGTATCGGTCATTCTTACTCCGAAGCTTTGTACAAAGCCGTTAACGGCGCGAAGATGAAGATTCCTGCCGGCGGCACGATCCTGGTTACCGTCGCCGACCGCGATAAAGCCGAGGCCCTGCAGTTGGCCGAAGGCTTCAAGGAATTAGGCTATCACATCATCGCTACGGAAGGGACGGGCAAATACTTCAACGACCACGGTATGCCTGTCGACATCGTCCGCAAGATCCATGAAGGCGGCCAGAATATCGCCACTTTGATCCGCAACGGCAAGATCGACTTGGTCCTCAATACCCTGACCTATGGCAAGCATCCGGAACGCGACGGCTTCAACCTCCGCCGTATGGCCGTAGAACTCGCCGTTCCCTGCCTGACCTCCCTCGACACGGCACGCGAAGTCCTGCGCGTCTTTGCCAACAAAGGCAAGAACCAGGGCTACCATCACGTCGCTGCCCTGCAGGATTACGATATGGAATAAAATAACGCAGTCCGCCGGCCGCAGTCCGGTAAAGGGATTGTGCACGAAGGTTTCTGCCATCGTGCACAATCCCTTTTTGCATGTCGTTTGTCGTAGTTCGTTCATCGTTTGCGGGACGGGCTCGCTGGCGCATCGCCGTTCTCGGACTCAGATGGCGCTGCGCGCCTTTAGACTCAGACTGACAATGCGGCTTCGGGTGACCTCTGCGGCGCATAGCGGGCGCCCGATTATGGGCGCCCCTACAGCACGGGAGTTGCCACGTGTAAAAATCCGGCGCGCGACATCGCCGACAGGCGATGAGCCGCCTTCAGGCGCTCCTGCGCCCATACAATCCCGTGAACCTGGCGCTGCGAAGCAGCATCTGAATCCGAATGGGGAAGATGTGAGGAGCAACCCTTCCGCCTCTTCGAGGCACCTCCCCTATTAGGGGAGGCTTTCCGGAATGCGAACGGCCGACTGCGGACTGCGGGCCGCCGGTTATGGCGGCCCCTACATCGATGAACGATTCCCCCTGTGGTATAATATTCTCAGTACGAGAAAGGGTGATATGTATGAAGATGAAACACGGTATACTCACGTTGTCTTTGGGGCTGGCTGTGGCCCTGGGCGGTTTTTCCGGCAGCCAGGCTTTTTTTAACAGTCCTTTAGCGGCAAACAGCCATTACCGGCCGATTAATTTTGGCATGGGCTATGAAATGTACGTCGATCTGAGTTCTTTGGAAACCGTGAAGGATGATGGCCAGGGATGGATTTTCAAGGTCAATCTTTTCCGGTCGCCTGAAGATTCCGGAGCCATTGAAGGAACATATACCCTGACGTATAAGATTGCCCATGGCCAGGCCTGGCTGTATAATGATTCGACTCACAGCTGGCAGGAAATCCCTATGCGCAAGAAGGAAATCAAGCACAATCAGATTGCCGATTTTGTCGCCGTCAATCTCTGTTATAAGCAGAAGACGGGCCAGTATCTGAATGACGATTACGGATATGCCAAGGGCATGGAGCGTTACTACAAGGGGGAGTAAGGACGGGTACGGCCCTCCGGGGGCCGGCACTGCATCGCGGCGACTGTATCGGCATTGCCGCGCCGGCGACGCACGACGAAGGCCAGGATATTTCGGCAGCTGTAACCAGGCTGGAACGGGCTGGATATCGCGTCAAGATGACGCCGACGGTCACTGGGAATTATGGTTTCTTTTCCGGCACTGATGAAGAACGTGCCCGCGATATCAACGCTTTATTCCATGACGATGACGTCAAGGCCATTATCTGTCTCAATGGCGGATATGGGTCAGCGCGTATCCTCGATAAGCTGGATTACGATTTTATTTCCTCTCATCCTAAACTGGTCATCGGCTTCAGTGATGTGACGGCTTTGCAGATTGCTCTCTGGGAAAAGTGCCGCCTGGTCACGGCCAATGGGCCGCTCATGGTCACCCTCGGCGGCTCCGATGCCTATACGGCAGGCCAGTTCTTTCAGGGCCTTGCGACAGACGCATGGCAAGGTCCCCTGGCCCTGCCGGCCGGGCGGAAGCTGACGACCGTCGTTCCGGGACAGGCAGAAGGGCCGATTGTCGGCGGCAATCTGACGGTCCTCACGTCACTTGTCGGCACGCCTTATGCCCTTGACGGGACAGGCTGCATCCTGGTCCTGGAGGATACTGGTGAAGATGCCTACCGTATCGACCGCATGCTGAACCAGCTCTGGCAAAGCGGCCTTTTGTCCCGCGTCGCCGCCATCGCCTATGGTGACTTCACCGACTGCCCTCATGATCCGGGCGACTTCACGACGGACCAGGTGCTGGATTATTATGCTCATCTGGCAGGGAAACCGGCCATTAAGGGCCTGCCCGTCGGCCATACCCGGGATAAGGCCTTCGTGCCTTACGGCGTCGAAGGACGGCTCGATGCTGACAGGGAGGGCGCGTCGCTTACCTTTGTTGATGGTTGATGTTAGGCGGGCCGCCCTTCGGGACGGCCCCTACGATTATTTGCGGTTATTTATGTAAAAAATCGTGTATAATTCTTGACAAAATATTAAAATGCATCTATAATGAATAAAAATTCAAAGAATAGTCAGGGCACAGCCCATGTGATATAGGAGTGATGAAGTGTGAAAACGAAAGTATTCATTGATGGCCATGAAGGGACGACGGGCCTTCGCATTCATGAACGGCTCAGCAACCGTCAGGACATTGAACTGGTTCCTATTGCCGACGATGTCCGCAAGGATCCCGATGCCATCCGGGCTTGCATGAAGCAGGCCGACATCGCCTTCCTTTGTCTCCCTGACGGTGCCGCAGCCGAAGCCGTAACCCTGGCCGAAGGCTGTGATGTCCGCCTCATCGATACGTCGACGGGCCGGCGGGTGGCACCGGGCTGGACATATGGGTTCCCCGAATTATCGCCTCAGCAGGCCGCGGCCATTGCCAAGAGCGACCGCGTCGGCAATCCGGGCTGCCACGCCAGCGGCGCCATTTCTATCCTGCAGCCTTTGACAGAAGCCGGCATCGTCCCGGCCGACTATCCGGTGACGGCCTTTTCTCTGACCGGGTACAGCGGCGGTGGCAAGAAGATGATCGCCCAGTACGAAGGCGACAAGGGCCAGGATTTATATGCACCGCGTCAGTACGGCCTGGTCCAGCAGCACAAACACTTGCCGGAAATCGTCACGATTTGCCATTTGACGCAGGAACCGGTCTTTACGCCTATTGTCGATGATTATTACAGTGGCATGGAAGTCATGATTCCTTTCTTCAGCCAGTTGCTGGCCAAGAAAGGGACGGCTCAGGACGTATGGCAGGTCTTGGCCGACCATTATGACGGCTGCCCCTTCGTCCACGTCCTGCCCTTTGGGGAAGACAAGGGCGGCTTCATCGCAGCCAATGACATGAGCGGCTACGACGATATGGAAATCTTAGTCACCGGCAACGACCAGCGCATCATGGTCACGTCCTTGTTCGACAACCTCGGCAAAGGCGCTTCCGGTGCGGCCATTCAGAATATGAACCTCATGATGGGCATCGATCCCACGACGGGGCTGAATTTAAAATATTAGATGAGTCAGATGAAAGGTGGAGTCAGTATGAGTCAGGTTTATGATAGCTTCAGCGTACCGCAAGGATTTCAGGCTGCCGGTACGTACAGTGGATTATGCAGCAGCCGTGTAAAATTGGATGTAGCCATGATCGTAAGCCGACGCGACTGCTCCATCGTTACCGCCACGAGTCAGGGCCTGATGACTCAGGAAGGTAAGGTGCTGCTCCTGCACAACGGCACAGCTCTTCCCGACGGGCCCCGGGGCCATGAGATTTCCCAGGAAGTCTGTCAGGCAGCCGGGAAATGCATGGATGAAGCGCCCGAAGATATCGCCTTGGTTGCCAGCGGGGCCAAGGGCCAGTATTTCCGCCCGTCCCTGCTCATCCACAGTCTCAAGACGCTGACAGCTGGGTTAGGGAATGACAGTCAGCCGCTGGAAGCAGTTCTGGATAACTCCGGTGATGTCACAGCTTATCAGGTCGCCTTATCCAGTGGTACGCCGGGCTGTTCCTTGAGCGGTATTGCCGCTGACGGCACGGCCGACAGCGATGGCCTTTGCGTCATCATGACCGATGCCCAGGCCGGCAGTGCTGTCATCGAAGGAGCCCTGGCTCAGGCCAAGGCAGCTATCGATACGGAAAACTTTACGTTCATCGTCATGGCGAATGGCATGGCCGGCAGCGGCCCTTGCAGCCAGGAAGATCTGGCCGCAGGCATGGAAGATTTGTTGAAAAAATTAGGCTTTCAAAATTCGTTGAAAGCTTGCAGTTAAATGGGGGAATCTATTGCGATGTTTAAAAGAATCGAACTTGTCTCGGAAGATGTCAAATCCGTAACCAATGCCCAAAAGGCACAGATTTTGATGAACGCTCTGCCGTACATCAAGAAATATAGCGGCAAAATCGTCGTCGTCAAGTACGGCGGCAATGCCATGATCAATGAAGACTTGAAGAAATCGGTCATGGGCGATATCGTCCTTTTGAACCTCATCGGCGTCAAAGTCGTCTTGGTCCACGGCGGTGGTCCGCATATCAAGGAAACGCTGAACCGCTTGGGCATGGAATCGAAGTTCCTCAACGGCTTGCGCGTGACTGATGCGGAAACGATGAAAGTCGTCCAGATGGTCTTGGCCGGCCAGGTCAACAAGGATTTGGTCAACCTTATCGGGACGATTGGCGGCAAGGCTATCGGTCTCTGCGGCTTGGACGACCAGATGATCAAAGTCCAGAAGCAGAGCGATGAATTGGGCTATGTTGGCCGCATTACAGACGTCGATGTTTCTATCATCAAAGATAACTTGGACAAAGGGTATATCCCGGTCATTTCGACTATCGGTACCGATACTAACGGCCAGGCCTACAATATCAACGCCGATACGGCAGCGGCTAAAATCGCCGGCGCTCTCAATGCGGAATGTATGCTGTCCATGACTAATATCGACGGCGTCCTTAAGGATAAGGACGATCCCGATTCATTGCTCACGGAAATCACCCTCGAACAGGCACGGCAGCTGGAAAAAGACGGCATCATCGCCGGCGGCATGATTCCTAAGGTCCAGTGCTGCACCGATGCCATCAAGGCCGGCGTCAAGCGCGTGTTCATCATCAACGGCACGGTTCCCCATGCCATCCTCATCGAAATGCTCACGGAAGAAGGCCTGGGCACGATGTTCGTAGGACATTACTCTATCGGTAAATAAAGAAAGAAGGAATCCCCTAATGGCAGAAGATTATAAAACCCTTGATAAAGAATATATCGTCAATGTATACAACCGGGTCGGGGCTGTATTGGATCACGGCAAAGGCGCGATTTTATATGACGTCGACGGCAAGAAATACATCGATCTCAGCGCCGGTATTGCTGTCAACATTTTTGGTGTCTGTGATGACGTATGGATCCATGCCGTCGAAACGCAGCTCCATAAATTGAGCCATATTTCCAACGTCTTCTTTACAGAACCTCAGACCGTCTTGGCCGAAAAACTCTGTCAGAAGACAGGCATGAAGAAGGTATTTTTCTCCAACTCCGGTGCCGAAGCCAACGAATGTGCCATCAAAACGGCTCGGAAATATTCCCATGACAAATACGGTGACGGCCGTTACACGATCGTTACTTTGAAGAACAGCTTCCACGGCCGGACCATTGCGACCTTGACGGCTTGCGGCCAGGATTCGCTCCATGAAGATTTCGGACCCTTCGTCGACGGTTTCGTTTATGCTGAACCCGATGATTTTGACGATATGAAGCGGCTTTGCGAAGAAAATAGCGTCTGCGCTATCATGATGGAAATGGTTCAGGGCGAAGGCGGCGTCCATCCTCTTGATAAGGAATACGTCCAGAAAGTAGAAGCATATGCTCACGCTCACGATATCCTGATCATCGTCGACGAAGTCCAGACTGGCAACGGTCGGACGGGCTACCTCTATTCCTATATGGGCTATGGCATCCATCCCGATATCGTTTCCACGGCGAAAGCCATCGGGGGCGGTCTGCCGTTAGGGGCTACGATGTTTGCTGATTCGACACAGCATACCCTGACCAACCATACCCATGGTTCGACCTTTGGTGGCAACCCGATCTGCACGGCTGGCGGCATTTCCATCATCGACCGCCTCGACGACGACCTTATGGCAGAAGTTCGGGAAAAAGGGAAATACATCAAAGAAGAACTGGAACAATGCGAACACGTCGACCACGTATCCGGCATGGGCCTCATGATCGGCGTTACTCTCAAGAATAAAGATCTCATGGATGTCGTCGAAGGCTGCGTAGACAACGGTGTCCTCGTCCTCACAGCCAATGGCCTCCTGCGCCTCCTGCCGCCGCTCAACATCCCTTGGGATGAATTGAAAGAAGCCATCGGCATCGTTAAGAAGGTCATCGATAAATAGAATATAGTTTGTAGTGAAAAAAGGCGCTGTCGCATGAAGACAGCGCCTTTTTTGCAGCCAGCGGTTAGCTGTTAGCAAAAAATACACGGCCAACGGCCTTGTGCGTAGGGGCTGTCCCGCTGAGGGCAGCCCGTTGCGAAATTCGACCACACCTATTCGAGTATAATGGTAGGTTTTTACGAACCACGAACTACGGCCTTTCCTCGGACTCAGATGCGGCGTTCCGCCGCGACAGGCTCAAATTAACAACGACGCTTCGGGAAACCCTCAGCGCGTAGCGGGACGCCCTCCGGAATATCCTCCGGGACGTCCCCTACGAAATCGCATACAGGCGATGGGAATGAACGCAGTTACAGGGCACAAAAAAAAACACGGCCTGTGGCCGTATGCGTAGGGGACGCCCAAAGGGCGTCCCGTTGTGATATTCGACCACAGCCCATTCGAGTATAATGGCAGGCTTTTACGAGCCACGAACAATGAACCACGAGCCACGATTTTTTCCACGAGCCGAGGGTTACTCGAGGCGATGTCGTCATTCTGAGCCTGTCGCCGCGTAGCGGCATCTGAGTCCGAGGCGGCCTGCGAACGGCGAACTGCGACCGGCGGGGCCGTTAGGCCCTTATAATCGCAATTGGTAGCGGTATGGCCGTATTTCTTTATTTATCCACAGATATTCTTCAGGAATTTTTTTCAGATGATTGTAGACTGTGTTTTCAGAAATGTTTAGAGTTTCTATGATTTCTTTTACGGAAACGCCGATGTCGGAAAAGATAGCCGCTTGCAGCAGGATATCGCAAATGGCAGCAGTGGTTTTATTTTTTGTTGATAGGGACGGCGTTTGGGCAAGTTTTTCTTTGGCTTTTTGATAAGTTTGATATTTGTGTTTGAGTGTATGGTGTGTAAAAAGCGTGGCCTGTTCGATGAACTGCAAAGTCCCTATGATGAAGGGGGTCAAATCTCCGCGATTGATATCGGCATCGGTATGTGAAAACAGGACGTAGTATCTTTTGCGGTATTTTTTGATTAAGATAGAAACTTGCAGGGCTATTGCGGGATGTAAATGCAATGCCAACAAATAAGACGTGATAAATCGCGCCATTCGGCCATTTCCATCATAGAAAGGATGGATGTAGCCAAAGAAATAGTGAAAGATAGCAACACGAATTAAATAAGGGATGGTCTTGTCATTCAGCACATCGAGAGCTGCGTCCATCATCTCGATGATAGCTGATTCCGGGTAGACTCCCTGATGGATAGTTTTTTGTGCCGGTGAGACGATGTCGACACGATCCTTACGAAAGATTTTCCCATCAGGGAGATTTTTGGAGTCATCTCGTTTAATTTCATCGGCCAGAAAATCGTCGAAAAGCTGGCGGATATCCTGGCTGGTAGTTAAAGGGATGTATTCTTTTTGAATGATTTTGATGTATTTGTTGACGATGCTGCCCAGCCGGTAAGATGACTGTTCCGATTCGGGGACGGAAAAAGCCATCAAGATCTCTTTCCTCGTACTGCGGACGCCTTCAATGTCATTGGTCGATTTGATTTCATCAACCAGGGACATATGCAAAAATTGTGATATAGCGGCCGGTGGGACTTGATGTATAATATCGAGACAGTCCATGACTTCGCTAGCAATTTTTTCCAAGGATAAGGCGATTTCTTCAGTATAGCAGAAAAATGCCGGATGGCTTTGCCGACGATGATACTGCTTTATGGCCAAAGGCAAATGACGGCTAAAAGGGCTGTGAAACCGTTCCTGATATACTTTTTCCCATATTTGGCTGTCTTTGTAATAGAGTGAATACAGGGATTCATATTTCATGGCAGTCACCTCAAAAAACGCGGATTTTGCTATCTGATGATTCTGAGACCTCAAAAAATGGAAATTTTGAGGTTTCACTTTTATTATACTCGGCAATTGATAATATGAACAGTATAGTGCTCAGGTTGCAGGTGGCCGGTCGCAGGTCGCAAAAAAAACGGCCAGCGACCGTATGGGTAGGGGACGCCCGGAGGGCGTCCCGCTGTGATATTCGATTGCAGCCTATTCGGGTTTAATGGTGTGCTTTTTGATTACGGATAACGCGCCGCGGCCTTTCCTCGGACTCAGATGCGGCGTTCCGCCGCGACAGGCTCAAATTAACAACGACGCTTCGGGAAACCCTCAGCGCGTAGCGGGACGCCCTCCGGAATATCCTCCGGGACGTCCCCTACGAAATCGCATACAGGCGATGGGAATGAACGCAGTTACAGGGCACAAAAAAAAACACGGCCTGTGGCCGTATGCGTAGGGGACGCCCAAAGGGCGTCCCGTTGTGATATTCGACCACAGCCCATTCGAGTATAATGGCAGGCTTTTACGAGCCACGAACAATGAACCACGAGCCACGATTTTTTCCACGAGCCGAGGGTTACTCGAGGCGATGTCGTCATTCTGAGCCTGTTGCCGCGTAGCGGCATCTGAGTCCGAGGCGGCCTGCGAACTGCAGCCTGCGACCGGCGGGGCCGTCAGGGCCCAACATACTATTTGCGAAATATTTTTCTTGCTATTCATGGGGGAATTGCGTACAATAGGGCTGTACTATTTTACAATATCAATGCAAAGGAAGAGGATAGGGAGAGAAGAATATGAAACATTTGAAGATAGCTTACAGCTTTGATGTACAGTATTATTTCGTTGACAGCGATCGGGAAATCGTGCCTATTGAGCAGACTGATTTTACTGATGTGGCCGTAGCGGTTATTTCGGACCAGGATTTTGCCTACATCGACAAGATCGATGAAACGGGATTTGGTATTCCCATCATGGTCATCATGCCGGGCGGCGAGAAGATGCCGGACCAATATATCGATAAAGTCGATGTCGTCTTTACGGAAGAAATGGTCAATAAGAGCCGCTGCATTTCGACAGCCGAACGGTTGGCCAGCCGTTATGAACATGCTGTGCTGCCGCCGTTTTTTGCCGACCTCGTCGATTATGTCAGTGAAAAGAATACGCCTTTTGACTGCCCGGGCCACCAAGATGGCCTGTTTTTCAAGAAGCATCCGGCAGGACGCTATCTTTATGATTTTTATGGACCTCATATTTTTCAATCCGATATCTGCAATGCCGATGTAACCCTTGGTGATTTGCTCATCCATGAAGGGCCGGCCTTGGAAGCCCAGGATTTTGCAGCCCAAGTCTTCCATGCAGACAAGACTTATTTCGTCCTCAATGGATCTTCGTCGTCCAATAAGGTCGTCACCAATGCCTTGTTGACGCCAGGTGACCTGGTCCTCTATGACCGCAACAATCACAAGTCTGTGGCCCTCGGGGCCCTCATCCAGGCCGGGGCGACGCCCGTTTATTTGGAAACGGCCCGCAATCCTTATGGTTTTATCGGCGGCATTGACGCCCATTGCTTCGATGAAACGTATCTGCGCCAATTGGCAGCCGAACGGGATCCGGAAAAAGCTAAGGCCCAACGACCTTTCCGCCTGGCTGTTATCCAGCTCGGTACGTATGACGGGACGCTGTATAATGCCCGTTACGTCGTCGACCGTATCGGTCATCTCTGCGATTATATCCTCTTTGATTCGGCTTGGGTCGGCTATGAACAATTCATTCCCATGCTCAAGGACTGCTCGCCGCTGCTCCTCGATTTGCATGAAGATGATCCGGGTATCATGGTTGTCCAGTCGGTCCATAAGCAGCAGGCCGGTTTTTCTCAGGCTTCGCAGATTCACAAAAAGGATAATCATATCCATAACCAGTCACGCTACTGTAACCACAAGACTTTCAACAACGCCTTCATGGCGAATGCGTCGACTAGTCCTTTTTATCCCATGTTCGCAACGATTGCCGTCAATGCCAAAATCCATGCCGGTGCGGCTGGCCGCAAGATGTGGATGGACTGCGTGAAGATGGGCATCGAAGCCCGCAAGGATATCCTGCGCCGCTGCCATTATATCCGGCCTTTCGTAGCGCCGACGGTCCACGGCAAACCCTGGCAGGATGGCAATACCGATGACATGGCCAATGACCTGGCTTATTTCACGTTTGAACCGGACGCCAAATGGCATGCCTTCGAAGGCTACGGGCCGGGGCAATATCTTGTCGACCCTTGCAAGCTTTTGCTGACGACGCCGGGTATCGATGCCGAATCGGGACAGTACGAGGATTTCGGCATCCATGCCAATATCTTGGCGACGTATCTGCGCGGCAACGGCGTCATTCCGGAAAAATGTGATTTGAACTCGATTCTCTTCCTACTGACACCGGCTGAAAATAAAAATAAGATGCGTCTCCTCGTGTCCCAGCTGGTCCGATTTGAACGCTTCGTCGATCACGATGTACCCATGCAGGAAGTCCTTCTCGGCGTCTACAACTCGCATCCGGACCGCTATGCAGGCTATACAATCCGCCAGCTTTGCCAGGAAATGCACGATTTCTATAAGGCGCGGAACGTCAAGGATTTGCAGAAGAAACTTTTCCGCCGCCAATATTTTCCAGAATACGCCATGAATGCCCAGGAAGCGCAATATGCCTTTATCCGTGGCCAGGGCGAACTGGTACCTCTCGATGAAATCGAAGGCCGCATCGCCCTGGAAGGGGCCCTGCCCTATCCGCCAGGCGTCCTCTGCGTCGTACCGGGTGAACGCTGGTCCCATACGGCCGTCCAGTACTTCAAGGCTTTGGAAGAAGGCCTCAATGAATTGCCAGGTTTCGCCTCGGAAATCCAGGGCGTCTACCTGGAAAAAGAAGACGACGGCCGCATCCACGCTTATGGGTATGTGCTGAAGGAATAGTGCGGTACGAAATCTCGTCAAATGCGTAACGGGCTCGCCACGTGCGAGCCCCTACATCGAATACGGGATTCCTGCAAATACTTTTTTATGTCAAATGGGAATTGTCCCCAAACAGCGTAGGGGTCGCCATGTGGGCGACCCGCGTGAATTTTGTGTATAGCCGGAATTTATGACAAAAGGGATTGTACATGATGACGTTTGCCATCATGTACAATCCCCTTTTCGTGTGTTTTTTACGATGAACGAACTGCGGGCCGCCGTTATGGCGGCCCCTACGATAAACGATGCCCTCTACAACAATGTCTTTACGGCTTCGGCGATTTTTTTGGCGATATACGGGTTATTCATGGTGTAGACGTGGATGCCGTCTACGCCGTTAGCCAGGAGATCGGCAATCTGGTCGACGGCATAGGCAATGCCGATATCGCGCATGGATTCGGGAGTGTCACCGTATTTGGCAATGGCCCGCTGGAATTTGATCGGGAGCGTAGCGCCGCACATGGTGACCATGCGTTCGATTTGAGCTTTGTTAGTGACGGGCATGATGCCGGCTTCGATGGGAACATTGATACCGGCGATTTCACAGCGTTCGAGGAAGCGGTAGAAGAGGGCGTTGTCGAAGAAAAGTTGGGAAATGAGCTCACTGGCGCCGGCATCGACTTTGGTCTTTAAATTGCGGATGTCGGCGGCCAAGGTCTTGGCTTCGGTATGGCCTTCGGGATAGCAGGCGCCGATGACGTTGAAGTCCGGTTCCTTTTCTTTGATGAAGGCTACGAGGTCGCTGGCGTGTTCAAAGGCATGGGCCCGTTCACGGCCCGGTACTTCATCGCCGCGCAGGGCCAGGATGTTTTCAATACCGGCTTCTTTCAGTTCTTTCAGGTTCTGAAGGGCTGCTTCTTCCGTAAGGTAGATGCAGGGCATGTGGGCCGCCGTTTCGCAGCCCAGCGCCTTGATATGGGCGGCGACTTCGACGGTACGATTGCCGCCGGTACCGCCGGCACCGCAGGTGACGCTGATGAAATCGGGATGAAGTTTGCTCAGTTCTGCCAAGGTCGGATAAACCGTTTCGACGGGAATGTCCCGCTTCGGCGGAAAGACTTCAAAAGAAAAGACCGTTTTTTTGGCAAAAAGCTCGTTCGTATGCATATATTGTTTCCCCCTTGATTTTACAGAATTCCGTGGACTGCATGATGAAAAGCAACCCCTCAGTCAGCTGCGCTGACAGCTCCCCTATTAGGGGAGCCTTCCAGACAATAATCATTGTAAACAAAAGGACCGCCGCGAGCGCGACAGCCCTTTTCGGATACTTTCATTATATGGGATAACGAAGTCAATGTCCAGCTGTTAGAAGCTCGGCAGGATAGCACCCTGATATTTATCTTCGATGAATTTCTTGACTTCCGGAGACTGGAGGGCTTTGACGAGTTTCTGGATTTCCGGACGATTTTCATCGCCTTCACGGATGACGAGGACGTTGGCGTACGGCGAATCCTTCGGTTCCAGGAAGAGAGCGTCTTTCAGCGGATTGAGGCCGGCTTCCATAGCGAAGTTGGTGTTGATCAAAGCGATGTCTACGTCATCGATGGAACGGGGAATCTGAGCGGCTTCGAGTTCGACGAACTGAAGGTGCTTGTCGTTCTTTTCGACGTCCTGTACGGTCGACGTGATGTTACCGCCGTCTTTCAAGCCGATGAGACCGGCGCTCTGCAAGATGAGGAGGGCGCGACCGCCGTTGGTCGGGTCATTAGGAATGGCGACTTTAGCACCATCCGGCAAGTCTTTCAAATCTTTGATCTTGTGGGAATAAATGCCCATCGGTTCAACGTGGATCTTGGCGATGGCTTTCAGTTTCGTGCCGTGTTCGTTGTTGAATTTGTCGAGATACGGCGAATGTTGGAAGAAGTTGGCATCCAGTTCTTTGTCGTTGAGGGCCAGATTCGGTTTGACATAGTCCGTAAATTCGACGACTTTCAAGTCGACCCCTTCTTTGGCCAGGAGCGGCTTGATTTCGTTGAGGATTTCACCGTGTGGTACAGGCGTTGCGCCGACAGTGACCGTCGTGTTCTTGGAAGACGAGCCGCTGGAAGCGGAATCACTGCCACAGCCGGCAGCCAGGAAAGCAACGGCGAGCAAGGCCGAAGCGGCGAGAATGGAAAGTTTCTTGAGATTTTTCATGAAGATTCCTCCTAGTAATGTAGTATAGACTTTTCTGTTCCGTCATTATCCATAAAAAAGACCTCTTTCCGAAAGAGAAAGAGGTTTGATGGCTGATTCTTTATCTCTCGGAATAATCCGCAGGAATTGGCACCGTCATCGTCGGTTGCCGGGTTTCATAGGGCCAGTCCCTCCACCACTCTGGATAAATGTCGTTCTAAAGTTGTCTTGATTCTTAGTTTATCATGGATAGGCTATTTGTCAAGGTCTATCTTAAGGGCATTGACAAAACTATACTAAAAGCGTAGTATTTAGACAACAATCTAAAGAGGGGGAATCAGTTATGATTCAATGGAAAAAGAAATTTTTACCGCTTGCCTTATTAGCCGTATTGGCTGTCGGCCTTGCCGGTTGCGGCGGTCAGGGGGATAATGGCCAGAGTGTCGGCAGCAGCGACAAGGAAATCAAGATCGGAGCCACAGCGGGTCCTCATGCTGAAGTCGTCGAAGCCGTGGCTAAGGAAGCAGAAAAACAGGGGATTCACATCAAAGTCGTCGAATTTTCCGACTATATTACACCGGATAAGGCCCTGGCTGATGGAGATATTGACTTGGTCAGCTACCAGCATAAGCCATTCCTGGATAATTTCAATAAGCAGAATGGTACTGATTTAGTACCTATTGGCAACACGATCCTCATGCGCATGGGGATTTACAGTGATAAATATAAGAGTGTCGACGCTTTGCCGGACGGCGCCGTCATCGCGATTCCGAACGACCCGACCAACGGTGGCCGCGGCTTGGCGCTCCTTCAGCGCGCAGGGCTGCTGAAACTTAAAGATGGCGTAGGATTCAAGGCTACGCCGGCTGATGTCGTCGATAATCCCAAGCATTTCCAGTTCAAGGAAATCGAAGCAGCCCAGTTGCCGCGCAGCCTCGGTGATGTCGATGCCGCTGTCATCACTATGAATTACGTCATGAGCGCCGGCCTCAATGTCAAAGAACAGGGCATCTTCCTGGAACCGAAAGACGAACCGCTGGCTGTCATGGTCCTGGCTGTCCGGGCTCAAGATAAGGATAATCCGACGTATAAAAAAATTGCTGAAATCTTCCATTCCGATGCCGTCAAGAAATTCATTGCCGACAAGTACAATGGTACGATTGAACCGGCTGAATAAGCGGTGTAAGGCTTGACAATGAGCGCCTGACAAGTATATAATAAAGCAAAATCTAAATGGATTTGTCGATGAACGAAACGAGTATATCCGATGTGGCAGTTCCAGCGAGCCGATGGCAGTGGGAGTTCGGCACGGACCGGCGGATAGAATGGATTCGGGAGATGCGGCCTGAACGGTGACCAGTAGGGTGCGACGGTGTATTTCCACCGCTATCAAAGAAACGTGTATCGCTATGGGCCGTACATGTAGAGCTGGACTCACTGAGTCAATCTGGGTGGCACCGCGGAAGAAATCGAACCTTTCGTCCCTGTATAGGGACGGAAGGTTTTTTGTTGTCTTCAGACAGAAGGGGAGAGAAAGATGCTGGAAATGAAAGATGTCAGTTTCAACTACGGCAACGGCGTACCCGTATTGGAACACATAAATGTAAAAATCGGTGAGGGCGAATTTATCGGCCTCGGCGGCCGCAACGGCTGCGGCAAGACGACGGTGACGCGCCTGCTCATGGGATTGGAAAAGCCCGTATCCGGGGAGATTCTCTATGACGGAAAGGTCATCAACGACGACGATGCGTCGGTACGCAGCCATTTCATAGGCTACGTCTTCCAGCGGCCAGAACGGCAGATGTTCCGGCCGACGGTCCGCGAAGAAGTGGCCTACGGGCCGCAGCAGCTGGGCATGAGCCGCGATGAAATCCGCCAGGCCGTCGACGAAGCCTTAGCTGCGACGGAACTGACGGAACTTTCGGAAGCTTATCCGCCTAACTTGAACCGCGGGGAAAAGCAGCGCGTCGCCATCGCTTCGGCCATCGCCATGCATACGAAATACATTGTCCTCGACGAACCGACGAGCGGCCAGGACAGTGAAGACAAGGACCAGCTCATGGCCTTGCTGACGGACCTCAATAAAAAGGGGATGACTATCCTCATCATCAGCCATGATATGGATATCTTTGCCGAATACTGTCAGCGCGTCCTGGTCATCGGCAATCATACGAAAGCCTTTGATGGGACGCCGCAGGAATTGTTCACGCAGCGCGACGATTTATATGACCTGGGATTGAGCCGGCCCGACGCCGTTACCTTGTCCCTGGCAATCCCGGATTTTCCTTACTGTAAGTCTATGAAAGAATTCACAGCAGCCATGCTGGAACGGATGGGAGGTACCCGCAAATGATGAAGAACCTGGTTCCTGTTACGAAATTGATCGGCACCTTCGCCTTTTCTTTCTGGGCCCTGGTCATGCATACGACCTTGCCCTTAGTGATTTTAGTCATTATCGAACTCATTCTCTTAGGCTTATGCGGCAGCTTGGCGCGCAATATCAAGGCCGTCTTCAGCCTGGCCGTCTTTGCCGTTTTCCTGGCTGTCGTCCAGCTCTTGGGTGGCGGGTCTTTGGAATCGGCTTATGTGACGGGCCTGCGCATGCTGGCCATGACGATTGTCTTCATCATCTTGCTGACGACGACGCGCCTGCAGGATTTGACGGCGGCCCTGGTCAAGCAGATCAAAATCCCTTATGAATACGCCTTCATGTTCACGGCGGCCCTGCGCTTCGTGCCGGATTTCATCGCTGAAAGCAAGGCCGTCCAGGAAGCTCAGGCCTGCCGGGGTTTGTCGACGAAGGGCAATGTCTTTAAGAAAGTCATCAATTATATGAGCGTCGTCCAGCCGCTGATGCTCAAATCGTTAGGCCGGTCGGAAACGATGGCCCTCAGCCTGGAACTGCGCGGCTTCGGCAGCAATGAACACAGCTTCATGAGCAATGTCCGTCCGAAAGGCTGGGATTATGTGGGCATCGTCATCATGCTGGCTTTGAGCTGCTTTGTTGTCTACTTGCGCTTGCAAGGTTTGGTTTAGGAGGGGAACACGATGAAAACTGTGGCAGATATTTCCAAATTAGAATTCCATCATCGTCAAGGCGGCCAGTTCCGCTGGATCACCATTACGACGCTCATGCTGGCCATCGGTACAATCTTGCACCTCGTCTCACCGAGTGTCGGCGGTGTCACGCCGAACTGGACCATTGCGACCTATTGCGTCGCCATTTGCCTGACCAAGCCGAGTTATAAGCAGGCTCTGGGCATCGGCCTGGTCGCGGCTTTAGTCAACGTCCTGACCTCGAAGTCGGGCTTTCCTTACGGCAACCTCATCAGTGAACCGCTCGGCGCCCTGACCTGTACGTTCATCGTCAAGAACCTGTCATTCATCAAGTTCAAAGGCCATTCGTGCCTGCCCGTCCTGACCGGTTTTGCAGCGACCTGCATGAGCGGCGGCGCTTTCGTCACGATACTGAAGTTCGTCATGAATTTGCCGACGGTCGTCTATATTACGGCCATGTTGCCCCTGGTCGTCGTCATCGGTGCTCTGAATGCTGTTGTTACACCGCTCATGTATTTCCCGGCCCTGCGCCTCTTCGTTTCCCGAGGCATCCTCGATTCCCTGGAAGAACAGGAAGTCACGTCGGACCACAGCATGTATGATTTGAAGCCGACCCAGGATGGCCTCATTTCCATGGAACATTTGTCGTACATCTATAATAAGCAGAAGACACCCGTCCTGGATGATGTCACCATGACCGTAAATAAAGGCGACTTCCTGGTCATTACCGGTGAAAGCGGCAGCGGCAAGAGCTCCCTGTGCATGGCCATGACCGGTGCCATCCCGCATTATTTCGGCGGCGTCATGAAAGGGATGGTCTATGTCGACGGCCAGGCGACGACACAGACGACCATTTCCCAGTTGGCGACCCGCGTCGGCGCCATGCTCGATGACTACGACAGCCAGCTTGTTGCCATGACCGTCGAAGAAGAAATCGCCTTCAGCCTGGAAAATCAGGGCGTTGCACCGGATAAAATCGGTCAGGCCATTACGGAAGCGCTGGAAAAGGTCAATATGACGCCGTACCGCCACCGCCAGGTCACCAAACTGTCTGGCGGCCAGCGCCAGCGTCTGGTCATTGCCGACGTCTTGGCGACCAATCCGGATATCCTCGTCTTCGATGAACCGACGTCGGCCCTGGATCCGGAAGGGACCCATGAATTCTACGAATTGATTCACGATTTGAACGTCAAATACGGCCATACCATCGTCGTCATCGAACATACGCTGGAAGCGGCCCTGCCCTATGCCAACCGGCTGGTCCTCATCGACCACGGCCACATCCTCAGCGATGCCGATGTGGAAACGACGCTGCGCTATATGTATGACCATAATATTTATACCAGTGCCATCCCGAAAATCTTCGCCTGCCAGATGGACCTGGAAAAAGCCGGCTGCCATTTCGATGCCCCGTGGCTGTCGACGGACGCTGCCGTTTCGGCCGTCCAGAAAGCGGTCCAGGCATGAAGCTCTTGTGCCTGGGCGACAGCCTGACCTATGGCTTCGATGTCCGGCCGGACCAGAGCTGGACAGCCTTGGTCTCGGCCAAAAGCCATATCCATATCGACAATGAAGGCCAGTGCGGCGATACGACGATGGGCATGGTCTATCGCCTCCATCAGTTCGACCTCAGCCGGTATGACGCCTTCTTCGTCATGGGCGGATCCAACGACATTCTCCTCGACGGGGATTTGGAGCCTATCTGCCGGAATATAGGGATTATCGTTACTACCTTCAAGCGGCAGGGGAAGCCTGTATACTTGGGCATCCCGCCGCTGACCCAAACGGAAAGCGCTGTGTACGGCTGGCAAAATGCCAAGGACGTAGAAAAACACAATGACGAATTTCGCCAGTATCGGCAATGGCTCCTTTCCTACGGAAAAGAAACGGAGTGTATCGTCATCGACTTCTACGAAGCCCTGCTCGAAGCCGAACGGCGGACAGGCCGCAATCTCTACGCCGACGGCGTCCATCCCAATGCCGCAGGCTACGCCGTCCTGGCACGGGAAGTACTGAAAGTCATGGGGGGTTAGTGGCTCGTGATTCGTGGTTCGTGGCTCGTAGCTCGTAGGGGCCGCCCAAAGGGCGGCCCGCCTGATTCACTAAAAAAGCACTGTCTTTATGACAGTGCTTTTTATGAACTGTAGGGGCGCACCACGTGGCGCCCCTACAATGTGGGTCCGAGCCACCAGCCACCAGCCACTGATTTACGGGATTCCCACAACGGGCCGCCCTTTGGGACGGCCCCTACAGCGACATCACAGATGTCGTTAATGCCCGGCTGTAGGCTGGACAGTAGCTTTTGCATCGAGGAGGACGTCTTTTTTTGCGGCGCCATTGACTTTATATTTCAAGGTCAAGACCAGGACACCGGCACAGAACATGAACGCCGCCATGAGGTAGTAGCCCATGTCGAAGCTGCCCGTTTCAGCCTGTACCCAGGCCATCATGTTCGGTCCGAACATGCCGCCCAAGTTGCCGCAGGAGTTGATGAGGGCGATGGAACCGGCAGCGGCCGGGCCGGAAAGGAAAGTCGTCGGGATGGTCCACCATACGCCCATGGAAGCATGGATGCCGATAGCGGACAAGCAGATGAGGAACAAGGCGACGCCCATGTTATGAGCGAACGGAGACAAACCGAGGCCGATAGCACCGACGGTGAGGGCGCCGAAGACATGCCATACTTTATCGCCTGTAACCGTAGCCGTATGGCCGATGACAAGCTGGACGACGAGGGCTGCCATCATAGGAATAGCGATAGCTCCGCCGATGAGCGAGGTGGACCAGCCGGAGAGGTTCTTGAGGACCGTAGGCATCCAGAAGTAGAAGCCCCAGAAACCGACGACCCAGAGGAAGTAGATGAGGCAGAGTTTCAAGACTTTCATATCGGTAAAGGCTTGGAAGACCGTGTATTTTTTGACGCTTTGCATCTTGGCTTGTTCTTCTTGGTACATGGTGGTCAGGTATTCTTTTTCAGCGTCTGTCAGCCAGCTGGCTTGATCCGGACGGTCTTTGACGGCAAAGAAGAAATAGAAAGCGAAACAGAGGGCCGGGATGGATTCCAGGATGAACAATTCCTGCCAGCCTAAGAGACCGAAGAAGGAATGTTCCAGGAGCACGCCGGCAATCGGTGCGCCGATGATGGTCGAAAGGAGCAGGGACGTCAGCATGAGTGACGTAGCCCGAGCCCGTTCAGAGGCTGTGAACCAGCGGGGGAACAGGAGGGAGTAGATGACCGGGTAGAGGCTGGCTTCGGAGGCCCCTAACAGGAAGCGGCAAAGGTAGAATTGCCATTCCGTCGTGACAAAGGCCATGCACAGGCTGACAGCGCCCCAGGTGAACATGATTCGGGAAATCCATTTCGAGGCCGAGAACTTAGCGGCGAACAGGGAACCCGGGATTTCCAGGAGCAAGTAGCCGGCGAAAAAGATGCCGGCGCCGAAGCCATATACTTCCGGCGATAACCAGGGCAGGGTTTGAGTCATCGTCAGTTTAGCGTAGGAAATATTGACGCGGTCGATGCAGGCTATAATCGAGACGAGAAAGACCGGTAAAATAATGCGAAGATCTCTCCGTCGTTTCAGACTGTCGAAATTGATGTTTTCCATGATGAATTCCTCCTATTATGAGTCATATAGTCATAAGATAAACATGAAATAAAAAAAACTCCCGTCCACAAGGGACGGAAGTTTATATCCGCGGTACCACCCAATATTCCTCACCAAAAAAGCAAGGCACTTTTCAACGTACTATCATACGCGTTTCCTGTAACGTGGATCAGACGGTGCAGTTTACTCATTTCAACTGCAATTCTCAGAGATGATTTTCCATTTTCCTTCCACCACCGGCTTTCACCATACCCGGCTCGCTGTGCGCTTCCGTAAAAATGTACTCTTTCTCGTCATCGAATGTCAAAATATAAAATCGATGTTTAACTTACGGTCCTTATCATAGCTCTTGGGAATCGATTTGTCAAGCTTTTTGTCGTAAAAAGAATTATCCCTTGAAGGTTTCTGCTGTTATTCCTGTTGCTTTTTTTTTTTAGGTTTGCCGTGGGTCGTTTGCCGTTTGCCGTAGAAGAAAGGAGATTCGACAAACGAACCACGAACTACGAACAACGAAAAGGCCTGCCGCTAAAAGCGACAGGCCTTTGTTATTTGGTGGAGATGAGGAGAGTCGAACTCCTGTCCGTAAATGCCGCCCCATGAACTTCTCCGAGCGCAGACCTTGTTAGGATCTTAAACCGTTTTCGTACAAGGACAAACTAGACGATTCCAGCCTGTGAGTTTCCCGACACGACTACCAGGCAGAGCCATGTGGTATCCCGCTAAGTGACGTCTGCGAGCTGCCCGCAGGATTAGCAGCAGGAGACGTTAGCCGCACTTAGGCAGCTAAAGCAAAATTGTTTTCTTTTGCGTTTAATTTGAAAGGTTCACCGATTTACGGGCAGATGAAACCCCGGCTCGCTATTCATGATACAACCATCCACGTCGAAACCTTTACATCCCCATGGATAGAATCTCCCTTTACAGGGATTCAAAATAAGTATAGCACATATTTTACCGTTTGCCAATGAAGTTTATGGTATAATATGCGTAGGGGCCGCCCAAAGGGCGGCCCGCAGTTCGCAGTTCGCCGGTTGTGGTGATTTATGGTTTACAAGCAACCTCTCCGGCCCTTCAGGCCACCTCTCCTAGCAGGAGAGGCTTAACTATACGAAAGGATGTCTTCATTTTGTTATTATATATCATTAAATGGCTTTATGCCTGGATCCTGCCCATGGGTGGCATTGTCCTGGCTTTGATTCTCTTATTGTGTTATATGTTCCGCAAGCACAGCCCCGGCCGCTGGGCGCTGGCTGTCGTTACGGCTGTCTTTTATCTTTTGTCCATCGAGCCCGTATCGAACGGCCTCATCCATCCCTTGGAAACGGCTTATGACCAGCCGCAGGGGACGGCTGTCGCTGGCGATGTCATCGTCCTCCTCGGCGGCGGATCCCGGGCCGGCGTCCCCGATTTCGACGGTACCGGCCAGGTCGGCAGCGCCGCAGCCAACCGTTTCCTCATGGCCTTGCGCCTGCAAAAGGCTAAGGATCTGCCCATCCTCTTATCGGGCGGGACCATCCTCGAAGGCGACGCCAATGAATCGGAAATCGAAAAGCGGATGCTCCTCTCCCTGGGCGTGCCGGAAAATAAGATCTTCATGGACGACAAGAGCCGCAACACGGCGGAAAATGCCGCTTTTTCCAAGCAAATCTGCGAGCACCAGGGCTGGACGAAGCCCATCCTGGTCACCAGTGCCTTCCACATGCCCCGGTCTGTCCGCTTCTTTACGCGTGAAGGACTCGATGTGACGCCGTATCCCTGTGATTACCATACGAGTGCTGTGACGAACTGGTCCGGGTACTCCGTCGTACCCCAGTCTTTTTACTTATTTAACTCCTGTTTGGCCATCAAGGAATACGTCGGCATCGCCGCCGCTTCTTTGCGGATACAATAAATTGGGACATAAAACGTCCATGGTATTGCAAAATCGTACCCGATGTGGCATACTTACAGTGTAAGTAGTAAGGCCCTCAAGTTCTTAGAATTATGTAAAAAGGTTATTTTGTTTTCAAAAGGAGTGTATCGACAATGATTAAAGTTGGTATTAATGGTTTCGGTCGTATTGGTCGTTTTGTTTTCCGCGCTGCACAGACTCGTGATGACATCGAAATCGTAGGCATCAACGACCTCTGCCCGGTTGACTACATGGCATACATGCTCAAATACGACACCATGCACGGCCAGTTCGACGGCACGATCGAAGCTGACGTCGAAAACAGCCAGCTCATCGTTAACGGCAAAAAAATCCGCGTAACGGCTGAAAAAGATCCGGCAAACCTCAAATGGGACGAAGTCGGCGCTGAATATGTCGTTGAATCGACAGGCCGTTTCCTCACGATGGACCTCGCTGAAAAACACCTCGCAGCTGGTGCAAAATACGTTGTACTCTCCGCTCCTTCCAAACAGGGTGCTGACGGCCGTCAGGCAGACATGTTCGTTTGCGGCGTCAATACCGATACATACAAAGGCCAGAAAATCGTTTCCAACGCATCTTGCACGACGAACTGCCTCGCTCCGATTGCTAAGGTCCTCAACGATGCTTTCGGCATTAAAGAAGGCCTCATGACGACGGTTCACTCCACGACGGCTACGCAGAAAACCGTTGACGGCCCGTCCATGAAAGACTGGCGCGGTGGCCGTGCAGCTGCTGGTAACATCATTCCGTCCACGACGGGTGCTGCTAAAGCTGTCGGCAAAGTCATTCCGGAATTGAACGGCAAATTGACCGGTATGTCCATGCGTGTACCGACCCTCGACGTTTCCGTCGTCGACCTCACGGTCAACCTCGCTAAACCGGCTACATACGATGAAATCTGCGCAGCTATGAAGAAAGCTTCTGAAGGCGAACTCAAAGGCATCCTCGGCTACACTGACGAAGCTGTCGTTTCCTCCGACTTCCTCGGCTGCCCGCTCACGTCCATCTTCGACGCTAAAGCTGGTATCGCTTTGACGGACACCTTCGTAAAAGTCGTTTCCTGGTACGACAACGAAATCGGCTACTCCAACAAAGTCCTCAACCTCATTGCTGTCATGAACGATTACAACAGCAAACACTAATTTGTAGCGACGCATTTCCCAACGGGTAAACAGCCTCCCGTTACAAATCAGATTGAACCCTAAAGGGGCCGTCGCATGGCGGCCCCTTTTTATTACTCATCGATTACAAAAGGAGTCAAAAACTGTAATGACGAAAAAGAAACCTGTAATGCTGGTCATCATGGATGGTTTTGGCTGCAGCCATGTTGAAAAAGATAACGCCGTAGCCCAGGCAGACCTCAAGGTCTTGCCGAAACTTTGGAAAGAATATCCTCATTCGTATCTCGGCGCATCGGGCGAAGACGTCGGTCTGCCTGACGGCCAGATTGGCAACTCTGAAGTGGGCCATCTTAATATCGGTGCGGGACGTATTGTGTACCAGGCGCTGACAAAAATCACCAAGGACATCAAAGACGGCGCTTTCTTCCAGAAACCGGCTCTCGTCGGTGCTATGGAAAACGTCAAGGAAAAGGATTCGGCCCTCCATCTGCTGGGCCTCGTCTCTCCTGGCGGCGTCCACAGCAGCGAACAGCATCTCTATGGTCTTTTGGAAATGGCCAAGCGCAATGGCTTGAAAAAAGTCTACGTCCACGCCTTCCTCGACGGCCGCGACGTACTGCCCCGCAGTGCCGGCGAATACCTCAAGGAACTGGAAGATAAGTGCGTTGAACTCGGCGTCGGCGAAATCGCTACCATCAGCGGCCGTTATTATGCCATGGACCGCGATAAACGCTGGGAACGCGTTGAAAAGGCTTATGATGCCGTCGCCCTCGGTGAAGGACCGCAGGAACCGGATGCTCAGACCTGCCTGGAACATTCCTATGCGGCTGACATTTCCGACGAATTCGTCATTCCCACTGTCATCCATAAACATCCTGTCCAGGATGGCGACAGCGTCGTCTTCTTTAACTTCCGTCCTGACCGGGCCCGTCAGCTGACGACGGCTTTCGTCATGCCTGATTTCGACGGTTTCCCGCGCCCGAAGAAACTGGACACGTACTTTGCGACCATGACCCGTTATGAAGACGACCTCCCGGTACACGTCGTTTATGATAAGGAACGGATCCCGGATACGCTGGGCGAAGTACTGGCCAAGGCCGGTAAGACCCAGCTGCGCATTGCTGAAACGGAAAAATACGCTCACGTCACGTATTTCTTCAATGGCGGCGAAGAAGAACCGAATCCCGGTGAAGACCGCATCCTCGTACCGTCGCCGAAAGTTGCGACGTATGACTTGCAGCCGGAAATGAACGCGCCCATTGTCACGGAAAAAGTCATCGAACAGATCAAGGCCGATAAATATGATATGATCATGCTCAATTTCGCCAACGCCGATATGGTCGGCCATACAGGCGTCTTTGAAGCGGCTGTCAAAGCTGTCGAAACGGTCGACACCTGCGTCGGCAAAATCGTCGAAGCCTTGAAACCCGTCCAGGGCCAGCTCCTGATCATCGCCGACCATGGCAATGCGGAACAGATGGCCGATCCCGATACGGGCTGCCCTTACACGGCTCATACGACGAACCATGTACCGTGCATCCTGGTCAGTGAAGAACATAAAGGGGATCACCTGCACGACGGCATCCTGGCCGACGTCGCCCCGACCATGCTGACTTTGGCCGGTATGGACATTCCTGCCGATATGACCGGCAAATGCCTGCTGGACCAGTGATTATACTCTGTTGTTCTATCGCATCGTGAAGGGAGAGAGTAAGATGGAACAAGATACATTGAGTATCTTTCAAAAAATAGCTCCCGATGTCATGGGGACAATCAAAGAACGCTATCTGCTGCTGCGGCATATCGCCGACGCCGAGCCCGTCGGCCGGCGGACCCTGGCAGGTCTTTCGGGCCTGTCGGAACGCGTCGTCCGGTCTCACGTCGACGTCTTGCGGCGCAGCGGCATCGTGCGCTTTACGACGCTGGGCATTGCCATGGAACCGGAAGGCAAGCGGCTCATGCCGGATCTCCTGGAGTGTTTCCTGCGTCTGAACAATTTGGACGACATGCAGCGCCAGATCCGCCAGAAGCTGGGCCTGAAAAATGTCTATATCGTCCCCGGTGACAGCGATAACGATAAGACCGCCAAGGAAGAACTGGGCCGCCGGGGTGCGCTGCTCCTGAACGACCTTTTCGGCAGCGTAGATACGGTCGCTATCAGCGGCGGGTCGACGATGGCTGAAGTGGCCCGCATGCTTCCGGAATGTCTGGCCAACGTGACTATCTTGCCGGCCCGCGGAAGCATGGGCAACCATGTCGAAGTCCAGGCCAACTACATCGCCGCCAACATCGCGGCCAAGACCCACAGTTCGTACCGCATGATCCATATCCCGGAAGGCCTCAGTGATTCGGCGCTGCAGATGATGCTCCAAGCCGACCGCCAGACCCAGGAAAATGTGGCCATGACGGCCCGGGCCCAGGTCGTCATCTTCGGCATCGGCCGGGCGGACCGCATGGCCCGCAAGCGGGGCATGACGACGCTCCAGCGCGATGCCCTGCACAGCCTCGGCGCCTGTGGCGAATCGCTGGGCTGCTATTGCGGCCTCGATGGCAAGATTTTATATGGTACGAATAATGTAGGGATTTCATTGCGAGAAATCAAATTTCATCCGCACGTCATCGCCGTAGCCGGTGGCGCCAGCAAGGCCGAAGCCATTGTAGGCGTCATGCGGGCCTGCCATACGGGTACGCTGGTCACGGACGAAGGCGCGGCTGAAAAAATCATACAAATGCTTTAATTGGAGGAGGAACCTTTCATGAAAAAAACGATTACTGATGTAAATGTCGAAAACAAACGCGTCTTTGTCCGCGCTGACTTCAACGTCCCCCTTGATGAAAACTGCAACATTACAGACGATACGCGTATCCAGAAGACGCTGCCGACCATTAAATACTTGCTCGACCATAAAGCAGCCGTTATCCTGGCCAGCCATCTCGGCCGTCCGAAGGGACAGGTCGTCGAAAAGTATTCGTTGAAACCCGTTGCCAAACGCTTGTCGGAACTCCTCGGCATCGATGTCAAATTCGCTCCGGATTGCGTCGGTGCAGAAACGAAAGCCATGGCTGACGCCCTCAAACCGGGTGAAGTCCTGCTCCTGGAAAATCTCCGTTTCCATAAAGAAGAAGAAAAAAACGGCGAAGATTTCGCCCGCCAGCTCGCTTCACTGGCTGAAGTCGGCATCAACGACGCTTTCGGCTGCTGCCACCGCGCTCATGCTTCGGTCGCAGGCATTACGAAATTCCTGCCCATGGCAGCCGGCTTCCTGCTGGAAAAAGAAATCCGCTTCATCGGCGGGGCTGTCGACAACCCGGCTCATCCTTTCGCAGCCATCATCGGCGGGGCTAAAGTTTCCGACAAGATCGAAGTCATTTCCAACCTCCTGCCCAAAGTCGACCTCATGATCATCGGCGGCGGCATGGCCAATACCTTCCTGGCTGCCCAGGGCTATGGCATCGGAAAATCCCTGGTCGAAGCCGACAAAATCGATTTGGCCAAACAGCTCATCAACCAGGCTAAAGAACAGGGAACGAAACTGCTCCTGCCGGTTGATGTCACGGTCGCTGCTGAATTTAAGAACGACGCCGATCACAAAGTCGTTTCCGTCGATGATGTCCCGGCTGACTGGATGATCCTCGACGTCGGCACGAAGACGCAGGAACTCTTCGCTAAAGAACTGGCCCCGATGAAACTCATCGTCTGGAACGGGCCGATGGGCGTATTTGAAATGGAAAACTATGCTAAAGGCACAGAAGCTGTCGCTAAAGCTGTCGCTGATTCCGAAGCTGTTTCCATCGTCGGCGGCGGTGACTCCGTTTCGGCTGTCAACAAGACCGGCCTGGCCGACAAGATTAGCCACATCTCCACGGGCGGCGGCGCTTCCCTGGAATATCTCGAAGGCAAACAGCTCCCGGGTGTCGTATCCCTGAGCGATAAATAATCATTCACCTTTAAAGGAGGAAACTCATTATGCGTAAAACCATCATTGCCGGCAACTGGAAAATGAACCACCTCGGTGCCGACGCTAAAGAAACCATCCAGGGCCTCGTCGCCAAAGTTCCGCAGGACGTAAAACCGGAAGTCATCATCGCTCCGGTCTTCCCGTACCTTTCCATGGCCGTTGAAATGACCAAAGGCACGCCGATCCATGTCGCTGCCCAGAACATGCATTGGGAAGAAAAAGGCGCTTTCACCGGTGAAGTTTCGCCGGCCATGCTCGTCGACATCGGCGTCACCCATGTCATCCTCGGTCATTCCGAACGCCGTACCTACTTCAATGAAACGGACGAAACGGTCAATAAGAAGACCAAAGCTGCACTGGCCCATAACCTGACACCGATTGTCTGCTGCGGTGAAACGCTGGAACAGCGCGAACAGGGCATCATGCAGTCCTGGATCGAAGGCCAGATCGAAAAAGCCTTGGAAGGCCTGACGGCAGAAGACGTCAAGAAAGTCGTCATCGCCTATGAACCGATTTGGGCTATCGGCACGGGCAAGACGGCCAGTGCTGCTCAGGCTGAAGAAGTCTGCGCCATCATCCGCAAGAAACTGGCTGCCCTCTATGATGCTGCTACGGCTGAAGACGTTTCCATCCTCTACGGCGGCAGCGTCAAAGGCGGCAACGTCGCAGAACTCACAGGCTCTGCCGACATCGACGGCGGTCTCGTAGGCGGTGCCAGCCTCAAAGCCGACGACTTCCTCGCCATCATCAACAATGCCGTTGTAAAATAAGCTCGTGGCTCGTGGCTCGTGGCTCGTGATTCGTGATTCGTGATTCGTAGGGGTCGCCCCTACAGAAAAGGCGCTGTCTTCATGCGACAGCGCCTTTTGCTATATCTCCCTACATTTGTTACAATAAAGTCAATGAGAGGGAGGAGGAATTCGATGAAATATATTTTGTACGTTTTTTCTTTTTTCTGCCTGCTCATCGGCGGTGGTGCCTGGTTCTTCTACAATCATCCTGTCGGTGTCATCGGCGTTATTCTGTCGTTGTACATCCTGTATCGGCTGGAACGGCAGCCTCATGTCCTTTCTTTGAAGTGGCCTGGCAGCAAAGGCAAGGGGGCCAGCCGCGACCAGGCCGCTTTTGAAAAGGCTGTCAGCGATTTCAACCGCATGGAAGCGGAACGCAGGGGATTGACCGACTCGGATTTGTGCCGGACTGTCGCCAATATGCAGCATATTGCCCGTAATTTCCTCTATTATCTGCAACAGTATCCCGAACGGATCGGCCTGGCAGAACACTTCATCGATTATTACCAGGACCGGGCCGTCTTCATGGTCCGCAAATATAAGAAGCTCTCGGCGACGGGACTCAAGACGGATAAAGTCGTCCAGACACAGCAGAAACTCAAGACCTTGCTCAGCCAACTCGACCAGGCCTATGAAGAACAGTTCACCCAGGTCTTGGAAGCCGAGCTGGTGACTATCGATGGAGAAACGACAGTCATGGCTCAGAACCTGTCTGCCCAGGGCCTGTACAACCCGGAAGCCGCTGTACGGAGAAAGAAGTCATCGTCCCTGAAAGGTTCCCTGGCCCAATGGAAACAGAAAGCTGCCGACCGCTTCGATGCCTATACAGACGGAACCTTTTCGTCGATTACGCCGGAACTGCGCCATAAAATCAACGAAGAACGGCTGATTACAGCAGTCCTGGCCTTCTTCCTGGGTTCCTTCGGCATCCATTACTTCTATTTGAAACGCCCCGTCCGCGGTGTCATCTACGCCCTGTTCTGCTGGACCCTCATCCCAGGATTCCTGGGCCTGCGCGAAGGTATTCGCTACTTCAGCATGACGACCGACGAATTTTACTACGCCGATTATTTGCATAAATATGGAGCTTAGAACAGATTACTTATGCTCATTAATTGTGCGCCTTCCCTTTGGGCGCGTTCTATGACGGGCTGGGTGTATCCGCCTTTACTGAAGAAAATCAGGTGTTTTTTTGTTACTTTTGGGAAGGCGGCTGTAGCCTGGACTAAATCATCATACTCTTCCATGGGCATAGGACGGTTCCGGTATTTACAGTCGCAGAAGATTCCTTCTGTCTCTGTTTTATCGAGTGCGAGAATGTCGATATCATCCTGCTGTTTCAATAGGGGATTGGTGCCCCACCACTTGCCGATGACAGCAGGGATGAAGGGAAGAGTATGGGCCTTGGCCCGGCGCCAGAGGTATTCGGTGCAGATTTCTTCAAAGACAGGTCCCATATAGTCGGAAATGCCGTCCATGATTTCTTGGGCAGCTTTTTCTTCGCCTAAGAGGAAGTAATAATTTTTTTGTGAGAACGTATAGCGGTACCAAAAACGGTAGTAATGATCTGCAATCACGTAAATGCCTTTTTTACTCGTTTTAGGCTGGCCACAGGGGATGATTTTTTTTACCAGGCGGATGTTCTGTAATACTTGCAGATATTTCGTGCATTTGCTTCGGTCTTCGTGAATGCGGTCGGAGATGGTGGAAATCCTATTGGCTCCATTGGCGATAGCCTCGAGTATACTATTATAAATACCTGGTTCACGCAGTTCCATGCGCAAAAGGAGCTGCGGTTCGTCGTGAAGATAGGCATTTTCAGATAAAATGTGTTCGGCGATATTTCTGGTAATGTCTTGATATGGATTAAATGCCTTTAAATAGCGAGGGATTCCGCCGAGGATGCCATAGGCCAATAATTTTTCTTCTTGTGAATAATTCGGGAAAAACTCAGCACTTTCCAGATAATCAAAAGGCTTTACTTCTAGATGTGCAGTAATCCGCCCATATAAAGGGCTTTTGTATCCCATGACTTCGTTAATCATAAAGCTGACACTGGAGCCGCAGAGGATGAGAAAGATGTTTTTATTTTGCCAGCTGTGGTCGATAGCATGCTGGAAAATACTTTTTATCGAAGGATTTTGGGAGGCTAAAAAGGGAAATTCGTCAATGATGAGGACTGTTCGTTTATCGTTGCGGCTTTGTTTTTCGATAAAAGCCAAGGCTTTTTCCCAATTCGGGAAAGGTGCTAAATAATCACCGGTATAATGTTCCTGAACAGTTTGAGAAAAATCTTCCAAATTTAGGACGTCGTTCTTTTCCTGGGCCGGGAAAAAGATACAATCGTGAGATTGAGCAAATTTTTGCAAAATCGTCGTCTTTCCCACACGGCGGCGGCCATACATGATTAAAAATTGAAAAGAAGGAGAACTATATAATTTTTCTAAAAGCGCTAATTCCTGTTTTCTGCCAATCATGAGAAAAACCTCCATAAATAAAGTGAAACACGAGTATAATACTCATAAGTATTATACTCGTGTTTCACTTTATTTGCAATTATATAGGTTAATCGAATTTTCGAGGTATGATGAATTCATCGCGTAACTCCTTTGAGATGGTGTGTTGTAGCAGATTCATTATACTTTAAAGTGTGGTTACGCGATATTTATTTGTTCAAAAAGTTGTAAACTGCTGTAAGAATCATAAAAACAAATAATTGACCTATATAAGAAGGGCTTGTCACATCAGAAAAGAACAAGTGACAAGCCCTTCTTATATAGAGAATTTGAGAGAGAAAGCGTATTTAGATTTCTACGTTGAAGTGTTTGAGAATCATTTTTTCGGCTTCGGCGTTCCACAATCCTTTGTGGGCTTTACAGCATTTGTCCAGTTCCAGGAAGAACGGGTCTTTTTCGCCGAGTTTGGCAAAGTCTTCGATGGCGGTCATGGGCATATCGAACTGGGTATAAGCCAGTTTTTTGCCACCCGGGATTTTCGGCAGGTTGAGGGTCGTTTCAGCGATGCTGTCGATGCCGCCGACGTGGGTGATCATGACAGCCGGGTCGATGATGCCTTTGGCAGCCAGGGTGTTGGCTTCGATGAGGTCATCGTTGTTGCCGCCTGTCGTGCCCATGATGTGGGTGCTGGTGTAATGGCAGTCATAGAGGTTGATGTCAGCGCTGAAGTTTTTGTCCGTCGGGCCGGAGAAGAAGTTCATGCAGCCGTCGAAGGCCAGGAGTTTATTGCCCAATTCGGCGACGGCACGGATCGGTGTGTAGACGAAGACGTCGTCATAGCCGTGGCCATCGGTGATTTTCATTAAGTCGTCATAAGCCGTATCCATGTTGGACGTGTTGACGTAGATGAGTTCGACACCGTGCTGGGCTGCGTATTCCGGCGAGACGACTTCTTTAGCCCGGGCGATGCGGGCGTCGTTGATGTCGGTGACGACGATGCGCTTCGGTTTGTTTTCAAAGTTGATGCCGTAGCTGATGGCGCCCAGGCCCATGGGGCCGCAGCCGCCGAGGATGATGATGTTGCCGCCTTCTTTGGTGCCCATGGCGTGGTTGTAATTATGTTTGTTCGTGTGGTAGTTGGCGTGGTAGCCGCCGATGATGCAGCTCATAGGTTCACCCAGGGAGGCTTCGAAGAAACTTTCGCCGTCATAGGGCATGAGGGCGCCCAGTTCCATGACTTCATGCGGGAAGATGCAGTACGTGCAGTCGCCGCCGAAGAATTCGTAAGAATAACCCGGAGAAGCCAGGCTGCCTTTATAGTTCAGGGCCGGCTGCTGGGCGAAGCGCATGCCCGGCTTGAACTGGTCCTGCCATTTCTTGCCGACCTTGACGATGACGCCGGCGAATTCGTGACCTGTGATGATGGGGTGCGTATCCATGTTCTGGGGAGCCCGTTTATGTTTCTTGCCCTGTTCGACGAGTTTGTACGTCGACATGCAGATGCTGTCGGTAATGATTTTGGCTAAAATTTCGTCGTCTTTGATTTCCGGGAGTTCAAATTCTTCCAGACGTAAATCGCGGGTACCATACATTCTGACTGCTTTTGTTTTCATGATAGAATCCTCCTAAGTGATTGTTCCATAATATATGTATTAATAGATTAGGTGACTATTCCGCTTCGATGTTGGCGAAGGTATCGTAAATCTGATCGACAGAGCTTTTTAGGATTTCGTCGACTTCATCTTCATCGGAACAGGTGACGGCGATATTACTGAGGATATCGATGTGTTCGTCACCGACACCGGCGATACCGATGACCAGTTTGACTGTTTTACCGCCCCAATCGGTTCCCTGGGGGAAGGTCATGATGACTAAGCCCGATTTCTTGACTTCGCATTTGCCTTCTTCGATACCGTGAGGGATGGCGACGGCGTTGCCGATGGCCGTATTGAAGACTTTTTCTTTGTCCAGCATGGCCTGGGTGTATTTTTCTGTTGTATAGCCATCATCGTAGAAAATCTTGCCGATTTCTTTGATGACGTCTTCTTTGGCTTTAGGCTGGCAATTGAGGATGATATTTTTCTTCTGCAAAATCGTGTTCATGGTATATATCTCCTTTATTTACTTTGACGGGCAGCGACTAATTCATCGACGAGCATGCCGTATTCAGGGGCTGCCATAAAGTTTGTAATTGTAATCAAGCGGGCTTGGGGAGCACTGGCTTTCGCTCGTTCAGCCAAATCCTGGTGACAGACCACGAGCTGGGCGTCTGCTGGGATTTCTGAAACGGAAGCGTGACTGACGGTGATGTCGGTCAGGCCGGCTTTCTTGAATTTCTTCTGCAAGACGGCGGATCCCATGGCACTGGAACCCATACCGGCATCGCAGGCGAAGACGACGTTGGTGATGCACTTCAAATCGGCCTGGGCCGGAGCGGCGGCTGCCGGAGCCGTGCCTTTCGATTCAGCCTTCATGTCCTGCATCTTCTGCTGGGCTTCTTCCAGGGATTCGCTGGATTTGGCAGCGGACATCTTGATAATCGGCGAGGCGATGATGAAGGAGACGGCAGCAGCAATGACGATGCTCAGGATGACTGAGAGGGTCGAACCCTTCGGCGCCATGGCCAGATAGGAAATGAGGCTGCCCGGGGCCGGCGGACCCGAAAGACCGAGGTCGAAAATCATGTTGTAGAACAGGGCTGCGACACTGCCGCTGATGGTTGCCAGCAGGAGAGCCGGGTTCATGAGGATGTAGGGGAAGGAAATTTCGTGGATACCGCCGAGAAGGTGGATGATCAGGGCGCCGGGAGCGGACTGACGGGTCATGGTGTCTTTCGAGAAGAGCCAGTAAGCCAGGAGAACGCCTGTGCCGGGGCCGGGATTGGTTTCAATCATATAGAAGATGGACTTGCCCGTTTCGGCGACTTGTTCGGCGCCGAGGGGAGTGAAGATGCCGTGGTTGATGGCGTTGTTCAAGAAGAGGACTTTAGCCGGTTCTACGAAGACACCGATGAGCGGGAAGATACCGGCCTGGAGCAGGATCTGGACGCCGGCCGTCAGGAAGGACAAGATGATGCCCATGACCGGGCCGATGAGGTAGAAGCCGAGGATGGCCATGACCATGCCCAGGATGCCGACGGAGAAGTTGTTGATGAGCATTTCGAAGCCCGGCTTGATGCGGCCGTCGACAGCGGCGTCAAATTTCTTGATGACCAGGCCGGCCAGGGGCCCCATGACCATGGCACCCATGAACATGGTGTAGGTCGTGCCGCAGATGACGCCGACTGTGGCAATGGCACCCATGATGGCGCCGCGCAGGCCGCCGACGATTTTGCCGCCCTGGAAGGCGATGAGCAGGGGCAGGACGTAGGTCAGGAAAGGTCCGACCATTTTTGCCAGCTGTTCGTTAGGCAGCCAGCCGCTGGGGATGAATAAGGCCGTAATCAGGCCCCAGGCGATGAAGGCGCCGATGTTTGGCATGACCATACCGCTGAGGAAACGGCCGAAGGATTGGACTTTTGCTTTCATGATGATTCCTCCTAAAATCTTTGGAATGAATACGTGGGACACGAGCAGTACCTGACACTCCGGATTGCACTGCGCTGCTCTCTTGATGGCTACAGTATAACTTGTGTACATATCAAAAGCAATTAAAAGTAATTTAACTTTGTCCTTTTGGAAGATGACAGGACTTGGGAAATGAGGTTTTTACAGGCTTTATCCCTACTGGCAATAACACGGTTTGTGGTATAATGAAGATGAAAAATCATGAAAAGAAGGTGTTGACATGGGGGCAAAAGCCGTGATCATCGATCACGAACCGCTAATGGCGGCGCAGTTGAAGAAGCTGTTACAGCGTGGGGATCCGTCTATCGAGGTAAAATCAATATGTTATGAAGGGGAACAAGCCATGGCTTGTCTGGCGGCTCATCAGCCGGATATCGTCTTTCTGACGCTGGAAATGCCGCGGGTCAGCGGCATGACCATTGCCAGACAGATTGAAGCGGCCAAAGGCCCTCATCCAGCCGTCGTCTTCGTCACGGGCAAGCGCGATTTTATTTCCCAAGCGCTGCGGCTCAATGTCCTCGATTATCTGGTCAAACCGGTTACAGAGGAGGAAGTGCGGCGGGTCGTCGAGAAATTCCGCGCTGTCTATATAAAAAAAGAAGCTCCTTTGCAGGAAGGAGCTTCCGAAACAGCTGTTGACAGCAGCCGACCCAGTTATGCCCGGCGTTTTTCCGTCGATGAAGGCGACAAGATCAAACTCATTTCGACGGAAGATATCCGCCTGGTCTATGCAGAGAAACGAAAAGTTTTTCTCGTTACCTTGTCGGGCAAGACGTATCCCAGCCATCTTAGTCTGGTCCAGTTTGAAAAGCGTCTGCCTGAAGAGGTGTTCTTTCGCTGTCACCGCAATTATATCGTCAACATCGATGAGGTTCAGCAAATCGAACCGTGGTTCAATCATCAATACGTCCTCATCGTCAAAGGAATGGAAGACCAGCCCGTGCCCATCGGCCGGTCGTATGTCAAGAAACTCCGGCAGTACGTCGACTTATAGACTCAGGGCAGACTCGAAATAGGTCTTGAGGATCCGCTGCAGGTGGCAGCGGATTTTTTCTGGGTCGTGCCCGAGGATGGCCTGGTAAAAAGCGTCATCGCTGACTAGGGAACTGCTGATGAAACCCAGCACGTCCGTATGGACCTGGCGATATTCGTCTTCGGGCATGATGAGCAGCAGGACAGTGGCAATGCCTTTGAAATAGTCGTCCTCAAAGGCTGGGCCGTCGGGGACGCACGTATAGAATAAGGATTGACGGATGGTTTGGGTACGGCAATGAAGCAAAGCAAAGCCCTGGTCTGGGAAAATCTGGCTGTTCAAGCATTCGCGGCGGATGATGGCGTCGAATAAGAGGGCCGTATCCTCTTCGCCTTTCGTTGCGGCTGCGGCCAGCGTATGGACGACTTGGGCAAAGGTAGACGAGGCGGGGACGGTGAATTGCTGATAGTGACGCAGAAGACCGGCCATTTCCCGGGCCAGGAGATGTGTCCGGTCCAGGGCGGATAAAAAAGTTTCTCCTGAAGGCGTGACCAGGTCCGGCGCTTTGCGAATGTGGGAATATGTATCAATTTTACCCAGAATATGTTGAAGTTCCGAACCCGTGATAAGGGGGGATGTACGCAGGACGTCGGCTCCAGGAATCTGCAGGGGCAGGGTGCTGATGAAGAAATCTGTCTCTTGCAACACCGATTCTGTCAAGCCGTCCTTGCCATATGTATGGAGCTCGACATAGCTGGGCAGTTTGTTTTGAAGACGGGTCATCATCAGGCGGGCCAGGCCGAAACCGCTGGCGCAGACGATGCCGATGATGACTTTGCGGGTAAAGACTTTCTTGCCTTTGAGGCGCTCCAGGGCTGCGCCGAAATGGATAGTCAAATAGCCTATTTCTTCTTCGGAAACCGTTGTATCCAAGGCCTCTGCCAAGATGGTGGCAGCGCGGCGGGATTTTTGGAAAACCGAGGCATATTCCTGTCTGATATCGTCCAGCAGGGGATTGATGATATTCAGATGGTGTTTCAAGCGCACGATAGTCGGCTGTAAATGGACGAACAGGCCGCGGATGAATTCATCATCACAGCGCAAATCATAGGCATACTGCGGGTCGAAGGCTTCAATCATCTTATCGATGATGACGAGAAGGGCTGGTTCGTCCAGTCCGTCCGGACCCTGCCAGGGACTGCCGTTATAGCGGATTTTGGCGCCTTTGATGTGCAGGAGCAGATAGGATATTTCGATGGATGGCATGGGCAGCTGAAATTCCTCTTCCATGCCTTTCAAGATGCGTCGTGCCAAGGTACTGTCTTCATCATCCGAGATGGCTGGCGGGACAGCAGGTTCTTCCTGCAATTGTCCGCTGGCCACGCGTTCGATGGCGATGGCAATATGGATGACCAGACCGATTTTGGCGGCATCTGTGAAGTGGGCGATTTTTTCTTCGTGAAGTTTCTGGAGAACCGTATAGACTCGCTGAATCGTATGGCTGTTGAGCAATTTATAGATGCCTTTATCCGTCACATTCATGACGGCCTTGGTCAAGGCTTCCTGGCCATCATGGAGGTCTTTGAAATCTTCGGCAGACGTCATTTCGCTGATGAAGCGGCGCATGGCTTCGCGGTAGTCTTTTTCACTGCCCGTAAGGACGACGCCATAGCCTTGCTTCTTCAAAACGGATAAATTATTTTTTTGCAGCCATGGGGCCAGTGCTTCCAGGTCTGAAGCAGCTGTGGCTTCACTGACACCGAGGAGCTGGCTGTAATAGAAGAGTTTCTTCGGTGTCCGGTCGCGCAGGATTTCAAAGAGCAAGTAACGGCGGCGATTCTGCTTATCGGTAAAGTCCATAGCCGATGCCGTTTGCAGGGAAGCGGCCAGTCGTTCTTTTTCTTTCTCAGGCCCGATGAGCATGAGGCCGGCCTTTTTCTTGCGCTGTAATTGCAGGCCATAAGAAGCCAGTGCGCCTGTTGTCCCGTCGAGTTCACGCTGGACCGTCCGCTTGCTGATACCCAGGTCATCGGCCAGGGTTTGCTCCGATACAAAGTCCGTTTCCGATAGCAGGCGCTGTAAAATCTGTTGCATACGAGGTGTAAAATCCATGCTATCACCTCCGTCATCCATGGTATTCCTGTATGTCTTTGCTTTACAGTATAGCTCAGGCTGTGGAAGGCTGCAATTTAAAGTATTTTAATTTTGTCGTCATAAAAAGTGACAGCATTTTTAGAATGCATCGATTGCAGGATGAGGGAGAAAAAATGCCTCATTGTTATAGAATAATGACAGGCCATATGATATAATTTTAAGTAAGGCCTTGTAAAGAATCAGAAACAATCGTGTAAATTTTGATAAAGGCTTATTCCTATCTTTTATTTAAGGAGATCGATGACTATGGCATTTCACTTAAAGCCCAAGGAAGAAAAGTTTTTTTCCCTATTGGACCAACATGCGACATTGAGCTATGAAGCGGCTGAGTTACTGAGCCAGGCTATTAACGGTGAAGTCGCGAAAGAAACGGCATTAGAAAAAATCGACGCTCTGGCCGACCAGGCCGATGCGCTGGTCATGGAAACGATGAAGCGCCTCCAGAAGACCTTCATTACGCCTATGGACCGTGAAGATATCCAGCAGCTGATCGATCAGCTCGATGCAGCTGTCGACAACATCAGTGAAATCATGGATAAAATGTGTATGTACCAAGTCGGCGAAGCTACGGATGGCGCTAAGCAGATGGCGACCATTACGGCGAAAGCCATGAAAGAGATCCGCAAATCCATCGGCTACATGAAGGACCTCAAGAAGAATTACCTCAAAGTCGAAGCGCGGAGCAAGAAAGTCTTGAAATTGGAACAGGACTGCGATGATTTGTACCATGAAGAAATGGCGAACTTGTTCAAGAACTGCAAGGACCCCATTGAAATCATCAAGTGGAAGGAAATCCTCCAGTCTGTCGAAGACGTCACCGATGATTGTGAAGATTTAGTCGTTACGTTCAGAAGGGTTGTATTGAAGTATGCCTGAGCATTGGTTAATTTGGGCCATCGTTTTGTTGGCCGTTCTCTTTGATTATATTAATGGCTTCCACGATACGGCCAATGCCATCGCGACGAGCGTATCGACGCGGGCCATTACACCGCGCCACGCCATCATGATGGCAGCGTGCCTCAATTTCGCCGGGGCCATGATCAGCACCGGCGTCGCTAAGACCATTGGCGGCGACCTGGTCCTCAATCCGGCTGAAATCAGCTTGGAAGTCATCGTAGCCGCCCTCATCGGCTCGATTATCTGGAATGTCCTTACCTGGTATTACCGCATACCGAGCAGTTCGTCCCATTCCCTGATCGGTGGTGTCATCGGCGCCGTCTGCATCAGCGTCGGACCGGCAGCTCTCGATATGGGCGGTATCGGCAAAATCATCTTGTCTCTGATTCTGTCGCCTGTCGTCGCCTTGGCTACCGGGTATTTCGTCATGATCGGTATCCTCTGGATTGTCCGCAAGTATTCGCCGCTGGCCCTGAACCGGCAGTTCCGCAAGATGCAGCTCTTGTCGGCCAGCCTGATGGCTTTTTCTCACGGTTCCAATGATGCCCAGAAGGCCATGGGGATCATCGCCCTGGCTCTCTTGTCCGGCGGTTATATTGAAACTATGGAAATCCCGATTTGGGTCAAGATGGCCTGCGCCACGTCCATGGCTTTAGGGACTTCGGCCGGCGGCTGGCGTATCATCTCTACGATGGGGACGAAGATCTTCAAGATGGAATCGATCAATGGCTTTGCGGCGGATTTGAACTCGTCCATCGTCATCTTTACGGCCACCTTCCTTCATCTGCCGGTCAGTACGACTCACGTCGTATCGGGCTCCATCATGGGTATCGGTTCAGCTGAACGCGTCCGCGCCGTCCATTGGGGTGTCGCCCGCAGCATGCTCGTCGCCTGGGTCGTCACCATTCCTATCAGCGCGGTCATGTCAGCTATCATTTTCAAAATTATCGATTTTCTTTAAGAGAAAAGGGGCTGTCGCCTTAAGCGACAAGCCCCTTTTGTGGTTCGTTTGGCGTGGTTCGTTTGTCGAAAATTCTCACAGCTGCAAGAAAAATGATATTTTCATACAGCAGATTGTTAAAAATTTTAAACCTTCACGGCAAACGAATCACGAAACACGGCAAACGATATATAAAAACCGGCCCCTGCCCGATGGAGAAGTAAATTATAAATGTACTCCGACACACAGAGACAACATAATTGAAACTATACTTTTTTTGTCTTTTATTGTATAATACAAGATATAGACGACAAGGGGGTAGAAATATGAGATTGAATCAGGCTACGGACTATGCCTTCCGCATGGTCCTCTATTTGGCGTCTCTCCCGGAAGGTACGAAGATTACCGGCGCGGCGCTGGCAGAAAAACAGAATATACCAGAACGTTTTTTATTGAAAATCATGCGCAGCCTCACCAAGGCTGGCATCATGAAGTCCTATCGCGGTGTCGAAGGCGGTTTTGCCTTACAGCGGGCGCCCAAGGACATCACTCTTTTTGATATCATCGACGCCGTCGAAGGGCAGACAGAATTACAGCGCTGTCTCCACGACATCGGCTCGTGCAGCCGCGGCTGCAGCGGCATGTGTTCTATTTATGCCGCCTTTGCCGACATCCAGCGCGACCTGGCAGCCCGTTTGAAGTCCATCGACTTTGAAACCCTGGCCAAACAGGAAGCCAATCTCCGCATGGTCCACGAAGCAGAAGCGCAGCTGACGGCCAAAAAAGAAGCGGCCGAAAAGTGAGCTTGTAGTACGTAGTTTGTAGTTTGTAGAAGGGGGTTTTAAATTAAAAACCCTCCGCTAGCCACTAGCTGCTAGCCACTAAAAAGGGCTTGTCACCGACGACAAGCCCTTTTTTTTATGCCCAAAATATTGTAAAATAAGGATACCTGTTTAATTTTTATTCTCTTTGTGTGGAGTGAAGCCCTATGTACCTACCCTTTCAAGGTTTCATCAGCAGCTTCCGGCTGTTGGATATATTGGATATTCTGCTCGTTGCTTTTGTACTCTATAAATTATTCATCCTCATCCGCAATACGCGGGCTGTCGCCTTGATCAAGGGACTGCTGGTCTTGGGCGTAGTCACTGTCGTCAGTAAGATTTTGGACCTGCACGTCATCAACTGGATGCTGCAGCAGGGGATGACGGTCATCCTCGTCGCCTTGCCTGTCGTCTTCCAGCCAGAGTTGAGGCGGGCCCTGGAACAGATTGGCCGGGGCCGTTTCTTCCGATCCGGCCAGGTCATCAGTATGGAAGAACTGGAACGGCTCATCGACGAAATCGTCGCTATCAGTGAATCCTTATCGAAGACCCATACAGGGGCGCTCATCGTCTTTGAACGCGAAGTCGGCCTCAACGATTATATCGACACGGGCATTGCCATCGACGGCCTGGTGTCGCGGGAACTGCTGGGAAATATATTCATCCCCAATACCCCGCTCCATGACGGGGCCGTCATCATCCGCGAGAACCGCATCATGGCTGCCGGCTGTCTGCTGCCGCTGACGTCGGACCGGTCCTTGTCGACGGAACTGGGGACGCGCCACCGGGCGGCCATCGGCATCAGCGAACTGGCCGATGCCGTCGTCGTCGTCGTCAGCGAAGAAACGGGTTCCATTTCCTATACCTATGGCGGTCATATTTATCGCCACCTCGATGGCAATGCTTTGCGCAATGTCCTGAAGACATTCCTGAACCGGACGCCTCAGGGCTTGGCCAATATTTTTAAATGGAGGCCTTAGCTTATGAACAAGCTTGATAAAAAATGGCAGCTCAAGATCGTCTGCCTTCTCTTGGCTATCGTCTTATGGTTCGTCATCATCAACGAACAGAACCCGCTCAGTGAAGGCAGTTATACCGTGCCGATTACCGTAGAGAACCTCGATTCCCAATATATTACGTCTAATGTACCCAAGACGGTCTATGTCCGCTTGTCGGGCCCGCGCAATACGATCATCAACGTCGGCCCGTCGGATATCAAGGCCTATATCGATTTGTCCAATGTCCAGGAAGGGGAAGTGGAAGTACCGGTCCACGTCGAAATACCCGGTGGGACGGAGCTGAAGAAACAGAGCATGACGTCGACGAAAATCACTGTCGATGTCTATACGGTCAAAGAATTTAAATTGACGCCGCATGTCGTCGGTAAGTTGGACGATAAGGATTTCATCAGCGATCTGAAAATCGTACCGGAAAAAGTCGTCGTCAGCGGGGCGCGCCGCCTCATTCAGCAAGTCAACCAGGCTGTCGTCGATATCCCTGTCAATCAGCGCAATGGCGACTTTGCGATTATGGCGCCGATTCACTTGTACCAGGCCGATGGGACGCCGGTAGAAGGGCTGGAAATGACTCCCTGGCAGAGCAATGTCAAAGTGACCATAGCCCACAATGCGATTACCAAGACCGTTCCCTTGAACTTGAACGTCCAGGGGGAAACGGCGTGGAAGACCGTTTCCGTCCAGCCGACGGCTGTCGTCGTCAAAGGGGAAGCGGATACGCTGAAGAATATCGATACCATCGACTTGCCCGATATCGATATCGAGAATATGACGGAAGAAAAGACGTGGAAAGTCCTCATTCCGCCGATAGATGGCGTCGTCATGGACCCTGATGAAGTCGACGCTACACTGAGTATCAAGAAAGAAGAGTAGGAAGGGAGATTATTGTGCTTAGAGTATTGAATATCCGCACGGCTGTCCCTATGCAGAAGCCTTTGGCAGCTTTAGTGGCTAAAAAGCTTCGATGCAGCCGCAGCGATATTTCCGGCCTTACCATTGTCCGCCGGTCCATTGATGCCCGGCGGAAGCCGCGGATTTATTTCGTCTTCACTGTCGACGTTTCTTTTGCCGACGAAGACCGGGTGTGGAAACGCTGCCGGGATAATAAGGATGTCCGTCGTCTGACCGAGACGCCAGCGCCGGAAATCCATCCCGGTACACAGCCGATGGCGCACCGGCCTATCGTCATCGGGACCGGCCCATCCGGCCTGGCAGCTGCCTTGGCCCTGGCGGAACACGGCTACGCGCCTATCGTCTTTGAACGGGGCTGCGATGTCGATACCCGGACGAAAGATGTAGAAACTTTTTGGCGTGGCGGTCCTTTCAAGGCCTCGTCGAATGTCCAGTTCGGCGAAGGTGGGGCCGGGACCTTTTCGGATGGCAAATTGACGACCCGCGTCAATCATCCGCTGCTGCGGCGCATCTTGCAGACTTTTGTCGATGCCGGCGCACCGGAGGATATCCTGTATGCCTATAATCCCCATGTCGGGACCGATGTCCTGCGCCGCGTAGTCAAGAATATGCGTCATACCATCGAAGCCCGGGGCGGGGAAGTCCATTTTTCCAGCTGCGTCACGGCCATCCATCGCGACGATGAAGGCCGCATTACTTCTGTGACCGTCAATGACCGCGATGAATATCCGGCCGAGCTGGTCGTCATGGGTATCGGCCATAGTGCCCGCGATACGTATTACATGCTCCACGACCAGGGCGTTACCCTGGAAAAGAAGCCCTTTGCCGTCGGCGTGCGTATCGAACATTCCCAGGATGTCATCGACCGGGCCCAGTATGGCTGCCCGGCAGCAGATCTCGGCCTGGAACCGGCGGACTACGCCTTGGTCTACCACAGTCCGGAAGGGCGGTCGTGCTATTCTTTCTGCATGTGTCCCGGTGGCGTCGTCGTCGGGGCGGCTTCGGAAGAAGGGCGGGTCGTCACCAACGGCATGAGCCTGTACCGGCGCGACAGCGGTATCGCCAACAGTGCTGTCGTCGTCAATGTCACGGCTGATGACATGGGCGGGGATAGTCCCCTGGCAGGTATCGAGTTCCAGCGCCGATATGAAGAACTGGCGTATAAAGCGGGCGGCAGCTGTTATTATGCGCCGGCTCAGACCGTCGGCTCTTTCTTGAAACGGCCTGGGGCGCCGCAGGAAGGACCAGTTCATTCCTATCGTCCCGGCGTGACCTGGACGGACCTGCATGACGTCCTGCCCGGCTTCGTCACAACGACCCTGGAACAGGCCCTGCCTTATTTCGGGCGGCGGATCCATGGTTTTGACGATGATGCCGTAGTCATGACCGGCGTCGAAACCCGGACCAGTGCGCCTGTACGCATCGTCCGCGGCGAAGACCGCATGGCCCTGGGGGCGGCTGGCCTCTATCCCATTGGCGAAGGGGCCGGGTATGCCGGTGGCATTATGAGTGCTTTTTTGGATGGCCTGGAAACGGCGATTGAAATCATCCGTAAATATCAACCTTTGGAGGTAAAGTAAATGGCTAGATTGTTTGGAACTGATGGAGTACGAGGTATTGCCAATGATTCATTGACACCGGAATTGGCATATCATTTGGGCAGAGCAGCTGCCTACATTTTTGGGCAGAACAAAGAACACCCGACCTTTCTCATCGGCCGGGATACCCGCCGTTCCGGCACCATGCTGGCAGATATCCTGGCCGCCGGTATCGCTTCAGCCGGTGGGGACTGCTACATGGTAGGCGTCATTCCGACTCCGGCCATTGCCTACCTGACGCGGACCCATCATATGGACGCAGGCGTCATGATTTCGGCCTCGCATAATCCTTTTGAATACAACGGCATCAAGTTCTTCGATGGCTTTGGCTATAAATTGCCGGACGAAACGGAAGACAAAATCGAAGAATGTATGCTCAAAGATGAACGGGCTGCTCTCCAGAGCCGTCCGACCGGTGCGGCTATCGGCACGATTTCGGCGTGGACCGACTTGCAGCAGGAATATGCTGATTTCATCTGCAAATCGACAGATATCGACTTGTCGGGCTTGAAAGTCGTCCATGACGGGGCCAATGGCTCGGCGTCGGTATTGGGACCGGAAATCCTCAAGCGCCTCGGCGCTGAAGTCATTGCTATCCATCATGAACCGAACGGCGTCAACATCAATGAAAAATGCGGGTCCACCCATTTGGAAAGCTTGAAGGAAACGGTTCTCAAATACGGGGCTGATGTTGGCATTGCCAATGACGGTGACGCTGACCGCTGCCTGGCTGTCGACGAAAAGGGCCAGGAAATGGATGGCGACCAGATCATGCTCCTCTGCGCCATGAAACTGAAAGCCGAAGGCCGGCTCAAACAGGATACCGTCGTCGGTACGGTCATGAGCAATATCGGTTTCCATAAAGCGTTGAAAGAAATGGGCTGCAAGACGGAAATCACGGCTGTCGGCGACCGCTATGTCCTGGAAAAGATGCGCAAAGACGGCTATTCCCTGGGTGGCGAACAGTCGGGCCATATCATCTTCCTCGACTACAATACGACCGGTGACGGTCTGCTCACGGCGGTCCAGCTGCTGAGCATCATGAAACAGCAGAATAAGCCGCTGTCGGAATTGGCCGGGCTCATGACGCGCTACCCGCAGATTTTGAAAAATGTTCGCGTTCAGACGAAGTCGGGATGGGAAGACAATAACCTCATCATGGCGGCCATTTCGGCTGGTGAAGAAGAATTGGGCGATGAAGGCCGCATCCTTGTCCGTCCGTCCGGGACAGAACCCCTCATCCGTGTCATGGCTGAAGGACCGGACCTGGACCAGCTCGAACGCATCGTCGATGACATCGCCGTCGTCGTCGAACACGAAATGGGGCCTTCCAAATAGGTATTGACAAAACCTTGCAAATATATTAAAGTGTGGGAATGGAGTTCAGCGAACTTCATTCCTGCTTTTTTTGCAGGCGTCTGGAAATCCTTGACGATATAATGGATAGCGCTAGTGCCTGGTCCGCCAGGCAGACGAGGTAGAGAAGTATCGAACAGTCAGCGGATGTCTCTCGGCAGCTTCAGCCGTTATATGACGAAAAAACACGGCGGTAACGTCGTCGACAAGTTCGTCATGGGAAGGAACATTTTCATATCAGGAGGATATAACTATGTGTGGTATTGTAGGTTACATCGGAGACAGAGAAGCAGCAGATTTTTTGATGGATGGTCTGGCAAAGCTGGAATACCGCGGTTATGATTCGGCCGGTATCGCCGTCTATCATGACGGCGCCATTGCTGTCCGCAAAAAGGCAGGCCGTCTGGTCAACCTGGCTGAAGCCGTAAAGGCTCATCCTGTCGTCGGCACGGTCGGCATCGGCCATACCCGTTGGGCAACTCATGGCGGTCCGTCGGATGTCAACGCCCATCCCCATACGGATGAAAAAGGCGATTTCGCCATCGTCCACAACGGCATCATCGAAAACTACATGGAATTGAAGGAAGAACTCCTCAAGAAAGGGTATCACTTCAAGTCGGAAACGGATACGGAAGTCGTCGCCCACTTGTGCGCCGACATGTACGACGGGGATTTCACCAGCACGGTCCGCAAAGTCCTGAGCCGTCTGCGCGGTTCTTATTCGTTGGTCTTCATGTGCAAATTTGAACCGGATAAGATCATTTGCAGCAAGAAGGATAATCCTCTCATCGTCGGTCTCGGCCAGGGCGAAAACTACATCGCCTCGGATATCCCGGCCATCCTCAGCTATACCCGCAAGACGTATATCATGAATGATGGGGAAATCGCCATCGTCATGAAAGATAATGTCTGGGTCACGGACCTCGAAGGCAAACCCATTTCCAAGAAAGTCTTTGAAGTCAACTGGGATGCCGAAGCGGCTGAAAAAGGCGGCTTCGAACACTTCATGCTCAAGGAAATCTATGAACAGCCGAAGGCCATCAAAGATACCATGAGCTGCCGCATCACGAAAGACGGCAAACATGTCCACTTCGAAGAACTGAACTGGACGCCGGAAGATGTCAACTCTATCGGCAAGATCCTGATCACGGCTTGCGGTACGGCCTACCATGCCGGGCTCCTGGCCAAGTACTTCATTGAAAAACTGGCCCGCATCCCTGTCGAAGTCGATATCGCTTCGGAATACCGTTATCGCGATCCTTTGACGGACAGCAAGACCCTTTGCATCGTCGTCAGCCAGTCTGGTGAAACCATCGACACCTTGGCAGCCCTGAAGGAAGCCAAACGCCGTGGCGCCCGTTCCCTGGCCATTACCAACGTCGTCGGCTCGTCTATTTCCCGTGAAGCCGACCAGGTCGCTTATACCTGGGCTGGCCCGGAAATCGCCGTGGCTTCGACAAAGGCTTATACGACGCAGCTGGTCACGCTCCTGCTCTTGTCCCTGTACATGGGCCGCTTAAATGGGAACCTGCCCGTAGATCGGGAAGAAAAGATTTTGGCTGATTTGACGAAACTGCCGGATCAGTGCCAGTCCATCTTTGACCAGGTCGACATCATCAAAGGTCTCTGTGCTGCTTTCAAAGATAAAGAAGACGTCTTCTTCATCGGCCGTTCTATGGACTACGGCCTGGCTATGGAAGGTGCCTTGAAATTGAAGGAAATCTCCTATATCCATGCGGAATCCTATGCCGGCGGTGAATTGAAGCACGGTACGTTGTCCCTTATCGAAGCCGGTGTTCCCGTCATCGCTTTGGCTACGCAGGTAGAAGTCGAAGAAAAGATGATCAGTAACATCAAAGAAGTCAAAGCCCGTGATGCCTATGTCGTCGGCGTCGTCCAAGAAGGCGATACGGAAGTCGGCAAAACCGTCGATGCTTTGATCAAAGTACCCGTATCAGACGATTTCGTCGTCCCCATCCTGGCTATCATCCCCTTGCAGCTGTTGGCGTACTACATCGCCGTCAGCCGCGGCAACGACGTAGATAAACCGCGTAACCTGGCCAAAAGCGTTACCGTAGAATAATCGTTAGTTTGAGGTTTGATGTATGATGTTTGAGGTGATGGCCTTTAAATTTTGTCCCATCCACATCAAACATCAAACTTTCAACTTCAAACTAAAAAAGCGCTGTCTTCATGCGACAGCGCTTTTTTTTGTCCCCTTTATTCTCCGTTCGGCAGGGGAATCGTCCCTTTCGTCCGGGAAAAGGCGCGGCCTTCTTCTTTTTGCCGTATACTATACTCAACGAAATGACAGTGATGATTGCAGATAGATGTGAGGTGTTGTCTTATGTCACGCTTTATCAATAACCTGAAACGCCGCGTTGCCAAAGAGCAGAAGAAGATTGTCCTGCCGGAATCGGAAAGCCGCCGCGTCCTGCAGGCTGCCGAACGGGTCCAGGCCGAAGGTTTCGCCCGGCCTATCCTCATCGGCCGGCCCCAGAGTATCGTCGAAGTAGCGTCAGAATATCAAATCGATATGGATGGTATCGAAATCATCGATCCCGAAACATATCCCATGATGGATAAATTCTGTGAATATTATGCTAAGCGGCGAGCCAAGAAGGGCATGACTCTTGAAGAAGCACGGAAAGTCTTGTCGGAAAATTATATTTTCTTTGCTGCCTGTCTCGTCGCCTTCGATATTGCCGACGGCATGGTCGCCGGAGCTGTCGCTACATCGTCGGAAGTCATCCGGGCGGCCCTGCAGGTCATCGGGCCCCACCCCGGCTTGTCGACGGTCAGCAGTTCCTTTATCATGATTACGGATAAACCGCAATTCGGCGATGATGGCATCTTCGTCGTCGGGGACTGCAGTGTCGTCATCGAACCGACGCCGCAGCAGTTGGCCGATATCGCCGTCAGCTGTGTCGAACGGGCCCGCCGGACGGCGCAGATGCTCGATCCGAAAGTAGCCCTCTTGTCGTATTCGACCATGGGAAGCGGTGCAGGCGAAGAAGTCGACCGCGTCCGCGAGGCCGTCCGCCTGCTGCGGGACCGCAACGTCGATTTCGAATTTGATGGGGAAATGCAGGCCGACGCTGCCCTGGTGCCTCGTATTGCCCGGCAGAAAGCACCGGGATCGACGGTAGCCGGGCAGGCCAATGTCCTCGTTTTCCCGAATCTCGTTTCCGGCAATATCTGCTATAAAGTCTTGGAACATCTGGCCGGAGCGACGGCGCTGGGCCCGCTCCTCCAGGGCCTGGCCAAGCCGGTCATGGATTTATCCCGGGGCTGTACGCCTGAAGATATTACCGACGTCATCGCCATTTGCTGCAGCGATGCCATCTATATGCAGGCCGAAAAGAAACGCGATATCGCCTTTACCAGCCGCTTTGAAAAGCTCGACCGCCGCGTCGCCGTCGAAAACCGCAATATTTCCATCCAGTTCGATCCGGAAAAGTGCAAGAACTGTACCCTTTGCCGTCGGCGCTGTGCCGATGTCATGTCCATGACGGGCTATTATTCTCTGGAAAGTACGGGTGACGTGCCGATTTGCGTCCACTGCGGCCAATGTTCCCTGACGTGCATGTTCGGTGCGACGACGACTGTATCCCAGCGCGATGCCATCCAAAAGGCCATCGATGACCCGAAGAAAATCGTCATCTTCCAGACGGCACCGGCTGTCCGCGTCGCTCTTGGCGATGAATTTGGCCTGCCCTTCGGCTCCGTCGTCCAGGGCAAGATGATTGCCGCCCTGCGGGCTCTCGGCGGGGATTACGTCTTCGATACGAACTTCGGCGCTGACCTGACCATCATGGAAGAAGCATCGGAACTCCTGTACCGCATGCACAATAAGAAAGAACTCCTGCCGCAGTTCACCAGCTGCTGCCCGTCGTGGGTTGAATTTACGGAAATCTTTTTCCCTGAACTGATTCCTCACTTGTCGACGGCCAAGAGCCCGATCAGCATGCTCAGTCCTATGATCAAGACCTATTTTGCCAAACGCATGAAGATCGATCCGGCCGACATCGTGACGGTCTGCGTCACGCCGTGTACGTCGAAGAAAGCCGAAATTGCCCGGCCGGAACGGAATGCTGCCGGCCGCTATTGGAAGAAGCCGGAAATCCGCGATACGGACTACTGCATTACGACTCGTGAATTGGCGAAATGGATCAAAGACGCCCAAATCGACTTCAACAGCCTGAAGGATTCGGATTATGACCCCATCTTTGGCCAGTCTTCCGGCGGCGGTACGATTTTTGGCAACAGCGGCGGCGTCATGGAAGCGGCTTTGCGGACCCTGGTCTATTTGCAGACGGGCAAACCGGCTGACGAAGAATTTCTGCACTTTGAAGAAGTCCGTGGCCTGGAAGGCGTCAAAGAGGCGGCACTGACCCTGGATAACGATATCATCCGCGTCGTCGCCATCAGCGGTCTGGCCAATGCCCGGCGCTTCATCAACCTCATGGAAGAAAAACATTCGTGGAAGAAATACGCTTTCATCGAAGTCATGGCCTGCCCGGGCGGCTGCATCGGCGGCGGTGGCCAGCCGCGGACGAAACTGCCTCAGGAAATCCCGGCCAAACGCGCCCGCATCGAATCGCTCTATGGACTGGATGCGCTGAAACAGATACGTGCCAGCTGGGAAAACCCGGAAATCCAGACACTGTATACCAAATTCCTGGGTGAACCCCTCAGCGACCTTTCCGAATCCCTCCTGCATACGCAGTATATCAATAAGCATTATATGCTGGGGAAAGAAGACAAAGTACAACCAGGGGTGAGCCATTAATGCCACGTGGCTCGTGGTTCGTGGCTCGTGACTCGTGACTAACAACTAACAACTAGCCACTAACCACTTAACAGGGCTTGTCGTCGTGCGACAAGCCCTTTTTACTTGCTTCCTTTTCCGTATGTCCCTATAATAGGAAGTGACATACATGATGCGGAAGGGAATCGATATGAGCCGGTATATTACGTCTTTGAAACAGCAGGCGGCTAGGAAGCCGCAAAAAATTGTTTTGCCTGAAAGTGATGATGTCCGTATTTTACAGGCTGCTGACCGGGTATTGGCCGAGCACCTGGCCGTCCCTGTCCTCTTGGGGAAGGAACGTGATATCCAGGAACTGGCTTCACGGTATCAGCTCGATTTGGATGGGGCTGAAGTGATTTATCCTAAAAAATATCGGATGCTGGAAGATTTGGCGCAAACCTATGCGGATAAACGGAAAGCCGCTGGAATGACTTTGGAAGAGAGCCGCCGTTTCCTCTTGAACCATCCCCTGTACTTCGGCGCCGCCTTGGTAGCTGCCGGAGAAGCGGCTGGCATGGTAGCCGGCATGGAAACGCCGGCATCGGAAGTGCTGCGGGCAGCCTTGCAGCTCATTGGGACGCGGGATGGCATCGATACGGTCAGCAGTTCCTTCATCGTTGTGACGGATATGATGCAGTTTGGCAATGACGGCGTCTTTGTCGTCGGCGATGGCGATGTAATCCCTGATCCAGATGAATACCAGTTGGCAGATATTGCCTGCAACTGTGTAGACCGGGCGCGCCGGACGCTGCATATTGCATCTCCCAAAGTAGCCCTGTTGTCTTACTCGACCATGGGCAGCGAGCGCGGTGCCGGAGCCGATAAAGTACGCCGGGCCGTACAGATTTTGAGCGATCGCAATGTCGATTTTCTATACGATGGGGAAATGGAAGCCGACGTGGCCCTGGTGCCGGCCTATGCTGCCGATTGGGCGCCCCGCTCACCGGTGGCAGGCCAAGCCGATGTCCTCGTCTTTCCCGACCTCAATACGGGTAATATTTGCTGTAAAATGTTGGAACACGTCGCAGGAGCCAAAGTCCTGGGTCCGCTCTTGCAGGGCCTGGCTAAACCCGTCATGGACTTATCGCGGGCGTCGACAGTAGATACCATCGTCGACACCATCGTCATCTGTTGCTGTGATGCATAAAGACGCAGGCCGCCTCGGCTAGGGCGGCCCGCTGTAATATTTGATCATGGCCTATTCGGAATGATGGTGAGCTTTTACGAGCTACGAGCCACGAACCACGGTTTTTTCCTCGGACTCAGATGCGGTGTTCCGCCGCGACAGACTCAAACTGACAACGACGCTTCGGGAAACCCTCAGCGCGTAGCGGGCCGCCTTCACAGGACGGCCCCTACGGATGCCATTACACCGCGGCATCTCAAACTGACAACATTGCCTCGAGTAACCCTCGGCTCGTAAAAAATGCCCCGACCGGGGCCAGCGTAGGGGCCGACCCGGCTAGGGCGGCCCGCTGTGATATTTGATCA
>ERZ772881.63-NODE-63-length-111164-cov-13.898379_pt1 | contig 111164 bp, 95 predicted proteins | sample MGYA00580581_ERZ772881 | MGnify/ENA primary metagenome ERZ772881 (study PRJEB29015, sample SAMEA2737668) | human gut metagenome | biome: human gut; feature: human-associated habitat; material: faeces | place: China | collected 2012 ...
GTTCTGGATCTCATCAAGAATAATCAATGTATTCCCTGGAGTAATTGTTACTCCTCCTCATGTGGGGACGTTCCTTCTCAATAGAATTCCAGCCTGTGCTCCACTAGCTCGCTTCCCTCATATACGAGCTTGAGTGAGAAAAATCTCTCCTCCCCTTCAAGCAACAGCTTCAGGAATATCGCATCCCCGCTCCACGTCGGAAGTGTTGGCACGATCTCTTTATCTATCCACTGAAGGTCCCCCTCATCGCATATCTGAACTTCCCCATCAAATCCATCTGCAGTGAACAGGCACATAAGCTCATTCTCACACTCATTGCTGATAAATGTCACCAGCCCTCTGAATCTGTACGATGTAAGCGTAAGTCCCGTCTCCTCCTTTATCTCCCTCAGAAGGCAGTCCTCAGGGCTCTCACCCTCCTCGGCATGTCCACCTACACCGATCCATTTGCCTTTATTAATGTCCTTCTCCTTCTTTGTCCTGTGGAGCATCAGGTATCTTCCATCTTTCTCTATGTAACAAAGTGTTGTCATCTTCATATTAACCTCCCAGGAACGTCCCTTCTTATTCAATATCCAAAAGTATATTTTTATACACGGGAAAAGTCAATTTCTTTTCCATGAGGGACGGAGGGGACAGGTCCCTCCGTCCCCACTGTCTTCACCACATAAAAAGTTCCATGCATCTGCACCGTGCAGACACATGGAACTTTCTTATTACTCTATATTAACTTCAACCTACAGCATACCCTCTTTTATAATATCGTGGTCTCTCAGTACCTTTTCAATCACCGTGCCCTGGATCTTCTTAAGTATAGGTCTCTTAAGCTTGTTCAGAGGTCCAAGATTTATCTCAAGCGGAGATTTGCCATCCATGAGCTTCACGCTGCTGTCCAGCAGTTCACGGATATCGTACACACTTCCCCACACCTCAGGAACACCTCTGTCCACGCCGAGAAGTCCATACACAGCCTCCATGGCAGTTCTGACAGAATACTCTGTGGTGAACACTGTGTCACGAGGGGTGTCGGCGAACTGTCCGAGGAATGCAAAGTTGGTGCATCCGTCCGGAATTACATCTGGTCTGTCGCCCTTTGCTCTAGGCATGAAGAACGCGGTGATATATGGCATCATAGTTGGCACACAGACTGCGCTGTTTGTGGCCAACTCCTCGATCTCATCTTCTGGCACACCCAAATGGTAGAGCCACTCCTCCGTGATCTCCTTACCGGTACAATCCTTCATAGGTTTCTTGATATAATCGCCCGGAACATCTGTGAACAGGCCATATACCCATACACACACCTTATCCTTGTCCTGGGTCTTGAACTGTCCCTGTCTGTTGATGGTCCAGCTCATCAGCCAGCTTGAATCCTGACAGCTCACTATACCACCCGTCACAACCTTTCCTGTTCTCGGATCACGCTTGCAGATATCTACGATGTATGGGATGATCTTGTCGTCCAGTGTTGTTACTGTGGCCGACTCCCAGTTTGTCTTAGATATATCAGAACAGAACTTCTCAGGATGGCCAAATGAAGGATCCTGTGCAGCTATGTTCTTCCACAGGCTCCAGCAGCCGCTTGTCCTGACCTCTGCGTCACCATTTGGCGCATGGTTCTGATCACCGTAGATAGTTCCCTCCGTGCAGCTTCCATTTGTGACAAATACAAGATCGTTCTCAGTGAGTGGAATACCCTTCTCAGCTCCGTTTACCCTGCACTCTATGGTCTTTGCTATCTTCTTGCCGTCTCTCATGTCAAATATGACATTTGTGACCTCCGTGTTGTACTGGAATGTCACGCCCGCCGCCTCAAGATACTTCACCATCGGAAGGATCAGCGACTCATACTGGTTGTACTTTGTGAATTTGAGTGCTGAGAAATCTGGAAGTCCTGAGATGTGATGTATGAATCTCTGGAAGTAAAGTTTCATCTCCAGCGCGCTGTGCCAATTCTCAAATGCGAACATCGTCCTCCAGTACAGCCAGAATGTTGAATCAAATACCTCATCGTCGAATACATCCTCTATCGTCTTGTCATACAGATCCTCATCCCTTGTCATGAAGAGCTTCATGATCTCCATACAGCCCTTCTGGCTCAGATTGAATTTGCCATCTGTGTGGGCATCCTTGCCTCTGTTCACTGTTGCTCTGCACAGTGAATAATTTGGATCCTCCTTGTTCAGCCAGTAATACTCGTCAAGAACCGATACCCCCGGTGTCTCTATGGAAGGTATACTTCTGAACAGATCCCACAGGCACTCGAAATGGTTCTCCATCTCACGTCCACCTCTCATGACGTAGCCTCTGGCAGGATCAAATATTCCATCGCACGCACCGCCCGCTATATCCATAGCCTCAAGAATATGGATGTGTGAGCCTTCCATCTGTCCGTCACGTACAAGGAAGCAAGCTGCTGCCAGTGATGCAAGACCACTTCCCACTATATATGCGTTCTTGTCATCCACGCCCTCCGGCTTTCTCGGTCTGGCAAATGCCTCATAGTTTCCATTTGTATAATAGATTCCCTTACTGTTCTTCTCATGCTTTCCGCGCTCCGTATTGCGGTACTCAGCATGTTCAGCCGCAGCCTTCTCCTTCTGAACTTTTGCCTTATTACGATTTTTAACTGTGAGAGCTGCTGCTCCTGCGCCGGCTGCTGCCACCGCTGCTATCCCGATTCCCAATTTCTTCTTTGACATAAGCAATTCTCCTTTCAGTCTGCCGTCTATTTCCATCTCATGTCCCTATAATAGCTTACCCAATTTTTATTTCATATTTACAAAAAAAGTGGAATGATAAAAATTTTATCATTCCACTCATTTTGTATAACTTTATATTGCATATGTACTCTAGTGATACCTTCTGTCGACGCCCTTCTGCCTGTAATATGCCGCCTTGTTCTCGTACATTCTCTCATCTGCAGCCTTTACTATCTCGTCAAATGACTCCCAGTCCTTCTCATCACTTGACACATAGCCACATGATATTGATATGGATTTCACCAGCTGTCCGGACCATCCACCCACAACGTCATCAAATTCCTGCTGCACTCTCTTCAGCCTCCTGGTATTTACAAAGATGATGGCCACAAATTCATCACCGCCCATCCTGTACACCTTACCATAGTTTCCAAAACACTGCTCCATACAGTCGGCAGCACCCTGAAGCAGTTCATCTCCAGCCGCATGTCCCAGGGTATCATTCACTAATTTAAGCCCATTTACATCCATGGACACATACACATATACAGAATCTCCCGGCAGCTCCCTGACATCATCTATATATGCGTTCCTGTTATAACATTTTGTGAGCTCATCTGTATAAGATCGTCTTATCAGCTTCTGCCCCCGTTTCTTATCTTCATCTATGTTTCTGGTGGTAAATATGACTTTTAAAGGACGTCCGTCCTCGTCAACATCTATCGATATAAATGACAGTCTGAACCATCCAAGATCCTTCACCATGAACTCACCTGATACAATCTTTTTCCTGATCAGCCTGTCCCCCAGACTATCCAGATCCATGAATTCCTGGGCACTTGCCTGATGTTCATCCACAACCACCTTATGAACGATCTTCCTCATAAGTTCCTTCGCCCCTGCTGCCCGCTCACCAGCCCTCAATATCAGGTCTCCTGCGGTATAGAGGGCAAATGTATCATGCCTAAGATCAAGCATATGCATGCTGTAATACATCCCCGACATGGATGTCAATATTGACAGCTGTTCATTTCTCTCCCGATTCGCATGTATCACCTTCATCACCATGCTTACCACCAGGCCGGCGGCAAAACACAGATACAGTGCCATGATAACCATGATTGCCATATTACTCCGGCTATTCACATCCATTCTATATATGACCCCGATCACATACTCTCCGGATCTTCGGAATACACATCTGTTTCTAAATCCATTAATCCTTCTTATGCCTGTAAAACTGTCTTCATCGTCCGGCAGCATATCATCAGTCACCGAAATGCCGATCTCATCAAGAGTAAGCCCTACTACCGGTTCATATGAACATCCATATATTTCTCCCGATTCGCCATCTGCCACTACAACACTCAGTCCATCATACATAGGCATATTGGCAACCACCGTGGATATCTCATTCTGTTTTACTTCATTCAGAAGTCTTCTCGGCTCGATTCCAACCTGTATCATCTTGGTTCCATCGTCGTTCCATGTTATTGCATACATCATCTTCTTACCCTTTGATGTGTTCGGAGTGACATCCTGACACATGGTGAGATTCTTATCATCCAGCATAGGCTTAAAATACGCCATCTGCTCCCCGGAATCAAAGCTATATCCAAAATATTCGGGATTGGTACCGGCATATATCACGCCATCCGTATTAAACAAATGCACCTCATCAACAGATATAAGTGCAGCAATCTTGCGGAGCTCCTCCACATCATTTGCCACCTCAGGCTTTGCATCAACTATATACGCCACAGCCTTAGCCCTGACCATATAATCTTCCTTGAGGGAGTCTATCAGATCTTCCTCACTTGCCTTATTCTTCTCGATTACATTGCTGACCTGATCCAACAGCACCTGCGAGGTCCTGTCAAAACTCCTGTTATTGATAAAGCTGAGTATGACCGCCTGGATGACCATCGCAACCAGCACGATTCCCCCCGTTATCAATATTATCCCTGGCAATCTCTTTTTCATATCTGATGTTTGACTCATAAGCGCTCTCCCCGCATATCTCACAGTAATAGATTTCTTTATCCTGATCCGTCCTCTGCTTTTACATCTCGATTTCAAAATTATGAATAGAATTTGCTATATTTCCACGAAGCGTGGTGCTAAGCTGCTCCACTATTTTATGATAATCGTCCTTCATCCCCTTGTCTACCCAGTCAAGCATAATCCCCACAAATCCATACTTGTAAAAGTCTGCTATGAACTGCTTATCAGCCTCCGAGAGGTTATCCCCTTCGCATTTCTCTTCTACTACATCCGCTATGAGCTGATACGACAGCTTATACAGATAGTTTTCTATCTTAGCCTTATCCACCGACCTGTATATATTTGCGATAAATGGCTTGTTCTCCAGCACAGCCTCAAACACCTGTATCATGCCCTCCTGCCAGGTATCGTAGGTCTTCTTATCCTTCAGTGCCTGCTTGCCATCCTCTATGCACACCCACTCGGCAAGCTCATATATATCCTGAAAATGATAATAGAATGTCATCCTGCTTATCCCGCAGTCTCCGGTGAGATCCGCTATTGTTATCTTGTCAAATGGCTTGTCCTTAAGAAGCTTTTTCAGAGATACCTCAAGTGCTTTTTTAGTTGAATTTGCCATGCTTACCTCCTGTTATCCAAGTTGTACATATCATCCTCATAAACAAACATACTCATAAAAAACAATATTGCTTCTTATGAGTATATCTTAATATTTATTATATTCTTTTTTCGACAATTCTCTACTTAAAAATGTTATATTTCCTTATCTTTCTTCTGATCTTACGTCTGTTCTTCTCGTCTCCAAAGAAGCTGCTGAGCTTTTCAACAAACAATGTCAAATACCTGAACATAGATTCCGCCGCAAATGCAAATACAACCATGAGCAGGAAACATATGTTGGATATCGACTCTATGGCAAACAGCCTGCCGAGGAAAAGGCCACAGAACAGCAGTCCGATTATGTTGATAAGAAGTACACCATACTTCATCTTGTTGAACGGATGGCTGATCTTGATTATTATCATGAATCCGACAACCGCAAGAAGCATTGTGCCGGCTGTGGCTATGTCCTCACTCGGGAGGTTGAAGACCTGTCCGCAGATTACAAGTGCTCCGACCGACAACACATCCGTGAGTCCTGCAGGCAATGCTTTTAACATGACATTTACCATAAAGTTTCCCTCTATACGATTCCTGTTCGGCTCAAGTGCCAGCAGGAATCCCGGCAATCCTATGGTGAACATGCTTATGAGCGATATCTGTGATGGCTCCAGCGGATATGTGATCGCAAATATCGCTGAGAATATGGCCATCAGCAGTGAGAATATATTCTTAACAAGGAAGAGGCTTGCTGATCTCTGTATATTGTTGACCACCTGTCTTCCCTCAAACACCACATATGGCATACGTCCGAAATCCGAATCCAGAAGCACCGTCTGTGCCGCCTGCGCAGCCGCTTCACTTCCAGATGCCATTGCAATACTGCAATCAGCATCCTTCATTGCGAGTATATCATTTACACCATCACCAGTCATGGCAACCGTGTGTTTCTGTTTCTGGAGCGCCCTGACTATGAGCTGCTTCTGTTTAGGCGTAACTCTTCCAAATACTGTATATTTATCCACAGCCTCAGTTATATCCTTCTCAGACGCCAAAGTGGAAGCATCCACATAGTTCTCCGCTCCATCTATGCCTGCCCGCTTTGCCACCTCTGATACTGTGGCAGGGTTATCTCCGGATATGACTTTTATGGCAACGCCCTGCTCTTTGAAATATGTAAATGTGCTCTCTGCATTTTCCCTTATTGGATTTGAAAGCACTATATAACCAATAGGAGATATGCCTCCTAATGGTCTTACCGAACCAGTGGAATCATCGCCTGACTCCGCCATAAGAAGGACTCTGTATCCCTTGCTCTGGTACTCCTCTATCTCTTCGGATATCTCCTCATACCTATCCTTCATTATAAACTCCGGAGCACCAAGCATATAGTCTCCCTCGACAAATGACACCTTACTGTATTTGTTCGCCGATGTGAAAGGCTGTGTCTTGAGCAGTGTCCTGCTGCCCTTCTCTATCTCATTCTTAGCCACATAGGCTCTGATCGCCTCCATTGTGGCATTGTTGTCCTCAATGACCGCCGAGTAATCCGCCAGCAAGTGCGCAAATGCTCTCTTGTCCATCTCGGCATCGCCGCATCTGCCGCTTATCACCAGCTCTGTAACCTGCATACCCGGCTCAGTGATGGTTCCGGTCTTATCCACACAGAGTACATCGACTCTCGCGAGTGTCTCTATACTCTTCATGTCATGCAGTAACACTTGTTTCTTCGCAAGTCTTATTGTGCTGAGCGCAAGCGCAACAGTTGTGAGCAGATAAAGTCCTTCAGGGATCATTCCGAGAACCGCCGCAACCATCGATACAACACTCTTCTTGAATGTCTCTCCATTCATGATATACGCCTGGCAGAACAATATGATTCCCACTGGTATGATGATGATTCCAACCCATTTTACAAGCTTGTTGATGTACCTGATCATCTCTGACTGTTCGCCGTCACCCATGGCCTTCGCCTGGGCTGTGAGCTGTGATATGTATGACTCATTGCCCACCTTATCAAGCTTGGCATAGCACTGTCCGGACACCACAAAGCTTCCGGACATGAGTCGATCACCTGATTTCTTCTTGATCTCATCCGACTCACCGGTGAGCAGGGCTTCATTTACCGATATACTGCCGCTGAGCACCGTAGCGTCAGCACATATCTGATTGCCTGCCGACAGAATGATGATATCGTCCTTAACCAGTTCCTCTGATTGTATCTGCTGCTGTTCTCCGTCTCTCACAACTATCGAATGCGGCGCATTTAACATACTCATCTTGTCAAGAGTCTTTTTGGCACGCAGCTCCTGAAATATTCCTATAACCGTGTTGCCTATGATGACCGGCAGGAAAGTCAGATTCCTGAATGAGCCAACGATACATAGCAGCACCGTAAGTATGAGGAATATAAGATTGAAGTATGTGAGCAGATTGGACTTGACTATCTGCCCCACTGTCTTCTGCGTACTTATATCCGTGTGATTGGTAAGTCCCTTGTCGATCCGTTCCCTTACTTCCTCCGATGTAAGACCAATGATCGGGACTCCCCGTGTATCCAGATTGTTTTCTGAGTTTATATCCAAATAAAACACCTCTTCCTGTGTATATGGTCGGCAAATGTTATGCATCGAGCAGTATTTTGCACCGACTGCCCATGACATCTCATGATTTCTTTAACAAAGTTCTATTATAAGTACTCCAAGTAAGGTTATTCAAGGATGATGGCAGATATTTCATATTTTTTTAAGAAACCTTGTGTCTCATTAACGACAAGCGGACAACCATCTGTTTTGAGATATAGTTGATGACTGAGTCAGCTAAACAAAATGAGCATAACACATTTCCCATCTGGGTATTATTGTGTTACGCTCATTTTTTATGCAAGCCGCGAATCAGGATCCGCATCTACGTCATATTCTATTATCATAGCATAAGCCATATTTGATATATTGACTGCACTATGGTCTCTGTCCCATTGCGCCCTCAAGTGTGATCGTCTCACCACTCATGTACTTGAAATCCGGTGATGCGAGTGCCACGCATGCACGTCCGATCTCCTTCTCTACATCTCCGAAGTGTCCCATAGGCGGCATCTTTACATTTGCCTTGAACGCATCCGGATATGCCTTCTCGAAGTTCTCAAGCTGTGATGTCCATGCGAGAGGACATACTATATTGACATTTATTCCATCAGCTGCCCACTCTGTAGCTGCAACTCTTGTAAGGCCCCTAATGCCTTCCTTCGCTGCCGCATATGCGCACTGTCCGTAATTTCCAAAGAGGCCTGCGCCTGATGCAAAGTTGATGACTGAACCCTTTGTCTCCTTCAGATATGGATAGCATGCCTGCATATAGTAAAATGCAGCGTAAAGACCTGAATATATGGCAAGGTCAAACTGTGCTGTTGTGTGATCTGCGATGGTAACGCCTGATGCAGATGCCTGCGCATTGTTGATGAGCACATCTATTCTTCCAAATTCCTTAACTGCCTGCTCCACAACGTTCTTGACGACGCTCTCGTTGTCCGCACCTGCGTTTACATCAGCCTGGACTGCAAGAACCTTGATCCCATATTTGCTCTCAAGCTCTGCCTTTGCATCCTCAAGTTTCTGGACATTACGTCCTGTAAGCACCAGATTGGCACCTTCCTTGGCATATGCTGTCGCTATTCCGTATCCGATGGATCCACAGCTTCCATCGCTGAGAACTGCACGTCCGCCTCCTGTTATTATCGCTGTCTTACCTGTTAAAAAACCCATATGTGTACACTCCTTCCCTGGCCATGACTATCTTCTTCACACCGCATAGATTTCTGTCAACCATAACATATATCTATAATTTCATAGCCCATGTCTATTATTATAGCCACACGGCCGCCCCAAAACAACACCTTCACATACCTTTAAATGAAAATATTTATGCATATCTTTCCTCAGAACACTGGTGATACAGCTTGCAGCGGTGTTGATGCTGCCTATGGTGTTTGGCATCAATGGAATCTGGTGTGCAGTGGCTGTGGCGGAGGCTGTGACCCTTGTCATAACTATCACCTTCCTTGTATGGAATTAAAAGAAATACGGATATTAAACAAAATAAGCCGGAGTATGTGATTGTTAATTATCACGCACTCCGGCATTTTTATATCGCCCTATTCACTATGTTCTTAAGTTCCGGATAGCTGGACACAGCCAGTACATCCTCGTCCGTCTTGTTCTGCAGCGACAAATACCACACCGGTGTCATTCCAGCATTTTTCGCTCCCATGACATCCTTCTTGTAGCTATCGCCCACATAGATGACCTCATCGTTCTTTACGCCCAGCTTTGTAGCTATCATATCAAACATCCTGCGGTTCGGCTTTTCTATACCAGCCTCCTCGCTTGTTATCATTGCGTCAAGTCTGCCCGTAAGTCCAAGTCTGTCTATCTTCCTGAACTGGATATGCGCAGTCATATCTGTACAGATACCAATCTTTATTCCTCTGGCTTTCATATCATCTATAAACTCCAATGCCCCGGGGAATATGGATATCTTGTTCAGGAAATTGTTCCAGAAATAGTTGTACACCTGCAGGTCATATCTAAATGGTGATACCCCCAGGATCTCCAGCATCTTCTGGAAGTACAGCACCCTATTGTGCTGCGCCGCCATATCCCAGGCAGAGAGCTGATCCTTTACCATGTCTCTGCCTTCTTCAAAGGCTTTCATCACTGTCACTTCATCTATATGAAGAAGTTCATTTGCCACATATCTCACAGTGTCTTCCACTGCCTTATCATTCTCGTGAAGGCAGTCGTATAATGTATCATCTAAATCAAATACTATTGCTCTTATCATATCTACTGACACTCCCTTCGAACTTCCTTGGTGATCGTTGTTCCACCGGTCTTGTACCAATTGTCCACAAAACTGTCAAATTCATCCAGATCAGCTTCACCTGTAACTATCTTCAGGTAAGTGTCGCTCTCCAGATTCTCAAGGTACCACCAGTCTGACACCATGGTCTCGGTCTCCCCGAAGTACAGAGATTCGACTTTATTTGTACGCGCATCATTGAGGATCTTGCACGCAGTTATACGGGATGTATATGCCGCCCAGTCCTCCGATGACGCATTGTCTTCATTCTTAAGATATGAATCACATGCTTCATAATAAGACTGTTCCAGCAGATTCAGATCATCTGGCTGCCTTACGCCAGAGAACACATGGTTCAGCTCGCCATAACATATCTGAAGTGCATTGTTGTAATCCACGTTCATCGCAAGTGGTCTTGCGGTAGGATCCACATTGAGTTTGTAGTAATCCTTTATAGCCTGATTGTCTTTATCCTCATATCTTACATAGTCAAACAGCACACTTATTATCTTGCACACTATCTCCGGGTGCTCATATCCCTTTTTGACAACCACGAAGTTGCCATACGGAACCTGAGTGTGATAACTCGTTGAGCCGTTTTCCTCTGTGGCAAGCAGATATGGTTCCCACTTTGCTGTTGGATCGGCCGCTACAGCGTCCATGAGAGGATTATTTGGAGCCCACCATGGTCCGAAGAACGAACCACACTGTCCATTCACTATGAGTTCTATTATGTTGCTGCTTGTCCGCATGAGGAAATTCTGATCCAGAATCCCTTCCTCGTACATCTCATGTATATGCTCCAGAGCCTTCTTTGCCTCCGGCTGTACAGAACCATACACAACATTTCCGTCCTCATCCTTTATCCACTGTTTCGGAAATGCCCCATATGCGGCAAATACAATGTCGAGCGTGTACTCGCTGCTATAACCACAACCGCCGCAGAGACTTGTGTCTGCCACCAGCCCTACGGTATTTCCTTCACCATTATTTCCCGGATCCTTCTCAATAAACTGCCTGATGATCTCCTCCGCATCCGAAAGTGTTCTCGGAGCCTCAAGTCCCAGCTTATCCATCCAGTCTTTTCTAAGCCATATCAGATTTGGTCCATCTGATATATTTGTCTCAGGTATGGCCATGATACGGTCATCAAATGTGACCACATCCATGATACTGCTGCCATAACTCTTATATATGTTCTTTACCGTTTCACTCATGCAGTTGTTATAACTGTCTGTGAGATCCTCGATCATGTCATTTTCCACCAGATACTGCAGCTCATCCATGTCCTGGACGATCATCACATCCGGAAGATCCTTCTGTGCTATCACCATGGATACATTGTCATCATACTGATCATCAGCAGCCTCAAATATATCCTGGTTCTGCACATTTAAGATTTCATTTAATATCTGTGTGTATGCGTTATTTTCATACGTTTCTCCCTGTGGGAGATTTGAATTATTTGCACCGGACAGCTTGCCCAGGGTATAGGTGAGCTGTTCCGGATACCTTCCAAGCGGCGTTGTCTCCGCAATATGCATGGCAGACTCATATTCTGCATCTGTGGTCGCCTTAGACGGGTTGGAGGGGGTGTTATTGTCCTGGCAGCCACATATTATTATAAGGGTAATTGTTAGCACACATGTTATTATTTTTTTCAGATACTTCATTGCTGGCATATGCTTTCCTCATTCCACTTAGGTTTTGCAAATAATTTCATATATTATCCTTAACCCTTTACGCCTCCAGACATGCTATCCTTGTAGCACTTCTGCATTAACATAAAGAGAATGATAATCGGTACGGATATCAGCACTGCACCAGCCGCAAATGAGTTGAACCAGTTGTACACATACTCTTTCTCGAGCATGTTCCAAAGTCCGATGGATACTGTGTAATAGTCCTTGTTGGCTCTGCATATAACCTTGGCAAACACGAAATCAATCCATGGTGCAAGGAACGAATTCAGAACCGTATAAACTATGATCGGACGGCTGAGTGGTATGATTATCCTTGTAAATGACTGCCATCTTGTAGCACCATCAAGGTATGCTGCTTCTTCCAGCGACTTTGGTATAGTATCAAAGAATCCTTTGGCGATATAGAATCCAAGTCCTGAACCGCCTGAATATACGAGTACCAGAGCAACCCTGATGAGTGAGCCTTCTGAAAGTCCCAGAACCTTAAGGATGTAATACACTGCTATCATAGCCATGAATCCCGGGAACATTCCAAGTATAAGTGCCACATTCATAAATGGCTTTCTCAGTCTGAAACGCATTCTTGACATACAGTATGAAACTGCAAGCACGAACGCTGTTGATATTATACATGAGAAAATTGCTATTATCAAAGTATTCTTGAACATCTGCATAAAGTTCAGGATACCTGTGTCTGTAAAAAGCTTTGTGTAGTTCGCCAGAGTCAAAGACTTTGGCAACAGAGTTGAAACATACTGTCCTTTCTCTCCTCTGAAGCTTATCATGATTATCCATGCGATCGGCAGTACCCAGATAACCGAAAGGATTACCAGTATGATATGAACCACGATGTCTCCCAGTGTCCATTTGCTTCTTGCTTTAATCTCATTATTATTTGATTTAGCCATTACTGAAATCCCTCCTCATCTTTATATGATGCGGTGTTGTGGTAAGTTACCAGTGACACAACAGCGAGAACTATGAATGTCATGATACCTATAACAGCACCTAAGTTATAGTACTGGTTATCAACCGTCAGCTTATAGAGCCATGTGACAAGAAGGTCTGTCTTTCCGGCAGTCTTTCCAACCGGAGTAGGCGCTCCATTTGACAGAAGGTAGATAACGTTGAAGTTGTTGATATTTCCCGCAAATGTTGTTATCAGATATGGTGCTGTGACAAACAACATATAAGGAAGAGTGATCTTGAAGAAGATCTTTACCGGGCCTGCGCCGTCAACTCTCGCAGCCTCGTATATCTCCTCCGGTATGCTCTGGAGAATTCCTGTGACCTGCATGACGGTAAATGGAATTCCTATCCAGATATTGATGACAATTACCATGACTCTGGCAAGTGTTGCATTGCTCCAGAATGGAATAGCATTGTCGATTATTCCGTTATTTATAAGTAATGTATTGACGATACCATTCTGACTGAAGATAGTCCTCATCAGAAGAAGTGATACAAACTGCGGAACCGCTGCTGAGAGCATGAAAATCGCTCTCCACATACCTTTTGCCCTGGTTCCCTTTCTGTTGATCACCATTGCGAGTATCATTCCAAGGAAGTAGTTACTGAATGTGGCTGCCACAGCCCAAACAAGCGTCCAGCCAAGCACTGACCAGAATGTACTTCCTATTGCATCACTAAAGTTCAATATCTTTGCAAAATTCTTCAGTCCAACCCAGTTGAATATAACTGTATGTGAATCAAGCTTGCTGTAATTCGTAAATGCCATAAAGATCATGAAAACCAATGGCAATATCGTAAATACAACAACTCCAAGTACAGGAAGAGGAAGAAGAAAAGCATGAAGATTGCTGTCAAACAGACTCTTCACATCGTCCTTGAACTTTGGAACCTTTTTGCCTTTATCCCACAGGCAATACGCTTTGTATGCGCTCTCTATACTTACTACCCAAAGGCAGATGAATGCGAAAATTATAAACAGTGTTGCCACACCGTACAGGAGCATGAGCAGAGAGTTGTCACCCTGTGTATATTCAAATACACCCTTTGCATCATTCCAGACCTTCTGCTGTTCCTGACCACCCAGATGGAAGAGATCCACCAGGAGTGATGCTCCGTGCTTTATCATAAACCATATAAACAGTACCTCAAGTACCAGGTACGAAAATCCCTTTACAAACTGTTTTCTGACTATGCTTCCAAACCCCAAGATCAGAAATGAAATTCTGGTAGCTATGTCTCCATTTGCCACTGCCTGTGCAACGGTATATGGGTAATCAGATCTTCGTATTTTCTTCATTTTACTTTTTTTATTTGTTATAGCCTGAGCCATCCTAACACCTCCGTCTCAAAGTAAATCATTATCTCTTCTTATTACAAGTGCCCCATCACCTGTAGATGAATGGAGCACCTGTTTTTGAAATATATAACTAGTATTTTTTACTGTGCTACATCAGTGTTAAGTGATGTGTTGAATGACTCTGTCATATCTGCTGCGTTGTCATGTGTAACCTCACCATTTACGAGAGACTTACCAAAGTTCTCTGCTGGTGTCCAGTAGTTGCCCATCTTAGGAACAAATGGCTGGATGAATGCTGTTGTATCGAATGTTGCATTCTGAGCTGCTACAAGTGCATCGCCCTTAACTGCATCGCTCTCAAGAAGGCTTGTGTTACATGGAACGATGTTTCTTGCTGTGTAGTGTGACTCCTGTGATGCCTCATTTCCAAGGTAGAGTGCAAGTGCAACTGCAACCTGTGGATACTCACAGTTAGGATTTACAGCGATTGCCTTTGATCCTGCAAATGAGAGGAGCTGCTTGTCCTCACCACCGATCTTGGCTGTTGGCATAACTGCGATTCCGAGATCATCGCCAAGTGCATCGTGTAATGCTGCGTAGTCCCATGAGCCTGAGAACATTGCTGATATTGAACCATCTGTCATACCTGAGATACCAACACCTGACTCATCGTTTACAAAGTTCTTGTTGTTTACAAGATCTACAAGGTAGTCTGTAACAGCCTTGCCGTTGTCGCCACCGAAGTTGATTCCTGCATCATTGTCTGTACCATCACCGAATAATGTTCCGCCATTTGCAAGGTAGAATGCTGCGATGTACCATGAGTTTGTGAGTGGGAATGAAACCTTACCCTTCTCAAGCATTGTATCAAGGCTCTTTACATCATCCTCTGAAAATGTCTTCTTATTGTAGTACATAAACCATGTATTTGTTGTAAATGGCACACCATAGATACCGCCATCAACTGTGATAGAATCTACGATCGCCTGTGAATTTGTTGACTTAACGTAATCTGCTGTGCTTCCGCCGAGCTCTGAGATAGCACCTGCATCGATCAGAGTCTGTAACTGGTCATTTGCGAACATGTATACATCTGCTGACGCTGAAACATCCTGTGTAACAGTCTTTCCTGCATCACCCTCACTACATGTACCATACTCAAATGTGATATCCCAGTTTGGATGCTCTTTCTTGAATGCCTCACATGTTGTCTGTAACCACTCGCCGTAATCAGGTGACTGATCCTCAGCTGGTCCCCATACTGTAAGTGTTGTCTTGATTGCCTCTTCCTCTGAAGCTGCCTCTGTTGCATCTGTAGCCTCTGTTGCATCACTCTTTGCTGCTGTTGTTGACTCATCCTTTCCTGAATCTCCACATCCTGCCAGCATTGACATTCCCATTACACCCGCAAGTGCAACTGCTGCAAATCTCTTAACTCTCATAATCGTTCCTCCTTAAAAATATAGTTTTGACTGAATGTTTTTAACACCTTTGCAGTACCTTTACCTTATGTCATTATTATAGGAAAACGTTTCCAATCCGTATATATCAATGATTTTAGAATCATGTTGGATTTTTTAGATATACTCTGTTTTAATCGAAAGAATGTTAGCAATGTTATTATGCGCACATATGTAGATTTTATTAACAGTATACAAAAAATGTACCTCTTGAGCTTTAATAAGCTTCAAAAGGTACATCCACTCTTCGTATTTTTTATAATTTTTCTAGTTTTCTACTCTCTTTGGGAAGTGGAGCATTACTTTCGTGCCGGCTCCCGGGGTGCTTTCGATCTTCACCGCGTACTTCTCTCCATAATATAGCTTGATCCTCTCGTTTACATTTGACACACCGTAGCCATTGGACGACTTGGACAGGATCAGGGCGGCCTGGGTCTTTGTCATTCCAACTCCGTTGTCTGACACAGTGAAATCAAGAAAATCTCCATTCTCCTTTCCCTCTATGCGTATCTCTCCTCTGCCATCAGTCTTAACGTCAATTCCATGCCCTATCGCGTTTTCAAGCAGCGGCTGAAGTATCAGATTCAATGTTTCATACTTCAGAATACTGTCATCTATGTCGTACACCACATCAAAGCTGTTGTCATGCATGGCAAGCTGGATATCAAGATACGACTTGATATTTGCTATCTCATCTTTGACAAGCAGGATGTTTTTTCCTTTGTTCAGGGCCGTCCTGTAGAATGTGGACAGAGACAGGGTGATCCGGCTTATGTCTTCCTGCTCCGCCTCAAGGGCTTTCCAATTAATCATAGACAGAGAATTATACAGGAAATGCGGATTGATCTGCGCCTGAAGTGCCCTCATCTCGTATTCTTTTTCCTTGATCTTGCTCTGATATACCTCATTGACAGTCTCATCAAGGCGCTTACTCATGCTGTTATAGCCGTTTATAAGATCACCGATCTCATCTGTACTGTCATTTCCTATAACCATGCCCAGATTTCCTGTCTCGGTGGCCTTCATAGTCTTCTGAAGATTTTTGATTCGCTTCGTTATAAATTCTGATACCATATGTATACATAATATACATGCAAGCATACTTACCAGAAGTGCCACCACCGCTATTATAAGTATCGGTCGAACCGATGAGATTATAAGTTTGTTCGGCTTGTATACACATATGTTCCAGCCGGTCGCCTTGGATGTCTTATCTATAAACTGATACCCTGAATTATCCATCTCTCTCAGAACATCGAATTTATCCACATCCAATTCATATGCTGACTGCTCATCGGCAAATGTATTCTTGTTGAATATCATATGTCCATACTCATCCTCTATGATAAGCCCATAATTATCAAACATTGTCTCTGTATAAAACGGTTGAAATACACTGTCATAATCCACGCCTACATACAAAACGCCCTTGGCACCTTTCTGCTCCAGCATAGCCATCCGGCTGACTGAAAATGCAGTTCGGCTTTCCAGATCAATATGCCAGTGTATATTGTTATCCAGATCATCATATGCATGCGTTCCATCCGCCAGATCTTTTAATGGTGCAACTGTTGACCCATGTTTCACATCACTGGCATCAGTATATATCGTGACCTGGTTTACATCCTCATGGAAATACATGATTGATGCCAGCAGAGGATCGATCACCGTACTGAACTGCTCATAATTCTGATATGCCGATTGATCTGCGCTCAGTATCTTTGCAATCGACTGGTTATACGATATATATTTAGAGAGGTTGTTGTATATCTCCAATTCATTGTCCATGGAATCCGTGGTCTGGCTGACATAAGACTCCAAGATTGTTGTCTCCCGGGCCCACAGGATCTTTTTCATCTCCATATATGTTATACCCAGTATTATCATAACAGGCACAAGTCCGGCCAGCAGATAAATAACAACCATTTTGCCAGTCAGCTTCATATCACGAAATCTCTTCTTGACTCCACCTTTGTTCATCTACGATCCCCCTGCTTAACGAGTTCTGCAATCGTCCTTTTCCAAGTCTGCTGTATGTCTACTCACCGCCTGCAACACCGCTCTCCCTGAATTTCTGAGGGCTCACTCCATAAAACTCCCTGAAACTCGAGCAAAAGTAGGATACATTCTGATAACCACACATCGCACCTATATCTACAATCTTCGCCATACTATTCTCAAGCATATCCCTTGCCCGCTCCATTCTGTATGACTTGATAAATTTGCTCAGGTTCTGTCCTGTCTCTTTCTTAAACACTGTGCTGAGATAACTTGGGGCAAGATATACCATATCCGCAAGCATATCTATGCCAAGCTCGCTCCCGTAATTCCTGTAAATATACTGCTTTACTATCTCCACTTCCTTATGTCCGGTCTGACTCTTGTCCTCAAAGCAGGCCGCCAGTCTGTCTATCGCAACCTCAACGAGACCTGTAAGGCTCTGAAAATCCGTCGTCATATACATCTTTTCAACATCTTTGTTAAGATCCGCCTCACTGGTCCCATCTATACTGCCATATATGTCCTTCAAAAGATTTGAGTAGAGAAACTTTATATATATCTGTGAACACTCATTCTTGTGCCTGTACTTTTCACAGAATTTGTCAAAATGTTCCCTGAGTGCCTCCACATCCTTCATCTTGATGTCCTGTTTCATCTGTTTCATGAGAGTGTCATCATCAAATTGGATCATACCAGATGAATCGCTCTCCATATTTGGGTAGAACACCTTTATCTCCGGATGATAAAACTTATTGTCCATAAGCTCATCAAGCTCATCTACCTTCTGTTTCATATCCTCAGGGTTCTCTATATCCGATGAAACTGCTATAAAACATTCCTCATCGTAATCACTTTTAATTATCCTGGCAAGCTCCTGGGCCGTGTAAACCGCATCTGTTTCATCTCCCAGAAAAATAAGTTCCTGCTGTTGATTCAGATTGAGATATCTCTGTATTCCAAGTGCCAATATCTTCTCATTTTTCTTGAAATCTACATCTCGTCTTCCAAAGAAATCGTGATTAAATTCAACCAGCAGAATTCTCTTAAATCTGGCAAAATTCAGGTTCAGACCGTTGTACTCTCTGCGTATACTCTCTATATCTTCGCCATTTACAAGCATATATAACGCATGCTCATAAAGGAATTCCATGCTCTTGCTCTTGAGCTCATCCGAGGCTTTAGCCGCCTCCAGCTCATCCACAACCTTCTCCAGCGTCTCCTTAAACTCCTTCGGATCGACCGGTTTCAGTATATAATCCACAACTCCCAGCCTTATTGCTCTCTTAGCATAATCAAATTCATTGCAGCCGCTGAATATCACGCATCTCATTTTCTTCTTCTCATTTACCACATTGTCAATGAGTTCTATACCGTCCATGAAAGGCATCTTCACATCGGTGAGGAGGATATCATAATCCGCCTGACGTATCTTCTCCAATGCATCAAGCCCGTTTACTGCCTCGTCGATATCAAATTCCATATTCAGCTTTTTCAGAAGGAATCTTATCCCGTTTCTCTCTATTCTCTCATCATCAACGATCAGTATTCTATACATCTCTCCACTGCCTTTCTTTTTCTTGATGTGAACTGATTTCGTATCACATTCCAACTTTAGTATATTTAATTATAACCGACTTACTTCCTGTTCGCCACCAAAACCTAAATCAAAAGGGGACGGAGGTGCCTGACCCCTCCGTCCCCTGATGGGAAATAAACCTGGATTTATATTATAATCTCCAGATGTCCTTATTGTACTCAGCGATGGTTCTGTCTGATGAGAAGAATCCAGCCTTGCTGATGTTGACAAGTGCCTTCTTTGCCCAAGTCTTGCGGTCCTCGTAGTCTACAAGTACGCCTTCCTTGGTCTTGATATAATCCTCAACATCCAGGAGTGTCATGAACCAATCCTTTACGATAAGTTCGTTGTGAAGTCTCTCAAGGCTTTCCTTCTGTCCGATCTCAAGGAGTTCATCGCTCACGATAAAATCAACAAGCTTCTTGATCTCAGGCTGCTCGTAGTAATCCTTTGACACATAATCAGCCTTTGCATAGTGGTCGATGACTGCCTCGCTTGACTCGCCGAAGAAGTAAATGTTATCCTCGCCGACAAGCTCTCCAATCTCAACATTTGCACCATCTCTTGTTCCGAGTGTAAGCGCGCCGTTCAGCATGAACTTCATGTTTCCGGTACCTGATGCCTCCTTTGATGCAAGTGAGATCTGCTCTGAAATGTCACATGCAGGTATGATCTTTGCTGCCTTTGACACATTGTAGTTCTCGATCATGACAACCTTGAGGTATGGGCTCACCTCTGGGTCATTATCGATGAGCTGCTGCAGGCAGAGGATGAGATGAATGATATCCTTTGCGATGGTGTATGCAGGAGCTGCCTTTGCACCAAATATTACAGTCACAGGAGTCTTTGGAAGATTTCCTGCCTTGATATCGAAGTACTTGTGGATAACCCAGAGTGCGTTCATCTGCTGACGCTTGTACTCATGAAGTCTCTTAACCTGTATATCAAAGATAGAATTCTCATCTATGTCAATGTTCTGTGTCTCCTTAAGGTAATCCTTGAGAACGACCTTGTTCTGCTTCTTGATATCCATGATCTTGCCAAGGACTGCATCATCATCATAGAACTTAGCGAGGTCATTCAGTTTCTCTGCATCCTTCTTGTAGCCGTCACCGATGAGCTCTGTGATATATGCTGCAAGCTGCTCGTTGCAGTGGAGAAGCCATCTTCTGAATGTGATACCATTTGTCTTGTTGTTGAACTTCTCAGGATAGATCTTGTAGAAGTTGTTCAGCTCAGAATCCTTGAGGATCTCTGTGTGAAGGTATGCAACACCGTTTACGCTGTGGCTATAGTGTATATCAATGTGTGCCATGTGCACTCTCTGATCCTTGTCAATGATATATACGCTCTCATCCTTATATCTGTTACGAACCTTCTCATCCAGTTTCTTGATGATAGGAACAAGCTGTGGAACAACCTTCTCAAGGTAAGCAAGCGGCCACTTCTCAAGAGCCTCTGCAAGGATAGTGTGGTTGGTGTATGCGCACACCTCTGTCACGATCTCTGTAGCCTCGTCAAATGATATTCCCTCAGCGGTAAGAAGTCTGATGAACTCAGGAATCACCATTGAAGGATGTGTATCATTGATCTGAACTGCTGCATAATCAGCCAGGTCGTGAAGATTTGAACCCTTTGCCTTAGCCTCATCAAGAATGAGCTTTGCACCATTTGCCACCATGAAATACTGCTGGTAGATACGGAGGAGATTCCCAGCCTCATCGCTGTCGTCCGGGTACAGGCAGAGTGTCAGGTTCTTTGCAATGTCTGTCTTGTCGAAGCTAATTCCGTCCGGCTCCATGATGGACTCGTCAACGCTCTCGATATCAAAGAGGTGGAGCTTATTTGTTCTGTTCTCGTATCCGGTTACATCTATATCGTACATTCTTGACTGGACTTTCAGGTTGCCAAATGTAATCGTGTTGGTAACGTCTGTCTTCTCAAGCCAGCTGTCTGCCTCAATCCAAGGATTTGCAGTCTCCTTCTGGTAGTTGTTCTCAAATACCTGCTTGAACAGGCCCATGTGGTAGTTAAGTCCGATTCCATCTCCGTGAAGTCCAAGGGTTGCCATGGAGTCGAGGAAACACGCTGCAAGTCTTCCAAGACCGCCATTTCCAAGTGATGGTTCCGGCTCAACCTCCTCTATGTCATAGATGCTCTTGCCATTCTCAGCAAGCACCTGTTTAACCTCGTCAAATACACCAAGGTTTATGAGATTGTTCGAGAGAAGCTTTCCGATGAGGAACTCTGCTGAGATGTAATAAACCTTCTTCTGTCCCTCCTCTGAAACCTTTCCGTCTGCGAGCTTCTTTGTCATATCAAGGAGTGCGAAGTATATCTCCTCATTTGTACAATCCTTGATCTCCTTGTTGTATTTCTTCATGCAAATGTCCTTTAACATAATATCCTCCTTACAAATATACGTCTTCACCCTGTTTCTTCCATACAGTCTGGTGAGATCCCTTAATTTATCTATATGTTTCTGTGTAAATTCCCATGTTGCTCCCTTGGTAAGCCGCCACTTCCAGTTGCCGCCAAGCGTTGATGGATAGTTCATTCTGGCACTGTTGTCCTTGCCAAGAATATCCTGCATCTGAAGTATGACCGTGTCCGCTGAACTCATGTAAAGCGCGTGTATCATCTTCTCCGCCACATCATCCAGACTGTCAGCCATGAGGTATTTCATCATATATTCCTGAAGATCTTCACTCTGTCCGCTGATGTAGCTTTTCAACATGTCATTGTCGTGGGTTCCGATATATGCTACGTAGTTCTTGGCGTGATTGTGTGGCAGATACTCATTTGCCGTGTTGCCGTCAAATGCAAATTCCAGAACCTTCATGCCCGGATAACCTGACTCATTCACAAGCTTCTGAACCTCAGGCACAACCACACCGAGATCCTCTGCGATGACCTTGGATGAGCCGATCGCACTGTCTATCGCATCGATGAGCTTCTTTCCCGGTCCCTGTCTGTAGTAGCCATCCTTCGGCTCGCCATTTGCCGGGATGCTGTAGTATCTGACTATTCCGATAAAGTGATCTATACGGATCACATCGTAGAGCTTTGCCGATGCAGCAATCCTCTTCTTCCACCATGCGAAATCATCCTTCTCCATGACATCCCAGTCATAGATCGGGTTGCCCCACTTCTGTCCGTAGCTTGAGAACATGTCCGGTGGGCATCCTGCCACAACCGCCGGTGCAAGGCTTCCGGACAGCTGGAACTGGTCCGTGTTCGCCCACACATCAGCACTGTCCAGTGCCACATAGATCGGAATATCTCCAATGATGCTTATGCCGTTTCTGTTGGCGTACCCTTTTAATGGCATCCACTGCTCGTAGAACTTGAACTGAAGGAATTTGTAGAATTCCACGTCTTCACCAAGCTTTTCTCTGTAAGCTGCCATAGCCTCCGGCTTTCTCTTCTTGATCGCCGGTTCCCACGCAAGCCATTCTCTGTTGTTATGATCAGCTTTGATCGCCATATACAGCGCATAGTCATCTATCCACTGTTCATTTTCCTTTATGAAATCTGCGTAACCCCTGCTGTCTTTGTGCTCTGATCTGCCAAATGCTTTTCTGAGTACTTCAAATCTCTGTCTGTACAGTCTGGCATAGTCGATCTCGTCATCACTGTCAGCCCATTTGTAGGATTCTACCTCCTCCTTTGTGAGAAGTCCTTCCTCTATCAATGTATCCAGATCGATAAAATACGGATTGCCCGCAAATGCTGAAAATGACTGATATGGACTGTCACCAAAGCTTGTAGGTCCTATCGGAAGAACCTGCCAGTATTTCTGGCCTGCACGTTTCAACATATCGACAAACTCGTAAGCATCTTTTCCCATGGTTCCTATTCCGTACGGTGATGGGAGACTGCTTATCGGCAGGAGTATTCCTGCGCCACGCTCCAACGCTTTATTCATCTCTGATACCTCCTAAACAGTTCCTGTTATGGCTTGTATTTTATTAGCATTTCCCCTTTTATGCTTGCATTATATAAGCAATTAATTGTACAATTCTATCATCTTGATGATGTACAAAAGGTAAAAGCTGTAAAAAATCGTCGAATTTATGAACAAAAAGGAGGCACATGGTTATATGAACAGTCTTGAATACGAAAATCTTCTGGAGAATAAGACCCATGCGGACCCGATGTTTCCGTACAATACTTACCTGTGCTCCATACCACTTGACTTCAATTCTGTGTCTCTGCACTGGCATGAATTTATGGAGATTATCTATATCAAAAAAGGCAAGGGAAATGTGACTGTGGACTTCACAACTCACTATGTTGAGGAGGGTGACATAGTCATTATCCTGCCAGGACACATTCACGGAATCTCCCAGCACGAAGGCTATTCAATGGAATATGAGAATATTCTTTTCTCCGTCGACATGTTCAGATCCAGAAATCACGACTCACTGGACAGCGAGTTTTTCCTGCCTCTGCTGGCGGGCGACTTGGATATCAAGAGTATTTATGACAGGGACGATCCATTATATCCGTCTCTTTCCGCGTGTCTTAACAGGGTAGACAAGCTCTGCTCAGAGACGCCAAAGGGATACCACCTTGCACTTAAGGGATGCTATTTTGAATTCTTCTACATTCTCTATGCCAACTCCACCGCAAGGGATGAGGCAGACAGGAAGAACCGAGCCAGGGATCTGGAGAGAACAAAACTCATCCTCTCCTACATAGACGAAAATTACAAAGAGGCCATATCCATAACGGATATAGCCTCCTACTGTGGATTCTCTGAATCCCATTTTATGCGATTTTTCAAGAACACCATGGGGGTGTCATTTGTATCATATCTGAACGACTTCAGGCTGAATGTCGCCGCAAGACTTCTATCCACAAATGATGAGAATGTGCTGTCTGTAGCAGAAAACTGCGGATTCTTCAACCTGTCATATTTCAACAGAATGTTTAAGAAAAAATATGGCGTGACACCGAGCCGGTACAGAGAAACTCACAACTGACAACAGAGCGTATATTCCCTACTGAAAAGTCACCACTCAAACTGCGCCATGCATACTTCAGTTACGCATCCGATCTGGAGTATGAATTTTTCATCTGATTGCTCAGCTCATAAAGCACCTTCCCAAGAGTGTCGCTTGCCGCCTGCCTTACCATGTCCGCCATCTCCTGATTGGCCTGCTGTCTGAGTTTCTGCCCCAACTTACTGACAGCATCCGTCTGCACATCCCTATCAGCTCCGAGAAGATCATCATACCTGTATATGATCTCATGAGCCTTAGACATGACCTTCTCGTCATATCTCTCAATATGGAACACCGACTTCGCATAAGATGCGTCCGCCATCGCCGCGATCATACGGCTGGTCCAGTAGAAGTTGTCCGTGGAAATATCCGCCCCTGTATTTGCCAGATACTCAGGAGTCGTGTCTACATTTGCATAGAAAGGAACCATGACATTGAATGCATTCGATGCAAATGCTATCCACTGTACAGCGCAGATCTCCTCTCCAACATATGGTCTCATCTGGATCGCCGACATGAAATCCGTCCTGTTCACACCTATCGATCTATATGCCCCGCGCATCTTATTGTCGCCGTAATTGCCGTACGGATCATACGGAGTTCCCTGATAATGCGAAGAAAGCACATACTTCACATCCTCCATGGTTATCTTCTTCTCTGGTATCATGCACCATGGAATGTCATCCGAACCCGGCGTAAAGTCCGCATCCGGTCCGTCCCAGATTGCCGAATTCGGGTTGAGCGTCCGCTCCATGAACCATGCCCTCGGGGTGTTGTACACGTGATCCGCGTCGTCGTGGCTGCCGAATATATCCCGTGGACAGATCATGTCCTCCATATTCTCCACGTTCAGATGATACTTCTCTATAAATTCTGGAAGATCTGCCGAGCACATGAACTCGCTCTGCGCTCCCATTGCGTCTGCCATATCAAATTCGTCCATACCAAACTGGTTTGGCATGACAACATACACATCATCAGGAACTTTTCTCGCGACCCAATGATGTCCTCCGATGGTCTCAAGCCACCAGATCTCGTTCACATCCTGAAATGCAATTCCGTTCATCTCATAGGTTCCATATCGTTCAAGCAGGCTGCCAAGTCTCTTAACACCCTCCCTTGCACTCTTTATATATGGAAGTGTGATGCTGACTATATCCTCCTCGCCTATACCTCCAGCCTTCTCAGGCTTATCTCCTTCCGCAGGCTCATAGCACACCAGTGGGTCCGCACCGAGAACTCTTGGATTTGAGGTTATGGTCTCCGTCGCCGTCATAGCCACATTTGCAGAATTCACTCCGCTTGCCGCCCAGATTCCTTCGCCCGCCAGCGCATTTGGAACACAGGTGTAACGCATCGGATCATCCGGAAGTTCAATCTCCACATGGGATATCTCCGACTTGTATATTCTTGGCTGCTCCTCCGGCTTCACAACCACATATTTCTTCGGCGTGTACGAACCGGCACCCGAATCGTCATTTCTCGCTATTATTGTTGAACCGTCATAAGACGCATTTTTTCCTACCAATATTGTTGTACATGGCATGATCTATTCCTCCATTTTTTTTATATTTTCATCTTTTTTATAATTATAAATATAATATATCCCGCAAGGCTTCCGAGGGTATTCATAACCACATCATCGAGCTGGCAGTAACCGCGCTCCGTTATAAGCTGAACCGTCTCTATGCAGACACTGCACAGAAATCCAAACAGTACAGTACATTTGGACAACCTGTCTACCGCCCTGCCATCGCCATTCTTACTTCCAGCCACCGCCAGCGGGAAAAGCACGCCGAACGGCACAAAGAGCAATATATTTTCTATGACAAATGCGTGCTCCTGAGGCGTCACTCCCCACGTCTGAAACAACATCATGTCAATGCCTTGCCTTGAGCCCGGCTCTCTGGACAGGAACACAGTAACTGCCATCACCGCCAGATACACCACCAGCAGAAACCACACTATTGACTTCTTCACACGTCCGCCGGCACTGACCTTTTTTCCTGCAGGACTCACTGTATACACGAGATAAGTAACGACTGCTATGCATCCGCATAGAATCCCTATCGGCAGGTAGCCCGCGACCTCCATTATATCTTTTATAATAAGTTCAAACATAAATTCCCCTCAAAAATTTATACTATACTATGTCTCGCTGCTCATTATATCATGATTCGCACCTACGGTGCTTTCCGTTGCTGTCGCAACTATCATGATCCAATTCGCCGCTCGCCAATCATGCAAGCATGTTGGCTCACTTGTGCTCATTATATCATACGTCTCACATATGCGCGATGACCTGCGCTCGCATCAGCGTGCTACATTATACCACGATTCCCAACATGTGTCATTTTACACATTGTTTACACCCACCGCGTCTGATATACTTTACATGTCAGTCCAACTAACCATTTGGACGGGCTGAACAAATATAGAACAGGAAATATCCAACATGATAATAGCAAAAAAGATTCTAAAAATAACTTGTATCGTCCTCGGCGTGATCCTTGCGGCCGCCATAATATTTGTAGGAGTTCTCACTATAACGGAATACAAACCAGGCGACTCTGAATCCCTTGAGGTCACATCCGGAAGCACATTTGGCAAAAATGCAACCGACTCAGCCAAGCTTTCACCATCTGTCGGCGACTCCATATCCATCGTGACATGGAATCTCGGCTACGGATCCCTCGGTGCAAATGCTGACTTTTTCATGGACGGAGGAGACAGTGTGTACACTTCCACCGCAAAGCAGGTAAATGACAATATGGAGGCCATCACATCAGAGCTGAATTCACTTGCCGCTGACATCTTTCTTCTCCAGGAGGTCGATGAACGATCATCCAGAAGCCACAAGATAAACGAAGCCGATATTTTGAGGGAAAAGCTGCCATCATACACAAGCTCATACGCCTACAACTACAAAACACTCATGGTTCCTTATCCACTTCCACCGATCGGCAGAGTGACATCGGGGATAATGACTCTCAGCACATTTGAAGTATCGGATGCAGAAAGAATACAACTTCCATGTCCATTTACCTATCCGATCAGACTGTGCAACCTGAAAAGATGCCTGATCGTGTCCAGAATACCGATCGCCGGAAGTGAACACGAACTCGTCATAGTAAATCTACACCTGGAGGCTTATGACTCAGGCGAGGGCAAAGCCGCCCAGACCAGGATGCTCGCCGGCATTCTCCAAAATGAGGCGGCAGCAGGGAACTACGTTATCGCAGGAGGCGACTTCAACCAGACATTTTCAAATGTGAATCTGTCCGCATACCCTCAGCAATCCGCTGACCTGTGGGCACCAGGAAGCATAGATGTATCTGAATTTGGAGATTCCTTCACCTGCACCACCGATTCCTCAGCTCCGACATGCCGATCCCTGGACAAACCATACGAAGGACATGACCACGAGAGTTTCCAATATTATGTCATCGACGGATTCATAGTATCGAGCAATTTGCAGATCAACTCCACAGAGACCATAGATCTGGATTTTAAAAACAGCGATCACAATCCGATAAGACTCGATGTTGCGTTGAAATAAACTATATTTTCAGTTGTTTTATGTATGTTATTTTAATTAACATTAATTATGTATAATTTTATGTTTAAAATACATTTTTCTCTTGATTTATGCCGTTTTTACATGTATTATGGCATTGTAAATGTTATAAATATTAACATTTATTGCTGGTTTTGAATAATACTTCTAAGAATAATAGAGAATACTCATCAGAGAAAGGAATTTTGATCATGAAGAAATTATCACAGTCACGTCTCGCCGACACTGTCATGAACGGAAGAAAAGAAAAGGGTATGACCCAGGCTCAGCTCGCCGATGCAACCGGTATCAACAGAGCACTCATTTCCAGAATAGAGCAGAAGGATTTTGTTCCTTCTATAGAGCAGCTCGAAAGTTTGTCAGAGGTTTTGAACTTCGACCTCACAGAAATGTTCATCAATGCTGGCGCACACAAGCTCGAGTCTCCATCCCCACTGAACATTGCAGTGGCAGGAACCGGTTACGTTGGTCTGTCCATTGCGACCCTGCTGGCACAGCACAACCATGTAACGGCAGTTGACATCATCCCTGAAAAGGTTGATCTCATCAACAACAAGAAATCCCCTATACAGGACGACTATATTGAGAAATATCTCGCCGAGAAGGATCTTGATCTCACAGCAACTCTCGATGGCAAATCAGCATACAAGGATGCAGATTTCGTAATCATAGCCGCCCCGACAAACTACGACAGCAACAAGAACTATTTCGACACATCAGCCGTTGAGGCCGTTATCGAGCTCGTCCTCAAGGTCAACCCGGATGCCATCATGGTCATCAAATCAACTATACCAGTTGGATATACCGAGTCCGTAAGGAAGAAATACAACACGTCAAATATCATTTTCAGCCCAGAGTTTCTTCGTGAATCAAAGGCACTGTACGACAACCTCTATCCATCAAGGATAATTGTCAGCACAGACAAGAATGACGAGAAGATAGTTAAGGCATCCCATACATTTGCCGCACTGCTTCAGGAGGGTGCCCTCAAGGAAGATATAGACACTCTGTTCATGGGCTTCACCGAAGCTGAGGCTGTAAAGTTATTTGCAAATACCTATCTCGCACTCCGCGTGTCCTACTTCAACGAGCTTGACACATACGCAGAGATGAAGGGACTTAACACACAGGACATCATAAACGGCGTATGTCTCGACCCAAGAATCGGAACACACTACAACAACCCATCATTTGGATACGGCGGATACTGTCTGCCAAAGGATACAAAGCAGCTCCTTGCCAACTACAACGACGTGCCTCAGAATATGATGAGCGCCATCGTTGAGAGCAACAGAACGAGAAAGGACTTCATCGCAGACCGCGTTCTCTCCATCGCAGGCTACTACGACTACAACAATAACGGTGATTACTCAGCAGCCCAGGAGAAGGAATGTGTCATAGGTGTATACAGACTGACGATGAAGAGCAACTCCGACAACTTCCGCCAGAGCAGTATACAGGGTGTCATGAAGCGTATCAAAGCCAAGGGCGCAACCGTCGTTGTATACGAGCCAACCCTTGAAGACGGAACCACATTCTTCGGAAGCAAAGTTGTAAATGACCTGGACAAATTCAAATCCATGTCCGACGCTGTCATCGCCAACAGGTACAATTCATGCCTCGACGACATCAAAGACAAGGTATACACAAGAGATCTGTTCCAGAGAGACTAATCTTTAAGAAGACCTTTAAGAACATTTTTATAACATAAAAAATAACCGAATGATACGAATTAAAACTTGTATCATTCGGTTATTTTTTGTCAATATTTCTTATGAATTAGCCTGAGCCTTGAGCTCCTCAAGCATCTGAGGAAGTCTTGTATCCATCTCGTCATCCTTGAACTGACACGTACCAACCTTCCTGTGTCCACCGCCACCATACTTGAGCATAAGGCTTCCAACATCCATGGTCGCTGTGCGGTTCAGGATACTGTATCCAACTGCTGCCGAACATCCCTGTCCACCACGTCCGCTTACTATCCACGCTGACACATTCTGTTCAGGATACATACTGTATATCATGAAACGATTGCCGGTGTATATCGGATCCACTCCGCGAAGATCGCTTATGATAAGATTACCGTCCACTATGGTATGTGCCTTGACCATCTCCTTGAACTTCTCTGTCTGCTCATTATACAGAACTATTCTCTCCTGTATATCCGGCATGGCAAGTATCTCATCAGTGGTCATGGTACGACATGCATCTATAAGCTTCTCCATAAGCTGGTAGTTTGATATGGTGAAATTCCTGAATCTTCCAAGTCCGGTTCTAGGATCCATCAGGAATCCAATAAGTATCCATCCCTTTGGATTCTGTACCTCATCGATGGTAAGATTACCTGAATCAACCTTATCAACAGCCTCCATCATATCGTCAAACTGCGGAAATCTCTCTCTGCCTCCATAATACTCATAGATTATTCTAGCGCACGATGGAGTTATACGACTCTCCCCCTTGTATTTACCCTCAAGTGCCAATCTCTCATGCTCACTTGAATGATGATCGAACCAAAGTCCGCAGCCCTCAACAAATGGCACATTTGCAAGGCAGTCATCCTCCGTAACCTCAATCAATCCGTCCTGAAGATCCTTCGGATGCGCAAACTTCCAATGATCAATAATTCCCGCTTCCTTCAGCAGTGCGCCACACGCAAGTCCATCAAAATCCGATCTTGTAACCAACCTCATAGTAAATCCTCCCTGGTATTGAACTTAAGCCCTGTAAAACCGGGCTGAATAGTTCATTTTCCGCAATAAATATATCTTAATTATATAGAAGTGGGTGGGGTATTTCAAGGAGCATTTTTATCAGTGAAAGGGCTCACCATTCCAATCAGATATCCGCTTACCGAGTTCCATAACTTGTTTCTTCACATCCAGCATACCAGCCATGTTCTCCAAGGTCATATGCTCCGCAACACTCCTTGCAAACTTGACCTTTTTGCCTGCAAAGCCTCTGTAATACGGCTCTATGTAACCAGGAAACAGCTCATACTGTCCACACGGCTTCTTCAAACTGATTACCAGAACTTCCTCTATGACTTCCTTTGGGATGTAATTTTCTATCTCCTTGCCCTTAGTAACCCATGACATCATCCCAAGATCATCAAATTCCTGAATTATTCTCTTCTTGGTATCATTCAGCCGCGCATTTCTGCCTCTCTTATCACTGTCCATTACAATGACTGCATTTCTATTTGTCTTGATCACACTTATGAGTTCCGTCACTTCCTCAGCCGAATACTGTGACAATAACCTTCCGCCATAATACAGGAACTGATAATGCACTCCCTCCACGAACCGATCCGGGAAATACATGTCTAGCCAGTGTTTTATATACACTCTGTCTGACGGTCCTTCCACCCATATAATCCCATTTGACTGAAGAAGATCGCTTGCCTTCACGTCCAGATCATCCAGTATCCGGGTCTTGTCCAGATACGATTCTATCCTTTTGACAAATGCTCTGCCGTCCTGCTTGTACACATGGAATATCACAGCATCGTCCTTGTCGTAGAATGCATTTATCGCCACATGGGAATGGGTCGTGATGAACACCTGAACATCATTCTTTTCAGCAAATTCATATATATACTCAAACAGCTTCCTCTGCATGGCAGGGTGAAGATTATTCTCAAGCTCCTCAAAACCATAGATCATCTTCTTATCCTTACACCCATCCAGCTCCGGTATAACCAGCAGATTTAGCAGCACCAGAATGATCGTCTTAAGACCGCTTCCCATGCGCGACAAAGGACACCTGCTCATGCCCTCTTCCTTGAGAAACACCTCCCACCGGACATTCCCATATCCATCCTGTACCTGCTGCACCCTTATGCTCTCAAATACAGCCTCCGGACTCATGATCTCATTTACCGCTTCCAGAAGAGTGTCCTCAATTATCGTCTCATCGTAACTGCTATTGTTCAGAAATGCCCTGATAATGTTGCTTGCACCACTGCCAGTGCTGGACAGATCCTCCAGAGTCTCACCAAGCTTCTCTTCCTCCTCGGGAACAATATTGCGCTCCGCAGCAACGTGTCTGAATACATATCTGTCCCTCTCATTACCTATATCAACTCCCACTCCATTTGCATATGAAGTATTCCATAGAGGCAGTCTGTCATTCCACTCCACTATGTAACCACCACTGTCCTCAGGCTCCACCCTGTATCCTATCGAACGTCCATTTGACAGGTTCCACATGGTTCCGCTTGTATAACCTTGAATTGATGAATACCCACGAAGCAAGCTGTCACACATCTCCCGGGTGACCGGTATCTCCGCGATGATCTCGTCCGCACAGGATGCGATCTGCTCTCTGAATGCATACATCCTGTCATACATCATCCCCACCACGTCGATGACACTTGATTTTCCGCTGTTGTTCTTGCCGATTATCACTGACACCCTTGGGAGGTTGTCAAGTTCTGTGTATGTGTCGGCGGTGAAGGCTTTGTAGCCTTTGAATCTTATTCCTTTGTACATAGAGTTTTCTCTCCTAATTATATCTGCTTCATAACGTCCCTTATCAGTTTTGTTAAGGGGCGCTTGCCCATCTCGTTATCAATTAATGTTATACCATATAATAACTCTTCAACGGATGTTGTTGTTTGAAAAACTCCAGGAAATGCATGTCTCAACATATCTATATACTGTTCTGAAAAAATCTTTCTTTTTACAAGGACATCGTGAACATCAATATTATGCATCTTATAAATATCATTCAATTCCAATACACTTAACTGATCCGCATATCGGGAATCCAAACTCTCCGCCTTCACGTCTATTGAGTCTGAATTTACCAAATAGTCCGCATTTGATATATCATATGAAAACCTTAGTATATCGTCAGTTTTATTTGATGTATCATGAGGATTTATCTTAAATATCGCATCTTTCTTTTTCATATTGCAAGTTGAACAACATGGAATCAAATTGTAAAACGACGCTGCAAGTATGGTGTATCTACTCTTGGAATAGAAATGATCCAACTGACACGTAGTAACATTTTCTCTCGAAAAAACATAATTTCGATTGCAATATGGACATACTCTTGTGTCCAACATTTTTAACAGCAGCTTCTTTGCCTCCGGCCTCATATTCTTATATAGAGTATCAATTACATACGAATTCCCTCTCTTTTTGTATAGAGAACCGGGCGATTCCATTATCCTGTTTCCATCATCATCTATCACATCATCATATAATTTATCTGTTATAAGCTGAATATATGTTTTTTTATCCAAACTATCCTTTATACGTTCCAATTCATCCGGCGTTGCCTCTACGACAGCCCTATAGCTTTTAAATTTGCTATCAATCTTGCCGAGATAATCCTCACACCATGCATCCAAATCATCTACCTTTTTTCTATTTCTTAGATTCAAATCAGCAAACTCATGGACAATTTCCCGACGTTCCTCCTCGCCATATTTATTACAGAATTCCAAATTAATCATTATGTCTTCTCTCTAGCACCGCTATCCGTTCCTCTATCTGTCTCTTTCTAATTCTAAGATTATTTAATTCACTGCCGCCAAAACAATCAAAATATTTATTAAGAACCGCCGCCTTCAATAATGGATCTCCAATCATATTTATAGATTCATATATGCGATTTCTTCTATCTAAATACATATCCCCATGACAATTATCAATTTCTTTTATAATATCGTTTATGTACTGCTCAGCAAACACTCCCATAGTGTGCTTGTTCAAATAAAACGTATCATTTAAAATTGTAAATACATCTCGTCCAAAGGATTGCTGGTGATCCTCTCTTTTATCTATCGATATCCTACCATCTTTCACATCCTGCAAATATACTATATTCTCCCGGGGAATATCCGAAATACAGAGAGGAGAATGTGTAGCAAATACGATCTGAACCTTATACTTTGAGAATTGACTCCGAATTTCTTCCAACAACTTCTTCATAAATATAGTCTGCCAATCCGGATGCAGATATAAATCCAGTTCATCAATTAATAAAAGTACCGTTCCTCTCAAACTGACATTAAAATTTTTATATATTTTTGAAAACAGCGGTATCAGATTTAACCATGTAAATATATTTTGAAACGCCCGTTCACCTGAAGACATTCCACCTATCTCAATATTTAGATATGTAAGAACAAAGCCTGTCCCCTGATAAAAACACTCAAATATATAGTCTACAAATCGCCTATATCCAACCGGATTATCCCTATAGCAAAATAACGTTTTATATCCATCATCCGTTATTGTTGTATACTGTTTTACTATCGTTTCTAAGCCCTTAATCTCTTTCAGTACCTGTTCTATATAAGAATCACCCTCACAAAAATAATTTATCAGTTGTATTGCATAACTGTATGGAATGAAATCCATATCATCTATATAATCCAAACCATAGTACATCGATATTTCTAACAATAAATGTGCATACATATATTTTATCAACGTGCCGCCAGGCCACTCAGGCAACGATTTCTCTATTTTATATATGACTATATCTAATTCTAAGTGATCTGTATCATTATTGAAATCATCAGAATAAATTTCCGGATAAGGATTTTTAAAACAAGATGCTATCAATATATCATTTCTGAAGTTTCCAATATACTCTGAAGCTTTTCCTATATCAAATAAACGCTTAATATAAAGTATATCGCATAAACTATAAAAATCTTTTTTTCCATTTGCATTTCTCTCCATCACAGAATCTATATATTCCTTATTTATTCTATAAATATAAGTACCCTGCGAATACAACTGATCATAATAAATAGCTGCAATGTTATCAATTGTGGATGGAGTTAGTGTAATATCTTCAGCCTTTGAAAATGCATATCCCATCCCTCCAGCAGAACCAAATGAACTATTTGTAATATATACTTTTGTAATATCTGAAAAATCCGTACAATTTCTCAGGATACTCCCATATAAACCATCATTTGTCATATCAACAACCTCAAACCCAGTATCATTTCTGAACAACCTAAGGTTATGATATATTTTTATAATTCCTGTATCATCCCGTAACACAATAATACGATATGATCGTTGCAATCTTTCCTCATAATAATGTTTATATTTAGCCGATGTAATTTCCCCTACAGTCCCACAAGTTAGCAACTGTAGCGCTTTTAATATCGAAGTCTTTCCCGTTCCATTTTTCCCAACTATGGCTGTTACATTCTCTATTACATCATTTCTGAATATATTCTCTACACCTTTCCAGTCTCTCAGGTACAATACAGAATACAAACCATCATATTTGACATCAAAACTATATTTTGGTGATAGGTTCACGCCTGTTTTATCCAACACTCCAGATGCTGCCTTATTAAACCATACATAAAGTATCTCCATTTTATCCCCCTGACCCGTTTACAAAAATGATAAACATGCTCTATATGTTTATTGTGATTTGGTACATAGTTATTAGTAATGGACTTGCATACACAAAATTCGTTGTGGCTTAACTCTTTCATATTACATCAACTGTAAAATACACCTACTATCAAATTCTTTCAAAAATACTCATCGTCAGACTCATAATCTCCTTCATCTTCCTCAAATTCACACTCTTCGTCACATTCATCGTCGTATTCATATACACCCTCATCAATTCTAAGTACTTTGATATCTGCAATCTCATTAACATAAATTTCATCTTTAAGTACCAATCTTTCAGTATCATCCGATTCCCATATTACTGGTACATCCGCTAATACACTAACTAGTAATATCATAGTCGCACTACCAGCTGACCAATCTTCTCCAGCAGTATGATTACACGCTTCAAAGCTCGTCTCTATTTGTAAATATACTGTCAAGTATACGTTTTCTTCATCATAGTACTCCATGTCTATATCAGTAATAGTAGCGCCTATCAATTCATTCAACTCAGGCTCATCTACACAACAATCTACTATATCCTCCAACTTTGTTTTTATTTCGTCAGACTCATATAAAAATGTTCCTACTGCTTTAAATAGTTCTTCCTGATTGAATACATCATATTTTTCTTCAAGCTGATCTTTTATTGACGATATCTCAATAAATTGTTCAACTGACATGTCTAAATACCTCTTACATTCTTTCCAAAAATCAGTAAGCGATAAAATTATTATCTCATGTTCTGTATTCTCTTTAAATTCCTGCAAATATTTTAAATGAGGCTTTCCTTCCAAAAACCAATCGCCCTTAGCTGTATCTGCAGTAACAAAAATCATATCCTTCTGTTCTTGTTCAGATTTCTTCTGTAACAATTTCCATATATATAAGTCATTATATTTATTACCATTCTTTTTTTTAGAATCTTCTGCCCCAGGGCACATTACTCCTGAATCGTATCTATGTATTAACTCACTCTTTTCATCCGTAGTCAAAACTACTTCATCTGGAACAAGAATCTCATCAAACAAATCTTCAAAATCTAAATCATATGTGTTTGATTTAGATTTTTCCACAATATTATTATACTGTGCTTCCGTAATCCCTTTGTTACCATAGATTTCATCTATCAGTTGCCTGAATTCTTCTGAAAATCCTTTTTTCTCCCATCTATTCAATGTGCCTTTAATTTTGTCCCACGGAATAGGTCTTTTTTTCAAATTATTAAAAATTCCTTTTTTGTACTTCTGTTCATATATGCTTTCTTTTATTGCAGTTCTTTGTTTAGAAAATTCCTGTATATTTATTTCTGATTCCCATAGTTTCCCGACTCTCAAAAGGTAAGATAGCGCATCCTTAATATTTACAGCATATTTCGATTCCCACTCATACATTCTTCCTAAGCTACATGTATCAAAAGATACAATACCATCTCTCCATACATCATCAAATTTTATCATTTTCCCTCCGTTCATATGTAATAAGGTTTACACTACATGCGTTTTTAGCAGAAATTATTTTCTAAAAATTATTATATCAAACATATTGGAATATATAATCCTAATTCAAACTGTAACACCTTATCCCAATTTGTTAGTTATTATATATTTAACATATCAGCATACTATTTGTCATTGTCAATAGTTTTATTATATATTATATATATTATCGAGTGAATATTTTTAGTTATTGTTTTCCTTAAATAGTTAATTATTTTATCCTTTATTTTTAGTTTATTGAAATCAACTAAAAATCATTCACCAACTAAAAAAAGGAACTCAAAATTTGAGTTCCTTTTTAACTTTCTTATTTAATATTTTATTTTTCTACACCATTACCAATTTGTTGAAATGAGTTTTTATGCAGCTGCTGTATTACTCCGCAAATATAAAATCCAGCTCATCCATCCCATCCAACTGTCCCGAATAAGATCTATCCTCATCATAAAAATCGCCATAATCTCTGTCACCAGGATCAGCCAGCACATCGCACACATAACTCTCAATCTCACCAGCATCCGCCCAGATATCATATCTGGATAAGTCAATGTCATCTGTTATCGCACGAGGGAATACCGCCAATTTATCTGTCACATCGTCATATATATCATTCCGCACACAATCCGCCAAAATATTGACAACCTTATCTACATCAACTTCATGATACATTCCGTTGTATACCATGTTCTCATTGAAAAGTTCATACATATCCTGATTTGTATAACTTTCCGATCTGTCATATCCATCTATGTAATCCTGCACAGCCTTGTCCAACTTTTCCACGATAACATCCCTTGACTCTAATCCGCACAGTTCCAGTCCATTATTCTTCAGATTTTCTTCAAATACACAAAAATCGTCAAAATCCATCGAATCCAGCAGGTCATCCAACGCCTCTGACGACAAATGTTCACGTGTACCATAATATGATGCCAGCGGCTCTGAAAGCAAAGAAGGCACTACAGTAAATGTACTTGCTTTGTTATAAAACGCATATGGCAAAGACTCCACAAATGTCCTGACAATATCTCTGTATTGCTCCATGCATATACCCAGCTCACATATATTCGACAATATGACAAGCTGCCTTTCAACATCGCTTTTGAAATTGTATTTACTTGCATCTCCAGATCTAACAATATCCACTATGTCCGGGCCGAATCCTCTGACAATCTGAATATATTCCGTGGCGTTTCTCCCGATTTCTTCAACCTCAGGTTCATTCTCGTCCAGATAATTCTTCAAAAAATCATTTACAGATGGGTTGATAGCTCCAATTTGCCGCACGCCTTTGTTCTCTATGATCTTGACAAATGTTCCCTCCATCCGCTTCAATACTGTTTCCCACACATTTCGGGTTGTGTCTATATCAGTTCTTTTCGTAATACGAGCATTGAATACTCTGCGCAGTACCTTGTCCTCCACACCAACTTCCGTCAACGAAAACAGTGAGGTAAGGAAAATCCTGTCTTCTGCCTTGAGCCTGTTGTTAAACTCATCTCTCCAGATTTCAGTAGGATTATCCAGGCATCTCCTTATAAAATCACAATATTCATCTGCAGCAATCTTTCTGGATACATTTTGCCGCGTAACATACTCTATGATACGCGGTGTATAATTCCTGTGTTTGACTATCCAGCGATAATTATTATTTTTTAGAATCTGAGCATAATGATCCGATGGTATATTTCTGAAATACAAATGATTCTTGAATATCCTGCCCTTGTCTTCAATGGTCATAGAATCCATATCAATATACTGGAGCCGCACCTTCTCCGTGTCTATAAAACTGTTCAGCTCTATGTAAGCTTCCTTCGCATGCTGAAATATCGTCACCCTGGAGTTCATGATGAGTTTCTTGTTCTTATGCATCAACACATATTTGATCAAAGACATCAGCTCATTTTCCTGGGTATCCTTCATTCTGAAGTAATACTGTCCAAGGCAGTCATCCAACAGAATAATCTCTTTAGATTCCTTATCAACTGACAAAGCTTTCTTTATGCTCTGCAGATCCCCATTTGTCGTATAAATAATCCGGTAACCCAGTGCTGCGTAATACAAAGCAAGCATCTTGGTCGTCATGGTCTTTCCAGTTCCCGGCATTCCAAGGATCATCAACAAACGATTACGCTCAAGGACATCTATGCATTGTCTATAGCTCAAGGTTTCAACAAATTCTCTCTGCTCCTCTTCTATGTTGTATAGAAGCGTTTCACAATCTATGAAAATATCTCTGCTATTGATCTCTGCCAATATATTTGTTGATTCAAGCCACAATTTGTAATGCTTGCGCACTATATCCATATTTGCCGGATCCTGCAGATACTCATCTATATCATTCAACGACAATATATTACATGAACCTTCCATGTATCCCGCAAACAAATTGAAAATCTCCGTCTTATTTGCAGGGGTAAGCTCCAATGCGCTGCACACATAATATTTCTCCGGTTTCAGCTCAGCAACCTTCGAAACCTCCTTCTTCAGGCTTGATATAAGATCACTGTATTTGCTATTGATATAATGCTTGACCTGTATAACAACATTTTTGCTCACAGTATCATCAGTTATATCAATGCCGCCATCCCGACCTCTCGCAAATATTTGAAGGGGGACACCCAGCTTCTTCTGCATTATATTCTTACACAATATTTCAAATTCATAATCACACAAGTTTTTATAATTAAACATCTTTTGTCTCCAATAAAACTCTATTGTATATTCAATTCTTAAATATCTCGCACGATCCAATATCCCATAACAACTGGAACATTATAGACACTAATCCAATATTCAAGTAATCAAATGATTCCCCAAGGCCGTGCATGATACTGTTTCTGATATTTAACTTCACAAAAATATTATCCATGAGTTCCATATACTCAGGCAAAAACTCACTTTTCGCAAAATCACTTTTTAGCAATGATCCCATAGTTCGTGTAAGTTTTCTTCCACTTCTATTTCTATGTCCCACTCCCGTCAGAATCATCTCATTTTCTGCCGACGCTTCCAATACGCCCTGACGAACAAAGATAGTGTACAGCTTTCCCATTACATGATTTTCTCTGGCATCGAAGCAAAATCCCTCTGTATTATGAATAAAAATGTCAATATATTTCTCCTCCTCTGCATCAATCAGTCCCTCTTCCTTTAAATGGCTTATATCAGGCAATCCGCAAATGCATTTATATAGCATTCTGCTTTGCAAAGCTAGTGTTAAGCCGCGCTCAATCAGGGATGGCAACACAAATGAAGCCGTCACCGCATGAGGTATCCCATTGACAATTGCATTTTTATAGTCTTCCACTGCTTTCTGATATATTTCAGTATAATCTATGGCTATATTTTTCAGCCGGATTTCAGGAAACATACCATGGGTATCATATATTTTCTTGTGATATTTTTTATATATACTACCTAAATACAGAACTATATCATGTAGTAAAATTCTTTTTTCTACAAAAGCTCTTTTCTCTTCTGCATCAACGAAATAGCCTGTCGGTTCAGGAAACTCTGCATCTGTCACATCAAAATTATATATGTCACTATAATCTCTTAAAATATCTACCTTTGCCTGATGAAGGTCTTCCATGTCGCCAGCATGCGTTAAATGGTTTAGCAATTCCTCAGCATAGTCTTTAAGCGGATCTGGATTCTCAAGATATATTGATAAATTTGGATCAGCTTTAAATATCTTATGGTATAGCCTCATTTTTTCCCTTTCTTGATGCATTTTTTTCCTATAGACTCAATTTATATAATATCTGCTTGAGTATTCATATAACTTATTAACATCATACGCATAGTAGATGTTTTATTGTTTCATCCGCGGTTTATTTTTATATTAAACTTATCTAAGCCGTGCATGTTCAATAATCTAAAGCCCATAAATAAAAATACCAACTATCAAATATTGACAGTTGGTATCATAATTGATATCTTTCTTGTTAATGATCAGGAACGCACTCTGCACAAAAACCACCATTATCCCCATGCTCTCTGTCATTTATATCAAAAACCCTTCCACACGCAGGACATGTAAAATATGCCCCAACACAATCATCGCAAACATATCCCCCATTATAATGTGGATAATCCGCACCTGTTTTCCCACAACATATACACTTTGCCATTTTGTTTAAATCCTCCTTTTTGTTCTGCATTAACTATGTACTATATTCATACACTTAACGCTTTACAGCTATTTAATATACTGAAAAGATTGTGGTGCACTACTTATGCCGATTTCATTTAATTTCTTTGGTTTCGTATACTGTATTACATTTTTCAATTTATACGCAACCGCCTGATCTCTATCTTCATAATACTGATCAAAAAATTTCTTATCAATACCAGATTTTTTGTATGTCTTTTTCCATATGATTTCCGGATTATCAATCAATACCTCTTCCACTTCTGCTTCACCTACAACCCTCATTATCGGATTAGTAGAATAAATTATTATTTTATCAACCGGTCGTTTACAAGCTTTTTTCCTAAATTCATATCCTTTGGTGCCATTCATTATATTTTCAACATGAACTGGATTTATTGATAACAAAATTGCGCACATCACATTCACTCCATTCATTTTTTATAAATTTTATTATACATCAGCAAGCAATATTTTGCAATTCGTTATCGAACATTAGTTCGTTTGCACTAATATTTTATCAACCTCACCTTTTTTTGCAATCAAATTAAATTCCTCATCTGTTAATTCAAAAAAACCCCAGTATTGATTGCGCTCCAAACCAATTTGTCCTATTAAATCATGTCGAACTATTCTCTTTTTAAGAGCACCATTATATGTCATTTTTATGGCTTTGCACCCACCTTTATTGTACCAATACCGAAGGTCATCCTCATCAAAAACGCTGTATTTACTTACATATCTATAAAAATCATCAAAACTAACAAATTCGCTCTGTTTCTTTACATCTTCTACAACGCATATTGATGTCGCAACTGCAGAATACTCCGCACTTCTTCCAGTTTCTGCTGTTCTATATAAAACAACTATGTCACCATATTTCAAATTTTCTACCTGATCCATTGTACATACATATACTTTATGAATAGAATTTGTATAAGAAATATCTGTTATAATATTTTTATCCTCAGTATTTAAAATAGAATCCGGAAACATAACAGAATGATACTTGGGATAAATACTTAATAAATATTTCTTTGCTGTACTAATACAAACAAGTGGAAAGTCTTTACTTATATTCCCCGTAATTTTCCTCATCTCTTTTAAATATACATTTTCCTTATATATTCCATCTCCTTTTGTCCCATACAATTCAAATCCAAATTGCTGAACAAGTTCAATAAGAGAATGATGTTTCTCATAAATAGTAACATAGCATACATCTACATCTTCACTTACAGCATAATCCATTATTATCTTTATAAACTGCTCACCCATCTTAGTTCCATGCGCATTTATTTTAAATGTACTTACTTTTAATATTTTATTTGCATGAATATTAGGTACAACATCATTTACTAAATTTTTCTCGACTTTTAAAAATAAGAATCCAATTATTTTATTATTTTCATATTGCACATAAGCTTCTTGATCACTTTTTCCTTTAAACCAATTATCAAAACCTGGATAATCATTCCTCAAAGACAGAAAAAAGGCATCCTGTAAATCTATTTCAGAAAACTTCTTTCGTATTATATTATTCAATCCCTCAACCTCCTATTTTTCTTCATCACTTAAACTATTAACCATATTATACTTCTCACTCTTGAATCGATCCAAGAATTCAGAACTGTCTTCATACTGATGACATACAAGATTTGGTCGAATATCATCCATAACCGAAAGTATCAAATTCTCTTCGGCATTATTATCTACTAATGACATCAAGGCTAGGGCAAATCCTACATACATTCCCTGTAAATATCCCTCTTGATGAAGATTATGAATTAACATATCTTCTGGCAAGCCCTCGTACACTTTTGGGATAAGACCTTTCTCCACAAGCTGGCTATACCATATATTAAGTAATTTATCTTCGTCTTTCTTGCTAAACAATTCTCTTAAATCAATATCCCGTATTCTCTCTTTCACGAACTCTGATATTAGTTCTATAAGAGTTTTGCCGATTTCCGATAACTCATTATTCAAACTTTGCATTAAATTATCCGCCACACCATCACTCAATTTCACGTTACTTTTAGACATATATACCCCCTTAATAAAATTTCGCTATTAAATAACATATATCGCTTTCTCTCTGTACTGCATTGCCATTAAATGTATATATTAAACATTATATTATACATTTACTTTTTCGCAATAAGTTTTTAGTTTTTCTTATCTTTTATATTTTGCTATTGTTCCTATACAAAAAGGCGGATATCTTACCCGCCTTTTGATGGACAAAATTCTTTCGATCAGTCCCCATATTATTTGTCTGTCTCTACCGATTCAAACTTATTTTATCACCAATAATTTCTTCCAATTATTAGTAAGATCCATTGTTCCATTCATCCAATGAATCAATTTTTGTTGTTCCAAGATAATTTAATGAAAAGATGAGATTATCTTCATTTATTTTAGTAACTGATAATTCTGAACTCCAAATAAAAGTCTCCCCAATAGTATTACTAGAGGAAAAGTCCATTTCTATAGGGCCTTGATTTGTGAGCTCGCCCAAGACTTCTTCAAACAATGCTTGCCTTAGAAATATCCTCATAATCATATTCATTAACTATGGAAATCAAACTTTTCATTTTGATTTTTGCCCCAAGGAAATCTCTTGTTTTTATCATTTTTCTACCTCCAGCCCCCATGTCATATATCTATAAACTCGTATAATCCTCTAATCTACGCTACTTAAGTTTAAACATCCTGTAATCATTCGCCCCGGTCCCTATCTCCGGTTCATCATACTCATCAACAACATCTTCATACGATAATAGATCGTAATGAACTGCCATCTCAATACAAGTCCACAATTCATCAAAATCCATGTCTTTATCTTTATTCTGCAAATAAAAGTACATGTCTTCAGCATAGTCATATGCAGTATTTCCATTTGCAGGATACACTTCTTCAGAAATATATTCTTTCAACTTTTGATAGAATTTTGATTGTTGAACGGCTTTCTTATACGAAAAATTCTGTAAGCTTGTCTCAGCGACTTTAAATCTTTCAAATTCTCCCCATGGCTTTCCCCAATACGGAAGCAAGTTATAATAATGTAGTATTGTATTAAACACAATCATAAAATTATATAGTTTTTGAAATTCCTTATCAGTAAGGAAACTATTCTTTTCAACGAAGAAATGTGTTTCTCCGTTTCTCAGCCGTCCTAATAATGCAATCGAATCATCCACAACTATCTTGTCGGCAGAATACTCACCATAATATCCACTAAATAGTTCTTTGGCCAATCTCTGTATCTCATTAAATTCAATCGAATAGAACTTTTTCATGTCTTCATCTGCCAGGTTCTCAAAATAACTATTGAGATCAGCGGCATTATAAAATTCTACCGCCGGATGTCCATCTGCATCACAACCTTTTCTTACACTGCATACCCTATGATCATTATTATCAAGCATCAACTGCTTGATAAATAGCTCAACTGCATTGTGTAAGGATGATACAAATTGTTTTCGATATTGTAGTGTAGCCTTTCCGTTTAAAATAAAATTGCTATATTTAATGGCCATTGCCCATGATTCAAGTGCATTGTCTTGTAAAATGTGCTTCATCTTATCCCCCCATAAATAAAAACATGACTATATCAAAAAATTCACTAGTTCCAAAACTCGTTAGCCGGAATATAGTGAACCTCATATAAATCACTTATTTTTTCTGAATCCATTGCCTTGCTTAACATCGTTAATGCTCTATCGTCATAAAAATAAACATTCCATATAGTTGAGCTATCTACGTTATCCCTGATTTTCCTCAGATATGGCAAATCAACTTCTCCCGCAGACCATCCGATTATCTCTACATGATTGACATTATGTAACTTATTCCAAAAATAATTATTAAAAGAGACTATAGCATCTGTATCCTTGTAAATTCTTGACAAATAATCAACTACAGCCCTATGGATGCTAGCTCCGCCCTCATCAAACTCTTCATCTGCTTCTCTTGCCAATCGCCTATGCTCATCTATATCGTGTTTATTACAGTGTCCCATAACCGGTTCAATATCAGTTACAGATTCAACTCCGCCATGAATATGTAAAACATTTTCTGCATGATATACTTTCTCTAACAGATCAGTATAATTAAAATTCATAAAATAATCAGTACTGTTTAAAATCCGATTGCACTTAGGGCTCACAGAACTTGTATCAACTTGTTCTATCCAATTTTTCACATATTGCTGAAACTTTTCCATATAGCCATACTGCTCTCGCCAATATACATCCATAGTATCCTCAATGCCAATCAATCCACCATCCAGATGCATATCCCCTAGGACACAATCCGAAGCATCCAGCATCTCATCAATATTAGGTCTGCCCATTTTGTCTTCAAAATCACTCCACAACGTGTCGCATATAGCGTTTTTCCACTTACTAACTGTTCGCTCTGACACTCTAGGATCAGACAAATCTATGCGTCCTATATTGTATAAGTATTCAAAATCAGCAAGAAAGTCTTGATGCAAGTCTTCCAAATACTCCCGAAAATGCCAGTATGATGTCGGAAGATTATGTGCAATATCAAATCCATTGCCAATTATATATAACGTCTTCAATGTCTGTCCCTCCTATATTGGTAAACGCTCCATAGTGGGGGTCACTACGGAGAATATCGATAAACATTTTCGTCGACATTTGCGAACATGCAGGCGCAAATGTGCACCTGCACATCAGACTTTACACACTATTGCTTATCAAACAATAATTTATGTCTAAACTCTATATATTCCAATCTATCTTCCAATTTTATCAAAATATCTATTCATCCCATTTCTCCTAAATAATTAGTAATTAAAGAGCCCACCTCGCTATAGAGGGGGCATCCCAACAACAAACATCATCAGTGATCAGGTGCGCACTCTGCACAAAATCCACCATTATCTCCATGCTCTCTGTCATTTATATCAAAAATTCTTCCGCATGCTGGGCATGTAAAATACATGCCAATACAATTATCACAAACATACCCTCCATTATAGTGAGGATAATCCGCTCCTGATTTACCACAACAAATACACTTTGCCATTTCTCTTTTTTCCTTTCTTTCCATCATAAATATATAAATTCTTCTACACTGTTCTAACGTACTTACTATTTGTTTCCATTCATATCTTATTCTCTACTTTAGCTACCTTTTCCAATACTCCTGGCTTGTCATTTTCAATTAAATCAAGCAGACCTGCTATATCTTGTCTAATGTGTTGAGCCATGGTGACACACGATGGTTCTCCGGGGATTTTAGTAATTTCATATATACGACCATTTTCTAAGTCAGTTAAATGATTACTAATCCTGTTTATCTCTATGGCATAACGATTTGCTATTTTCGTAACAACACTCCCTTTCTCTAAACATCCTTAGCAACGGCATGTTCATGAACAACGCTCTTATTCTTCACAGGATTATATCACATCATCTTTCATACTTATATTTTACATATCTGTTTATGAAAGAATTTAATCCATATCCCTGCTCAGCAAGCACTTTCATATTCTCTACATTTTCAACGCCTGCACTTTTATATGAATACCTATAAACTCTTGGTGTTCCATAAAACAAGACGTCCAAATAGGTATCTCCTATGGCATATGAATTAACATTTGAATTGCCACCAATATTTCTATAATGTTGCATATTTTCTCCTTTCCTGGAAAAGTCAGAATGTATCTTTTGCAACACTTGCAATGACATCTTTCACCATACTTTCAGTAACTTCAATACCATTACTCTCCATCTCGTGAATCTTTTTCTGAACTAATTCTACAAACATATTCGTTTGCTCTTTTTGTGCTTGTGTTCTTTTTCTATTATCATCTATGATTGCATTCCTGCGGTTTACAAGTTTCACGTATACATCTTCGTACTCATATGGTTTACTTTCAGTAGGAAAGTTCTTAAAAGCATCATAAAGGTATGCCAAATACATCTTTTCTTTCTCCATAATATCCGATTCGTCAACTAGTCCATTCAAGAACAAAAAGTAATCTGCAACATATCTAAATATTTCTTCTTTATGGTAATTGGATATCATAATATTTATATATCTGTAGATATTTGTTGAATGACTATGTACCATATCATTTCGCATATTTCTTAAAACAGACATAAATAAGTCGGTATCTTCTGGCTCAAGTTCACTTACATCATATTTCTCATCTTGAGAAATCAAATTGCCAACATTTGAAATCATCTCTATAAATTCATCTTTTGAAAGCAATGTATCGCCAAACAAGGAGTCAAAAATTAGTTCATACTTTTTCTTTGACAACTTGCCAGTCTTTTCATACTGACTAATATATGAATCTAATGTTGGTCGAGATAGATGTAATCTATTTGCAAGATCCGTCTGTGTTATACCAATTCCTCTCAAGTACCTTTTTATATCCATTTTAATTTATCCTCTTATAGTATTATTTTTTCTTTGTTTTTGCCTGCGAAAGAGCACTTGCTGCTACAATCTTTGATTTGGAGCCATATCTCTTATCTCTAAGCACAGCTGATGCTACCTTAGCAACCCTTTCTGAGGTCTGCTTTTTATTCATGTCCTTTTCTCCTTTCCTAGTACTCCCCAAGAAGAACACGAACTTGACAAACAAATCTACAGACCATAAAATATAAATTGCTATGTTTATTTTTAGGGCCTTGCTGCTTGTCCAAGTACGAGGCTCTTTTTGTTTGCAATTAAATTATATGCGTAAAATGTAAATTTGTCAAATTAATGTTGATTTTTACATTTTTGTTTGTTTTACTTTTTACATAAAATTGCCAGCCCTCCCGGGCTGGCAATCACATCACATCCATATAAATATCCTATCTACAAATCCCCAAACAAATCCTTCTCATACATACCGTCCTCAATCATCCCCTTAAAGCTCTCCTTAACAGCCTCAACATCCTCCTTATACGTCATACCATACCAGGTATCATTCGTCCGGAGAACCTTAACCGTCATCTTCTTCTCATCCAGAAGTTCTCCTATAAATGTAGGAATAAGGAACTCTGCCTTAAGTGGATCAGTCGGAACCTCCGTCTCAAAAAACTCCGCAAATCCTGCCTCCAACATATCCAAGAATTCCAGTGTCAGTCCCCACATGTTCATGGACACCAGAGACTCCGTATCAATGGCTGTGCCGTCCGTCTCTGCACCGTCCACAGTCTTGACGATATTCTTGGTCTCCACCACCTCTGTCAGATTATTCTGATCGTCCATCTTGCAAATGCCTCTGGTCACACCACCATTATCAGACAATGTATTCTTAAGTACGAATCCAGCCATACATGACTGTCCTCCATTCACCAGATACTCATGAACCAACCTGAAGCCTTCCTTGCCATAATAATCATCTGCATTTATCACGACAAATGGTGTCTTCAGCACGGCTTTAGCTGCAAGCACGGCCTGTCCTGTTCCCCATGGCTTTGTTCTGTCTGTCGGCAGCTCCCCTGGAATATCCTCGATATTCTGGAATGCATAATCAACCGTAACGCCAGATTTCCCGCAAATGGCGGCAATCCGATCACCTATAACAGATCTAAATTCTCTCTCGATATCCTTGCGAATAATAAATACGACATGATTAAATCCTGCCTCTATGGCATCATGAATTGAATAATCCATGATAATGTGATTACCATCATCTACAGGCTCCAGCTGTTTTATTCCTGTTCCAAACCTTGAACCGATTCCTGCCGCCATTATAAGTAAAGTTGTCTCCATTTGTTTTCTCCTCATTAGTAAGTAATAAGTTTATGTTCATCTTTATTATCTACAAATAAACTCAAATAATGATATATACTATTTGTTACTATCGCAACTGCCCCAATTATTTAGTACAGCACAGGCATATTTAAATAAATATATTCATTTGCACCTGACACCTCAGACTGCCTATCACCAGATATTCGTGGACAGCCTTGAAGCCTTCTTTGCCATAGTAATCATCTGCATTGATCACAATGAACGGGGTATCAATCACATTTTTCGCTACAAGCACAGCCTGTCCAGTTCCCCCTCGGTTTTGTACGGCCTGCCTGAAGTTCTCCCGGAATATCATTGATATCCTAGAAAGCATAGTCCACAGTTACATTATGAGAGGAGCAAATAGAGGCAATACGATTACCGATGACCTCTTTGAACTCCTCCTCGATATCCTTGCGAATAATAAAGACCACATGGTTGAAGCCTGCCTCAATCGCATCGTGAATCGAGTAATCCATGATGATATTGTTCACGTCATCAACTGGTTCCAACTGCTTGATTCCTATTCCGAAGCGGCTGCCGATTCCAGCAGCCATGATAAGTAATGTTGTGGTCATTTTTTCCTTTTTCCCTCTATTCTTTTTCTTTTAAACAATCCATTTCCCCACAAATGGAATCCTATTTACAATACTTGTAACAATATAGCCACATACAAAATCATAGCAGAACAAAAAATGGTATTTATTGCCTGAAAAACTCCTTTTAGATGCCCTCAAATATTATTTTCTCGTAACGAAGCACTCCAGTATATCATCCACATTACTTGAAGTGATTTCTGTTTGGCAGTAATTTATATATGTATCAAAACTGGTGTGCTCAACTTTTGAAAAATCAATTATGCTCAGTTTATTTATAATATCCTCAGAAAATCTTTTCTTGATTACTTTATTACCAACATATATCGAATACGGCGGAACATCCTTTGTGACAATCGCTCTTGCACCAATAACACTACCTTTACCAATAGTTACTCCGGGCATAATAAGCGCATCATATCCAATCCAAACATCATCTTCTATGATAATGGAGTGATTCACGGGGTTATTAGTTTTTTGTTTATAAACTTTTGATTGAAAAGGATATGTAGATATCCTCTTGTAATTATGCTCGCCCCCCCCCATAAAAATAACCTTGGGTCCTATCGAACAGTAGTTTCCAATTTTAATACAAGAATCATCTGCCATTAAAATAGCAGTTATTCCTCCATAAGTACCTTTTCCAACTGAAACCTGAGCAAAGTTAAAAGCATTCACAATACTAGTTTCATTATGAACATTTCTTTTTCTCCACTCTTTTTTCTTTAGCCATAATTTTATTTTATCAAACATAAGTTCATCCCTCAAATAATTCCTTTAATATAAATTGAAATTTTTCTTTTTAACGAGCTATCATACTCTAAGCTTTTATCGTAGAATTTCTTATAATTATTTTTTCCCGATTTTTTCAATTCATTTCCCGCATCCTGTAACGCACTAGCCATAACATGCATCATTTTAGGGTATTTTTTCTGAAAAGATGGATGCTTCTGTAAAATTAAATCACAGGCTTTATAAAGTTTTTCAGGATTACTACTTATAGAATCATTTCCGATTTTATAATCAACCAGTCCATCATCAAGACAATAAATTCGATACTTTTCTGCAATTCTGACCAGCATTTCAAACTCCTGAAAGCGTGGCATCGAAGTATCAAATGGACATTTTTCAAATACTTCTTTTTTTGCTAATAGGCTTTGTGTCCCTATTCCAAACAAGTTTTCGACGGGATTCAAAAAGCCCTCACTTATTGAATCTGGCAATAGCTGAGTTTTTCCATTCGCATAATATTTGACAAGTTTACAAAAAACAAGATCTGCACCTGATGTTTCCATCACCTTTATCTGTTTTTCTAATTTGTCTTGATGCCAAATATCATCGCTATCATGAAAGGCAACAAGTTCTCCTTGCGAGAGCTCAACCCCCTTATTTCTAGCCGCACAAGCTCCTGCATTTTCTTGATAAAAATATTTTAATCTCGGATCCTCAATTTCACAAACCACTTTAGAAGTTTGATCAGTGGAGCCGTCATCAACAACAATTAACTCAATATCCTCATATGTTTGGCCTAAAACACTATTAATCGCTTCTTTTATAATATTTTCTCTGTTATAGGCTGGCATCACTACCGAAATCACACATAATCACCCCTTTACAACAATTTTCTTTACAAATCGTACTGCATCTTTAAAATAACGTGACTTAAAATATGCCAGCAAATATAGAACATTAGGAATTATAACACAAATAACTGCATATATAATAAGCCCCAGAATTCCAGACACATTAACGAAGTTACAAATCTCATAAGTGACAAAGCAAACTATAATTGTAACCACTGCATAAAATACTTCGTCACGCATATAACGCAAAAAGCTTTTTCCTTTGAAATAATTATCAAATACAATCTTTGTACTCCAAGGAAAGCCAATAAATAGAATTGATATTGCTGTCGCAATAACAATTCCAAAAACGCCAAAATTTTTTACAAGGACATAATTCAACGCTATATTGGCAATTGCTTCAACAGACGCTCGGATTCGATCTTTCCACCAAAGGCCTGCGGCATCGGCATACTGACTTTTAATATCTCCAATTGTCCAAACATAAAAATATATGCAAATTGCAATCACGACATCAAATGAAAACATCGCCTTTTCTCCAACCCAAATTCTCATAAAAGGCTGAAAAAGGCAAAGCATACAAACCGTGCACCAACCGCATAGCCACTCATATATAAATGTAAACAAATTTAAATTCTTATAATTTTTTTCTACGCTTTCAATAGCAACGCTGTTACCAACACTCGCACTCATAGAAACCGTAAATACATCCAGGATTCCTCTTACTGAACTCATGACATAATAGTAGTTGCTATATATGCCAACTGGCGTTAACCCCAAAAACATAGATATGAAAATATTATCACATGAATTGCGTGTCACACCGCAAATTTTGTGAATAAGCAATCCCTTTGTTTTTTCAATAATATCTTCCTTATATTTCTTATCGAGCTTTCCGTGGCACTCAAATTGAGGATAATATTTTTTTGCCAGAAATTCACACAGCAAGTTATCCAGCAAAGACATCAACGGTAAAACCACAATAAAGATATAGTACTGCTTCAGGAGAAGCAATCCCACAATCTGGATAAAGCTACTGATGATTTTATTAATCATTGCAACTTTACTAATAATGTCCTGCCTTTGCACAGCTGAAAGCAAAGATTTTTTATAAGCAAATAAGAAATAGCTACAGGACGTATTAAGAAGATAAATTATATAAACAACATATATGTTAACATCGCTCGGACAAGATCCTGAAATCAAGTACTTCAGAAAAGGAATCAGTGCAACACCAATTATCAGCACAATACTACCAATGCAGCGATATATTTTTTTGTAGAACTGGAGCAATGCGCATACAACATCGTTATCATTCTCTGCCAGCGGCTTATACATGCTATAAACAATTGCACTAGAAAATCCCAGTTCCGCTAAGCTCAAGACTTGTAATATAGAAGAAAACAGTCCGTTTATGCCAACATATTCAACCCCCAACACATAAATCAAAACTGTTCTGGTAATAAACGGAAGGAGTATTGTAATGAACTTATTTACAATTCCCCATATAGCATTTCTCCTTGTATTTTTTATTCGATCACTCTTAAGACTCATTTATTTTATCCTTTCGCAAGCATGTCCCCAGTTCGTTATAAAACCGTCTTTATCCTGTTTACTGTAGGGAAACTTATAGGACTGTTTATGAATAATAGTATCTTTTGTAATTTTTTCAAAGAATTCAAGAGTATATCTTTTATTTCTCTCAACAAAAAGACTAAATACTTCCGGATTATTCTCAGGGATCAAATCTATTTCATGTTTCGCGCGTGAAAATTCATCATATGCAACTGCTATTAAATAATCAAACAAAAAATAATCTACAGCCACAGAATGCTTTCTCCAATATTCAATAAGTGCATCCAGAACAAATGAAACAATAATATCATCGGGCTCTGCTTTAAAAAAGTAGGTTGTCCATTTACCCTCTGATATTAATTTTCTCTGATTATATCCATCGGCTTTTTTCTTATTTGAATAAAAAGAACTCGCTCTTATACTTTCAGGAAGCTGATTTGTCATAAAAATTGTGGCATCCATCCAGACTCCTCCATATTTTTTTATTAGAGCCAGTCTTAAAATATCCGAAAAGTGCGCAAATCCTATTTCCTTACGATTAAATTTCTCTATAATTTCCTGTGGTAGTTCAACATAGTCCCAAACTGTCTCACTATTTAGTAAATGATATTCATAATATTTATTATTAATATATAGTCTTTGGCTTGCTATACACTCTTGAACTATTTGAGGTGCATTTTTTATGTCTTGCCACCATATCACCCATACATGTATCTTAGCATTATTTGTGATTTTACCGTCAAATACACAAGTATCTTTTTTATATTTGTCTACAGTTATCTGTACGTCCTTTTTAATTATCTTTAGTAAATAGTTCTTGTAAAATACTGTCTTATAACTGGTTACCATATCAACAATATTTAAAACCAAGATAATTAAACCAGTAAATAATCCAAATTCCTTTCTAACTTCCCCGTTGTTTTTCACCCAAGGATCATTAATAATAGAACTTAGTTTTCGTTTAATTCTATTTATTATTCGCACCCTATATTCCTCCATTTGTTAGCAATGGCTCTTGTCTATTAATCGATACTCTCTAATCCTGAAAAGCAAGCCATCAAAGTAAAATTACAATAAATCATAAATACATTTTGTTCCATCAGACCATCAACAACAAATAGCGCGGCTATAATCATCAAGATATACTCTCGTTGTTTTCCAATTTTCCTAAACAAGAGAACTACAGCTATCGCAAACAAAACAGTGACAATATATCCCCGATACAAAAGCAAGTTCAAATACGCCGAATCAAGTATCACAGACGACTTACCTGTCTGAGCTGAAACAACAGAACTTACAAACTCAATATCTGAACCAAACGGTTGAATTCCATACTGTTGATAAATATTGTATGCCGATGAAAAACGTGTTGCAAACGTCAAATCTGCTAATATTCCGTTTGATCCGACTTGCCCCATAGAATTCATTAAATAAATTGAAACTGCAAAAACAGCCACTATTGCCAATTTTAATAGGTTAATCAGCCTTTCTGCATTAACCTTTTTCATTACTTCATACAACAAATAAATTACAGCAAATGCTAATATTACAATTGAACTCGTCCTTGACGCCGTTAATATAAATACAATCACGCCAACTATTATATCAACACAAATCAGTTTAGCCGGTGATTTTCTTTTTCTATTCATATACAGCCATAGAAAAAGAGTCGTCATTACATAGGCTGCAAAATTGTTAGGATGTGAGGTTCCCATTGTATGTCCATACAATACGCCCGTTGCATATGTAAAGCGTATTTGATTATCATTGACAGCTCCAATTATTGTTGCAAGAATCAATAGCGCTACTGAAAAAAAAGCTGCTTTGTAGAATGCTCTTACGATTTCATCATAATCAATTCCTGGCGCCAATAGAATAAACGCGGCTGTATAAGCAAGTGCATTACTGTGTATTACGCTTGATGAATATAAAGTGCAGCTAATTATCAGCACAGTTATTAATTGATGCCATGTTCTCTTTTTTATAAACCCTAGCATGAATCGCACGCATAATAAGAAAGGAATAAAATATGTCAATATAATCTGTGCTGCATTTTTTAAAATGGAGAATGGATAGTTCCATTGTACTCCTAAAATTGTGTAATTTAGTAAAATGTACAGTACTAGAGCATACAAATACAATTGATTTGATGTAACTTTTCCAAATTCTCTGGTTGTCATGATTAAATTTCTCTTTCTTAGATATTCGATTCTTTCACAAATTACATAAATACAATAGTTGATTCACGCACTCTTAAATATCTTTCTTAATAAAAAGACAATATAAAAATATTAACCTCTATTATACTTTTCCATAGCATTTTGTAATTGCTCAAGATAAGCATAGCCATGCTTTTCGTCCGGTTCTAAATACGCTCCCTCTGCCCACTCATTCCAAGCATTAATAAAGACAAGCGGAAGATCATTCTTTTCTCTCATCTGGTTAAAGAGAGCCTTTGCGCAGTTTCCAAATTTCTCCGGATTTCCTCCTTTAAAAACAAAGCCATTTTTTCGCCTTGCAGTGTTATCCCAATCTGTAAACAACCCCTGCACAATCTTCTGGGAATGTGGGCCATTCAGGATATCTGCGCATTCTTTATCATAGCTAAAAATTGACAACGGCTTATCATTTCCGGCCACTTTTTTTCTACTCTTCACAAATGCATAGATTGGCTTTTCCAATTTAACTTTCTTCAGAATTCGATAAGCAATCTGGAGACGCCTAATTTTATTTAAATCTTTTTCTGCATACTGCTTTGAAAAGTATGGTTCAAATTTAACTTGATAATCGAAATCTCTATCATTGTAAGATGGTGAAAAATACCATCCCGAATTCTGGATCATTAAGCAAATCCGATTGAAGCCAAACTTTTTAATTTCCGACTGCCAATAAGTTACCATACGATGCAAATCAGGAATCTCTTCAGGTTTATAAATAAGAAAAACCGGATCGCCATTCAGGGTAATATATCGTTCATCTTTGAAAAACTGAACCATATAAAGCAAGTGCTTTTTCCAATCATCTTCTGTGCCGTAATCCTGCTCGGCAATAATCTCCTGATTACCGCCATCCCATCGCTTACTCCAGTTCTCATTTGCCCAAGACATGCAAAATGGGATATCAACATCTTTATTTTGCAACATTTGCTCTAGTGGTTTTTCAAGCAGCTTCTTTCCGTCTTTAAACCAGTAGTGATAGTAGCAAAAGCCAAACACACCATACTTCTTCGCCAAATTCGCCTGCCAAATTTTAACATCGTCATCTAGCAAGTTATAATAGTTTTCATTTAACGGAACTTTTGGCTGATAATGCCCCTCAAATAGCGGAGTAGCCTTTTTCGTATTTACCCATTCCGTGAATCCTTTTCCCCAAAATTTATCGTTTTCCGGAATGGCATGATACTGAGGTAAATAAAACGCAATTGTTTTAATTTTATTATTTGATAATATCTCTGCCATTTTTAGTTCTCACTTTCCAATTCATCGACGCATGATTTGATTGCATCTAAGTAACCGTACTGATTTTTCATATCAGGCTCTAAATATCCACCTTCTGACCATTCATTCCATGCAAAAATGAAAATATAGTCAGACTTGTATTCATCCCGTGCTCTTTTCAGCTGTTTTCCAAAATACTCTTTAAACTTTTCAGGTGTTGCCCCAGTCAAAACACGACCTTTTTCTTTATATCTCGGTGTATTATCCCAGTCCACAAATGCCCCTGGAATCATTCCCGGCTCTGCTTTTCTATTTAGAACTGTATACCACACTTCGTCATACGATAATTTCTGCAGTTTTGCCTTTTTAGCAGACTTAAAGCTTTTCAAATGATCCCTTGCCCATGTCTGTACATTCTGCTTAATAACGCTCATCTGCTTCTGCATCCAAGAGCTCATATCATAAAACGCAAAGCCTGGCTGATATTCAATCTGGTATTTAAACATCGACTTATCGACGCTCTTCTCAGCATAAAAAGAAACATGCTGTGCTGCAAAAACCAGCCCGTCAAAGCCCTCTTCTTGAGCACGTTTATTATAATAAGCCAGTCTTGCACTCAGCTCTGTAATATACTGTGGACGATAAATCACAAAAAGCGGTTTATTACCCTCCTTTATGTATCTCTCGTCCTTAAAGAACGGAAGCAAATACTGGAAATGTCTCTCCCATTCTTCTTTATCACCGTACTCCTGCTTGATTAAGGTCTTTCGATCAGACTCAGTTTCCGCAGCCCAAGCATTTGTCCATGTTTCGTTTGCCCAGCAAAAGCAAAATGGCAAATCACAGTTTTTATCTTTCAGATAAATCTCCATCGGCTTTTCAAGAAGCATTTTGCTTCCAAACCAATAGTGGTAGCAGCAGAAACCGTATACGCCGTGTTCTTTTGCAATTTCAGTCTGCCACTCCAGAGTTTTCTCATTCAAAAGGTTATAATAATTATTGTTAAGCGGAATTCTTGGCTGGTTATGCCCCTCAAAAAGTGGTTTGGCAGCTTTCATGTTATTCCACTCAGTAAAGCCTTGTCCCCACCATTCATTATTTTCTGGCGTTTCATGGAACTGTGGCAGATAGAATGCAATTACTTTCATTTCTTCTTCCTTTACTTTTTAATCTTTGTAAGTAGCTTTTTAATCTTCAAATTTTTACTCAGGCCTGTGCTAACCATCACTCGTTTAACCTTATCCATAATGGCTTCTTTTTTAGAATATGGAATATACTTATCAATTAATTCTGTATATGAAAGTTTTCCATAATCACTCCAAAATTCTGCACGGGCCTTATTTTTTACTGCGGATTCGTAAATCATATCTCCGTCATTCTTATTCGTAACCGCTGTTTTCGTTTTTACAGCAGTTACTTGAGCCTCGATTTGTTTCCACAAATCAGTTGCCTTTTGTGTGCGAACATACACATTGGACAGCCCCATATCATCATCTTTAAAGTCATACTGTCCAGCTGACTTAAAAGAATCAAATAGTGTAAAATCACTCACACGATCTTCTTCTTTAAAACTGCAGGCATAGCAAGATGGCCGTGATGTAAACCCGGCAAACCATAATCTCGGATAAGATTTCACCAATCGTCTGCTGTGAATTAACTTTCCATTTGAAAAACGAACTGCGATCGTGGACAAGTGATGCCCTAAAACTTTGCTTCTAAAATATATATTCTGAATATCACTTTCGTATTTTTCTGAGAGTGCAGCCTTATAGTCTTCAAACAGCTTTGGCGATGGAACGCCATGACAAACCAAATCAAGGAGAATTAGATTTGCGTCTTCTCTATTAATATACGCTCTAAGTCCTGCTACTTGACAAGGCGTACCAGAAAACAAAACGATTCTATCCGCTTTTAAATACTTGTCCACCTGTTTAAATGTATCACCCAAATCGCTTTGCACATACTTGGACATTCTCAATTTTTCTAAATCTGCTTCGTGTTCTATAGCTGTATGTTTAACCCTAAGTTCTTCATCATATGCCGCACCAAAAACTACGCCATTTTTTTCCAAAACATAATGAGCTATGACGCTAAACAGACCACCTGACGCACTTGCCTCACGCTGACTCTTATCGTTATTTATAGCAATATATGAATCAACTACTGAATTTTTCTTTTGCTTATTCGTGATAGGACATGTCCTTACACATTTTCCGCATTCCACGCACCGATTTCTATCAATAACTGGATATTTAAATCCTTCCTCATCAGCGCACATTGATATTGCTTCTTTTGGACAACAGACCATACAAGCTGTACAGCCTGAGCAGTGCTCTTTCTCAACTAATTTAATCATTCCTGTGTACCCTTTAAGCATATTATTGCTCTTTCAAAATACTCTCGTGAACTTTTTCTAAAATCATTTAGCCTCTTATTAACATCAGACCAGTCCACTTGATATGCGAGTGCTGCTTCCGGGGTAATTGAGTTTTCAAACAAGCGGTTGGACAAACCAACGATTGAAAGAATATTTTTTACTCTCGAATTCATAGAGCTTTTCTGGCTATCTGAGAATCTCATAAATGTAAAGAAGTTCTTATTATACATTATCGAGAAAATCGTTCCATGAAAAGAATCCGTACATACATATGTAGCATACCTAATAAAATTGACAAACTCTTTTGGCCCAACTTCTAAATAGTCAATATCGCCAAAGTCATCATCACTTTTAATATACTCATCAATGTGTTTAACTGCTAGGATTTTGCAGCCCGTTTTCTGTGCTAATTTTTTTGCAAACTCTCGTTGGCTTGGATTATTGCCAATAAAGTAGCAGAAAATATACTTTTCACTCACAAACGGACAATCTCCACTAAGCTCATCCCATCTCTTCCGGTCTGTCAGCACAGTAGGATCACAACAGACTTCAGCCTTTTTCCTCGTCAATTTTTCGACAATCTCTGCCCCCTGTTCCTCTCTAACAGAGATCATATTGAATCGAGACAGGTATTCTTTTGTCTTCTTTACTTGGCTCGCAGGTATCTCTGATACACCAAAGCTCGAAGCGTATGTTACTTTAGGGCGACGAGAATCCACCCAAGTTAATGTATAATAATCTCCACCAAGTAACATTGGATTCCATACCTGATCGCTTCCCAAAATGAAAGCATCAAATTTCTTTGTGTAATCAATAAGCTGTTTTCTGCCGCTTAAGCACGGTGTAAATACAAAATTATCTTTCAGAAAATTCGAAAAAGCTCTATTTCTTCCAGAAATAATCGGTTTTAATTTGGGATTAGTCTTTCCTTCAATTACACGCCAGACATCTTTCATCTTTGCCATGAGGAGCGGCAGATTAAATATTCTAAGAGCTTGCTTGACAACATTACGCTTTTTATAATAGATTAATTCATTATCAACCCCTGCTGCAAACAACTCCTGCTGCAAGGCATATGCTTGCAATATACTTCCATAGTTATAGTTTCTCACAGAAACTAGACCAACTTTTTTCATCTTTCCGCCCTCTAGCTTTCTTAATTCTCCAAATACTTCTTTATATAAAAATCTTCTAAATATTCCGCCACATCATGCACGTCATATCCCGCAGCTCGAATTTTATCGATTTCAGCTTTTCTCTCCTGTTTCGTTACTTCAAGAATTTTTTTTGCCCATTCATCTGCAGAATCATCCAACGACATATAGTGAAATTGATTTGTTACCGCAGCTTCTTTTGGAATAACATCAGAGCCGACTACTGGCAAACCAGAACACTGTGCTTCTATTGCAACAATACCAAGGCCTTCAAAAAGTGACGGAAACACAAAACAGTCCATCGCCTGATACAAGCTTGCAATATCTTTTCTAACCCCTAGGAAAATAACACGTTCTTCCAAACCATACTCTTGAACTTGTTCCTTTATTCTTTCAAACGTTTCTCCAGCACCAATCAACAACAAAACAGCATTATTTTCCAGATCAGCAATTTTCTTAAAAACATCTATTAAAAACTTATGATTTTTCTGTTCACAGAACCTTCCTGCATGACCAATGACTATTTTATCCTCAATACCGAGTTCTTTTCTCAGTCGATTTCTTTCATCTTCATTGTAAGCAAAATTATTTACAATGATTGCATTCTTCAGAACAGTAAACTTTTTATTTGCAAACATAAACTCACCCGCTTTTTGTGAACAAGCAAAGTAATCTGTTGCAAATACTTTATATCGTTTCAAGAGAAGTCCCTTAATTTTTCCCTTGAGTGTATCTTCTGTTGCTGAATTATGACTGTGTGCAACGCGTACAGGAACTCCATTCCTTTTTGCAGCCTTAAAATAAAATTGTCCTAAACTTTCCATGTGTCCATGAACAATCTTATATTCTGGATGCGCCTTAAAAAACGCATCCAAATCTTTCAAATATTTTATAAAATTGTTGTCATCGCGTACTGACAACTTATATATTCTTCCGCCCAAACTCCTGATTTCGTCATCATAAAAGTAATTTCCAGTATAATGGACAAGAAAATCAAACTGGACTTTAGTTCTATCTATATTTCTATAGATATTCATAATTAATGTTTCAAGTCCTCCTGCCTGCATATTAGGCACAATATGTAAAACTCTTATTGGTTCCTTTTCCATAATTGTCCTCAATCTATTATTATCGTAATAGCTTCAAATAAACAGCTTTACGTAATGTATTTGGTAGAACACATACAAATGCCTGTCCCAAACCACTAATGCAAAAATCTGTCAGCGACATATATCCTTTTTTGTGCTGGTTCCATTTAAAGTTCAATACTGTTCTTGCGTATTTTAATCCACCGCGTCTTTTAAAGAAATCCTCACTTGTTCTAATATAGTATAAGTTCTCTTGAATATTATAGCTACGCACATTGTATTCCAGCACCATTCTAGCAAAAAGATCATAATCTTCATATAATGGAACAGAGTGATAGTTTCCACTTCTGATTACGGCACTTTTCTTGTACATTACTGTTGGATGCAGAATGGCACACCTACGACGCATAAATTTTGTGATTTCATTATGTGTTTCAGGCACTCGATGAACTGACACAATGTTGTCTTTTTCTCCGATAAATTCCGCCTCAAATGACCCAACCATCTCTAACTTTGAATCCTTTTCAAAGGCAGCAAGTTGTTTTTCACATCGAGTTTTTTCTGATACATCATCAGAATCCATTCTTGCAATCAGTTCATTTCTTGATGCGACTATGCCTTTTGCCAGTGCTGGTCCAAGTCCAAGATTCGTTTCATTTGAAATTATGGTAAACAAACCTGGATATTTTTGATTGTAATAGTCCACAACTGCATCCAGTTCCGTTGTTAATGGACCATCTTTAACAAGAATAAACTCATCAGGCGGAACCGTTTGATCGAGCATACTCTGAATGCTTAATTTTAAATACTCAGCCTTTTCTTTTATGTATACAGACATTAGAACTGTATATGGGGTATTTTTCATAGTTCTATCCTACCTTCTAGTTTATTCTGCTCACTTCAAATCAAAACTTGAAGGTATCCTTCAGTCCCAACCACTTCTGGTCCTTATCGCTCAGGTTCAGTGCAGTACCATCTTCCAGCGTGTAGCCCTCTGCACTTGCACTGCCCTTGTACTCACCTTTCAGTTCCGGCCACTCAATACCGATCTCCGGATCATTCCAAGCCATACCTCCCTCATCATTTGGATGCCAAAAGTCATTCACCTTATAACAGAACTCTGCCTCATCAGAAAGCACAAGGAAACCATGGGCGAATCCCTCAGGTATGAGGAACTGTTTCTTATTCTCAGCGGAAAGTCTTACACCATACCACTTACCATAAGTTTCCGAATTACTTCTAAGATCCACAGCCACATCGAACACTTCACCGCGCACAGCTCTTACAAGCTTACACTGCGGAAAGTTCTTCTGGAAATGAAGTCCTCTGAGAACCCCTTTGGTTGACATAGACTGGTTATCCTGTACAAACTTCACATCTATTCCAGCTTCCTTCATGTCTCTCTCATTATAAGTCTCCATGAAGTATCCTCTGCTGTCGCCATGAACTGCCGGCTCGATGACACACAGACCTTCTATACCACCTACATTCTTCTCAACCTTTATCTGTCCCATTGTATCTATACCTCTTATTTCTTTAATACTCTATTATGGAGCAGACGCATCTAAGACGCTTGCGCGTAGCGTCTGCGTAATCATCAGGACTCCTCCCTCTAACGAGGGTCCCTCCTCATGATAAATCTTTAATATATCTGCTAAGCGCATCCTGCCATGTTGGAAGTGGCGTAAACCCTGCCTCTACAAGTTTCTTCTTGTCAAGTCTGCTATTATAAGGCCTTGCAGCCTTTGAAAGGCCATACTCCTCTGTAGTAACAGGAGTCACCTTTGTGCTGTATCCAGCCTGTCTATATATCTCACATGTGAAATCATACCAACTGATATATCCGCCTTCATTGGTGGCATGATAGTAGCCATACTTCTCAGTCTCATTCATATCCACAAGAAGCCTTGCAAGATCCAGCGTATAAGTAGGTGTTCCTATCTGGTCACATACTACTCTTACCTCATCATGAGTCTTACCTACAGAGAGCATTGTCTTGATGAAGTTCTTTCCATTGAGACCGAACACCCAGGCTATTCTCACTATGAAGTATTTATCAAGCAATTCAGATACCGCAAGCTCACCCTCAAGCTTTGTCTGTCCATACACATTGAGAGGAGCATAGTCCTTACAGTCCGGCTCCCATGGTATATCTCCCTGACCATCAAACACATAATCCGTACTGGTATATGTCATCTTACAGTCAAGTGATTTACATACCTCTGCAATATTTCTTGTTCCGCCAGCATTGATGGCACGAACCTTGTCTATATTCTCTTCATCTTCTGCAGCATCCACCGCAGTCCACGCCGCACAGTGGATAACCGCATCTGGCTTGATCTCTGTTATTATCTTTTCTACAGCAGCCTTATCAGTGATGTCGAGCTGCACATAATCAGCCTTAGTCACTGGTGAACCGTCATCCACGCCACTATATTCCGGCTGTATGTCAGAACCAACGCCTTCATATCCACGCTTCAGAAGTTCATTCATCACGTCATGTCCCAGCTGACCGCCAACGCCTGTTACAAAGAATTTCATCCTCTTACCCCTTATCTATTGCTATACATCTTCTCATAGTAGTTCTGGTACTCGCCTGATATGATGGTCTCCCACCACTCACGATTGTCCAGATACCACTGTATTGTCTTCTTGATTCCGTCCTCGAACTTCGTCTCTGGAAGCCAGCCGAGTTCATTGTGGATCTTTGTAGGGTCTATGGCATATCTCATGTCATGTCCCTTTCTATCTCCCACATGAGTTATAAGGCTTTCTGGCTTGCCAAGCTCCTTACAGATGATCTTCACTATATCTATATTCTTCTTCTCGTTGTGTCCGCCTACATTGTAGACCTCTCCCACTCGTCCCTTGTGGATGATAAGGTCTATCGCCTTACAGTGATCCTCCACATAGAGCCAGTCACGCACGTTTAATCCCTCCCCATATACTGGAAGAGGCTTATCTGCCAAAGCATTGGCTATCATAAGCGGTATAAGCTTCTCTGGGAAGTGATACGGACCATAGTTATTCGAACATCTACTGATAGTAACAGGAAGTCCATACGTTCTGTGATAAGCAAGAACGAGCAAATCCGCACCAGCCTTGGAGCTGCTGTATGGTGAACTTGTATGTATAGGAGTCTCCTCTGTGAAGAAGAGATCCGGTCTGTCAAGTGGAAGGTCTCCATATACTTCATCGGTACTTACCTGATGATATCTCTGTATACCATACTTTCTACATGCATCCATCAATGTAGCTGTTCCTATGATATTTGTCTGAAGGAATATCTCAGGATTCTCTATGGATCTGTCCACATGGGACTCAGCAGCGAAGTTCACTACCATATCTGGATGTTCCTCTTCGAACAGCTTATATACACCCTCTCTATCACATATATCAAGCTTTACAAATCTGAAGTTTGAGTTATCCATAACCGGCTCAAGGGTTGACAAATTGCCAGCATATGTCAGCTTGTCGAGACATATGATTCTGTAGCCCGGGTACTTCTTAAGCATGTGGAATACGAAGTTGCTTCCTATAAATCCTGCTCCACCTGTTACTATAATTGTCATAATTCTCCTCCTCGCATTTGCCTCTTACTTCTTTTTCTATCTTTGTACATGAGCAACTGCTCAATGTATCTATATTCTAATAAAGGTGCTCCTGATACTTGCCATCAAGGACATCTTTAAGATACTGTCCATACTGGTTCTTCTTCAGCACTTCATATACCTTAAGAACCTCTTCCCTACTGATCCAGCCATTCAGGTATGCTATCTCCTCAAGGCATGCTATCTTCCTGTGCTGATGCTGCTCCACAGTCTTTACGAAATTAGTAGCATCAACCAGACTCTCATGTGTTCCTGTATCAAGCCATGTGAACCCCTGTCCGAGGAGCTCCACGTTCAGATCACCGTTCTCCAGATATATCCTGTTCAGATCAGTGATCTCCAGCTCTCCTCTGGCCGATGGCTTAAGCCCCTTCGCATACTCCACAACTCTGTTGTCATAGAAGTAAAGTCCGGTCACACAGTAGTTGCTCTTCGGCTTCTCCGGTTTCTCCTCTATGGATATGGCCTTGCCGTTCTCATCAAACTCAACTATGCCAAACCTCTCCGGGTCGTCCACATAATATCCGAACACTGTAGCACCATTGCCACCTTCAGCATTTGCCACAGCTTCATTGAGCCTCTTCTTGAGTCCGTGACCCGCGAATATGTTATCTCCCAGCACCATAGTCACACTGTCACCTCCGATGAAATCCGCACCGATTATGAACGCCTGCGCAAGTCCGTCAGGTGATGGCTGTACTGCATATGACAGTTCTATTCCGAACTGATGTCCATCGCCTAGAAGTGCTTCAAATCTCGGCGTATCCGCTGGAGTTGAGATGATAAGAATCTCCCTTATTCCCGCATTCATAAGTACAGACAGTGGATAGTATATCATCGGCTTGTCATATATCGGCAAGAGCTGTTTGCTCGTCACCATCGTAAGTGGGTACAATCTTGTGCCGGAACCTCCGGCGAGTATTATTCCTTTCAATCTCATATCCTCCTCATTATCTATTTTTGCTAATGTTGTAGCCACACTCGCTGACGCGCCTGTGACATATCATCGATGTCATTCCAGTATGTGCCTCCTACTTCGACCCTTCCCTACCAAGCACTACCTTAATAGTCTTCAGTACTATCCTAACATCAAGTCCAAAGCTCCAGTTCTCTATATACTCCGTATCCAGTCTCACGACCTCCTCGAAGTCCGTGATGTCACTCCTGCCGCTCACCTGCCACATTCCGGTGATTCCCGGTTTCGTAGCAAGACGGCTCTTGTGGTGCATCTCATACTGCTCCACCTCAGAGATGAGAGGCGGCCTGGTTCCAACCAGTGAGAGATCCCCTTTCAGCACATTGAAGAACTGTGGGAACTCGTCTATGGAGAAGTCTCTGATATACTGGCCGATTCCCTTCTTCTTGGTACCGTCCGGCAGGATCTTGTTGCCTATGACTCTCGGGTCAAAGTCCATCTTGAACATCTTCGAATCGCTCATGGTGTTCTGCGCCATGAGTTCCTTCTTGCGCTCCTCAGCGTCCATGTACATGCTTCGGAACTTGTACATCTTGAATATCTTGCCATTCAGTCCCACTCTCTCCTGCTTGAAGAAGATCGGTCCCGGGGACTTAATGTATATGATAGGTCCTATGAATATGGTGAGGATGAGCGTGAATACGCTGCCCACCAGACCACCTATTATATCTGCCGTTCTCTTGAGCAACATCTGCTTTGGTGTTGCGTAGTTCATCATGGTCGTGACCACGGTCTCACCATTTATCTTCTGGATGAGCTGCTTGTCGCCGTGGGTCCTCACGATGGATGATATGCACATGTGAACTGTGATGCCACCCTCGATAAATGCGTCTATCAGCGTGTTCGCATATCCGTATGCTCCACGCACATCCACGTATATCTCGTCCACCCATGCGGTTCTCACATAATCAACTGCACTGTTGTAATCCGCCACCACCGGCACTTCCTGGATCTCCTGACCGATGAGATTGGCATCTATCACCATGACTCCTACTATATCAAACCCGGAGTAATTCTTCTCCTTGAGGCCTGCCACCACTTCATCTGCTACATGTCTGGTGGTCATGACCAGGAGCTTCTTGCCCTTGCCATGCTCTGCATATTTCTCAAGATGCTTCTTCCACAGGCTTCTCACCGCAAATGTGGCATACACATATATGGCCCACATGAGCAGGATGGTAGTTCTGGAATATATAGATGTATCCTTGAGGACAAATACATACAGAAGGAGCAGTGCAACTATCACGAAACCATTCTTGAAGCTGGATATGAATTCCTTGAAGTATCCTCTTCTGATGACGCCCTCATATGTATTCAGAAATATCATGGCTACTATATCCGCCAGCTCCGTGATGATAGCCAGCGCGAGATAGTCTCTGTTCGCATACGGATTTACCATGCCGTGTCTGATCTGGAATGCCACAAGAAATGACAATTGAAGTACTATAAGATCCAGCAGCATGAAGTCGAAGTGCTTCAGCCAGCCTTTTGCGCCTTTCTGATACATAATTTTCTCTCCTCATCCTCTGTCGTCAGGGTCATATTTGTGCCCGCATGACCCGGTCTGTTGATTCATACATGAAATGACTCAGCCCGTGTGATTGTCGGCTGAACCTTTTCATCTGTAAACCATGATACGCATTAAATGGCCTGTTATTTATCACCCACACTGGCGGCGCAGAACGTCCTGTGGCATGGACATTCGTTTTGCGCCACCGGCTAGGGCTTGGAACTATTTAACATAGCAGGATGATTATTTAACCTTGTAAATAATTGACTTGCTGTATGCCTTGTAGTTCTTTGTTGCAGCAACCTTAACAGTGATTCTTACCTTTGTGCCCTTCTTGACACCCTTACCAACAGTAATCTTGCCATTCTTAACCTTGACCTTCTTATTGGCTGACTTGTAAGTAACCTTTGCCTTTGCCTTAACACCAGATACAGTGATCTTCTTCTTAGAAGCATTTACCTTAACCTTAACAGACTTCTGAGCAGCCTTGTTAATTGTGTAGTAAATTGTCTTTGTACCCTTGTAGTTGTTGATACCCTTTACGGTAATCTTATACTTGCCAGCGTTCTTAGCCTTAGTTACACCAGTAATCTTGTAATCAGTACCTCTCTTGAGAACTGTGTTACCATACTTAACTGTAACCTTGGTTGTCTGATTCTTAGCATTGTATGTCTTTGCAGCAGCAGTAGCCTTGTAGCTCTGCTGTGCGTTAACTGTGTACTTAACTGTTGTATCGCCTGAATAGTTACCTATTCCCTTGATCTTAACTGTGTATGTACCAGCCTTTGTTGCCTTAAGGCTTCCTGAAACGACTTTGAAATCCTTGTTCAGGGTAAGTGTCTTACCGTTAACAACAATTGTTGTTGTCTGGCTCTTTGCATTGTATGTAAGAGACTTTGCTGTAGCAGACTTAACGTCTACCTTAGCTGGTGATGATGTAGCTGCAAATGCAACTGTTGGCACCATCATTGCGATACATACAACTATAGCCAAAAGCTTCTTTAAATTCTTCACAATAAATTCCTCCTTCCCAAAAAGTTCTATTGTATTGAATATATGATAAAACGCCCTGCACGCCACTATACATGGCGTTATATCCAAAGTGAATTATTTTGACGGGGTACTGTCGCTGGAGGCTGCAACCTCTTTGCCGTAAGTGCCATAACCATAGCCGTACTGGCTATAGTATTTGCCATACTTGCCGTAGTATTTCTTGTATGCTCTCCCCGTTGTCTGGGCTCTGTTGAGTATGACTCCAAGCAGCGTACAACCTACCTGGTCAAGCTGCTGGAATGACTGTTTGATGAGACTTCTTGATGTCTCACCTGCTCTGACTACCAGAGCTGCGCCATCGCACAGTGATGCGATCTGAGCGGCATCCGCCACACTGCCAAGCGGTGGCGAGTCTATAATGACATACCTATATGTCTCTGCCAGCTTGTCAAGAAGCTCTGCAAATCTAGCATCCTCCAGAAGAGCCGATGGGTTCTCCAGAAGGTTCATACAAGGTACGATGTATGCATTTTCTACCTGTGTTTCATAGATGACATCCTCCATCTCGGACTGTCCCGACAGGAAATATCCAAGATCCGGAAGCTTGTCAGCATCCTTTATGTGATGTCTGTCCTTTATGACTGACTTACGAAGATCCACATCCACCAGCACTGCAGGGAATCCTGCCTCGGCGAGCATCTTCCACAGGTTGATCGCCACGCTGCTCTTGCCCTCATTTGGCATGCTGCTGGTTATGAGTATCTTTCTTGTGTTCTTGCCACAGAACTTTATGTTGATCCTGAGACGGTTCATCGCCTCCTCCACTGCATATGGGAGTTCCTGAAACTCTATGTTAAGCTTCTTCATGCTCTGACCCTCTCTTTCCTGTTATGTTTCTTTCCAGGCTCTTCATCTGAATCGTCTGTTCTGAACTGGTCGCTCTCAGGTATTGTCGTGAGCGGTACTATTCCGAAATACTTCTCCATGTCGTCTGCTGAGTGGATCGTGTCATCCATCAGGTATCCCACAATGACGATCAGGCAGTAGATGAGTGCTCCAAGCAATGCACCTATGGCGGTGTACTTAAGGTAGCTTGGTCCGACCTTCTGGTCTGCTACCCTTGCAACCTGGGCTATGTTAGGTGCGCTTGTGCTCATGGTATCCGGGAGATACTCTATCGACACGTTTGCCAGTGTATTTGCAATGTCACATGCCTGCTGCTTGTCAGTGCTTGTGACCGTGATCTTCAGGACTCGTGTGTCTGAAGGATTCTCAAGGGTTATCATCTTGGCAAGCCCCTCTGAGTCCATGTCAAGGCCGAGCTTTTCGATGACCTGGTCGAGAACCGGATAGCTGAGTATCAGGTCTTCGTAATCCTTGGTCAGGGATGAACCGATGTTCAGATCCTGGAGATTTACTATGGAATCATCTGATGCTGATACCACATACAGCTTGGCTGTCGACTGGTATGTCGGCTTGATCAGGAAGTATGCAAATGCGTTGAACAGCACCGCACCGATCAGGAAGCACAGTATGATGTATGGGAGCTTCTCAAGAAGCGCCATTCCCATGTCCAGGAGATCGATCTCGTTTTCATCATCCTCTGTATTCTTGTATGTGTTCACTGCGGCTATCTGTGTGGTCTCATCCTGCACAGCAGCCATTTTCTTGTTGGAATTCATATATTCCCTCCATCCGTTTTTTGTATCTATATCCCCTGCATCAAATGTGTGATGCTAGTTATATTCCTTGTAGAACAGCTCTACGATCGCCTGCTGAAGGCTGTCCGCATCCGGCTCCACCTCGACAAATCCGAGATCATCTACGGTCTCTGTTCCAGCTATCGACACCGTTCCGGCGTCCTTTTCCTTGAGAACAAGGAGTGCCAGCTTGGAGAACTTCTGTGAGCTGATGTCAGTCACCATGTAATCTCCCAGGGCGTCATATATGGTCAGTGGATATGTGTTATCCTCGCTGCACTTTGCCGCCAGGTTATCCTTGAGTCCTGCCTTGTACACCTCCTGACGCTTCATTCGCTGGGTGTTGGATTCATCTCCCACATCGAATCTGTCATGGATAAAATGTACTGCCTGCTCATCGGTCAGTGTGATGGTCTCTCCCTGCTTCATGGTCTTATCCACCTTGGAGAAATCATCCTCTATGGTAACCGTGACTCCGCCAGCCAGATTGTTGATGGTTCCTATGGCCCCCATATTCACCGCTGCGTATCCATCTATCTTCTGGCCGCCAAGGAAGTTTGACACCGCCTTGACCACGTTCTCGCAGCTTATCTCCATTCCGTCACCATTCTCATGTGCCAGAGCAAGCTGTGCCGGGCTCGTTGCAACGTAGGTTCCGTCGGGATCCAGTGTATCCTGCTCCACTATGGTATTTCTGTCTATGCTCAGCGTCTTGTATGTTCCATCTGTCAGGTCTCTGACCATCAGCATGACCACATCGCATCGGCCTGCCCCCTCATAATCGGTGACTTTCTGAACCTTGCCCATGTTGTCGATTCCCATAAAAAGATATGTTTCTATATTCTTCTTGGGAACGTATTTGACTCCGTCCACCTCGATCATGCCTTCGACCGCCTGTGTGCCCGATGCATTGTGTGATGCATTTCCTTTTGTCGGTCTGAGTGCTATCGCCAGTGCAATGCATACGACCAGTATGGCTACGATCACAAGTCCAAGCTTCTTGTATATTCTCTTTTTTTCTGATAGTGTTCTGTTCCTGTATGACATATGTATCACCTCTTCGGAATGTAATGTGCTATCTCAGAACGTTCAGCATAAGCAGGTCTGTTCCCGCTGTAGGCCACTTCTTCTCGCACACAATAAGACCACACAGTATTATGAACAGCACAATACTGATGATTATCGCTGTCTTCTTAGACATGTTGTTGTCCTCCATCTATCTGTTTATCTTTTACATGTTTCGTTGTTATTGCTGATTATGGGTGTATCTGATGTTCTTTCAGGAGCTTTGTTCCGTAGCTGTCCATGTTCTCCAGGAATTCATGTCCCAGCTTCTTCTCCAGCACCTCGCGGCCCAGCCACAAGTTCGGCACCCTGTGATGCATACCATGGCAGTCGCTTCCTATGATGTGTGCCTGTCCTTTCTTGAACATCTTGAGCATTTTGCCCTTCTGTCTGAAATCCAGAAGTGTCTCCGCATTCACCTGCACCGTAACTGGCAGTTCAAGGATCTGTCTCACATATGGCTTGTTGCCTGGTATCTGTAAGAATCGCTCTATATGAGCTAGTATGATATGGAAATGTCTCTTCTCAATTAAGTCTCGTACTTCCTGCACTACCGAATCACTCCATGTCACAAACGGCATCTCCAGCAACATGATATCAGTTCCTTCTACTTTTAGTGCGTCCGTTTTCTCCGCTCTGCTTATTCCTGCAAAGAACGCGACCTCTGCCCCCATTATAATCTGCGGTATGCCCATATTCTCAGCCATGACTTTATCATATGCTTTCTGTCTTGAATCAATGAACCTCTCCACAGTATTTGAATCAGCATAAAAGTGCGGCGTCGCTATCATAGTATCCACGCCGTGCTCTTTGCACATCCGAAGCATGCCTATAGATGTCTCGACATTCCTGCTGCCGTCGTCTATACCCGGCAGTATGTGTGAATGAAAATCTATAACACCCATGTTTTCCTCCTGTTTTCTTTATAAAAAACTATAAATATTTATATAGGAAAATTCTTTATACATGCTCACACCCTAATTTAACAGTTTCTTCACAATTTTTCAATTCCATTTGCAATTTAAAATCGACAAAAAACCTCGTTGATTTTTTGCTTAACTATACAATTTGTATAAACCAATTTATTTTCTTAATCCAATTTCTTCCATAATAAAAAAGCGGGATATGATATTTCATATCCCGCCGTGTCAATCTCTTCTTTATTCTGTTATACATACATCTCCGAGCCGTTGCCCAGGCAGTATATTCCAAGCTGTCCGCCCTTGCCGCACCCGCAGTCGATGGCAACGTTGTTGTTCTTCTTAACGATCTTGCCCTCACCGCCGAGCTCTGTGGTTGGCACATGTCCAACGACGAGTGTTCTGTTCTTGTAATATGTCTTGTCCAGGTCTGCTGGCTCTGTGATGAAGTCCTCTGTGTCGTACTCATCCAGTTCCTTCTTCGGATCGAAGTTTCTTATTCCGGCGTGAACCAGCACAAATTTCTTTCTCGCCATCATCACTTCGAGGAACGCTTCCTCAGAAATCTCATCTATATACTCTATGACATCCTCACGCTCTTCATCGTCAAGCTGCAGGAACTCCTCCACCGCACCTGAGAGCTCTTCTCCAAGCATGGATGTTATCTTGTCTACCAGCATCTGTGGTGGCACCTCACCTGTGGACTGGATATGGTCATTCAGTGCCTTGAGTGCCTGTGTGATCTTGTACTCGTTCTCACCGACAACTGCGATGACATTATCTCTGCTCATCATATCCTGAAGTATCTTCATGGATCCGCCGCCTGCTCCGATTATATTGCCAAGGACATACAGGACATCCTCGCCCTCAAGAGTGCTGATGACTGCCTCCTCGTTCATGATGTCCTCTTCCTTTATATCGTCAAGGTTCTGAAACTTAAGTTTCTTGAGTGCTCTCTTGTATGCCTCATAATCCCCGTTAATTCCTGAAATAGCATAAAACATGTCTATCATCCTCCTAAGTCTTTTCCTTCTGCCGACTATGAGCCTGTCTGTTCACGTCCTGACTATTATAACATATTTTCCATATCCTGTAGATATGTATGCGTATTTTTTGAGGGAGGTTTTTCGACGTTTTACGAGCGTCTGCCAAGTTCCCAGAATGCCACGGCACTGGCTGCAGCCACATTCAGGCTGTCCACTCCGTGATACATTGGTATCTTCACTGTGTAGTCGCTGGAATCTATGGTCTCTGTCTTGAGGCCTTCTCCCTCGGTTCCCAGTATTACTGCAAGTCTGTCGATCTGCTTCAGCTCCGGGTCGTGTATGTCTATCGTGTCATTTCTTAGCGCCATGGATGCCGTCCTGAAGCCCATACTGTGAAGTTGTTCCATCCCAAACTCCGGCCATATGCCATGATCTGCTTTATTGTGTGCAAGACCCAGGGTGTCAAATGTAATATATGTCCACGGTATCTGGAACACCGTTCCCATGCTGACCCTTGCCGCCCTCCTGTAGAGCGGGTCACTGCAGCCCGGCGTGAGCAGTACAGCATCCATCCCAAGTGCCGCCGCACTTCTAAATATCGCTCCCACATTTGTCGGGTTCATCACTTCCTCAAGCACCGCTATTCTGGCTGCATGTTCACACACGCTCTCAACAGACGGCAGCTCTGCCCTCCTCATGGCGCACAGCATCCCCCTTGTCAGGGCAAATCCCGTGAGCTTCGTGAGGACATCAAATGGTGCTGTGTATATCGGTATATCTCCGCACCGCTTTATTATATCCGCGCACTGTCCTTCCACGTGCCTGTCTTCCAATAGAATGGACACTGGCTCGTAACCCGAATCCAGTGCCCTCTCTATGACCTTTGGACTCTCAGCTATGAACAGCCCGGAAGCCGGTTCATATATGTGCGCCAGTTGATTCTCTGACATGCGCGCATATATATCAAGCTCGGGTGCCGAAAGGTCGGTTATATTTATTATTCTCATATCTGTACCTTATCCAGTGCATTTTCAAGATCTGCTATTATGTCTTTTACATTCTCAATGCCCACCGACAGTCTCACAAGATCAGGACTTACTCCTGCCGCCAGAAGCTCCTCGTCATTCATCTGTCTGTGTGTAGCTGATGCAGGATGAAGAACGCATGTATGTGCATCCGCCACATGTGTTGCTATCATCGCAACCTTGAGTTCCTTCATGAAGACCTCCGCAGCAGCTCTTCCTCCCTTGACGCCAAATGACACAACTCCACATGTGCCGTCCGGCATATACTTCTTAGCACGCTCGTAATACTTGCTGCTCTCAAGTCCAGGATAATTTACCCAGGCTATCTTATCGTGTGCCTCGAGGAACTTCGCAACCGCCAGTGCGTTCTCACAGTGACGTGGCATACGCACGTGAAGCGACTCCAGTCCAAGATTGAGCATGTACGAATTCATAGGTGCAGGTATCGGGCCGAGATCTCTCATAAGCTGTGCCACGATCTTGTTGATATATGCGCCGCCCTGGCCGAACTTCTCTGCGTATACCACTCCGTGATATGACTCATCAGGTGTGGTGAGTCCTGGGAACTTGTCTGCGTGTGCCATCCAGTCGAATTTGCCTGAATCCACGATCGCCCCACCCACGGTTGCATCATGTCCGTCCATGTACTTCGTGGTGGAGTGTGTGACTATGTCTGCGCCCCACTCTATAGGTCTGCAGTTGATCGGTGTGGCAAATGTGTTGTCCACGATGAGTGGTACTCCGTGTGCATGTGCCGCATTTGCAAATCTCTCTATATCGAATACTATGAGTGCCGGATTGGCTATGGTCTCGCCAAACACGGCCTTGGTGTTCGGTCTGAACGCTGCCTCAAGTTCCTCGTCCGAGCAGTCAGGATCCACAAATGTGAATTCCACACCCATTCTCTTCATGGTCACGGCAAAAAGGTTGAAGCTTCCTCCGTATATGGTGGATGATGCCACAACGTGATCTCCCACTCCGGCAATGTTGAATACCGAGAAGAATGTTGCTGCCTGTCCTGACGATGTGAGCACTGCTGCCGATCCCCCCTCCAGGGCACATATCTTGGCTGCCACATAGTCATTTGTCGGATTTGCAAGTCTGGTGTAGAAATATCCGCTCTCCTCAAGGTCAAACAGCTTACCCATATCCTCGCTCGTGTCGTACTTGAACGTTGTGCTCTGTACGATCGGTATCATTCTTGACTCCCCATTCTTAGGCTGGTATCCAGCCTGTATACACATAGTCTCTCTTTCCATTATCCTTTATACTCCTTTGAATTAATAGCGCTCTACTACCTTGCGCTCTATATTCTCATTGTTCAAAATGAACATGTATCTTCCATTCACCAGACGTATGTCCTGCTCTGCCGCGGATATATCTATGTTCAGTGAATTCCTGACAACCACATTCAGATCTGCATTATTGCTGGACAGCATGCCTGTGCCGTCTCTGCTTCCAAGTGCGAAGCACGCCTCGCCCTGAACCGCCAGCCTTGAGTTGGCGTCCGTCATGCGTATGTCTGCTATTCCATGGTCAGATCCCATGGCTATGCACGAATTGCCCTTAAGGTTCATGTCCACATGTGCTCTGCTTATATCTACGCTGCATCCATCTCCGTCCAGGGTTCCGACCGCCACGTATCTGTTGCCCGATCCTCTGAGCGATATGGATGTGTTCTTTATCGCGATATCTGCGTGCTGGCTCACCGAGCCGATGGCGACTCCATTTGCAGCCTCATAGGTTATGTCTATGTCCGCCTGCAGGAGATTCAGATTCACCGGGGTGCTTATGCTTCCAATAGCAACTCCGTTCTCGCCGTTGATATACAGGTCGTATCGGCCCTTCTCTATACGTATATCTCCTCCGAGTCCGGCGCCTATTGCCACTCCGTTCACACCGTTTGTTTCTATATTAATGGCGCCCTCCTGCTTGAACTTCATGACTCCATGCTTTGAATGAATGTCATTGCCTATTCCGTAATAGCTGTTACCGTTGACGCGGACCATTATATCACCATCTCCGATAAATGTCACTCTGGACGACTCCGGTATCTTTATTCCGCCATTCCTGCAGAAATTCTTACCCTCAAGCACGATGTGCAGATCCGTATTCTCACCGCAGTCTATACAAGGCTTGTCGCGGTCGCCCGAGAAGCTTACGTTCTGCAGCACTATGGTTCCGGTGAAACCATCCTTTATCTTGAGTGTCATATTTGACTTGAAGCCCTGTGCGCCGACTATGCGGACATTGTTGTCGCCACCGGCTCTCTGTGCCACAACTATCTCCCTGATTCCCTGGGATGCGAGCTTCAGAAGTGATGCATTTCTCTCATGCTCCATGACAAATATGCTGCTGTTCTCAGCCACCTCTTCCTGTTGGTTGTACTGAACTATCTCATTCACAACCTGTGGGGATATGAGCTGTACTACCTCCGCGTTCGGATGGGCGGTATAGTATCCCTGAATGAGATCCGCACCGAGCTGGATGACGGTCTTCATCTCCTTCGTGGTCTCAACGCCCTCCGCCAGCGCCTTGATGTCGTTGGTCGAGGTGAATTCTATTATATCCTTGACGAAATGCTGTCTGTGTGGGTCTGCATCGATCCCTGTCAGAAGCATTCTGTCTATCTTCACATACTCAGGCATATACCTGAGAAGATTGTTTACATTTGAATAGCCTGCGCCGTAGTCGTCTATGGCGATCTCCATGCCATTTCCTCTGAGGAATGCCTCGAGATCATTCAGTTCCGCATCCGACAGCTCTGCTCCCTCGGTAAATTCTATGACTATGCCTGCACACTGGAGCGTCTTCACCTTTGAAAGGAATTCTTTTCTGTCCTGTGCGTTGAGCATATGCCCCGGCATGCTGTTGATAAATACCTTCTTGCCCCTGAACATCTCAGGATTCGATGCCACGATCTCCACGACGTTGAACAGTGTGAGTTTTTCCACATCGTACAGTCTGTTCAGTCTCTCTGCACTCTCCAGAAGCTCAGGGGGTGACATTCTCATAGGAACCAGTATCCTCATAAGTGCCTCGTATGCAAATATGCTTCCGTCACGGGCACTTACTATAGGCTGGAAATGATATGTGAGCATGTTGTTGTCCAGTATCATAGCTACTATCTCATCTCTCTCCAGATCCCTGTTCGTTATCGTCGCTTTGTTGCGTCCCTTGGCATTGTTCTGTTCTTTTATGCGGTTCTTCTGGTTGACCGTATCGTTGATGAGGGTCTCCAGCTCGGCAGATGACTTGACCAGAGCCTTCTTACATCCGTAATATATACCGAGCTCGTAATCGTCCTTTCCGCCACTGTTTGCCGCCTCAAGCTTCTTCTTGAGTTCCTCGGCTATATATTCTCCCCTTGAGATATCGCCACTCTTTGCCACTGTGGCTATGACGAACTCGTCATTTCCCATCCTCATGGATATCTCGTATGGGGTAAGTATCTCATTTATCGACTGGGCAACATAGCTTAGGACTCTGTCACCCTCTGTTCTTCCGTAATTGCTGTTTATCTGGCGTGTATTCTTCAGATCCACCGCCAACACAAGTATCTCAGACTTCTCCTCAGCGGCCTGGATTATCATGTCATTTGCCCTGCCTATGAAGCCTCTGTAGTTGTACATTCCGGTGAGACCGTCTCTTATCTGATCCGCCTCAAGCTTGTTTAGAAGTACATTGAGTCCCTGATGTCTTGCAAATGACTCCATGTCCCTGGCAACCGTCTTGATCCAGGATCTGTATACATCTTCGTACACCCTCGGCTCTGCACCGTAGTTCACCACTGCATAGCCAAAGCTTCTGTCCTGGAAGAACAATGGTGTAAATATGAACGCTGTAGGATAATCCCTGTCCTCGTACAGCTCCGGCAACAGCTTCGCAGACTCGAATACGTCGTCGTAGCGTATGTGTCTCTCTTCTTTTTCATCCGGGCCGCACTTTATCAGTCTGTATACATGATCTGTGTAACCGTGGCGAAGTGCCTCATCGCCGGTCATGACCTCCGGATTTCTCCAGTAGTCGTTCAGGCACAGATGGAAGCTCTCAAATGGTCTTATCTGGTACACGTATTCCGACACGGTGTCAAAGAATGACTCCACGCTCGTCTGCGCCACAAGGTCATCCGCCATGTTGTTGAAGCAAGAGTAGAAGCCGGTCTCTGAGAGGTCTGTCTCCCATTTGTCTCTTCTGATCCTGACTGTCTCTCGTTCCCAGCCCTCACAGCCACAGGTTCCACCTATGTACAGCTCCACATTGGACTTGAATTCCGGTACGTCATGTCCGTTGAGCTTTGCATCTATATATTTCATACAGTAGTGCCCGCAGTCATCCGCCGGTATGTCCGCAGATGTGATCGGAACAGGACTGTTTCTTCCGTCTTCTATGGAGTCATAGCCCACCACGGCTATGTCCTCGGGAACTCTTATTCCATATCTGTCAAATGCGGTGCACACTCCGATGGCCATACAGTCATTTGCACATACGATGGCATCCGGCAGATGCTCCATATCCTTCACAAGCTCGTCCACCATGTAGTCGCCGCTGTCGTACCAGTATGTTCCATAATATATCATGTCGTCCGTAACCGGCAGGTTGTGCGCCTTCATGCTGTCTATGTAACCGGCGAGTCGCTGCTTGGAGTGTATGTGCTCCTTGAGTCCGCCCAGGAAATATATATTCTTGTGTCCGTGAACCTCTATAAGGTGATCCACGAGTTTTACTATAGGGGTATAATGATCCATCATGACCGTTGGGAATATGTTATTCTCTTTGTCGACTACCACTACCACACCATTTGCAAATTCTGACTGCAGGCGCTTCTCCAGCTTTTCTACGACTCCCGGAGTCTGTATGGTGTCCTGACACAATACCACAGCATCAAAAAGGTTAAAATTAATAAGGTTGTAGATGTTTGAATCTCCAACCTCCCTGTCTGTTGAATCCTGATACTTCAAAAACATGGAAAATATGCAGACATCGTAATTCATATCATATGCCTGCTTCAGAAATCCCTGCATGAAGCGATTCTGTGTACTCTCTTCAACCTGTGCTGTTATAACGCATATTCTCTTCCTGTTGCTCATCTGATCATCCCCAACTGCATTTTTAAAACATTCTTTATGCAATTATATCATGTTTGCAGGCTAAAAAAAACCTTATTTATGCAATTTGACAAATGCCATAGTTTCTATCTACATTTTTAGTCTATTTTTCACCTCAAGCGCCGTGCGAGTGGTTGCAAGGCCTCCACGCGCAGTCTCCTTCAGTGTATCGGACATGTCTGCACCGATACACACCTTCACCCCCTGCCGTGTGTGAGCTCGACGGTCCAACCATTACAGGCCCCATTATGTCAAATATATTCATACTGTGTTTTCTCCTCCGATTTACGCAGGCACATCTTAACTGTCTTTTTTCTTTTTCTGCCCGAAAAGACAGGAAAGCGTACAAAATTCGAAAATCTTGTACGCTTTCTATTATTTTGGACTATATCCAGGAAAATTTTTTCGCAAACCCGCTTACTCTGCTTTGAGCACATAGAGTCTGGAATCATAGTCTCCGCAAGGCATATCCTCTCCAACTATCTCTCCCGCCGATGTGTCGCTGGTGATGAGTCCGAGGTTCATCAGCTCATCGCCATAGCATGAAGGGCCTGCGATGACATTGACTGCAGAATCCTCTCCTTTGTCTCCTGACACTTTCTCATATATCAGCTTTCCATCCGGTGTCTTGCTCACTGTGAGCGCCTGTCCCCCGAGCACATTGCAGCTATATAACGCATCCGGATCAAGACCGTGGAGCTTCATTCTTGTAAAACATTTGTTAGGTGTGTAGAGCGTTCTGAACCACGCAACGATGGCGGTCTTCTTATCGTCTGACACGACCATCCAGCCGCACTCCTCATCTTCAAATGGACTTGCAAGTCTGTAGAATGTTCCGTACTGGATCAGCTCACGGTATACCTTCATGAACCTGACCTGCTCCTTGACTTCCTCTATCTCATCAGCGGTAAGCTTGCCTAGATCCAGCTCATAGCCAAATGTTCCGAAGTATGCAGCATTTGCACGGGTTCTCAGCGGAGCCTCTCGCCTTGTCTGGTGATTTGGCACAACCGACACGTGGCTTCCCATGCTGCTGATCGGGTAACACATGGACGTTCCATACTGGATCTTGACTCTCTCTATGGCATCCGTGTCATCGCTTGTCCAGCCCTGTGGTGCATAGTAGAGGATACCCGGATCAAAACGTCCGCCGCCGCTGGCACATGACTCAAAGAGTACATGTGGAAATGTGCTCGTAAGTCTCTCATACAGATCGTACACACCAAGTATGTATCTGTGGAACACCTCGCCCTGTCTGTCAGCCGGAAGAGCCGCACTATAGCACTCGGTGATACTTCTGTTCATATCCCACTTCACATATGACACCTTTGCCGTGCTGAGTATCTTTGCCATCATCTCATATATTCTGTCAACGACCTCTTTTCTGGAGAAATCCAGAACATACTGGAATCTTCCGTGTGAGTCATGTCTTCCCGGAACTGAAAGTATCCAGTCTGGGTGCTCTCTGTAGAGGTCTGAATCTTTATTTGTCATCTCCGGCTCGAACCACAGTCCGAACTTCAATCCTACCTTCTCTATATCCTCTGCAATTCCTGTGATTCCCTCCGGGAGTCTGTCTGGATTTGCAACCCAGTCTCCAAGGCCTGCATGGTCTGTGGTTCTGGCTCCAAACCAGCCGTCGTCAAGAACGAACAGCTCAACTCCGCACTCCTTTGCCTTCTGTGCGATGGCTATGAGCTTCTCTCTGGTGAAATCAAAATATGTAGCCTCCCAGTTGTTGATGAGGATCGGCCTTGGCTTGTCTCTCCACTCGCCTCTTGCAAGTCTCTTCTGGTACAGCTTGTGGAAGGTCTGGCTCATCTTGTTGAGTCCCTGATCTGAGTATACGATGACTGCCTCAGGAGTCTGGAAATGCTCACCTGCTTCAAGCTTCCAGTCAAATGTATCTGGATTTATTCCGGCAAGAATACGGGCTGTATTTCTCGTGTCGACCTCTGCCTGTATCTTGAAATTGCCGCTGTAGACAAGGCTTATTCCAATCGCCTCTCCCTGGTTCTCGTCCGTTGTCTCCCTCTTCAAAGCGATGAACGGATTATGCTCGTGGGATGAATGACCACGGTTGCTGCCTATGGACTGTACTCCCTGCTCAAGATCTCTGGTTATTATGTGTCGCTCCCTTGCCCATGCGCCTGAAAGCTGCATCCACTGATAATCAGGATCCGGGAGATCCAGGCACATGCTGTAAGCAGTGGTGAGATGCACCGCCTCTGTGCCTTCATTTATATACTCTACACTCTTCGCTACGACTGGTCTGTCGCTCCATATTGTATAAAGCATTCTCGCCTTTATGCCTGTGAGTGAATCCTTCAATGTGACGATCAATGTCTCTGCCTCATCATCATTCTCTGTGTATGTTGCCGGCAGTGCCTCAAGCTTTGGCTTGCCCGCATTTACCTCATGTGATACATATACAAAATCTGATATCCTGCTGCCATTTGACTGAAGTACCTCAACCATCGGTGCTCTGTAGTCTGTGGTTCCGTACACAGGAAGCTCCTGCTTCACTGACTCAAGTGAGAACAGTCTGTCATCGTCATATACATACTGGAACATAGGTCTCTGGACAAGCTCCAGAAGATGTGAAAAATCCTCTCTGTCCCTTATCGCCTTACCATAGTACAGATTTCCCAGATGTCCGTTCGGGAGCACCGTCATGATGTAGCTTATCTCACCATTTGTAAGGTGAAATGTCTGTGTCTCTTCGTGAAATATAATACCCATAAGTGTATCTCCTTTTCTCCATTTATTTGTCTGAGCAGACAACCTCCGTTACGCCTGTACACTGCGCACCCTCTGCTCTTAAATCTCATGTCTGACTGCTTTTTATACAGCTATTTTAATATCTGGGTATTATATTTTATATGGAAAAAAGTTGACCAAATATGGCACTGCTGATGGTTAAGTTGGGGGATTATTCTGAACTGTGAATACGCTTTGAACATTAAGACATATCTTGCATTTAATGATCCATTCACTTTGTCTATAGATTTGAGCAAAGTATCCAAAAAGTATCCAAAAAGTATACAGACAATAAAAAAGCCTGAATACTGATACCAGACCAACTGTAATTTTCAATCAGTCTCCACCAATATTCAGGCTTTTTCTGCCAGCTCCGGCCTACACCGCGTACACCACAGTCTCATAAGGTCTGAGCGTACCATCATAATCCGCATAATTACCCATAAGCACATCCGCAGTCTCAGGAATTGCATAGCCCACATCCTCACCGGTCATGTTGACAACAACATATACCGATCTGTCTGCGCTTTCTGCATTTGCTCCAGTTCCACATGCACACTCAATCTGAACCGGCTTGCGCCTGTACACTATGATTCCTGCATTATCCGTCTCCACATCCTCCAGGTCTCCGTAGATGAGAGTCTGTGTGTACTCTGAGTGATTTCTGAGCTGTATCATCGCCTTATAAAAGTTAAGCACAGAATCCTTATCAACGCTCTCAAGCTCCACCGTCTGGAGGTCACACTGATTGTTGCATGCCAGCCATGGCTCATGCGCTGAAAATCCAAAGTTTTTTTCGCTGTTCCACTGCATTGGAAGTCTTGACTGGTCGCGGCTCCTTATATTTACGGATTTCATCGCCTCAGTCTCACTGTATCCGGCTTCAAGGCATCTCGCATACTGTCCCTTGGAATTGATATCGTCGAGCTCATCTATATTGTCAAAATGAGTGTTGATCATTCCAAGCTCCTGTCCCTGATATACAAATGGCGTACCCTTCAGGAAGAAGAACAACGCGCCAAGCGCCTTTGCCATCTGTGTTCTGTATTCAGGAATATCACCAGCTGGGAAGTACTTGCCTATACTTCTAGGCTGATCGTGGTTTTCCAGGTAATTCGCCGCCCATCCAATCTTTTTCACGAGTCTCTGATTGGTGAACAGCTTGTCCTTGAACTCCTCTATCGTCCAGTCTCTCTGGTGCAGCCAGAGATCGCCCGGATTGATATCTATGTCTGTGTAGCTGAAGTCAAATATCATGGAGAAATGTCCATCTCTTCCAATGTATTTGTCCAAATCCTTACTTGGAACTCCAGGAGTCTCTGCGACAGTCACAAAGTCTCCTCTGCCATATGTGTTAAGCTTTAACTCGTGAAGGAACTCATCTATTCCCGGCCTGTTGAGGCAGCATTTGCCAACATCGCATCTGCCGTCCTCGCCGTCTGACGGCATAGGCGGGAATGAGAGGTCTTTCTTGATAAATGTGATGGCATCCATTCGGAATCCGGCAACTCCCTTGTCGAGCCACCAGTTCATCATGTCGTAGAGCTCCTGTCTCATCTCCTCACATTCCCAGTTGAGATCCGGCTGCTCCTTCGCAAATGAATGGAAATACCAGCTGCCATCCTCAATCTGTGTCCATGTGCTTCCACCGAAATTAGATCTGAGATCTGCAAGTCCATCTATGTTGTCCTTAAATATATAGTAATTTCTGTATTTGCTGTGTCTGTCCCGGCACGCCTCCTGAAACCATCTGTGCTGGTCTGATGTGTGATTGATGACCATGTCCATGATGATCTTGATGCCATTTTCATTTGCACATCTTATAAGTTCATCCGCATCCTCTATGGTTCCAAACTCAGGATTCACATCGTAGTAATCCGATATGTCATATCCGTTGTCCTTCATAGGCGACTTGAAGAATGGACATATCCACACAGCGGTCACGCCAAGATTTTTGAGGTACGGCAATTTCTCAGTTATTCCCTTCAGATCTCCTATTCCATCTCCGTTGCTGTCATAGAAGCTTCTAGGGTATATCTGGTAAAATACCGCCTCTTTCCACCATTTTCTGTCCATATTTTATGTTTATCCTTTCACAGCTCCGGCTGAAATTCCCTCGATGATATTCTTCTGAAGTATGATGAATATGATCACGATAGGGATGATGCAAAGAAGTACCGCAGGGAAAATGAGCTCCCAAGGATTTCCGTACTGTCCTGACAGACTCTTTGCATAGTATAAGCTCAGCGTGAGCGTCTTTTTGTCGTTATTTCCTATTACGAGGAATGGAAGAAGGTAATCGTTCCATATCCACACTGCATTTGTGATGACAACTGTCATGGTCGTCGGCTTTAAGAGCGGCATGACCACATATCTGTATATCTGGAATATATTTGCTCCATCGAGCATGGCTGCCTCCTCAAGTGACAGCGGAATACTCTTGATGAATCCTCTGTACAGCAGAACCGACATACTGATTCCAAAGCCTCCGTACATGAGGATCAGACCCGGTGTGTTCTTGAGTCCCAGCTTGTCCATAAGTGATACCAATGGGTACATAACTGACTGGAAAGGTATGAGCATGGCTGCTGTGTACGCGATGAAGAGTATATTTGCCACTTTGGAATCTGTTCTGGCAATTGCCCATGCGGCAAATGAAGATATGAACACGATAAGTGCCACAGCTGCAACTGTTATGAGTACTGTCTGAAGCAGGCTGCTGCCGAGATTTATCTGCTCAGCTGCATTCTTCAGATAGTCCAGATTCCACGACTTCGGGAGAGCTATTGGAGATGATACTATCTCCTGCTGTCCCTTGAATGAATTGACGATCAGGAACCATATCGGGAATATGGTCACGATTGCCAATACAGCGAGTATAACCACTATGATTGCTCTTTTGATCTTGCCTTTTACTCCCATTATGATTCGATCTCCTTTCTCTTAGTGATCATTACCTGAGCTATAGATATAACTGCAATGATAACGAAGAATATAACTGCCTGTGCCTGCGCCTCTCCGTATGCCGGAGGAGAGCTCTCTCTTACTGTTTTCAGTATCATGTAGGATATCATGGTCGTTCCGAAATTGCCCTCTGTCAGTGAAACATTGAGGTCAAGCATCTTGAAGCTGTTTGCCAGTGACATGAAGAGCACTATCGTAAATGAAGGCATGAGAAGCGGAAGTGTGATCTTCCTGAAGCTTGTCCAGCCTGTGGCTCCATCTATTCTGGCAGCCTCATAAATATCCTCAGAAATATTGTTGAGTCCGTTGAGGTAGATTATCAGGTAGTAACCTGCAACCTGCCATACTCCGACAATGGCATATGCCAGAAGTGCCTTCCACTGATTCTGAAGCATGTTGTTGAGCACCTCTACATGTACCACGCCATCTGTTCCAAACAGTGTCTGTGAAAATACATTTTCAAATATGAAACGCCATACATAACCCATGGCAAGCATTCCAAGTACATACGGAAGGAACAGTACCGTTCTGAAAAGTCCCTTGCCCTTGGTGAGCTTCTTGATCATGAGTGCCAGAAGAAGACTGACAACATTCTGTGCTATTACTGCAAGTACAGCATATATGGCCGTGTATCCAAGTGACTGAAGGAAATCCTTTGACTTGAATATGCTTGTATAATTCTTAAGTCCCACCAGTGCGTTCCACCAGTGCTCCCCACCTACGAAGTATGAACCTCTCCACTCAGTGAAGGAGTAGATCACACCCTCTATAAAAGGAACTATGATAACCAGCAGAAACAACACTATAGAAGGCAGAACCATAAACCAGAATTTTCTTTTGTAAAATCTTTTCATAGTTTTTCCTTTCCTACATTTAGCACCAGCCTGATCTGAACCGTATCCGGTCAAGGCTGGTGCTGCCTGTCAGATTCCCATCGGGAATCTGACATATCTTAAACTACTACTCCTTGATGCTGTCCTTCCACTTTGTCAGTGCATCTTCCACACCTGTTCTTATAGTGTTCTCATCCCACTGATCAGGATTTGTAAACAACTGCTCCTGAATAGTTGCACCGATGGTATTGAGTCCCCATGACTCAGGGAATGCATCGAAGTCATTGCCCATCACAAGGTCATTGCTCATATAGTATACAAGTGAATTGCTGAGAGGATTCTCAAGCTTCTCGCTCTCGTCTGCGTTGAATGGGACAAATGCAAATTTGTTGGTGATGTAATCTTTTCCTGTATCTGATGTGTAGAGCCATACAAGGAAGTCCTCAGCGGCTTTCTGCTCCTCTTCGGAATCCTTCTTGTTGATAACGTAATACTGTGAAACGAACTCAGGGATTGAGCTGTTCATCTTGTCAACTGTAACGCCCTCAGCTGAGATGTCACTCTGCTCAAGGTTGACCTTCATTGGGAGCATTGTGAGTCTTGATGCCTTGTCTGCATCCACACCTGCGATGGTTCCGTATACCCAGTTACCCTGCTTGATGAACATTGCCTTACCCTCGGCAAATGTCTGAACTGCCTGATCATATCCTGTCACTGTTGAGTTGATGTACTCTGATCCACGCTCTACCTTGCCGCTTGGTCCTGCTGTGTAGCTTGAAAGCATATCGAGCTCCTGAACCATCTTTACAAGTGGCTCCTCAAGCTTATCAACATCTTCCTTTGTAGCTGCTGCCGTTGCATTGTAGTTAGGGAACACTGCATTCAGTGCGTAGTTTGTATAGTGGTTTGCATATGTCCACTTCTCAGCGCCTGCGATTGCAAACACTCCGTTCATGTTCTCTGTTGTGGCTGTCTTGTCCTTTGCCGTGGTGTATGCATTGCATGAAAGTGTAACCTTCTCGCCACCCTTGCCGTTTATGTAATCATCGATTGCCTTGATCATGCCGGTGAACTCTTCATAATTGGCACTTCTGTAATCAGCGACAAATGCGTCTGCGTTGTCAAGTCCAAATACATCACATATCATCTGTGTATCTGCGATAAGTCCGTAACCCTCTACGTTGTAAGGGATTCCGCAGCTTGCTCCGCTCTCATCTGCGAGCTGCATGCTATCTGGGATTGAATCGTAGATTGACTTTAACTCTTCATTATTTACTGATGTTGATGGAAGTACAAATCCGCCCTCATTCCACTCTGTGAACTGTGCCTGGTTTATCGCGTACAGTGTAGGATAGTTCTTGGAATTCATCTCAGATCTGAGTGTCTCCATGGTCTCCTGTGTACCACATGTGTAAACCTTAACCTTAACTCCTGTCTCTGTCTCATAATCCTTGCACAGATCCTGGATACTGTCTGCGATCTCAGACTTTGTGTTGTAAATATACAGATCGTAATCCTTCTTTGCTGAACCACATCCTGTCATAGATGAAAGTCCCAGCATCATAGCTGCTGAAAGCGCACATGCTACTAATTTCTTTGCTCTCATAACCTTTTCTCCTTTTCTTGCTTTGAATTTTCCCTCTTGTTAATTCTTGCTATCATTTATATTGTCCCGATAAAACATATTTCATAAGCGCTTGAATGAAACATGTTTCATTTGCATTAAGATTATCACATGAAACATGTTTCGTCAATAGGGGATTTATAGATTTTTGTATTTTGTGCTCTTAGTAAGTTTCTTATGTTTTGTACCCACACAAAAAAAAGAAGTTCATGATTTTTGAGTGGCACCTCATTTTCTCTTCATGAACTTCTTTTCGTAATCATACTATAAAGTTGTATCGCCTTTTTCTACGCTCACCGGAAGTAGTATAAGATTTCCGTATATATGTGTGTTTCTCTCTTTTGCGCTGTCGATCTGATCTGCGGTTGCACTTTCAACCTGTCCTTCGGCATCATCTTCCTCCTCCGGTCCGTCGATCATCTCCATAAGCTGGCGTACTGCCTCCTGGGCGATCTCCTTGTACGGCTGATGTATCGATGTGAGCCTTGTCGTACTGGCGTTGGTTATGTACGTTCCGTCGTATGCCACGATCGCCAGGTCATCAGGAATCTTTTTGCCTATGGCAAGTGCCGCCTTGAGGAATGCTATCGCTGGCATGTCTGCGGCAAATATTCCGTCCACGTCAGGATACTCCTCCAGTATGCATTTTGCCATCTCAAAATATCCATGAAAATCAAAGTCGTTCCACTGTATTGGAACTCGTCTGGATTTTATCCCATTCTCGGCAAGGACTCTATCTAGTTCCTCATGGCACTCAAATGACATGATATTCTTATCTACCTTGATTCCTGATATGTGGATGACATATTTGCATCCACTGTTTATAAATTCCTGGGCAGCAAGTTGTCCGCCCATCTTGTGATCCGACACTACGACAGGAAATTTGCTGCCAACCTTATAATCCAGCATGACCATCGGCTTATCTATCTTCTGGTATTCCTTCGCCGTACATGCCGACGTTCCGCATATGATCCCATCCACGATGTTGGACTTTAACAGCTTGAAACACTCCTTCTCCCTCTGCTTGTCATCGGATGTGGAAAAAAGCATAAACTTGTATTTCTTCTCATAAAGTATCTTTTCTATCTCCGATGCCAGTGATGAGAACCATGGGTGCTGGATATTTGGAACCAACATCGCAATGGAGTTTGATCTGCCCTTGAACATGCCTCGCGCAAGCTCATTTGGAACATAATCCAGCTTCTTCATCGCATCTTCTATCTTCTTCTGAGTCTCAGGTTCAACCTTTGCCGTGCCGTTGATAAGTCTTGACACCGTGCAGATAGCAACCCCGGCCTCCTTTGCAACATCTCTTATACTTGCCATTTATAAATATACTCTCCTTATGAATTTCAGACTGTAGTCCATGAAACTTGTTTCATAAGAAGAGTATACCATAATACTTTCCGTAATGTAAATTGTGTAATATGACGATAATCAGCTCAAAAGCTCCTCTATCATGCCACCGTCAAATGTCACGCTTTGGACGTGGTTTACCTCGATCTGATACAGCGCATGGGCAACTATGTGCTCTGCAGCCTGCTCTATATCTCTGATTCCGGTCACGCCGTCGCACTTCTTGATGACAGCATCCACACCGTCTGGAAGGATGATGCACTCGCTTCCCTCAAGTCCGATGCGCTTGAGGACTTTAGGCAGAACGAATTTGTTGAATATCTCCTTCTTCTCATCCGGGGTGTAGTCCGGTATATCTATGACAGCAAATCTCGACATGATAGGCTTGCTGATGTTCTCCTTGTCATTTGCCGTTGCTATAGGGTATACACCATTTGTCGGGATCATGCACTCCATGTAGTTGTCGGTGAATCCCAGGTTGTCCAGCAGTGTCAGCAGTACATCCGCAGGATTGCCGTTGCCCTTGCCGGAATTTGCCTTGTCCAGCTCGTTGATGATGAATACGAGGTTGGACTCGCCCGCCTGCGAAAATGCCTCCATGATGATTCCCGGCTTGGCATTGGAATATACTCTTGAGCTTCCTGTCAGCTGCTCCGGGTCATTGATCGAACTCATGTCAAGGGTCGTCCATGGAAGTCTCAGTATTCTCGCAACCGCATAGGCTATCTGTGACTTTCCTGTTCCGGCAGGTCCGCAGAGCAGAAGTCCGTATGCAGGAAGGGTATGTGTACGGTTGATCTGGATGATTGTCTCGATGATCCTCTGCTTTACCTTCTCCATTCCGTAGAGTTCCTCGTCCAGTATCCTTCTGGCCTCTTCCGGATCTATCGCCTCAAAGTAATTGCTCTTCCATCTGATGTTCATCGCCATGGAAAGTGCTCTCTGGGCGTGGCGTCTCTCCTCCGGTGATACCTCGCTGGATCTCGCAACCGCAAGATTTCTTCTGGCCCACAGCCTTATATTGTCAGGAAGTGTTCTTCCGGCGCAGTGCATGAAGTCAATGATGCTCTGCATGCTCGTGAGCTTCATGTCATCGCCAAGTGCCTCCTCCTCTTCTTCCTCCTCGGATTTCTCTTCCTCCGAAGGGGCATCGCTGGCAAGAAGTCTCTCTATCATAAACTGCAGGAATCCATCATTTGCCGAGAGCTTTGATCCGCCGCCAAACTCAGTCTCCCTTATCTTGTACACTGCGTAGCCCTCCGGACTGTTCTCTCCCGACAGACGGACGTTGATGTGATTCTCGCCGAGCCATTTGAGAAGGCTTACAAATCTCGCATCTATCTTCATTATGTCGGCGGACTGAACTCCGTCCACCTCGTCAAATTCAAATGCTGTCCTTTTGATCGGATTGGTGAACTTTCCGCTGGAGTGGTGAGCCCACTTCCTGGTCGTGTTCTCAAGGATCATGATCGGCTTCTCCGCTGTTGCTGTAGACTCCGAAGACTGGAACGTCTCATATGTAACTATGTTCTTATTCTTGTTGTCACTTCCGCTGAAATCAAATACTGGCATATTTTCCTCCCTGTTTAATGGTGTTTTATTGCAAGTTTAATCATACCTTGCAATTATAAAACATCATATTTTATTTTTCTTCAAACACCCGCATCCATCTTTCCCGTTTAAGCCTTGTGGTGAACAGGATTCCCCTGAAACAGAGCTCCACGCACATGGCGATCCATACACCATAGAGCCCCACCCTCGGTGCAAGTATAGCTGCAAGCGGTATCCGCACACACCACATACTGGCAAAGTTCATGCAGCTTGGGACCAGAGTGTCCCCGGCTCCCCTGAGTGCCCCCGATGCAACTATGGATGCAGCGTAAAATGGCTCGGCAAATGCTTCTATCCTCAGCACAGCCGCACCTAGATTTCTTATCTCCTCGTTCGGTGTCAGCACACCTATCATGGCCGGAGCTGCTATGTACATGAGAACTCCGCCAACGGTCATAACCGACACACCTAATCCCATTGTAATCCATGCCATCCTTCTGGACAACTGTTTTTGTCCGGCTCCCACACATTGTCCCACAAGTGTGGTTGATGCCGCCTGCACTCCGTAGCCCGGCATGTAGCAGAAACTCTCCGCAGTCACCGCAAATGAGTTGGCTGCGATGGCTATCGTTCCGAGCGGTGACACGATCTTTGTTGACATGACATACGCTGAACACATGACCATCTGCTCAAGCCCCACCGGCGCTCCTATCTTTACCGCTTTGACAAGTATATCCCTGTGAAATCTCAAGTGCTCACCCTTTCTTAAGTGAAGTGTCCTGTTCTTCCACAGAAGTGCAGTGACCATGATGGCACAGGTGACCGCCTCAGCCGTGATGGTTCCGAGCGCCGCACCTGCAACGCCAAGTCCAAGTCCCGGCATGGTAAATGTCAGTACATTCATCGAGGTTTCAGACTGCACAAGTGTTGACAAATGGGAACCAAAGGCTCCTGCCTGAACCGTTTCTGCCATCTGAGAACCAACCATCCTTACGCTGGATAAAAACGGAATACTTAAATTTACAATTCTTGTCGGAAATATAAAGAACAAATTAAAAATCACATCCATCACACAGCACATGACATTCAGTATGCCTGGTAGTCTCATATTTCCGGAGCTCTGGTGCATGCCGCCCGCTATGCTGTTCATCTGCAGAGCGGGAAGTCCCAGCATATACACAAGGAAATACTGGCTTGCCATCTTCTGTATAGCAGCTTCACCGCCGAGCCAGCTCGGAAGCGGTGTGCTTATAAGTGCTGCAACGAGTGCGAGTATGACGCTTATGCACAGGGCTATTATGAGTCCCTGTTTCATGATATTTCTGGCAGATTTATCCTCACCGGCCCCCACAGCCTGGGCTATCTGCACAGTAAATCCTGTAGTCACCGCAATGCATAGCCCGCCAAACAGCCATGTCGTGGACGAGACAAGTCCGATGGCTCCCGATGCATTTGCACCGAGACGCCCCACCATGGATGCATCGATGTACTGCATGACAATGGACGAGATCTGGGCAAGGATCGCCGGGATGCTGAGCCTGACCGTAAGTCCTATCTGCTGGGATGCGGTCATGGACTTTCCAGATATCATGTCCTTCAGCAAGTTTTCACTGCTACTCATCTATATCTCCTTTTTTAGCCGCATTGTGTATGTTTACCGTCTCTGCGTTCATTTTTCTGAATGCCGTGGTTCCCTCGGCAAGTCTCTTCATGCCATCTTCCACGATCGACCTTGGACATGCAATGTTAAGTCTGATAAATGCTTTTCCGTTCTTGCCGTACGAAAGTCCCGGCGACATATAGAGCCCTGTGTTCTTCCTGATGAATGCTGAAAGCTGTTTTGCGTTGTCAGTTATCTTACTGCAGTCAAGCCAGAGAAGGTATGTTGCCTCCGAGTACACCACCTTCATGTCAGGGATATTCTCAGATACAAATTTTCTCACATACTGCTTGTTCTCATACAGATACTGCCTGAGACTGTCCAGCCACTCGCCACCATCTGTAAATGCTGCTATAGCCGCATCCACCGCAAATACATTTGGCTCGGCTACCTCGTCTGTGTTCAGACCTCTCCACATCTTGTGTCTCAGGAATTTATCCGGAACCACAATTGCTGCGGTCTGTATTCCAGCTATGTTGAAGGTCTTTGTCGGCGCAATACAGGTCACGCTTATATCCCTGCATGTGTCAGATGCCGTGGCAAATGGCACATACTCCTTTCCAGGATCGGTGAGATCGCAGTGTATCTCATCCGAGATGACCGTCACACCATACTTTGCGCATAGCTCTCCCACATGGGCAAGTGTCTCCTTATCCCAGATCTTCCCCGCAGGATTCTGTGGATTGCAGAGTATCATGAGGCTGGTCTGTGGATCTGCAAGCTTTGCCTCAAGATCCTCAAAGTCCATGGCATATCCATCGCCGTCGTATTTCAGAGGGCTTTCCAATATATTTCGCCCATTGTTGTATATAGAATTAAAGAAAATATTGTAAACAGGTGTCTGCACCACCACATTCTCTGCGGGTGTAGTGAGCTTTCTCACCGCCGTTGATATGGCTGGGATGACTCCGGAGCAGAACACCAGCCAATCCCTATCTATCGCAAATCCGTGTCTGCTGCCCCACCAGTTCACGTAGGCATCTGCCCACTCGTCCGGGATGATAGAATATCCGAATATTCCGTGCTCAACCCGGGCTGCCAGTGCCTCCCTGATGCACGGTGCTGTCTGAAAGTCCATGTCTGCCACCCACATTGGCAGTTCATTGTCCGGCACATCCCATTTCAGGGAGCCGGTGCCGCGTCTGTCTATAACCTTGTCAAAATCAAACTTCATGTTTGTCCCTCCACTTCATGGAGAGATTCCGCGGCTGCTGTGGCAAACGGCTGGCAAATATAGAGTGCTCCATCACGTTCATCTTCCCTCGCCTTGCTTTGCTTCTATCTGCACTGCGCTCTGCAAGCGATAAGGGCGTTGCTTACGCCGCTCCGGCAAGAAGCAGCAAGGCTCAGTCGACTTCACTACCGATTGAGCAATCTATATGTGCCAACTCGTATCACCACATCAGCCGCGGAATCTCATTTACGTTATGATATATCACCAAATCTTAAACTCGTTTAGTCCTGTACTATTATTTTTGTCTTTGACGGATCTACCTTGTCTTTTTCTATTATCAGGTTGTCAATGTGCTGGGCTTTGATGGTTCCTGATGTCGGGTTCATGACACTGTCTATCTTGCTGCAGATGTCGGCATCCACTGTTGAGTATTCGAAGGCAAGTGTTGTGTTGATGAGCTTGCAGTTTTTCATCACAAGGTTGTCGATGTAGCACATGCCCTGAAGGCTCTCGATGGTGCAGTTCACCAGGGTGAGGTTCTTTGCGTTCCATCCAAGATACTCGCCCGATATGAATGAATCATATACGGTCACGTTCTCTGTGTTCCAGAATGCATCCTTTGAAAGCAGATTGGAGTTTCTTATCTCTACATTCCTGCATCCGTCAAATGAATAGTTGCCGTCAAGCTTCAGGTCGTCTATCTTCATATTATTGCTGTTCATGGCAAAATAGTCGCCCTTTGCTGTCACGTGGTTCATTATCACGTCATCGCAGCTCCACAGTGTCTCCTCCGCATGGGTGAATGTCACATCCGTAAGCTCCAGACCTTTACATCTGCGGAAGTTCTTTGGTGCCTGGATGAGTGCCCGCCTCACCGCGATATTATCAGTGTACCAGACTCCGGCTCTCGCCATCTCAAACCAGTGGCAATCCTCCGCAACAATGTTCTTGCTGTACCACAGCGGATACTTCCATTTGAACATGCTGCCGTACAGATTTATGCCGCGGCTCTCCTTAAGCGGAGACTCGCCGTCGTCAAATATCGTATCATATATATCGAGATTTTTTCCCATGAAAAGAGCTCTCTCACCTGTAAGAAACTCCTGTCTTATGATTTTCTTTTCTTCTTTCTTATCCATCTCGTTCATCTTCCTTTTGTATATTCTCTATTATATTATTGGCCTATTATCACCATGTTATCACTTCTGGCAAATGCGAATATGACTGAGCTTATGACCACCATGAGTGGCAGTGCATACAGTAATATATTTATTACCTGAGATTTGCTATATTAACAGACTTATCCTCTTAAATTAAGGGATTCTCAACCAGTCTTCTTTATATTATAATCTACACATACAAGTCCGGCATGTAAATAGGGATCTCATGTCTGACATTTTGGGGAAACAACAATTTCAGGAGGCACATTATGATTTTAACATCGGGGGATTCTATCAGTATTTTTTTCAGACTATTACCTTATACGACTTACATTATTCCAATAGCATCATTCATCATAGCTGTGGTCATCGGTCTTTCCATACGGGGTAAGGCATGCCGTGTCGAGCGGGACTATACCAGAACGTCCGCCAATATCACATCTGTCAGAAGAGTCAGTAAAAGAACCCATATCAACTATGAATACCGCGACCAATCCGGAGTATTGCACAATGGTTTTCTTTCCGTCCGCGGTCTAACAAATTACAACTCCATGTCGTCCATCGCAATATATTACAACCCGGAGAATCCATCCGCATCTTATACGGAAAAAACTATGAACAGTGACAAAAATGCACCATTCATCTATGGTGGTGCTGTTCTGCTTGGAACTTTGGTATTTTTATGGAGAAGGCGCTGATTTCTCAGCGTCTTCTTTTTTATACCCTGATGAGATCCTTTGCCACCTCACCGGCTATGATAAGCCCTGCGACTGATGGCACAAATGCCACGCTGCCCGGGATGTCTCTGCGCTCTGTGCATTTGTGTTCTGCACCCGGAGGACAAATGCAGTTGTTTCTGCAGCTTATCGCCATATCTTCGATTGGCCTTGTCGGAATCTCTTCAGAGTATACGACCTTGAGTTTCTTGACGCCCCTCTTCTTCAGTTCTCTTCTCATGACCTTCGCAAGAGGGCACACCTTTGTCTTGTATATATCTGCAACCTTGAACTGGCTTCCGTCAAGCTTGTTTCCCGCACCCATGCTGCTGATGATCGGAATGTTCTTCTCCTTACACTTCATGACAAGAGCGATCTTGGCTGTCACGGTGTCCACCGCGTCGACCACATAGTCGTAGCTGTCCCAAGGGAAGTCATCCGCATTTTCCGGAAGGAAGAAACATTTGTGTACCTCAACCTCCACATTTGGATTGATGTCAAGCATCCTGTCCCTCATAACATCGGTCTTATACTTTCCAACTGTGCTCCTTGTCGCTATGATCTGTCTGTTGAGATTTGTCAGACACACCTTGTCGTCATCTATCAGGTCAAATGCTCCGACACCGCTTCTGACCAGCGCCTCGCATACATAACCGCCAACTCCGCCTATTCCAAATACCGCTACCTTAGAGCCTGCCAGCTTGTCCATGGCTTCCTTGCCAAATAGCAGCTCCGTTCTCGAAAACTGTGTTAACATCTCTTATTCTCCTAATATGATATATATCCCACTACAACTATATACAAAATAAGTTTTTTTTCAACTGAAATCTTATTGCCCCTCCGGGGACGGAGGTACCTGTCCCCTCCGTCCCTGATTTATATTGAGTACATGTATCCGATCCGGTCACTGTACTCCCGGGTGAGATCGGCGATGGTTTTGTTGTCAAGGACATTGTTGATGGCAGACTCAAGATCATCCCACACCTCTCCAATGACATCGTTCATGACCATATTGGTGTCGCCATCCTCATCAACTCTGTTATCGATTGGTGATATCCTGCCCTCTATCGCCCTTAGCACCATCCCAACCGTGATCTCCTCCGCCGGCATGTTCAGACGGTAACCACCTCTCGGACCTCTCACGCTCCTTAAATATCCTGCCTTTAGCAGAGAAGATGTAACCTGCTCAAGATATTTGTCAGACAATCCACATCTTCTGGCTACGGCTTTGACAGTAACCGTGCTGCCGCTGTTTATCGATATATCTACCATGAGTCTCAAAGCATATTGTCCCTTTGATGATATTAACATTTTTCTGCCTCCTGTTCATTGTTATATTTTACCTATAGAATTACTATGAATTAGTTTTATTTTTTTTGGCAGGGAGAAAAAGCAGTTATAATGTTCTTACCTTATCTCCGTGCCAATTATTTTCCGTTTAATTCACTTGATTTTTATGATTATGTTTCTATGCTGCCTACCATATGTTGCTGATCAGATACTCAAGTTATACCTTCTTTTTTAATCCGTCCAGGTATTCCTCAACATAATGGATAACTGCTGCACCGTCTCCGACGGCTGTCGCCACCTGGCGCACTGCCTTGGTCCTCACATCTCCCGCGGCAAATATTCCCGGTGTGCTGGTCTGTCCGGTCTCACCCGCTGCAACATAACCAGCACCATCAAGCTTCACAACGTCACCGAGGAATTCTGTAATCGGACTTGTGCCTATGGCTATAAATACACCGGCTACCGGAAGTGTGAATTCGCTGTCTGTCTGTCCGTCCACTGTTTTCGGTGTCTTAACAGCGACTTTGAGCTCCAGCTTACCAGGGGCTCCGCCTATCTCCATCACCTGTGCAAATGGGTGGAATTCTATATTCTCAGTCTCAAGCACCTGCGCTCCGAGTATTTTCTCGCCTCTGAACTCATCTCTTCTGTGGATCAGATGTACCTTGCTGCACATCTTTGACAGATACAGGGCATCCTCAAGAGCTATATTGCCTCCGCCCACAACTGCAACTTCTTTGTTCTTGAAGAACGCTCCGTCACATGTGGCACAGTATGAAACTCCCGCACCTGTGAATTCTTCTTCTCCGGGAACGCCAAGTTTTCTGTGCTTTGCGCCTGTGGCTATCAGAATCGCCTTTGTCTCTATGCTGCTGCCATCCTCCAGGCTGACCTTTTTGTGATCACCGTAATCCTCGATGGCTGTCACCTCTCTGTCATCAAACTCTACGCCCAATGCATCTGCGTGTTCTTTGAACTTCATACCCATGTCAAAGCCGCTTATGCCCGGCAGTCCGAGGTAGTTGTCAACCTGCTCTGTATTCACGATCTGCCCGCCGGAGAATGCCTCCTTCTCCAGTACCACCACGTCCATCATCGCCCTCTTGGCGTAGACTGCGGCGGACAGACCCGCAGGGCCGCTGCCCACAATAACCAAATCTCTCATATTTCCTCCTTGTCGAAGAAGGTCGCTGTCATGTTTATGTGATGCTCCAAGGCTACGCACGACTCTGTCACCTTGTCTTAGCTCCTGAATTGAACATCAGCCCATCAAAAGTCGCCTTCGGCGAGGGGCTGACGCTACATGTCAAGTTTTCACAGAAAACTTGACACATTATTTGCATTCGCTCCCGCCCCCCCTATAAGGGCAAGGGGGCTCCCGCTCAGCAAGGAGCGACAAGCTTCCGTCGTCTATGTGCTACCCGCCTTTGGAGCATCACATAAACATGACAGCTTACTCTTCGATAACCGTTAGTTTTATTATGTTATTTCCAAACCACTCTTTTAATACTTATCTAATTATTTCTACAATATAGGAATATAAATTCCTTTTTAATGAGACATCTTCTGACCTACTAAGTCTCTCTAGTTCTCTTTGTATTTCTTTATCAGCTCACTGGTTTTGGATACGTCTTCCTTGCTGTGTGCGTAGGACACGAACATTGCCTCGAACTGTGATGGTGCAAGGTAGATTCCGTTGTCCAGCATGTATGAGAAATACTTTGCATACCTTGCGGTGTCGCTGGATATTGACGTGTCCATATCCACTACTTCCTGATCTGTGAAGAATACGCTCATCAGTGAGCCTATCTGGTTGACATGGACTGTGTCGCCAAATGTGCTTCTGACTGTGTCGGCTATCTGCCTTGTGCTCTTTTCTATCGCCGGATATATTGTATCCTTTTCCTTCTGGAGTATGCGGAGCGTTGTGAGTCCGGCTGTCATGGCTATCGGATTGCCCGACAGAGTTCCCGCCTGGTATACTCCGCCAAGTGGTGCCACCATGCTCATGACATCGCGGCGTCCGCCGTATGCTCCCACCGGCATTCCGCCTCCGACTATCTTGCCAAGTGTTGTGAGATCAGGCTTTACCCCGAAGTATTCCTGGGCACCGCCAAGGCTGAGTCTGAAACCTGTGATGACCTCATCAAATATAAGAAGTGCGCCGTACTCATTTGTTATATCCCTGAGGAACTGAAGGAATCCATCATGCGGTGGGACAACTCCCATATTTGCGGCAACCGGCTCGACCACGATTGCGGCAATGTCTTTGCCCTCCGCCTCAAATAACTTCTTTACGCTGTCCTCGTTGTTATACTCTGCTATGAGTGTATGCTGTGTATACGACTTTGGAACTCCCAGGCTGTCCGGAACTGACTGTGTAAGTGCCGCCGAGCCTGCCTTGACCAGAAGTCCATCACTGTGTCCGTGATAGCAGCCGCGGAACTTTACAATCTTGTCTCTGCCTGTAAATCCCCTCGCCACTCTAAGGGCACTCATCACCGCCTCTGTTCCCGAGTTGACCATTCGTGTCAGCTCCATTGACGGCATGAGCTCATTTATCAGCTCTGCGATCTCGAGCTCTTTCCTTGTCGGTGCGCCGAATGTAAGTCCGTCATCACAAGCCGCCTTCACCGCATCTATGACTCTGTCATCGGCATGCCCCAGAATTCCCGGGCCCCAGGAACAAACATAATCCACATAGGAATTGCCATCCTCGTCAAATATATGTGAACCTTTTGCTTTCTTCATAAATACAGGTGTCCGTCCCACCGAGCCAAATGCCCTGACCGGTGAATTGACGCCGCCCGGAATTACCTTCTGTGATTTCTCAAATAGATCCTGTGAATTTGTCATTGCCATTCTTCTTTCTATAATTTATCGTCCTGTGTGAATTTTTATGATTCCGACTCTTTGGAAACGCCCCTCTCTCCTCCGTCGAGCGGGGCAGATCGTCAGAATCATTCCCAAATATGACTCTGTCATATTGATTCCGACTCTAACCATTTTGCCACGTCTATAGCGTGATAGGTTATGATGATCCCTGCGCCGGCTCTCTTCATGGCTGTCATGTTTTCCATGACGATCCTCTTCTCGTCTATCCAGCCATTTGCCGCAGCTGCCTTGACCATGGAGTACTCGCCGCTGACATTGTACACCGCTATCGGATAGTCCGTGTGGTTTCTCACATCCTTGACTACATCCAGATAAGCAAGTGCCGGCTTAACCATGATTATGTCTGCTCCCTCGGCGATATCCGCCTCGCACTCTCTCAGAGCCTCCCTGCCATTTGCGGGATCCATCTGGTATGTCCTTCTGTCTCCAAACTGTGGTGCAGAATGTGCCGCATCGCGAAATGGTGCATAGTAACCAGATGCAAATTTCGCACTGTAACCCATGATCAGTACATCCGTCAGCCCGTTGTCGTCAAGTGCCTTTCTGATGTATGCGGTGTGTCCATCCATCATATCCGACGGAGCCACCATGTCTGCGCCAGCCTTTGCAAGTGATACAGCCATCTTGCCCAGATATGGAAGAGTCTCATCGTTGAGTATCTTGCCGTCATGGATAATTCCGCAGTGACCGTGTGATGTGTACTCGCACAGACAAATGTCCGCTATGACTATCATGTCCGGATACAGCTCTTTTATCCTCCTGACCGCCTTCTGCATGATTCCCTGGTCGTCGTACGCGCTGCTGCCCACCTCATCCTTGTGAGCCGGTATGCCGAACAGGAGAACCGCGCTGATTCCGGCGTCCGCCACTCTGCGAAGCTCCTCCTCAAATGTGTCGAGTGAATACTGGTATATTCCCGGCATGGAGTCTACCGGATTCTTGATCCCTGTGCCCTCCGCCACAAACATCGGATATACAAGATCCTCCTTGTTAACCCTGTTCTCTCTAACCATATTTCTGATAGCCTCGCTTCCGCGAAGTCTTCTGAGTCTTATCATGTTACTGCCTCTTTTCTCTAAAATAATAATCACCGATGGCTGATATAAGGTGCTCAATATCACCAACCTCTGGAACTATATCCGCATGATAACCAGCCCTCTCCAAAGCCTTCTCGGTCACATTTCCAAGTGCCGCTATGCGGATATTCTTCATTATATCATGTATTTTAAAACTGCCGTCTGTATTGTCCGTATGATCCCCACATGAATCTATATCATTCAACATATGAGCCACACCGCAGTTTTTTTTCTCTGCATCAAGAACATCTAGAAATCCTCTGACTCCTGATGCGCTGACAAATGTTATCACATCCAGATCCTTCAGATACTGTATGCTCTCCATCCTGCGTCCAACCACATCATAAACTGGGATCTCCTCATATACCACACCGCCCTGATCAAGTATGTCAAGCATCGTCTCGCTGCCCTGGACTGCCCTCGGAAGGAGAAGTTTCTCTCCGTCATTCATCACATTTGCAAGTCCCATAGCAAGGGCGCTTGTGGTGTACTCGTCCGGCACATAATCCGCTATGTATCCCTCAGATTTAAGCGTATCTCTTGTTCCAGCACCGACCACCGCAAATTTCAGATGAGCCAGTTTTCTGACATCTATATTCCACTCCCTGAGCCATTTGAAAAACAGGGTTATGGTGTTCTGACTGGTAAATGCCAGCCAGCTGTAATCTTCTATATGTTCCAGAGCCACGCGCAGCCTGTCCTTCTCCTCTGTCTGCTCCACACTCATATCCACTATGCTGTAGGACTGACCACCGAGCGCATCTATTGCAACTCTCATCTTCTCGCGAAGCTTTGGCGTTCCAACAAGTCCAACATGAACATTCTGAAGTGGTCCTCTGTTCGGTGCAGTAAAATCCAGTGCTGCATTTTCACCCACGACTATGATCGCGGGGGATTCCAGCTTTGCATCGTTCACCTTGTCCGCAATGGACTGTATATCGCCACGAACTATCTGCTGTCCAGGCATGGTTCCCTTGGAAATGACCGCGACCGGAGTATGTTCCTCAGCCCCAGTCTGAACAAGTCTCTCCATGATCTGCGGCAGCCTGTTAAGTCCCATGAGGAACACGCTTGTCCCTTCCTGATTTCTGATGTAATCATAGTCATCTGAAATACCAGCATCCGCCCGCTTGTGTCCTGTTATCACGTGAAAGCTTCTGCTCGTTCCGCGGTGGGTCACCGGTATGCCGCACACCTCTGGAACCGCCACTGCGGATGTTATTCCCGGTATCACCTGAAATGGGATCCCCGCTTCTAAAAGTGCGGTCACTTCCTCGCCGCCTCTTCCGAATACAAATGGATCGCCGCCTTTGAGGCGCACCACCATGTTGCCTTTGCGGCCTTCCTCAACAAGTATCTCGTTTATCTCAGGCTGCTTCTTGTAGTGGCTGCCCGCCTGTTTGCCGACGTATATCCTGCGGCAGTCCGGCTTCACCATCTCCAGAAGCTGGTAGGTTCCGAGTCTGTCATATATGATTGTATCGCATTGTTTTATGAATTCCAGGCCCTTCACCGTGATGAGTCCCGGGTCGCCGGGGCCTGCGCCTATCAAATATACCATTTTTTTGCTCTCCCATGCGCTGGGTGTGCTGGATTTGTGCCTGCTGGGCTACGCACAGCTCAATCATCTTGTCTTGCTTCTATCTGCACTCGTTTCCGCCCCCAATAAGGACGTTTGGGGCTACAACTCGGCAAGAAGCGACAAGATTCAATCGCATTGTGCTACCCGCCCCGCAGGCACAAATCCAGCACACCCAGCTTACATATCGATAAAATTTACTTTTCTACTTATCTTCAAAATACACTGCTTCATAACATTTTTCTTTTCTTGAAATAGAAACATGTCTGTTATGCTATAACCTACTTTATCAACGCCTCTACCAGCTGTTCCCATTCTGCGGTGTTTCCTTCTACCGTCTTTCTGTGTATCTGGATTTCTTCATCTTTCTCTTTGTCCGATGAAGCCACATCTGCTTTCATCAGGCTTAGCTTCATGTGGTCGCCATAAAGTTCTGAGTACACGCCTATCGGTTCGTGACAGCCGGCGTTCAGGCGGCTTAAGACTGCCCGCTCGCATGTGAGCTGTGTGTATGCCTCGGTATCATTTATCGCCCTCACCATGTCGTATGCTTCGCCGGATGTTCGCGTCTCTATGGCTATGATTCCCTGGCACGCTGCCGGAAGCATTGACTCTGTACTGAGGTATCTGAATGTAAGTTCGTCTTTGTGCACTTCAAAACATTCTGCGCTGCCATCGATAACTCCCAGCCGCTCAAGACCTGCCGCCGCAAGTATGATGGCATCGTATTCGCCATCTTCCAGCTTCTGTATGCGGGTGCCGACATTTCCTCTCAGGTTCTTGCACACCGCATTTGGATACATGTCTCTTATCTGGTACTGCCGTCTCAGGCTGCTGGTTCCCACCACGAAACTGTCGTTTCTGTCAAATGGCCTGCCACTCTTATATATAAAAACGTCCTGCGGACAGGCCCTCGGAAGTGTACCCGATATAGTAAGACCTTCCATGATCTCCATCGGCATATCCTTGGCACTGTGTACCGCTATGTCTATGTCACCTTTAAGTATAGCTTCCTCGAACTCCTCGACAAATACCGCTTTGCCTCCGAATTCCAGAAGCGCTCTACCGGTGTCCCGATCCCCCCGGGTACTCATTGTAATCATCTGAAAATCAATCTGGGGAAATCTCTCCTTGAGTGCCTTTATCACCAGTTCAGTCTGAGCAAGAGCAAGCATGCTGCCGCGGGTTCCAACCTTTACTGTTTTTTTCTGTCCTCCGCTTTCGCAATCCAAACCGTCACTATTGAATCCATCTGCCATGTCATTCTCCGCAAATTTACGAATATTCGGTTTATTTTTACCATGTCCATTCTCAACTCTCATCTAACAGACTCCTAACCATTTGCTGAAATGCCTTCTTTCGCTCTTCCTCACCGTCTATCTGTGCTTTGATCTGTTCCCGGAGCTCACCCATCCGCTCCGCTATGTCGCCATAACTCCTGCCTAAATGGCTCTCTATATTTCTCTTGATCGTTCCCGCAAGCACCGGACTCTGTCCTCCGGTGGAAACGCTTATCACGACCTCTTTATCCTTTATGATCGCCGGAAAGTAGAATCCACAATCCGATTTCACATCCACCACATTTACCAGTATGCGCTGCTTCCTGCAGAGCTCAGCCATGTCGTGGTTGACTTTCTCATCGTCCGTCGCCATTATGACGACAAATGCACCGTCAATATCCTGCGGTTGCACGCATCTTTTCACAAGTGTGAGATGTCCTGAACTATATTTATCCGATACACACAATCGCTCCGCCAGTTCTAAAAGCTCCGGGCAGAACTCCGGGGACACCACCGTGACCACCGCGCCAAATTCCAGCATGCTGCACACCTTTCTGTATGCAACAGTTCCGCCTCCTGCGATCAGGCATCTCTCATTATTCAATTCTATCATAAATGGGAAATACGACATCACTACCTCTAATTTCTATTATTGAGTCTCTATTAAAAAGCACCAAAAGTTGTTCCAATTATCTGACATCTGACATAAACATCATCAGCCGATGATACTGCATAATCTCAGGCAAACAAGCAGTATTCAGTTCTCACATCCGGCAGTCACAATACTGTCCAGCATTTTCTCAAATGCATCATACTCAAGCTGTCCTTTGAGTTTATATACCATCTTTGCGCCATCTATAGTCTTAAGCTTCGCCATCACGTCTCCGTGCTCCCTGTTGAACCTCGAAAATGATATGTTCTTCATGATCTCGTCAACCTGCGATATGAGCCACGGCTCCATCTCTGTGATTGTCTTTGCCCTGCTTTCATTGTTCTCTCTGGAGAGTGTCCTGATATAGTCTATGTCACGCAGCACACATCCGTCCACATCTGAGACCGCAGGATCAATGTCCTTTGGCATTGCCAGATCAAGGAGCAATCTCCGCTTCGGCTGCATTTTCACAGCCTCCGCCAGCTCATCCCTGACAAATGTATAATGCGGGCTTGCTGTCGCACTGATGATGACATCCGCCCAGGCTGCCAGCTCATATCTTCTGCTGTAGTCCTCTATCCTAATCTGCTGATGTCTGTCAAATATGCTATCTGCACTGTGGTGACTTCTGCTTGTGCCTGTTATCTCTATATCTGGCGCAAGATCTGCAATATCCTTGACAACTATGCTGCCTATCTTGCCTGTGGCTCCTACGACTAGGATATGCCCGGTATTTGCCTTTTCAGCATCCACACTCTCAACTTGACTGCTGCTTACCACATCACTTCGAACATCTCTGCACGTGTTTTCAATGCCACCATTTCTTGTAAAATTCACTGCCTCCCGTGCTGACAAGGTTCCGACGGATACCGGAAGTCTCGTAGTGTCACTCTCCGTCGCCACCGCCTTTGCCGCCGCAAGTGCTCCCTGAAATGCTATATTCAGCTCGCCGTCACAGGCTCCAAGCTTCTTTGCCACAAGATATGCGCTCTTCACCTGATGTATGATCTCCACCTCGCCGAGCACCATGGAATCCATACCACACGCCACTCTGCACAGATGTAACATACACTGGAATCCCTCATAATTCATGCTATATCTTCTTATGAGGCTGACAGGGACATCCCTATCATTAGCCAGAAGCATTTCTACCTGTTCAAGCAGGCCACCTCGCCCACCGGAAGCTTCACCGCTGCTCATTTTCCCTGTTATAGCAGACCCACATGGCTCACATTTATCCGTAAAGTATATTTCCATCCTGTTGCAGGTCGACAACACGACACATCCACCCACCGCAGCCTTTAGCCGCTCGGTGAACTGTCTCTGTCCTTTTGTCGAAAATGCAAAGCTCTCCCTGACATCGGCCGGTGTATTCTTATGATTTATACTTATGCAAAACATATCTTCAGTAACTCCAAATGAAAATTTATGACAAGCCCACGTAAAGAACAAGGGCGGGTATCAAAGCCCGCCCTGTTCTTTCAAATGCCTGCTATCTATCATGATTCTATAACAAGCTCCTCTATCGTCACATTCTTTTCCTCATCTATGTTGAAGGCCTTGAGTACCGGATTGTCTATCTCCATGAGGGAGAGAATCAGATAATTCACCTTGGAATCATATGCAAGTCTCTTATCCTCCTCCGAAGGTCTGGATGGAGACTCTGGATGGGAATGGAAGTTGCCAAGAAGCTCGTATCCATTTGCACGCATATCCTTAACTGCCGCAAGCTGCTCTCTCGGGTCCATGGAAAAATGCTCGTTGCTGGCGTCAATATTTGTCAGGAGATACACCTTCCTGATGTACTTCTTGTCTCCCTCTCTGACACCGCCGATCAGACCACAGGACTCATTTGGAAGGCCTTCCTTGCAGTGTGCAAGTATCTTCTCGTAATCAGACTTTGTCATGTACAACATCTTACTTCATATCCTCCTTATTATCAACTGTAACAGGATCTGTGCTTGAGGATACATTGTTTGTTGTATGCCCGCCCCCGACTGACAATACCATATCCGGGGTCGCTCTCGCTTAACTTGGTCTGCAGCGGTACTAAGGTGCTGCTTAAAGCACCACCTAAGTACCGGCGACCGCGTATTCCCCTGATATGGTATATGTCATCAGGGGCGGCATAATAATAACCGTACAGGCATTCCTCAAGCACAGATACCTGCCTTGATATTCTACTTACCGTCACACTCTATCTGCTCGTAGTCGATGAGCTTGGTGATGGTTGGATTTGGTCCACATACAGCACATCCACAGCCCTTCTTGTGAGGGAGCTTTACTGTGTGGAATTCCATCTTAAGTGCGTCAAATGTAAGGAGTCTTCCTGTCAGAAGATCGCCAACTCCAATGAGATACTTGATTGCCTCCATAGCCTGAAGACTTCCAATAACACCGCCCATTGCTCCGATGACTCCGGCCTGCTTACATGTAGGAACCGCATCCTTTGGAGGTGGATCCTTGAATACACATCTGTAACATGGTCCCTCATCTGGAACATATGTCATGAGCTGACCCTTGAATCTGATGATTCCTGCATGTGAAAATGGCTTCTTAGCCATAACACAGGCATCGTTGATAAGGAATTTTGCAGGGAAGTTGTCTGTTCCATCGATGATGAAATCATAGTCCTTGATGAGATCCATGATGTTCTCTGATGTCACGAACTCTCTGTATGTGATCACATTTACATCAGGGTTCATGGCGTTCATGGTCTCCTTTGCGGATTTGACCTTTGCCTTGCCCACATCTGCTGTTCCGTGAATGATCTGTCTCTGAAGATTTGACAGATCTACCTCATCGGCATCAACTATACCTATGGTTCCTACTCCGGCTGCTGCCAGGTACATAGCGGCTGGTGCTCCAAGTCCACCTGCGCCGATGATCAGTACCTTGCCATTTAACAATTTCTTCTGTCCCTTCACGCCAACTTCCTGAAGGATGATGTGACGTGAGTAACGTTCCATCTGTTCATTTGTGAATGCCATTAGAAGCTGCCACCTCCCATGAAGTAGAGGAACTCTACTGTATCGCCGTCCTTGAGCTCTGTTGTTGCAAATGCATCTGAGTCAACAAACTCATCGTTTACTGTTACTGTGACATAGTCCGGATTCTCAACGTTCTCTGACACGATGATCTGAGCTATTGTTGTCTTCTCTGCTATCTCTTTCTTCTTTCCTGCTATTGTGACTGTCATTTTTCTTTCCTCCTGACGATTCATTTGCCTGTCCGGCGTTGCCAGACTGACATAAAATGTGATTATATACTTTATAAAATTATTTATATAGTTTCATTCTTATATGCACCGGAAGTAATTGACTACAGTCAAATACTCCATCATGTCACTTTACCAATGAATTTCTACAATAATTTGCCAACTTCTTCCTCCAGCGCATTTCTCTTCACAAGACCTCGGATGCGGGAAACCTCCTCACCACCCTTGAAGAAGAGTATGGTTGGTGACGCCATGACTGCGTACTTCTCAGCAAGCTCTGCGTCGAAGTTTACATTTACCTTGTACACATTTACCTTATCCTCGTAGTCATCTTCTATGCCGCCAAGGATAGGCGAGAGCTGCTTGCATGGTATGCAGCTGTCCGAATAGAATTCCACGATGGCCGGGATCTCCGACTGAAGAACCTTCGCATCGAAATCCTCTGCACTGACTCTTACTGCCATTCATTTTCTCCTTTCCTGCCGGATCTGATCAATCCTCCAGCTTCTTCACTATAAGATCATAAGTGCCATTCTCGTTGTCGATGAGCTTCAGGATCTGCTGTCCTTCCTCCTTGAAGCTTCTTGGTACGTTCTGTACAGGCTCGCCGTCGTTCATGGTAACCGCAAGCACCTGTCCTATCTCAAGCTCCTCCATGGCTACCTTCGCCTTGACAAATGTCATCGGGCACACCACATCAGTTATATCTACTCTGTCATCAATTTCGTAATCAGCCATTATAAGCCTCCTTTAATACTTCTTTGAATTTGTCTAAGCCCACGCGCTCCAGAGTGAACTGGAAACGCTCGCTTGGCTTTGCATTGTCTGCAAAGAACTGTATTGCCGCATCTGTGATACGGAAAAGCTGTTCCTCAGATGTAACAACCGGAAGTAACTCCTCGCCGCGGTGGATCGTATTTCCAAATAATCCTCCGAATGAGACAAGGTATCCTGTCTCGCCCTTCCATGCATCTGTAGGACATGCCTTTGCGCATCGACCGCAGTAGTTACATTTGTCTGTGTCGAGGATGATCTTGCCATCCGCCATGGTGATCGCGCCCTCACGGCACGCCTTGACACACACGCCACACATGATGCATGATGGCTCATCCCACTCTACTACCATTGCGCCCTTGATTCCCACATCGTTCTCCTCTGCCTTCAGACAGTTGTTCTGGCATCCTGTGACACCGAACTTGAACTTGTGAGGAAGCTCCCTTGCGTAATATCTTGCATCAAGCTTCTTGGCTATGTCATAAGTGTCTATATTGCCGCTCGGACAGATCTGATTTCCCTGGCACGCTGTGACTGTTCTTACTCTTGGGCCACACACACCCGGCTTACAGCCTCCCTTTGCCAGTTCCTCCTTCACCTCTTCCACATCGTCAAGCTTAACAAATGGGATCTCAACACTCTGTCTCGATGTGAGATGTACATGTCCATCTCCGTATTTCTCGGCAACCTCTGCTATCTTCTTGAGATTCTCTGCGGTAAGATTTCCTCCCACCACCTGAAGTCTCAGAGAAAAGTTGTTCTTCTGTTTCTGTCTCATAAATCCGCCCTTTTTCAGAGCTGCGTAATCTACTGCCATATGTAGTTCCTCCAAATCATATTTACGTGTTTCGCAATTGCTTAACTTTCCAAGGCCTTCCGGAAGTCCTCTATGAGATCCTCCACGTCCTCGATTCCGACACTAATACGAATCATATCATCATATACGTTGGCGTCAAGCTTCTCCTGCTCTGTGCTGTGCGCATTCAGTGTTGACTCAGGATGCACGATGAGCGTCTTTGTGTCTCCTATGTTCGACACTATCTGCGGTATTGTGAGCTTGTTCATCACCGCAAATGCCTTCTCCTTGCTGCCGACTCTGATGGTGATTATGGCACCATAACCACCGTGGAGCTGTTCATTTGCGATGTCATGCCAAGGACTGGATTCAAGTCCCGGATAGTTGACCTTTACACCCTCCTGACTTTCCAGGAACTGTGCAAGGGCAAGTGCATTGTGTGAGCATCGCTCCATCCGAAGCCCCAATGTCTCCATACCCAGCATATTGTAAAATGCCGTCTGCGGGGCTATGCAGGCTCCTGTATTTCTAAAAAGTCCGTTTCTGAGCTTTGCTATATAGGCGAACTTTCCGAACATCTTGTACTGCTGCAGAAGCGGATAACGCTCTGCGTCCCATTTGAAATTGCCGCTGTCGGTGATGACTCCGCTTATGGCATCGCTGTTGCCATTGATGTACTTGGATGTGGAATTGATGACTATGTCCGCTCCAAGTGTCAGCGGTGTGACCAGGTATGCGGTTGCCACTGTATTGTCTATCAGGAGCGGAAGTCTGTGTGAATGTGCCAGCTCCGAAAGAGCCTTTATATCCACCACATCAAGCTTCGGATTGCCAATTGTCTCAGCAAATATCACTCTGGTATTCTCATTTATCGCTGCTTCAACCGCTTCCTTATCCGATATCTCCACAAATGTCGTCTTGATCCCAAATGCCTCCAGATCGTGGAACAGATCTATCGTTCCCCCGTAGAGTCCTGTGCTGGAGACTATCTCTCCGCCAGCTCCTACTATATTTAAGAGTGCATTTGTGAGTGCCGCCATTCCAGAAGAACACGCTACCGAACCCACTCCCTTTTCAAGATTCGTCATCCGCTCCTCAAATGCAGCTATCGTCGGGTTATTGATCCTCGTATAAGAATACCCCGTCGCCTTGTTGTGGAAGAGCTTCTCATGCTGCTCTGCCGAAGGCTGATAGAATGCACTGGATTGATAGATCGGTGTAAGTGTGGCGCCTGTATTCTCATCACCAAGCTTTGCGCTGTGTAATAATGCTGTGTTAAATCTCATGATCTTCTATGCCTCACTAAATAATAAATCCTATAATTCCTACGAACATGATAGGATTATAGCTCTTATACCCTACTATGTCAATAGGAATTATAAAATAAGCAATGCAGATAATAAAAAAATGCCAGTTGATGGGAGCTTGCTCACAATCAACTGGTGTTTTTTTGTTATCTATACGGCGCATGCCATCCTCAGGGCCGCGTTAGTGGCGAGGGGAGGGCATTGCTTATTTTATAATTCCGTACGGTATACACGGCACATGCCATTCTCTGGTAATGCCCCCTCGCCTTCGCCAGACGGCAGGTCGTCGGGGCTGATTAAATATGAACTTCGTTCATGCAGCCCCTCCTCACGAGCCACATCAGTGGCGAGGGGATGGCATGGCTTATTTTAATTCAGATAAGCCTATTCTTATACGACATTTCTATCTTCTTAAACAACAGCAAATAAAAACGTATGGATCAGCCCCATTTCTCTGGCAACTTCCCCATACGTTTTCACTCATTTCTTATTTGCAATTTTCTTATACAGCATCTTCCTCACATAGAAATAACATACTATCTGCATAGCAAGGGTTATGATCCAGGATGCCGGATATGAGATGAACAGAACCGCCAGAGATCTGTGTCTCGGAAAAATCCAGTATATCCACACGATTCTGGTTCCCACCGTTCCTATGATCGAGAGGAGCATCGGAACTCCGGAATGTCCCATCCCACGAAGCGCCCCTGGGAACAAGTCCATAAATCCGCACAGGAAATATGTGACCGTCGTATATAACAGTATCTCCATTCCGCATTTTATAACCGCATCGCTGCTCGTATATATGTGCAGCAGCTGCGGTCCAAAGAAATACGCTCCATTGCCCAGAACCATCATTGCCGCAAATGACAATATCAGGCAGTCGATCAGAACTCTCTCCATACGTTTCCATTTGCCGACACCGTAGTTCTGGCTCGTAAAACTCATGCACGCCTGCGTTACAGCATTCACCGTCACATACAGAAAGCCAAATATATTATTTGCCGCCGTGTAGCCCGCCATGGCAACAGATCCAAATGAGTTGACTGACGACTGCAGCAGTACATTTGAAAAGTTGATGACCGTGCTCTGGATTCCTGCCGGAACTCCGACCGAAAAGATCTGCTTTGCATATACCCCCTTGATGGTAAGCTTTGAAAATCTCAGCTGATAGCTCGTCTCTGACATGTAGAGACAACGGAGCACAAGCACGCAGGATATCAGCTGTGAAATGACAGTTCCGATTGCAACTCCGGCAACTCCAAACTTGAAAACGATCACAAAGCACAGGTTAAGTCCTGTATTTGCAATCCCGGAGATAACCAGAAAAATGAGCGGTCTTTTTGTATCTCCCACCGCTCGAAGTATGGCAGCACCGTAATTGTACAGCATAAAAAACGGCATTCCCAGAAAGTAAATCCGCATATATAAAGAAGAAAGTCCGATGACGTCCCCAGGAGTATCCATAAGCTCAAGCGCCGGTTTTGCGCAAACCCACCCGACAAAGGCCATAATAATACCGCTGATCAGCGCTAACGTGATCGCGGTATGTACTGTCTCTGACATTTCTTTATCTTTTCCTGCGGCATAAAATCTTGCCGCAAGCACATTTGCCCCAAGGGATATCCCTATGAACAAATTGGTAAATACATTTATAAGTGCTGTGGTTGAACCGACCGCCGCCAGAGCCTGACTTCCACTGAATCTTCCAACAACGATGATATCTACTGCGTTGAACATAAGCTGCAAAATTCCCGATAGCATAAGCGGTAACGAAAACGAGATCAGCTTATCCATGATCGTCCCGTTGCACATATCAATTTCATATTTATTTTGTTTTATTGTAGAACTCATAATTTTCCTCAGACTCTTTCGACATAATATCATTTTCTTTATGTACATAAGGTTATACACTTTGCCTGATTATGTCAACTTTTATGTCTATGTCGTTTATTTACACATAAAAAAGACAGGACTTTCCCCGATGCGTTGTGCCTTAACCACCTCCTTTTATGGCATGAAAAAAGCACCTTAACCTGTTATTGGCTAAAGTGCTCGTCGTTACATTCCCATTTCTTCTATCTCTTTTAGCATAAATTCTTCTAATTTCTTCTTATCAGGCAAATGCAGCATATAAGTTGATACAAATAATTGATTATCCATACCCGATAATGCATATTCTACCATCTGTGAGCCTTTATCTGTACAAAGTAGTATTCCTA